>JACDJA010000861.1_pt1 | contig 29746 bp, 25 predicted proteins | sample 7449241 | NCBI WGS metagenome assembly JACDJA01 (sample SAMN14253289, study PRJNA609438) | sludge metagenome | isolation source: initial anaerobic sludge | collected 2018-12-20 | reverse complement strand
GCCAGGTAACGAAGCCCTCGCCGAAGGCGCGCATCCATTCGTGATCCTGATACAGCTGCTGTCGCCCGGTCACTGTGCGCCACGGGATCAGTTCGTGAACGTTGGTGTAACCGGCATTGTAGCTGACATGCTCGGACTCGATCCCCGACCAGGTGGGCGAGGTGATGATCTTCCTCGGCTGGGCCGCAATGTCGCGGAAGCGGATTTTCTCGTCCTCCTTGGGGCGGGCCAGATGGGTGTGGTCGCGGCCTGTATGCTTGCCCAGCGCTTCCCACGCCCTGACGGCCACCTCGCCGTTGGTCTCGGGGGCCAGCATCAGGATCATCTCGGCCGCGTCGATGGCGGTATCGAGCTGTGGCTGGCCTTGCGAGACACCTTCATCGATCACCGCGCCGTTCAGCGCGCGCAGAAGATCAACCTCGTGTGCGGTCTCCCAGTCGATACCCTTGCCGCCGTTGCCGATCTTCTCGAGCAGCGGCCCGATCGAGGCGAACTTCTTGTAGAGGTTCGGATAGTCCCGTTCGACCGCGATATAATTCGGCGCGGTCTTGCCGGGGATCAGCTCGCACTCGCCGCGCTTCCAGTCGGCGACGAAGGGCTGGCCCAACTCTCCGGGGGTGTCGTGCAGCAAGGGCACAGCCACCACATCCTGTTCGACACCCAGGACCTCGGGGGCGACTTCGGAGAAGCGTTTGGCGATTGCCTTGAAGATTTCCCAGTCGGTCCTGGATTCATAGGCCGGGTCCACCGCCGCCTGCAGCGGGTGGATGAAGGGATGCATGTCCGAGGTATTCAGGTCGTCCTTTTCATACCAGCTCGCGGTTGGCAGGACGATGTCGGAATAGACTGCGGTGGTGGACATGCGGAAGTCGAGCGTGACCAGCAGGTCAAGCTTGCCCTCGGGCGCATCGTCGTGCCAGACGGCCTCGATCGGCGCCTGCCGGCCCTCTTTCACAAGGTCGCGCGCCTGCACCCCGTGCAGCGTGCCCAGCAGGTGGCAGAGAAAATATTCATGTCCCTTGCCGGACGACCCCAGAATGTTCGAGCGCCAGACGAACATGTTGCGCGGCCAGTTCTCGGGCGCGTCGGGGTCCTCGCAGGACATCTCCAATTCGCCCGACTTCAGCCGTTCGGTCACATAATTTGCAACTGGCACACCTGCGTCTTTGGCCGCGCGGGCAACATCGAGCGGATTCTGCTTCAGCTGTGGGGCTGAAGGCAGCCAGCCCATCCGTTCGGCGCGGATGTTGTAGTCGATCAGGTTCAGATCCTTCCAGTCGCCCTTGGGCGCTGTGGGCGAGAGGATTTCGTCTGCACCCAGCGTCTCATAGCGCCACTGGTCGGTGTGCGCGTAGAAGGCCGAGGTCCCGTTCATCTGCCGTGGTGGCCGCGACCAGTCGAGGCCGAATGCGAGCGGGAGCCAACCGGTCTGCGGACGCAGCTTTTCCTGGCCCACGTAGTGCGACCAGCCACCGCCGGATTGACCAACGCAGCCGCACATCACCAGCATGTTGATGACGGCGCGGTAGTTCATGTCCATGTTGTACCAATGGTTCATCCCTGCGCCGATGATGACCATGGAGCGGCCATTGGTCTTTTCGGCATTGGTCGCGAATTCGCGCGCCACCTGGATGATCTTGTCGCGGCGAACGCCGGTGATCTTCTCGGCCCAGGCGGGGGTAAAGGGCACATCGGCATCATAATCGCTGGTGACGTGGTCGCCGCCAAGGCCACGGTCGAGGCTGTAATTTGCGCACATGAGGTCAAAGACCGTGGCGACCAGTGTTTCGGATCCATCGGCAAGCGTCATGCGCCTGACCGGGACATTGCGGGTCAGCACGCCATCACCGCGTTCATCGACGACGAAGCCGTTAGCCGCCGCACCGCCGAACCACGGGAAATCGACCGCTGCCACCTCGTCACGGTCCTGTTCGAGGATCATGCTCAGCTTCAGGCGCACATCCTCGCCCGCAGCCTTTTCCTCGAGGTTCCAGCTACCTTCCTCGCCCCAGCGGAAACCGATGGAGCCGTTGGGGACCACAACCTTGCCGCTTTTTTCGTCAAGGGCGACGGTCTTCCACTCGGGGTTGTTCTCCTGGCCCAGTGCGCCGTCGAAATCCGACGCCCGCAGCTGGCGGCCGGGAACGAGCCGTCCGTCCTGGTCGTCAATACGCACCAGCATGGGCATGTCCGAGTATTTCCGGCAGTAATCCTCGAAATATTCGGCCTGACGGTCGAGGTGGAATTCGCGAAGGATCACATGGCCAAAGGCCATGCCAAGCGCCGCATCCGTGCCCTGTTTGGCGCCCAGCCAGATGTCGGCGAATTTGGCAGCCTCGGAATAGTCGGGGCAGATCACTGCCGACTTCGTGCCCTTGTATCGCACCTCGGTATAGAAATGCGCGTCCGGCGTCCGCGTCTGCGGCACGTTCGAGCCCCAGAGGATCAGGTAGCCGGAATTGTACCAGTCAGCCGATTCCGGGACGTCGGTCTGTTCGCCCCATGTCTGCGGCGAAGCGGGCGGCAGGTCGCAATACCAGTCGTAGAACGAGAGACAGGTGCCCCCCATCAGAGATAGGTAGCGAGAGCCAGCTGCGTAGGAGACCATCGACATCGCCGGGATGGGCGAGAAGCCGAACACACGGTCGGGGCCGTATTCGCGAGTCGTATAGGCATTGGCGGCGGCGACGATTTCCAGCACCTCGTCCCAGCTTGCGCGGACAAAGCCGCCCTTGCCGCGGATCTGGGTATAGCTCTTGCGGGCGTCGGGATCCGACTGAATGGCCTTCCAGGCGGCGACCGGCGCCAGCGACTTGCGCTTCTCGCGCCACAGCTTCATCAGCCGCCCCCGGATCAGCGGAGTCTTCACCCGGTTGGCGCTGTAGAGATACCACGAATAGCTTGCCCCGCGCGCGCAGCCGCGCGGTTCGTGGTCGGGCAGGTCGGGGCGCGTGCGGGGATAGTCGGTCTGCTGCATCTCCCAGGTCACGATGCCGGATTTCACAAAGATTTTCCATGAACATGAACCGGTGCAGTTCACCCCATGGGTGGAGCGCACGACCTTGTCGTGACGCCAGCGGTTTCGATAGACATCTTCCCAGTCACGGTTTTCGATTGTCGTCTGGCCGTGGCCATCCGCGAACGTGTCCTTGCGCAGCGTCTTGAGGAAATTCAGTCGGTCGAGAAGGTGGCTCATCTTGGTCTCCGTCGGTCAGGCTGCGGGAACGGCGGCGGGTAGCCGGCCGCGTTCGATGTCGTAAAGCAGGGCGCCGCGTCGCGTATAGAGCGCCCAGGTGATGGCAAGGCAGATCACATAGAAGGCAAGAAACAGCCAAAGTGCCCCCATCACTCCCCCGGTCATGTTGATGGAAGATCCATAGGCCTTGGGGATGAAGAACCCGCCATAGCCGCCCATTGCCGAGGTGAAGGCGACGATGGCTGCCGATTCGCGCTCGGCCTGCTGGCGGGTCCGTTCGGCGCTCTGTCCGGGGAAGAGGCGCGGGATTTCCAGGCGCATGATCACCGGGATCATCTGGAAGGTCGAAGAATTGCCGACCCCGGTGAAGAAGAACAATCCCATGAACCCCGCGAAGAACAGCGCGAAATTTGCTCCCTGCAGCCCCTGCATGACGACCAGCAAAGACAGGATCATGCAGATGAACACCCAGAAGGTGACCCTTGCACCCCCCCAGCGGTCGGCGACCCAGCCGGTTCCTGCACGGCTCAGCGCGCCGATCAGCGGGCCAAGGAAGGCGAATTGCAATGCGTTCACCTCGGGGAAGGCTAGACCCATCAGCAGCGGAAAGCCCGCGGCATAACCCAGGAAGCTGCCAAACGTGCCGACATAGAGAACGCTCATGATCCAGTTATGGGTGCGTCCGAAGATCACCGCCTGCTCGCGGAAGCTTGATTTCGCGTCGGCCAGATCGTTCATGCCCAGCCAGGCGGCGGCGGTCGCGGCGATGATGAACGGAACCCAGATGAAGCCCGCATTCTGCATCCACATCTGCCCGCCGTCCGACAATTCCTGTGCCGGGCCGGCCACGGCGCCGAAGACGCTCATGGTGATGACGATGGGTACGAGAAACTGCATCACCGAAACGCCCAGATTCCCCAGCCCTGCGTTCAGCGCCAGCGCATTGCCCTTTTCGCTGCGCGGGAAGAAGAAGCCGATATTGGCCATGGACGAGGCAAAATTAGCCCCACCCAGACCGCACAGAAGCGCGAGCGTGATGAAGATCAGATAGGGCGTCTCGGGGTTCTGCACCGCATAGCCGATGCCCATGGCCGGGATCAGAAGCGATGCGGTCGAAATCGTCGTCCACAGCCTGCCACCGAATATCGGCACCATGAAGCCGTAGAAGATACGCAAGGTGGCCCCTGACAGCGCGGGCAAGGCCGCCAGCCAGAACAGCTGATCCTGGGTGAAGCCAAAGCCGATGGCCGGCAGTTTCGCCACCACGACGGACCAGACCATCCAAACCGCAAAGGCCAGCAGCAATGCGGGAATGGAAATCCACAGGTTGCGCTGCGCGATGCGGCGACCCTTTTCCTCCCAGAAAACCGGGTCGTCGGGACGCCAGTCCTGGATCGTTTGCGGCATCACCGTGCGGTCGGGGTCGTGGACATCGGTCAGTTCGGGGAAGCTCGGCAGCCGGTCGAGCGCGCGGCCCTCGGCGGCGCGCTCCATCGCCCGGACCGTGAAGTGCATCCAGCCCAACGAGACGACGACGATCAGCAGCAGCAGCGCGAAGGCAGAAGTCCAGACGCCGGTGATATCGAGCACCGCACCGAAGGTGATCGGCAGGATGAAGCCGCCCAAGCCCCCGATCATGCCGACCAGGCCGCCGACCGCGCCGACGTGGTTCGGGTAATAGATCGGGATATGCCGGAAGACGGCAGCCTTGCCGAGGCTCATGAAGAAGCCCAGCGCAAAGGTCGTGGCAACAAATGGCCAGAGGTCCATCTCGGTCGAGAAATGGATCGGCCCGCTGCGACCGCGAATGATGTATTCCGTCGGCGGGTAGGACAGCATGAAGAGGAACAGCGCCGAAAAGCCGAAGGTCCAGTACATGACCGTCCGGGCGCCGAAGCGATCCGACAATACGCCGCCATAGGCGCGAAAGACGCTGGCCGACAGGCCGAACAGCGCTGCCGCAACACCTGCGACTCGCAGATCGACGCCATAGACCTCGGTCAGGTAGAAGGGCAGCCACAGCGACAGTGCGACGAAGCCGCCGAAGACGAAGAAATAGTAAAGCGAGAAGCGCCAGACTTGCAGCTTCTTCAGCGGAGCGAATTGTTCGGAAAGGCTTGGCCCCCGGACGCCTTTCGCCTTGCGTTCCGCGAATTCCGGGTCGTCCTTGGCGAGCAGGTAGAACAGCACCCCCATTGCGGCAATCACCACCGCCCAGATCTGTGCCACCGCCTGCCAGCCCCAGGCCACCATCACGAAGGGTGCGACAAAAGTGGTCAGCGCCGCGCCGACATTGCCCATGCCGAAGATTCCGAGTGCGGTGCCTTGCCGCGCAGGCGGAAACCAGCGCGAGACATAGGTCACGCCGACGATGAACGATCCCCCTGCCAGCCCGACACCCAGCGCCGCCAGCAGGAAGGTCGGATAGGTCGTGGCCCAGGTCAGCGCCCAGGTGGCCATGCCGCTGAGGATCATCTGTAGTGAAAAGACGAGACGACCGCCGAAACGCTCGGTCCAGACGCCGAGGATCAGTCGCACCAGCGAGCCGGTCAGAACCGGCGTGGCAATCAGCAGGCCGTACTGTCCGTCGGTCAGCCCGAGATCCGCGCGCACGGACAGGCCGATGATCGAGAAGATCGTCCAGCCCGCAAAGCACAGGGTGAAGGCAACAGTCGACAGCCACCGCGCGCGCTGTGGCTCCCCGTTGGCCGGAAGTGAAGTCGTCGTCATCGCGAGGCTCCGGTCGCATTACCGCCTCCGGCGGCGGCGCTCTGACCACAGAATGCCGTCCCTGCGCGCCGGGTTGTTGACATGGATCAAGCCGGGGCGGTTACCAGGACAAAAACAACCTCGCTTGATCTGCCGCAATCAGACAGCCCAAATGTCGCAATAAACGTTGTTGTGTATCTCTGGTGGAATCTTGACTTGCGCCTGTATCTATATTGATAATAGTCAAGCAAGAGGGAGAGGGGCTGCAACATGCGCGAGGAGGAAAAACCCGGGATTCGCCGCCTGCCGCTGTTTTGCGATATGTCGGACGAGACCTTCGACACGCTGATGGAGGTCTCTTACTCTCAGAAATTTCCGCCGGGACTGGACCTTTTCAAACAAGGCGACAAGGCGGATTTCCTGCATGTGATCGTCGAGGGCCTGGTCGAGTTACATAGCGTCTTTCGCGCGCGCGAGACGGTCATGGGGGTGGCGCAACCGGTCTCGGCGTTCATCTTTGCAGCCTGCGTGAGTGAGGGCCAATATCTCATGTCGGCGCGCACGCGGGTGCGTTCGCGCATCGTGCTGATCCCGGCGGTCGCCCTTCGCACGGCCATTCACAGCGATCCCGATTTCGCCATGGCCGCCATGGCCGAGATGGCGCGCAGCTACCGTGTGATGGTCCGCCATGCCAAGTCCATGAAGCTCCGCAACGCCCGCGAACGGCTGGCGGCATGGATATTGCGCGAATCGACGCATCTGGGCGGTACGCTGGGCTTCACTCTTCCGGTCGAGAAGCGCCGCCTTGCATCTTATCTGGGTATTACCGCTGAGAGCCTGTCACGCTCGATCCGCTCCCTGCGCGAGTCCGGGGTGCGGATCGACGGCGCGCGCGTAACGATCACTGACATCCGGAGGCTTACCATGCTTGCGGGTTCCGATCCGCTCATGGACGATCCCGAGCCGGACGGGCTGCGTCCCCGGCAGTGACATGAGGCGCGGCAATCTGGCCTGACACCCCCTGCGCGGCGCGTGCGCGATCAAGTCCCAGCCTGTGTTCGCGCCACAGGATGATGAAGCCTGCGGCGATGACGATCCCCGCCCCGGCGATCATCGACCAGGTTGGTGCTTCGGAAAAGACCAGCCAGCCTACCACGACGGCCAGCAGGATCGAGGCATATTCGAATGGTGCGATCACGCTCATGTCAGCGTAGCGGTAACTCGACGTGAGCAGGATCTGCCCGGTCCCTCCCAGAAGCCCGGTCAGTACCAGGATCGCGAACAGCCCGGGGCCGGGCATGATCCAGCCCCAGGGCAGAGTAAGGAGCGACAGCAGGGCCGCGGTGGTGAGGAACCAGAACACGATCGCCGCCGTATGTTCGGTCGCAATCAGCCTGCGCACCTGCACCTGGGCAAGCGCGGCGAACAGCGCGCCGCCAAAGGCGACGGTAGCGCCCAAAGCCTCGCGCAGGCCAAGCGCATCTCCGGCCAGCGTCACGCGCGGCGCCATGACCACCACCACACCGGTGAGCCCCAGGACGACCGCGCTGATACGAAAGGCGCGGATTTCCTCTCCAAGGAACATTGCCGCGAAGATCACGGTGAGGATCGGCGCCGCATAGCCGATGATCGTCGCTTCGGGCAGCGACAAGAGGCCCAGCGCCGTGAAGTTCAGCGCCATCGACGTCGTGCCGACCACTCCGCGCCAGACATGGCCCATCGGCATCGAGGTGCGCAGACCCCGCGGCAACTCGCCCAGCCAGACCAGCCAGACAAGAATGACGGGGATCGAGAAGGCCGAACGGAAGAACACGGCTTCACCTGGCGGAATGCGATCCGAGGTGAGCTTGATGAGGGTCGCCATGGTGAAGAACACCAAGACCGACGTGACCTTGAGCGTGATCGCCCGCAGTGGCTGCATCTGTTCCTGCCTGAAGATGGGCCCAGCATAGCGGTTGCGGCAGCCAGAGCCAGAGCCCGTCAGTCCAGGGCGTCAAGCCGCGCCGCAGCCCAGCGCGCCGCGTCTGCCACTGTCGCGTCCGGGTCATCCACCAGGGATGCAGCCACATCGCGCAGGGCCGGGTCACCCGAATTGCCGATGGCATAAAGGACGTTGCGCACGAAGCGGTTGCGGCCGGTTCGCTTGACCGGCGTACCGGCGAAACGTGCGCGAAAGGCCGCATCATCCAGCAGCGCCAGCTCGGCCAGCGGGGCGGTGGCTTCGTCACGCAGATATCGCATCTCGCTGGCGGCGACTGCGAACTTGTTCCACGGGCAGACAGCCAGGCAATCATCGCAACCGAAGACATGATTGCCCAAGAGCGGCCGCAGCTCTTCGTCCACCGGGCCATGATGTTCGATGGTCAGATAGGAAATGCATCGCCGCGCATCCAGCTTGAACGGCGCCACGAATGCCTGGGTGGGGCAGATGTCCAGACAGGCGGTGCAGGAGCCGCAATGCTCTTCTGCGGGCGTATCCACAGGCAGTTCCAGCGTGGTAAAGATCGCGCCCAGAAACACCCAGTTGCCGAACTCGCGCGAAATCAGCACCGTATGCTTGCCCTGCCATCCAAGGCCTGCGGCCTGCGCCAGCGGCTTCTCCATCACCGGCGCGGTATCGGCAAAGACCTTGATCTCGGCCTCTGGCGCCTGCTCGATCAGCCAGCGGCCCAGCACCTTCAGCTTCTTCTTCAGGATGTCGTGGTAATCCTTCCCGCGCGCGTATGAGGTGATGACCCCCCGACTTTTCTCCTGCAACAGCGGCAGCGGGTTTTCCTCGGGCGTGTAGGCCTGCGCGAGCATGATGACCGACCGCGCCTCGGGCCAGAGCGCGGCAGGGTTGGCGCGCCATTCCACACGTTCAGCCATCCATTGCATCTGCCCGTGCCGCCCGTCGGCCAGATATTCCCGCAGCCGGTCGGCTGCTTCGGGAATTGCATCGGGGCGGCAGATACCCACGGACACAAAGCCCTCCTCGCGCGCCTTCGCGTCCAGCCGGGCGCGCAGATCAGCCGTGCCCTTCATCTTCGCAGAAATACTCCGGGGGGGCATGGCCGCAGGCCATGGGGGGGCAGCGCCCCCCTGCTGCGCCGGGGATCAGAAATCCAGATCGGCATAATGCGCCGGCGGGCGAAAGCCCGGAATCTGATCGGCCAGGATCGAACGGAATGCGGGGCGCGACTTGATCTTGGCATACCAGTCGCGCACCGTTTCCGAACGGTGCCAGTCGACGTCCGAGATGTAATCAAGACAGGACAGATGCGAGGCCGCGGCGAAATCCGCCAGCGTCATCTGGTTGCCAGCCAGCCAGCGGCGCGATTCGAGCAGTGAATGCATGTAATCGAGGTGAAACTTGATCGCCCGCGCTCCCGCCTTCACATTGGCGCTGTCGGGATAGCCCGTGCCCTGCAGCTTGCGAAACACGCGCTCGCCCACAAGCTTCACCGTCACCTCAGCGTTGAACTTGTCGTCGAACCAGGCAACCAGCCGACGCACCTCATGCCGGGCATCCGCATCGCGTGGCATGAGCGGCGGGTCGGGCATTTTTTCCTCGAGATACTCACAGATCGCTTGCGATTCGGACAACATGCGGTTGCCGAAGCGCAGCACCGGTACCTTGCCTGCCGGGTTGCGGCGCAAGAAATCGCTGTCCTGCTCCCAGTAGCGTTCCTCGACCAGCTCGACCTCGATGCGCTTCTCGGCCAGCGTCAGCCGCACCTTCCGGCAGAAGGGCGACAGCGGGTAGTGGTAAAGCCGGTTGGTCGGTTGGTCGGGAAGCATGGCCCGATCTAGCCCCAACTGTGACCCGGCTTCAAGGTGACTGGAAACATGCCGCGCGCCCGTCGGCGGCGATGGTGGCCGCACCGTCAAGGATACGTGCAGCGCGGCGGCGCAGGAAATCCGTGGGCTGCGCGGGAGAGCGGTTCCTGGGGTCCGGAAGGATCGCGGCCAGCCGCGCGGACTGCTGCGCGCTCAGATCCGCCGCCGATACGCCGAACCAATGCTGCGCGGCGGCCTCGACGCCGAACACGCCCTCGCCGAATTCGGCCACGTTGAGATAGACCTCCAGGATTCGCCGCTTTGACCAGACCAGTTCCACTACCGGTGTGAGCAGCGCCTCGATGGCCTTGCGCGGCCAGCTGCGCCCCTGCCAGAGATAGACGTTCTTCACCACCTGCTGGCTGATGGTCGATGCCCCGCCACGGCTGCCCGCATCGATGGTGGCGCGGATCGCCGCCAGATCGAACCCCCAATGTGTGCAGAAATTCGCATCCTCGGCCGCGACCACCGCACGGGCCATGATCGGGGTGATGCGCTCCATCGGCACCCAGACCTGCTCTACGCCACCCAGCCTGCGCGATTCCGTGACCATGGTGGCGGTCGTGGGCGGGTTCACGATGGCCCAGAGCAGCACCAGCAGGATGATGACGGCCACGAGCCCGAGCGCCCCGCGAGCGACCCACCGCCACAGGCGTGCCCCCGGCGCGGCCTTGCGGCGTCGCCGTCCCTTGCGGTTCCGTTGCGCTCCAGTGCCCGACTTGGGCCTTGCCTTCCGTGCCATGGCCGCCTCAGCGCGGCGGCGGGGCAGCATGGGCGGGGTCCAGCGGCAGCGCCGACATCAGGGCGCCGCAATCGCGCAGGGGCACCGGCGAGAGGAAACCGGCCTCGCCGGGAAAGATGAAGTCGACCGGGCGGTCGTCGGAGGTCCAGGTTTCGTCGCCCACCGTGATGGTCGAGACTCCCGAGAGGAACATCCGCCATTCGCGACTGATGTATTCGCGCCCTTCCGAGCGCCAGATCTCGGTGCCGTCCTCGTCATAGGCGGTGATGGCAAACTCCGTCACCTCTAGCGGCACATCGTCGATGACCTCGTGCTCGCCGGTCAACTGGTCCTGGCCGACATAGCGGGTGGTCCCCGCCTCTTCCGACAGAGTGCGGAAATCCCAGGTGTCGATGCCGGTTGCAAGCAACGTCGAGAGCGACGCGGGATCGGCCTGCGCCGCCTCGAGCCGCTCGGAGTGGCCTGAGAGCATGTGATAGCTTTCGAGCCACTGGGTTTCCGCGTCGATGGCGCCGAAATAGACCATCCCCTCCTCATCGAGGTCGATGCGCCTTTGCCATCCCTCGGGGTCATCCTCGCAGGTGAAATGGTGGCTCACCGTGCAGGAATGCGATTGCACGGTCAGATAGGCGGTGCATCCCTGGGGTAAGGTGAACGGCGTCGCGCCGCCCGCCACCTGCGCGGCAAGCAGCAGCGGCATGGCAAGGCAGGCTGGCCTCATTCCGTCGTGCCCGACGTGGGGGCCTTTGACAGCAGCACGCCGCAGTCATAGCGCGGGTTCATCGACAGGAACCCGGTCTCTCCGGGCAGAATGAAGGCCACCGGTGTGCTGTCACTGTCCCAGCTTTCATCTCCCAGCGTGGTGCTGCGCGTGCCGCCGAAGAAGGTGCGCCATTCGCGGTTGATGAATTCCCGTCCCTCCGAACGCCAGATCTCGGCCCCGTTCTGGTCTTGGACAACCATGGTGAATGTGGTTCGCTCAAGCGTGACGCCGCTGATGGTAACGGTCTCGCCGGTCAGCCGGTCCTCGCCGATGTAGCGCGTGACCACGCCTTCGGGATCAGTGCGGGTGGTGAAGTCGAAACTGTCCACCCCGGTCGCAAGCAGCGCCGAGAACGAGGCGGGATCGCGACCCCCCTCATCCAGCAGTTCGACGATGTCGGAACGCGGGCTGTAGCTTTCCATCCATCGCGTCTCTTCATCGATGGCGGCGACATAGATCACTCCGTCCTCGTCGATATCGACCCGGCGCTGCCAGCCTTTGGGGTCGTCTGCGCAGGTGAAGTGATGGCTGACCACACATGAGCGCTGTTGTTCGGTCACATAGGCGGTGCAGCCTTGGGGCAGGGCGAACGTGGCCTGCGCCGTTGCAGGCCCCGCTGCGGCAAGGATAGCAAACACGGCAGCAAGCCCTGTCGCGTGTGACGGATGGAAAAAGCGGGTCAAGATCGGAAGCCTCACCGGATGGTTCGGGGTGGCGGGGACACTAACCGATAGCCGCAGGCAGGGGAAGGTGCGGTGCGGATCGTGCAACCATTTCGATTTGCCATGCCCCAATGCCTGCGGCAAATCGTCACGAGCGCCGGGGTTCCGTTGCCCGCGATCCTGTCTCATTGATTCATGTCAAGTCCGCACGCCGCAGAGCCTGCTAGGCTGTTTCCGTCCGGGCAGGTGGAGAATTCATCACCGGCCCTTGCAGAGTGTGGAAAGGCGAACCCGTGGGATACAAGACAATCAGCATGATTGCCACCAACACCGCGACCGACGGCCCCGCCCTGCGCGCCGCCCTTGGCATTGCCGCACGCGAGCATGCCAATCTCGAGGTCTATTGCGTTGGTATCGACCCCGCACATTACGACGCCCTCGCTATTGGCGCCATGGCGTTGACGGTTGAAGCGGCGGTCAACGAGGCGCGCGCCCGCGCCGCACATGTGGCGGAATGGGCGCGCGACATCATCCCGGCCGGCGCGACGCGGGTCTCGGTGGAGGAGGTGGTGTCGCCGCAGCTGGGCCTTGATTTCACCGTCTCGCGGGTCGCACGCTACAGCGATCTCGTGGTAACGACACAACCATACGGGCCAGGCCGCGACGCCACGCATGTGACGCTGGTCGAGGCCGCGCTATTTGCCACCGGTGCACCGGTTCTGGTCGTGCCCGACGTCGAACAGGACTGGAGCCGTGCCTTCAACCGTGTCCTCGTTGCCTGGAACGAAAGCGACGTGAGCTTTGCCGCCATCCGCGCCGGGCTGCCGATCCTGCGGGCGGCCGAGCAGGTCGATATCGTCATGGTTGATCCGCCGAGCCATTCGCCGGAACGCTCTGACCCCGGCGGCGCGGTCTCGCTCATGCTGGCCCGCCACGGCGTGAAGGCCGAGGTTTCGATCCTGGCCCGCACCTTGCCGCGCATATCGGAGATCGTCCTGCGCTTTGCCCGCGACCATGGCGCCGAGGCGATCGTCATGGGTGCCTACGGACATTCGCGCTTTCGCGAAGCGATCCTCGGTGGCGCCACGCGCGAGATGCTCGAGGGGGCGCATGTGCCCCTCTTCATGGCCCATTGATGGAGGCAGGCGTCCTGGGCGCGCGGGACCGCGCGCCTTTGTCCGTCACGGATCAGGCGAACAGATCGTCCTCGGTGCTGCCCCCGGCTTCGGTGACAAGGCGGTGCAGGTCGGGGATATCCACGCGGCGCTTGCCGCCGAGGGTGATAAGCCCCTCGTTCTTCAACGCGGAGATCTGCCTGCTCACCGTTTCAAGCGTGAGGCCAAGATAATCGGCCATCGCCTCGCGCGTAAGTGGCAGGTCGATGGTCATCGCACCCGTGGGTGTTGTGCCTGCGGCCTTGGCAGCGCGTTGCGCGAGGATGGTGAGAAAGCTCGCAATCTTTTCGCGAGCGGTCTTGCGCCCGAGGATAAGCATCCATTCGCGCGCAGCGGCGAGTTCATCAAGGCTCATGTCCAGAAGGCGTTCGGCCACGTTCGGGGTCGAGGAGATCAGCTGCTCAAACGGCTTGCGACGGAAACAGCACAGGGTGACATCGGTCACCGCCGTCACGTCATAGCTGCTCAGGCGTCGCCCCGGGCGGCCGATGAAATCCGAGGCCAGAAGCAGCCCCACCATCTGCTTGCGCCCGTCCTGCAGCGTGTGGCTGAGTGTCGCAACCCCCTCCACAACCGAGCCGACGAAGTTCATTTCGTCGCCCGCCCAGACTATGGTCTGCCCTGCCTCGTAATGGCGGTGGTATTTCAGTTGTTCGAGTGTCTCGAGTTCTTCCGGCAGGCACAGTGCGCAAACAGATTGGTGCCGGACAGGACAATTTTCGCAGGCCGCCAGTTCGGCGGTGCCGGGGACGAGAATCTTGGCGGTGCTCACCATATCGCGGCGACCATACACTGAAACGGCAAGGAATGTGAAATGACAAATCTGGCGAGGTTGCATGAACTGGGCCTGTTCGATGCCCGCGCACCGCGCTACACCAGCTACCCGCCCGCCAATCACTTCTCGAAGGATGTGACCGGGACGGAAGTGGCCGAATGGCAGGCGGCCCTGCCCGCCGGGGCGCGGGTGTCACTGTATCTGCATATCCCGTTCTGCCGCCGCCTCTGCTGGTTCTGCGCCTGCCGCACGCAGGGGACCGCAACCGACCGACCGATAATCCCCTATCTGTCGTACCTGTACGAGGAATTGCGACTGATCGCGCAGACCCTGCCCGAGGATGTTGTCATCAGCCACATCCATCTCGGCGGCGGCACGCCGACGCTTCTCTCGCCCGAGATGTTCGCCGAGATGGGAAAGGCGCTTGCCGCCTTTCGCCCGGTGGCGGGTGACCTGCAGTTTTCGGTTGAAATCGACCCGACCGAGGTCGATGCCCCCCGGATAGCAGCTTTGCGCAAGATCGGGCTCAACCGCGCCTCGATCGGTGTGCAGGACTTTGATCCCGTGGTGCAGGAGGCAATCGGCCGCATCCAGAGCTACGAGACCACGCGCGACGTGGTCGAGATCCTGCGCGGCCACGGGGTCGGCAGCGTGAACATGGACCTGCTCTATGGCCTGCCCCACCAGAACGTCGCGCGAATCAGGGATTCGGTTGAAAAGCTGTTGTCGCTGACGCCCGACCGGGTCGCGCTTTACGGCTATGCACATGTGCCCTGGGTATCGAAGCGACAGACGCTCATCCCCGAGGAAACGCTGCCCGGCCCGGAGGAGCGCTACGAATTGTTCGAAACCGCGCGCCAGCTGTTCCTGCGCGAGGGCTATCTGGAAGTTGGCATCGACCATTATGCGCGCGAGGGGGACAGCATGGCCGTTGCCGCCCGCGCAGGCACGCTTCGGCGCAATTTTCAGGGTTATACGGTTGATGACAGCCTGGCGCTCGTGGGCGTAGGTGCTTCGGCCATCTCGCGCTATCCGCAGGGCTATGCGCAGAACAACCCGTCATCCTCACTCTACGCGACGGCGGTCGAGGCAGGTCGCCTGGCCATCCTGCGCGGGCATGCATTCTCGGACGAGGACCGGCTGCGCGCGCAGATGATCGAAGATCTCATGTGCCGCTTCACGCTGGACCTCTCGCGCCTTGCGGCAACGCATGACGTGGATGTCGCACGGCTGAGGGTGATGGTGGCACCGGTCCTGGCCACCTATGGTGATTCGGTGCGGCTTGCGGATGACCGGCTCGAGATCGTCGAATCGCCGCGCCTGCTTGCGCGCCTGGTGGCGCAGGAACTCGACACTTACCACAGCCCGGCGGGGCATCATTCGCGCGCGCTCTGACGTCGGCCAGCAGCTGCCGTGATGTTCGGTCACGGCAGGTTGCCTTCGGATGTGTCGGCCGACGCGCCGACCGTGTCCTCATCATGCAGCGCGAAATGGCGGGGCATGATGAAAAGGACCAGGAAGACCAGCACGCTCAACCCTGCCATCCCCAGGAAAAGCCGGTCGTTCGCAAGATCGATCGAGGCACGAAGCCAGTCACGCGCGCCGTCGGATGTCTCCGCGCCATGCAGCACGTCGATGACCGCGTTCACGCTGCCTGGCATCTCCGGGGCAATGGCCTCGGGGGCCGTACGCAGGCGGCCGGCGACAGCGGCGTTGAAGACAGCCCCGAAGAGTGCGGCGCCAAGGCTCTGCCCGAGATAGCGTGCGAACATGTTGGCGCCGGTGACGACGCCGCGTTCGGCCCAGCCGATCACGGATTGCGCCCCCACCAGCAGCGGTGTGGACAGGAACCCGAACCCCGCGCCAAGCAGCACCTGATCCAGCGCGACGGCCCAGATCGGCTGCGGCGACGGCAGCAGCAGGAACCCGGCCGAGCCGGCAAACATCAGCACGGCACCGATCAGCGCCGTGTCACGAAAGCCGATCTTCATGTAGACCCGTCCCGAAACCGCTGAGGCCACCGGCCAGCCGATGCTGGTGCAGGACAGCACCAGCCCTGCACCGATGGCCCCCATGCCAAGCACCGATTGCAGGAAGGTTGGCAGATAGGACGAGGGCGCCATCATCACGAGCCCCATCCCTGCGACAGCCAGATTCGCCCCCGCCAGCACCGGCATCCGCCACAACCAGCCGGGTATGATCGGCTGCGCGGCGCGCCGCTCGGTCATGACTGTGAACGCGATCAGCACCAGTGCCAGCCCGAGCACGCCGATGCTTTGCCACGACGTCCAGGCCCAGCTCTGCCCGCCCTGCAAGAGCCCGAACATGAGCACGCTGCCCGCTCCCAGAACGAGCATCGCGCCGGCATAATCAATCTGCGGCGTACGCTTTTCGAATTCCTCATGCAGGAAGGCCATGATCAGACCCAGCGCCAGCAAGCCGATGGGCAGGTTGATAAGGAAGATCCATCGCCATGATGCGTATTCGGCAAAGGCCCCGCCCAGAAGCGGCCCGGTGACAGCGGCGATGCCCCAGACGCTGGACAGCCACCCCTGCACCGCGCCGCGTTCGCGCACGGAATAAAGGTCCCCCGCCAGTGTGGAGACCGTTGCCATGATCGCGCCCGCACCGAGGCCCTGCAGTCCGCGAAATCCGATGAGCGCAACCATGTTCCACGATACCGACGAGAGCACCGATCCGATGATGAAGATGACTGTGCCGGCGATGAGAATCGGCTTGCGTCCGTAGATGTCCGACAGCTTGCCATAGACCGGGATCGTGACTGTCTGCGCCAGCAGATAGATCGAGAACACCCATGAAAACAGGCTGAACCCGCCCAGATCGGTGACGATCTGGGGAATCGCGGTCGAGACTATGGTGGTATCCATCGCCGCGAGCATCATCGTGCACATCAGTGCCAGCAGGATCAGCCGGCGCTGCCTTGGCTGTCTGTCGTCCGACATCGCTATTCCGGTCTGCCGTTGTCCCCGGAGGGGTGGGGCTCCGGGCCGTGGCCCTGCTGCAAGGGATCATCCGTGCGCTCCCGCGCACCGACATCGACGGAACATGTGCCAGCCGCACGCGCGCCGCAAGGGGCGTTCACCCGCCGCAGGAGTTGTCCACGGTCTTGCCGGGGGTGGGCTGTCGCCACGGGGTAGCAGTGGCACAAGAGCACTGACGATGCTTTGCATTTTCGATCCGACCGTCGCATAATCCCATCCCGGAGTAGCGAGGCGGCAGCCTCGCGGGGGAAAAGGCTGCTGGTTTGTGGCTGGATGCGGGTTGACGGTGACGCAAGGCGTCAGCGATCTTGCCCGTGGCAGAACCGGGGCGCGACGGGTGGGAACGCGATGTGGGAACGCCTTCTTGAAACCTTTCTGAAGACTCTTGCGAAAAAGGGTCAGATCACCATCGACCTGCCTTCGGGGCGCCGCACGGTCGTCGGGTCAGGCGAGCCCGCGATCTCTGTGCGCATTACCGACAAGGCGCTGGTCCGTCGCCTGTGCCTCAACCCCGAACTGGCAGTAGGCGAGGGGTACATGGACGGCACCCTTCTTATCGAAGATGATGATCTGCGCGGTTTTCTTGCCTTTGCCATCGAAAACGCCGGTCAGGCACCCGAACTGCCGTTGTGGCAGGCGCCCCTTGCCGTTCTGCGGCGCTGGACTCGTGTATTTGACCAGTGGAACCCCGTCGGGCGTTCGAAGGCCAACGTGGCACATCACTATGACCTGTCGGGCAAGCTCTACGATCTCTTTCTTGATTCAGACCGGCAATATTCCTGTGCTTACTGGCCCGAGGGTGTGACCACGCTCGAGCAGGCGCAGGCGGCGAAGAAGGCCCATATCGCGAAGAAACTGCTGATCAAGCCGGGAATGCGGATTCTCGACATCGGCTGCGGCTGGGGCGGCATGGCGCTGACGCTGGCGCGTGACTACGGGGCGAACGTGGTGGGCGTCACGCTCTCGACGGAGCAATTCAAGATTGCCCAACAGCGGGCCAGGGATGCGGGCCTCGAGGGGCAGGTTGAATTCCAGCTCATCGACTACCGGAAGGTCGAGGGCCCCTTCGACCGGATTGTGTCGGTCGGCATGTTCGAACATGTGGGCGCGCCGCAATACCGGACATTTTTCAACAAGGTGCGCGAGCTTCTGACCGAGGACGGCATCGCCCTGATCCATACCATCGGCCGCACCGCGCCCCCGACCTACACGAGCCCCTGGATCGAGAAGTACATCTTCCCTGGCGGCTATACCCCCGCCCTGTCGGAGACGATGCATGCGGTCGAGCACGAATCGCTGGTCGAGACCGATATCGAGGTCTGGCGCCTGCATTATGCCTATACGCTCCACCAGTGGCACGCGCGCTTCATGGCCCGCATCGACGAGGCGCGCGCCCTTTACGACGACCGCTTCACGCGGATGTGGCGATTCTATCTGATCGCCTCGGAACTTTCCTTCGTGAAGGGTCATCAGGTGGTGTTCCAGTTGCAGCTTGCCCGCCGGAACGACGCGGTGCCGATCGCGCGTGATTACCTGTATCACGGGAGCAGTGCGGCTGTGGCGCAGGCAGCCGAGTAGCGATCAAACCAGCCGCGCCGGGATCAGCCCGCGCAGCGAATTACCCATCCACAGGCGGACCTTCGGCAAGTCGGAGGCCAGGAGCAGTTCCTCTCGCACAGTGCCTCGTGCCAGCATCTCCGCGCGCAACACGCCGGGCAGCAGCCCCGATGAAAGGGGTGGCGTGCGCATTCCTGCGCCTCGGTCGAAGAACAGGGTCGAGATCGTGCCCTCGCAGACTTCGTCGCGTTCGTTGAGCAAGATCGCCTCATCGATGTCGTGCGGCAGTGCGTCGCGGGCGGCGTCATGGGCCGCGCGGCGGGTGGATTTCAGCCGCAGCCATGGGTCGGAGGACGACAGCCGCCCATCAGCCACCGTCACACACCACAAGGCAGGTATCGCGGGCAGAGGCGCGGTTTCCACGCGCAGCATGGCGGGCCGGTCAACGGTCAGTCGCACCCGCAGGGGCTGCCTGCGCAGGGGTGCAAGCGCTGCCACGGCTTCATCCCTGTCAAACTGCCAGCCGAGCGCTGCCGCCCCCCGCGCAATGCGGGCAAGATGGCTTGCAACGCGCGGCTCGGGAGCGTCGCCTGCAAGGGTCTCGATCAGTCTCAGTCCGGGCTCACGGCCGCCAGCGCGAAGCGCGTCTTCCACAGTGCCTCCTCCCATTCACCATGCGCCGTTGAGGCCACCGTCACGCCGCCGCCCACGTTCAGGGTGATATCGTCACCGTTCAGCACCAGCGTGCGGATCGCCACCGAAAAATCCGCCCGGCCATCCGGTGCCATCCAGCCGATGGCCCCGCAATAGATGCCGCGCGCGAATGGCTCGAGTTCGGCGATGATTTCCATCGCCCGCAACTTTGGTGCGCCGGTGACCGAGCCGCAGGGAAACAGCGCGGGTAGAACCGTCGCGAGCATCGGGACTTCGGCAAGATCGGCCTCGATGGTCGAGGTCATCTGATGCACGGTCGGATGCTGTTCGACTACCTGCAGCGCCGGCACCCTTACTGTGCCCGCACGCGCGAGCCGCCCGATATCGTTGCGCAGAAGGTCCACGATCATCAGATTCTCGGCGCGGTCCTTTTCGCTTGCCGCCAGATCCGCAGCGAGGCTTGCGTCGGCGGACGGGTCGGCATTGCGCGGGCGCGTGCCTTTCATCGGCCGCGCAGTCATGCGGGCCTGTGCGTCGATACGGAAGAACAGCTCGGGCGAGAGCGAGGCGACGACCGGCCCCGACTTGAGATCCAGATAGGCACCATGCACGGGGGTGCCCGCCCGTCGCAATCGCCCGTAAAGACCCAAATTCGTGCCGGAAAGGCGGCGCGCGGTCAGCGGGAATGTCAGATTGGCCTGATAGCAGTCACCTGCCACGATATGCGCTCGCAGCTGGTCAAAGGCAGCCGCATAGTCGAGCTCTTCGATCTGCGGTCGAGGTTCGGTGATGACGGCGACATCGGCCTCCGCCTCAGCCTGCGCCAGAAACGGTGCCGCGTCCTGAGGGCCATCAAAGATGCCCATGATCAAGAGGGGGCCATCCCCGCGCATCAATGGTGCCAGGCGCGGCTCGAACACATAGCCCGCTTCATAGGCCACAACGCCCGCGATCCACGCTCCCGCTGTTCGTGCGGCATCGAGACGGGCAAGCGCGGGACCAAGGTCATCCGCCGCGCGCACGACCACGACCTCTCGTGGATGCGCGAACAGGGCGGGCGTGCCGCCCGGCCCTGCCTCGATCAGAATCAGCGGCCTGTCCATGAATGCGCCTTGGCATGTTGCGCGTGGACTGGGAAGGGTTTCGGGCGCGAGCAGTGTTTGAAGCCGGGCAATAGCGACGGTTGGACCAGTCATCCTCGGGCAAGCCCATTGCCTTGCGCCCCGCGCGCACTAGATATGAAGGGCATCCAGAGGGTTCGCCTGATGATCCGTTACAGCCTCACCTGCGAGCACGATCACCGTTTCGAGAGCTGGTTCAAGTCATCGGCCGCGTTTGAGCGGCTGCAGGAAACGGGGATGGTGACCTGCGCGATCTGCGGCTCGGCCCGGGTCGAAAAGGCGCTGATGGCCCCCGCGGTCAGCACCACGCCCGAGGCACCCGCGCTGACCAGGCCCGAAACTCCGCTGGAGCAGGCGTTGGCCGAGATTCGACGCCAGGTCGAGGAGGAATCGGATTATGTCGGTCTCTCCTTTGCCGCCGAGGCACGCGCCATGCACGAGGGGCGCAGCCCTGATCGGGCTATCTGGGGCGAGGCGCGGCCCGAGGACGCGCGTGCCCTCATCGAGGATGGCGTGCCGGTCGCCCCACTGCCCTTCCGCCCGCGTTCGCGACAGAACTAGCGCGGAATTGGCTTGTTATCGGGGTTTGCATGGGCCGGATGCGCGCCGCGCAGGCAATTCCGTCCGCAGATCGTGCCACCAGATCACTGTCCCGGACAAGCTGCTCCGCAGAGCGGGCCACGGGCCTTTACCCGCATGTTTCGCCTGCCTATAAGCCCGCGAGTGGCGGGATGGCGTGGCAGTTTGCGGCGAATTATTCACCCGGCACCCTGACTGTCAGGGCGCCGGGTCCAGGCGCCGGATGCCCGCGCCGTCCCCTTGCCGCAACCTTATGCCCAGAGGCCCCGCATGCCTGCCGAGACGACCCCGCACGACTATCGCGACACGCTGAACCTGCCGCGCACCGATTTCCCCATGCGGGCCGGGCTTCCCGCGCGTGAACCGGGCTGGCTGGCCCGCTGGGAGGAGATCGGCGTCTATGCCCGTCTGCGCAGCTCGGCGGCAGGGCGCGAGCCTTTCGTGCTGCACGACGGCCCTCCCTATGCGAACGGGCATCTTCATATTGGGCATGCGCTGAACAAGATCATCAAGGATATCATCGTCCGCTCGCATCAGATGATGGGTTTCGATGCGCGCTACGTGCCAGGCTGGGACTGCCACGGTCTGCCGATCGAGTGGAAGATCGAAGAGCAGTATCGCGCCAAGGGCCTTGACAAGGACGCGGTCGATATCATCGACTTCAGGCAGGAATGCCGCCATTTCGCCGAATACTGGGTCGATGTGCAGCGCGATGAATTCAAGCGGCTCGGGATCACCGGCAACTGGGACGACCCCTATCTGACCATGGATTTCCACGCCGAGGCCGTGATCGCCGAGGATTTCCTGAAGCTGCTGATGGACGGCGCGCTTTATCTGGGGTCGAAGCCGGTGATGTGGTCGCCGGTGGAAAAGACCGCGCTTGCCGAGGCCGAGGTCGAATATCACGACATCACCAGTCACCAGGTCTGGGTGCGGTTTCCGGTGGTGGCACAGGACGTCCATGCACGAGATGTTGTTCCCGGCCCGTCCCCCGGGATGAGCTTGCTCGAACACCGACCCTCGGTCGTGATCTGGACCACGACTCCCTGGACGATTCCGCAGAACCGTGCGGTCGCCTTTAACCCGGACGTCGCTTATGGCCTCTACCGGGTCGATGCGATCGAAGTTGAAAATGCGTCCGCGCAACAGGGAGAACTGCTGCTTCTTGCCGATACCCTGGCAGAAAATGTAAGGGTCGCGGCGAAGATCGACATTCTCACCCGCCTGCGCGACGTTGGCGCGGACGAGATTGAGGCGCTCACACTTGCCCATCCGTATCGCGGCATTGATGGCAGCAACGGAGAGTGGGATTACGATGTGCCGCTCTTGCCCGGCGATCACGTCACCGATGATGCGGGGACCGGTTTCGTCCATACCGCGCCCAGCCATGGCGATGACGACTATCAAATGGGCCTGAAGTACCACCTGCCCATGACCCACAATGTGGGCCCCGATGGCAGCTATCGCGCCGATCTGCCGTTGTTCGGCGGCGAGCACATTATCACCCCCGATGGCAAGGAAGGCCCGGCCAACGTCAGCAACATCAAGCAGCTGGCATGGGCGGGGGCGCTTCTGGCAAAGGGCCGGATCAAGCATTCCTACCCGCATTCCTGGCGCTCCAAGGCGCCGGTGATCTATCGCAACACACCCCAGTGGTTTGCTGCCATCGACCGGAAGCTCGACGACGGGCTGGGTCAGTACGGCGACACTATCCGGCAACGCGCGCTTACCTCGATCGAGGAACTTGTCACTTTCACGCCGCTCTCGGGCAGGAACCGCCTGCATTCGATGATGGAGGTTCGGCCCGACTGGGTACTGAGCCGCCAGCGCGCCTGGGGCGTGCCGCTGGTCTGTTTCACGAAGAAGGGCGCACGGCCGGACGATGCGGATTTCGTGCTCAAAGATCCGCAGGTAAACGCCCGCATAGTCGCCGCTTTTGAAAAATCCGGCGCAGATGTCTGGTATGAGGACGGGTTCAAGGAAAGGATGCTCGACGGGATCGCCGAGCCGGATGATTACGAACAGGTCTTCGACGTGCTCGACGTATGGTTCGACTCGGGCAGCACGCATGCTTTCGTCCTGCGCGACCGGCCCGATGGTGCGCCCGATGGCATTGCCGATGTCTATCTCGAGGGCACCGACCAGCACCGGGGCTGGTTTCACTCGTCGCTACTTCAGGCCTGCGCGACGCGCGGGCGGGCGCCCTATCGCAATGTGGTCACGCACGGCTTCACGCTCGACGAGAAGGGCATGAAGATGTCCAAATCGCTCGGCAACATCACCGCCCCGCAAAAGGTGATCGACCAATATGGCGCGGATATCCTGCGGCTCTGGGTCGCGCAGGCCGATTACACCGCCGACCAGCGCATCGGGCCGGAAATCCTGAAAGGTTCTGCCGACAGCTATCGCCGCCTGCGCAACACATTGCGCTTCATGCTCGGCTCGCTGGCGGATTTCTCGGAATCCGACCGGGTGGATCTTGCCGACATGCCCGAACTGGAGCGGCTGATGCTGCATCGGCTGGCCGACCTGGACGTGCAACTGCGCGAAGGTTACCGCCGCTTTGATTTCCAGGGCGTGTTCAAGGCGGTGTTCGAGTTTGCCACCACGGATCTCTCCGCTTTCTACTTTGATGTCCGCAAGGATGTGCTCTATTGCGACGGCGACAGCCCTCGCCGCCGGGCTGCGCGTATGGTGCTGGACCTGCTCTTCCATCGTGTCGTGCGTTGGCTCGCGCCTATCCTTGCCTTCACCATGGAGGAGGCTTGGCTCGAGCGTTTCCCCGGCGACGACTCCTCGGTCCATCTCACCGATTTTCCCGACACGCCCGCCGACTGGCGCGATCCCGCGCTGGCTAGGAAGTGGGACCGTGTGCGCGCTTTGCGCCGCGTGGTCAACGGTGCGCTCGAGGTGCAGCGGGTGGCCAAGGTTATCGGCGCCAGCCTCGAAGCTGCGCCGGTGGTCCATGTTGATGCAGACACGGCAGCGCTGCTTGAGGGAATCGACTTCGCGGGCGTCTGCATCACCTCAGACCTGACCGTCAGCACCAACCCCGCCCCCGAGGGCGCTTTTCGCCTGTCTGACGTACCGGGTGCGGCCGTGGTCTTTGCCCCTGCGCCCGGCACGAAATGCGAACGCTGCTGGCAGGTGCTGCCGGATGTTGGCTCGCATGCACATCCCGGCACCTGCGCGCGCTGTGACGCGGCGCTTTCGGCGCGGTGAGCGCGGACGAACAGGTCGGCGGCATGCTCACGCCCGTCGGCCCGTTTCGCATCACCGTGTGCGATGGAGTCCTTGTCGCCGCAGAATGGCGCCGTGCGCCCCCGCCCGAGGGCGACCTGCTGCGCGCAGCCTTTGCGCAGGTGGCCGAGTGGTTCGCCGGGCTGCGACACGAATTCGACCTCCCTCTTGCCCCGGCGACGGGCTTTGCCGCACAGATGCGTGACGCGATGCTTGCGATTCCCTGGGGCGAGACCACGACTTATGGCGAGATCGCCCAGACGCTCGGGGTCAGTGCGCAGGCGGTCGGGCAGGGCTGCGGGGCCAATCCGATACCCCTTTTCGTCCCTTGCCATCGCGTGCTTTCGGCGCATGGCACCGGTGGCTATTCGGGTGGCGCCGGAGTCGAGACCAAGATCGCGCTACTGCGCCACGAAGGGGCGGGTGGCTTCCTGATATGAGCCTTGTTGTCCTGATGGCGGTCCTGGGCGCAGCCTTGCTGCATGCGCTGTGGAACGCGCTCATCAAGGTAGGGGCAAGCCGTATCGGCGCCATGGTCATCATGTCCATTGGCGAGATCGTCATCGGCCTGCCCATTGCCCTTGCCCTGCCGCCTATTGCACCCGCTGCCTGGGTCTGGGTGATCGCCGCGGGCTGCACCCATTTCGCCTACAAGTCTTTCCTGACCTTCGCCTATGACCGGGGTGATCTGAGCCGCGTCTATCCGATTGCCCGCGGCGCCGCGCCGATGGCGGTTGCTGTGGTGGGCGCCTTCCTGCTGCCTGATGCGGTGAGCAAGGGCCAATATGCGGGCATCGCAGCCCTGGGCCTGGGTATCTTGCTGATGGCGCGCGGCGTCTTCACCGGAGGAGAGGAGCGGCGGTTGCTGCCATTTGCGCTTGGCTCGGCGGTGGCGACCGCGACCTACACGATGATCGACGGCCTCGGCGCGCGCATATCGGGCGATGCTGTCGCCTATGTTGCCTGGGTGTTCGTGGTCGATGGAATCATCTTCACGCTGGGCACCGTCGCCTGGAGGGGGCGCGCCGTCATCCCGCGCGACGGACGTGCCTGGGCGCAGGGGATCGCGGCGGCGGCGGCATCCTACGGAGCCTATGCAGTGTCGATCTGGGCCATGACCGTGGCACCTATCGCCGTGGTCGCGGCATTGCGTGAGACCTCGATCCTCTTTGCCGTGCTCATCGGCTGGCTGGCGTTTGGCGAGAGAATGGACAGAATGAAGGCGCTGGCCGCTGCCCTCATCGTCCTTGGGGTGATCCTGTCGCGGCTGTGAAAGGAAATCCCATGCCCGTTCATGCGGCCATGACGACGACGCCGGGCCAGGCGCAGGCCGAGACATTGGCCGAAGCCCTCGAGACCCTCAGTCCCGCGCCCTACGCGGTGGGCGTGACCGAAATCGAGGATGGCTCGGGCCGGTTCGAAGTCGGGGCGCATTTCGAATGTGCGCCCGATGGAGTGACCCTCGATCTGCTTGCCGCTGTCCATGGGGCCAATCCCTTTGCGGTCAGCCTGGTGCCCGATATCGACTGGGTCGCCCATGTGCGGCGCGAACTGTCGCCGGTCGCCGCCGGTCGATTCTTCGTTCACGGCGGCCATGACGCAGACAAGGTTCCGCCGGGGGCCGAGCCGCTGTTGATCGAGGCCGCGATGGCCTTTGGCACCGGGCATCATGGCACAACGCTTGGTTGTCTGCGCGCGCTGGAACGCCTGGTGGCCCGGGGCGATATCCGTCAAAACATCGCTGATATCGGCGCGGGCACGGCGGTGCTGGCCATGGCCGCCGCACGCGTCTGGCCGGGGCAGGTGCTGGCAAGCGATATCGACCCCGTAGCGGTCGAGGTGGCCCGCGCCAATGTTGCGGCCAACGGCCTTGCCGACCGGATCCTCTGTGTCGAGGCGGCGGGCTTCGGCCACCCCGACCTTGCCGCGCGCGCGCCCTTCGATCTGATCTTCGCAATTATCCTGTCGGGGCCGCTGATCGCGCTAGCCCCGGTTATGGCCGATGCTGTAGCGCCTGGAGGCGTTGTGATTCTTTCGGGGATTCTTACGGACCAGGCCGATGAGGTCGCGGGCGTTTATACACGATCCGGGTTCAATCACACCGAACGTGAGGACATTGGCGACTGGGCCACTCTGATTCTTTCCAGACGCCCATAGTTTGGAAAAAAGTTTCCACAAATCGGTCACGGTTGGGGTAGAGTAACGCCGACGTAAGGTGGGGGCCTTACAGAAGTTGGTTACGATGGCTGCTACTCCGATTATCAATCCTGACTTCGGTCAACGGTTGCGTCGTGTCGAGCGAAAGCGTGCGCGGATCCGCGCGCGCGGTTCGCGGCGGCACTTCGGGCCGGATGGCCTGGTGGTCGAATATCCGCGTCGCCTTGCGCCGAAGTTTCCGCTCCGGTCGCTTTTACTGCTGGCGCTGGTCGGGTTCGGCTTCAAGCTGTGGATGTTTGTCGCACTCGGAGTCGGGGATTACACTGCCCGCGTCGATCAGATGGCGCAGGGCAATCTCGCGCAACAGGTTGCTGCCTGGCTTCTTCAGCCGGAAGCAGTCACCGAACGCGCCGCCAACTGGGTGACCGATGCGCGGGCCATACTGCACGGCCCGCTGTCGGATAACGAGTAAGTCCAAGGTCACATTGTAACGAGTGGACGTGGCACCAGTCTTAAGTGGTAATGAGTAGAGAAGGCCGCGCCGGGGTAACCGGTGCGGCCTTTGTGTCATGATTTTCGTTCAGTTCAGCGGTGCGAGGGACGGCGGCCGATGTCGCCGATTTCGGCGCGGCTGAGGCCAATGTCGCGCAGCTCGTGTTCGCTCAACCGTGACAGGGCTTCGCGGGTCGCGCGCGCATCGTTCCACGATTGCACGCCCTGAAAGAACGTGGTGACGAGGCGGCCGGCCGAAAAACGCGGCGCGGTGACGAATGGGCGGGTACTATCGATGCTTGCCATGGCGAAACTCCTGAGCCGGCGCCGCTGCAGTGCGGCAAGGTGGTCCGGCAATCCGCAATTAGGATGCCGCGCGCGCAGCCGCCAGAGGCGCGTTTGCATGAGTGACATGCGTTTTTCGCATGCCTCCGACGAGGTATCACGACACCGTGAGTCGCCCGCTTTTCCGGGATGTCAGATGTCGCTTTCGCTGCCACGAGAGTCGTCGCCAGAGGCTGGTTGCGCTACCACGCGCACGACCATCCCGAGGCCTTGCGCGAATTGCCGCTTGGCCAAGGTTCGCGCTTTGTGCTAGCTGTTGCAGCAAGGATACAAGGCAGGGGCAGTGATGCGGGTTCTGGGGGTCGATCCGGGTCTGCGCAATATGGGCTGGGGCGTGATTGCCGTGGACGGATCGCGAATCACCCATGTCGCAAATGGCGTTTGCCACTCGCGCGGCGCGACGCTCGCCGAGCGACTGCTGTCGCTTCACGATCAACTCTCCGAAGTGGTCGCTCTATGGGCGCCGGATGCGGCGGCGGTCGAGGAAACGTTCGTCAACAAGGATGCGGGCGGCACGCTGAAACTCGGCCAGGCGCGCGGGATCGCGCTGCTGGTTCCGGCCCAGGCCGGGCTGGCGGTGGGGGAATATGCCCCGAACGCGGTCAAGAAGGCCGTGGTTGGCGTGGGTCATGCGGCCAAGGAGCAAGTGGCGCATATGGTTCGCCTGCATCTGCCGGGTGTGGGCCTTGCCGGGTCGGATGCCGCGGACGCGCTCGCCATCGCCATCTGCCATGCGCATCATCTGCAATCGGCGGGGCATCTGGCCCGCGCCCTGTCACGCGCGGGGGCGGCATGATCGGGCGCCTTGCGGGGGTGGTCGACTACAAGGGGCCGGACCACGTCATTATCGACGTACGCGGTGTTGGTTATGTGGTCCATGTGAGCGACCGCGTTCTTGCCCGGCTGCCCGCCCCGGGTGAGGCGGTCGCGCTTTATACCGACATGATCGTGCGGCAGGATCTGGTGCAGTTGCTGGGTTTCGCCACGCTCGCAGAAAAGGAATGGCATCGGCTGCTGGTTGGCGTGCAAGGCGTGGGAGCCAAGGCGTCACTGTCGATCCTTGGCACGCTGGGTGCGGACGGGTTGTCGCGGGCGGTGGCGCTGGGCGACTGGTCGTCAGTCGCGCGCGCGAGGGGCGTGGGGCCGAAGACCGCGCAAAGAGTGGTGCTGGATCTCAAGGACCGCGCGCCTTCGGTCATGGCAATGGCAGGCCGTGCGGCGATGGAGGGCGTGGATGATGTGATCGACGACACCCTGGCCTCGGCCCCCCGAAAGCGCAGTTCCACGGCACCCGACTCTTCGGCCAGTGCGGTGGCCGACGCGCTCTCGGCGCTGGTCAACCTGGGCTACGGCCCGTCCGACGCTGCCGCCGCCGTGGCCGAGGCGCAGGGCGAGACCCCCGACGCCGCCACCACCGCCCTGATCCGCGAGGCGCTGAAGCGCCTGGCGCCGAAGTGATGCGATGACCGCCCCCGACCCCATCCTGCGCCCCGAGCCGCAGTCTGAAGATACCGACCGTGCCCTGCGGCCGCAGTCGCTGGACGAATTTACCGGCCAGGCGGAGGCGCGCGCCAATCTGCGCATCTTCATCGAAAGCGCGCGCCGCCGGGGCGTGGCCATGGATCACACGCTGTTCCACGGCCCCCCTGGTCTGGGCAAGACAACGCTGGCGCAGATCGTTGCGCGTGAACTGGGCGTGGGTTTTCGCATGACCTCGGGCCCGGTGCTGGCGCGGGCGGGCGATCTGGCCGCGATCCTCACCAACCTGGAGCCACGCGACGTCCTCTTCATTGACGAGATCCATCGTCTGAGTCCCCAGGTTGAAGAGGTGCTCTATCCCGCGCTTGAGGATTTCGCCCTCGATCTGGTGATCGGCGAAGGCCCCGCCGCCCGCACGGTGCGGATCGAGTTGCAGCCCTTCACGCTGGTGGGCGCGACTACACGGCTGGGTCTGCTGACCACGCCCCTGCGCGACCGGTTCGGCATCCCGACGCGGCTGGAATTCTATACCGAGGATGAGCTCTTCCAGATCGTCACGCGCGCTGCGCGGCTGATGGGGGCCCCAGCCGACGAAGGCGGCGCGCGGGAAATCGCCCGCCGTGCGCGCGGCACGCCGCGTATTGCCGGGCGGCTCTTGCGCCGTGTGGCCGATTTCGCGCTGGTCGAAGGTGACGGCACCGTCGGGCGCGCAATCGCGGACCGCGCGCTCACCCGGCTGGGGGTGGACCACGTCGGTCTTGACGGCGCCGACCGCCGATATCTGACGCTGATCGCCGAGGCCTATGCCGGTGGCCCCGTAGGGATCGAGACATTGTCCGCCGCGCTGTCAGAGGCGCGCGATGCGCTGGAAGAGGTGATCGAGCCCTATCTGCTGCAACAGGGGCTGATCCAGCGCACCCCGCGCGGACGAATGCTGACACAGGGCGCATGGCGGCATCTGGGACTTGATCCTCCAGGTCCGCAGCCGGACCTGTTCGAATGAGGGCGTTCGTCGGCCTGCCACTACCGCCGGAAGTGGCAGAAGACCTTAACCGCCACGCTGCAGGTGCGGGGGTGGGCCGGGCCATCGCGGCCGAGAACCTGCATCTGACGCTTGCCTTTCTCGACGACCAGCCGCCGAGCATGCTGGCTGCGCTGGGTGCAGAACTCAGCCTCATCCGTGCGGCGGCGCCGATGCTCCACTGGGCCGCGCCCGACTTTCTAGGCAGTTCCAGGAACCCGGTTTTCGCGCTCATGGTCGCTCCCGACCCCGCGCTGG
>JACDJA010000860.1_pt1 | contig 29803 bp, 26 predicted proteins | sample 7449241 | NCBI WGS metagenome assembly JACDJA01 (sample SAMN14253289, study PRJNA609438) | sludge metagenome | isolation source: initial anaerobic sludge | collected 2018-12-20 | reverse complement strand
TGGCCGCCATCGCCTCCCTTCTGATCCTGGCCTTCAGTCTCGATTTGCGATGGATCTACCTGGCCCACGTGCTGCGCGGCATCGGCGACGTGACCATTCAGGCCGCATCCTATACCCTGGCATCGGCCCTGATGCCCGAGGCGTCGCGCGCCCCGCGTTTCGGCTGGTTCAACGCGACCTTCTTTCTCTCCTGGGGCCTGGCCGGCACCCTCATCGCCGGCCCCCTCACCGATGTTCTCATCAACCGGGGGCTATCGGAAATCCTGGCCTATCAGGCCGCCTTCGGCACCGCCGCCCTGATGACCTTCGCCGGGTTGGTGGTCATGGGGGTGCTGAACTTCGTAATTCTGGCGAAGCGATAAATCAGCCCATTCCAAAAAACACCATCTATTCCCCTCGATGTTCCAACTGAACTATCCGCGGCGTGATAAAAATCATCAGTTCGTTTTTATTCTTGGACTCGCTGGACATCCCAAACAGCCAGCCAAGGATTGGAATTTTGCGAAGACCGGGCAACCCGGTTTCACTGTTGCTGTCTGTTGTCTTGGAAATCCCACCGATGACCACCGTCTCCCCGTCGTTGACCAGCAGCTCGGTGGTGGCCTCGTTAACCGTGAAGGAATAGTCCGTTCCGATCCGCTCGCCCAAATCGTTCTTGGTGATCATGATTTCCATCGATACACGATCGTCCTTGGTCACGTGGGGCGTCACCTCTAGTTCAAGAACAATGTCCTTGAACTCGGTGGTGGTATTGCCAGCCTCGTCCAGAACGACGATCGGATAGCTGACCCCTTGTTTGATGGTGGCGGCCTTGTTGTCCAAGGTCAAAATCTTCGGCGCGCTGATGGTCTTGGTCTCCCCTTCGGTTTCCGAGGCGTCAATGGCGGCGTTGATGGCCAGGGGCGACCCCACCAGGCGCGAAAAGTCGAAACTGACGCCCGATGATGTTGTTTGGGCAGGAAAATTTGACCCCAGGGAAAGGTCCCAGTCCCCACCCAACTTGCTGCTGCTGAACTTGTTGCCGGTGCCCGGGCCGATGCCGAACTCGCTTCCGATGTCTCGAGAAAAGCTCTTCGTGGCCTCGACGATACGCGCTTCGATCAAGACTTGAGGAGTGGGGTTGTCCAACCGCAGCACGAGATCCAGCGCTTTGTCGAGCATGCTTCGAGTAGCGCGGATAACAATTTGGTTGGTGGCATCATACGCCCGAACAAATCCACGATAAGACTTTTTTTCTCCTGTCACCGGATCGATATCACCGCCGTATTCTTTCATCATATCCTCGATATGAGGAAGAATGACGCTGGCTTTTTCGTAATTTATATCGACAATCTCCGTAAACAAGGGCTCTAATGCTTCTTGCGATTTCAGCGTGTTCGATCGGGCGGTGATGGCCGCTTGGAGCGCTTCCTCCTCTTTTTTCAAAGTTTCGAGAGTCGCAATTCGGATGATATTGCCCTCCGTGGTCTGCCCCAGTTGGTTCATTCTCAAAACCAAATCCAGGACCTGGTCCCAGGGAACCGGCTTGTCCAAACTCATGGTCACAGTTCCGCGCACGTCGGGATCAATGGCAAAATTTTTTGCGCTGACTTCTCCTAAAACCCGAAACACATTCTTGATGTCTGTTTCATAGAAATCCAGGGCGATTTTTTCACCCACATAGGTCTTTTTCCCAAGAAGAAAGCTGCGCGTATCAGATTGTTCTATGGCAAGCGCCCGTTGTTTCGTTACCGCGGTATTCATGACAGACTCATTGCTTGGCGCCTCATTATTGACAGCTTCCCCCGCGTTGGAAATTTCTTTTGCCGACTTTCCGGTGGACTCGGCGGAAAAATCGACCCGATTGACCCAAGCCACGGGCCCGTTTGCTGTCATCCTTGCTTCGCCGGCTTCATTTTCGCGGGTCTCTTCAACCACTTGAACCAAAAGCCCTTCTTGGACCGGCCTGGCCGCGGTGGCTTGAAACTGCCCCGCGGCGGTGTCCAGCACCACCCTCAATTTTTCCGGGTCGCCGTAATGTCGCACCCGGCTCACCCACGGGGTCCCCACCTCGATGACCTGCTCCCGGGGAAAAGGGCTGGTCACCCCGTAGATGTCGTAAACGATCCGATCCGGATCGTTGAGGGTGAACACGCTGTAATCCTTGATGGGCCCGTCGGCGCGGACCCGGATCTCGACCCCGTTTTCCAGCCGCTGCACCGTGACCGCCTCGAGACGCGTGGCCACCGGGCCCATCACATCGTCGGCCACCCTGGACGCGGGCGTCTCTCGGGCGGCGGTCAGGTCAACCGGAGCCGCTTCGGTTTCCGGGGTGTAAAGGGGTCTGACGAAAGTCACCACCACCTCGTTCCCTTGGCTCACCGCGTCGTAAGGGGCATCGACCTTCAGGTCGATTTCGATCAGCGCCGTCGCCCCGTCGGCGGAAGGCACGCTGGACCTCACATCGGCAACCACACCGGCCGTTTCCAGCGCCGTCAAATCCACACGGGCGGCTTCCAGGGCCAGTTGCGTGCCGGGAAGATGGAGCGTCACCCCTGACGGCGACGAACTGCTCACGGCGGTGAAGGTCAGCGGCCGATTGCCAAGGATGCGAACCCGGTCCGTGACGGCATCCGACTCGAGAACGATCCCCACGATTTTCCCGGGATCGGGGTCCGGCGCTGTTGACGCTGCCTTTTTCTGAGCGGCGCAACCGATGACAACCGTCGCCAGCCAGATAAGGGCAACGGTCGCCGCAGCCCTGCCCGTGAAGTGTTTCGCGGTGGTGGTCATATCATATCTCTCCAGGCGGTTTGGGAAGTTGGATCTCGCGAACCTCGCTCATCGGCTTCCCCAAGTCATCGATGCCCTGCTCGGTGATGATCAACCGATCGGGAAGAATTTTCGTCACCCGTCCCTCGCGATTGCCGATGTAGGTGTCCTTCTTCACGATATATCCCTTGCCCGTGGCATCTTCGACCATCGCCAGATTGCCGCTGGGCGCCAGGACCACCGCGGTGAGTTTTAACTGACTCAGGTCCACCATCTCGATGGGCGAAGCAGGAATGCGCTTTTTGCGCTCCGCCGTCTCTTGTCCGCGCCTGTCCGAGGGCGACTCCGGGGTGTCGCTGCCGAAAACAGGCTTGAATGGATCGATCTTGTCCTTGGCGTCATAGGAAAAAGCGGTATCCAGGCGCAACAGCCGCTTGAGTTTCGCCGCGGCCAGCAAGCCATCTTCCATTGGGACCGTCTCGCCATCGTCTCTTGTCCCGGGCGATTCTGGTTCAGCCGATCCGGAAGATTCGTCCTGCCGAGACGCGGAAACCGTTTCCTGGGGTTCGTCCGGCTTTTCGGTCTCACTTTTGGGCGCTGGCGTTGCAGAAACGGGATCCGGCGTGTCTTTGGCCGACTCAACCCCTAGGGCGGGCACAGGCGATTTGGTCGTCTCGGTGCCGGCAGCTAACTGCACGGTGGGAACCTTTCCCTTGACAACCTTTTGGGACGCCGGGGGCGTCTCATCCGAGTCGCCGCAGCCGAACAATCCACTGCCAACCCAGAAGCAACACAAAACGACCAGACACCATGGGCGCAATCGAACCATTGAGCACTATTTCCTTTTTCGGGATGCGGACTTTTCCTTGGACGGAATCGACGAGCTGTCGATGAATTTGTAGGTCGTCGCCGTACAAGAGGTGATCAACGCGCTGCCCGGATGCTTGGAATGGCCTCCCGGGGCCAGGTGGAGATCCAACACGTTCACGATCCGGGGCAGCTTGGCGACCCGGTCCAGAAACAGCCCCAGGCTGTGATAGCTGCCCTGCACCCGGATGGAAACCGGGATTTCCGCGTAGAATTCCCGGTTGACTTCCGGCTTGGGTTCGAAGAGCAAAAAATCAAGGCCAAGGTCTCGGCCACACTGGGAAACGTTTGCCAGCAGAGAGGGAATTTCCTCCGTTTCCGGCAGGGCCCGCTGCACCGTCTTGAAAGAAATCGTCACGTTGTCGAGATGTTGGCGCAATTTCGGGAGCTGCGCCGCCGTCCGGCGGGAGATGGCCAGCCGCGTTTCCAGATCCTGGCGTTCGGCTTCCAACTCTGCCAAACGTTGACTCTTGGGCCAGTAGGACAAAAAACCGAAAAGGGCGATCACCAGTAAAAATGTGCCCGTGCAGATCAGGATACGCTGGACGGTGGACAGCTTGCCGATACGGCCGAAGACCGGTGCCAGCCTGTCGCCAAGACTGGTCTGCATCATCATTTCCCCGCCTTGTCTGTCGCCGCCTCCGGCTTGGCGGCGCGTTCAATCGGTTTGCGGTCGGTGCGAATGCTGAATTTTTGCAACACCCGCCCGTCTTTCAAGGGATTGGCCGAGGTGGATTTCAGCACCACCTTTTTGAACAGCTCCGAGTGCTCCAGCCGTGTCATGAAATCGGCAATGGTCTGATTGTCAGCGGCGATCCCGGCGACTTCAACCCCCTTTTCACCAATTTTCAGATCGGTGAGATACATCTGGTCGGCAATCACTAGTTGCGCCATCACATCGAGCATCCGCACCGATGACTGCCGCGATAACTCGAGGTTTTCAATCACGGCCGTCTTGCGCTGGATCGTCTCCAGCATAGTTTTAATTTCCTTGATTTCCTTGAGTTTCTCGTCGAGCCGCGCCAGTTCTGCCTTGGCCTCGGCCACCGCCAACGCCTTGGCGGCCACCCGGTTTTTCAGCAGGAGATGATACCCGAACAAACTGACGGCCAGCAGCACGACACTCAACACAAAGATCGAGATCTGCCGTCGGATGTTTTCTTTTTTACGGGCACTGCGAAAGGGAAGGAGATTGATCCGTATCATTTGTCATCGACCTTCCGGCTAGCCAGTCCCATGCAAATCGCCGCCTGGGGAGCGACCTGCTCCAGAAACGCCTCGTCGAATGCGCCCTTGTCGATCTCCAGGGCCCTGAACGGATCGATGGTTTCCACCGTGGCACCGGTTTCGCCTGACAGCAGTTGCCGAAATTCGCCGATGCGTGCTCCTCCGCCGCTGAGCAGGATGCGCTTGATCTGATCGTCCGGATAGGTGGAATGGAAAAAATCAAGGGCACGGCGAATCTCTGTGCACCAGTCGCTCACCACGCCGGCAATGATTTCGGTGCGATCCGAAACGGAAATGGCGACGGTCTCTTGACTCCGCTTGATCCGTTCAGCCTCTTGGGCGGTACAACCGGTAACCGAAACGATGCGCTGATCGATCTGACTGCATCCCAGGGACACGTCGCGCATGAACACCGAGCTGCCTTCCTTGAGAATGTTGAGGCTCGTCTTGCCGGCGCCGATATCGATGAGGGCAACGCTTTCTTTCTCATCTGGATAGTTGATTTCAAAAACGTTCTGCAATGCAAAGGCATCCACATCGATGATACAGGGATTCAGCCCGGCCAGTTGCACCAGATGGACATAATCGCTGATCATTTCCTTCTTGGCGGCCACCAGCAGCACATCCATCTGGCCGGAGTCGGCTTCCTTTTCACCAAGAATCTGAAAATCCAGGTTGACGTCGCTGATGTCAAAGGGAATGTACTGTTCGGCTTCAAACTGGATCGTCTCATGCAACTGATCTTCACTCATGGTCTGGACGGATATTTTCTTGACGATCACCGAATAGCCACCCACTGAAATGGCGACATTCTGCTCCTTGAGACCGTTGGCCCGAAACAGCTCCTGAATCACCCGGGCGGCCGCCGATGGGTCTCTGATGGCACCGCCCTCTATCACTCCAGGAGGCATTTCGGCCATGGCGAATCGACGCAGAACGTTGCCTTTCCGGGTCTCAACGATCTCACCCGCCTTGACGGCGCGAGAACCGATATCCAGCCCGATCAACTGGTCTTTTTTGGACTTCCACCCCATGGCATCTCTACTCCCCATCGCCGAACAGCTTGTCCCGCTCCGAGAGATTCAACCCCAACGCCAGCAGGATCTTGCGTTGGGTCTCCAGGCGGCAAGGCATTCCCTTTTCGATGCGGGCGATGGTGATGGGGGACACATCGGCCTTGCGCGCGAGCTCAGCCTTACTTATCAGGAGGGATTCTCTGATTTTTTTTAACGAATTCCGCCGCACTGTCATCTGGCTGGACTCCTCTTGCCGGCGGAATTGATCACGAGCGCGCGTGATCCTTCAACCGGTCACCGGATATGATGCTGCAGGTAACTTGCATCCCCAACAATGCAGGGATTGTCAAGTAAAATTACGCATAATTATGTATCAATTAATTATAATTACCATATCTGGTGTCTTGTTCACCGGTATTCCGCATATCTGGTACCGAAAATTGCAACGGGTTTCTCCGTCCCATCCTTCTCCCGGCAACGAAACCGGGGACTGACCGCGGTCTGGGCAATCGCCCCCGACCGGCCACCAATTCCCCTCTACAGCTTGACTTTGCCAGGGGCATTACCTAACATGACGCCTGTTTGAAAGGCCGAAGGCCGATCCGCCAATTCGCGGCCACCACACCGACATCGACCCACCAGCGGTTGGAATACCTTGCCAAACAAGCAATCCGCCATCACTGAGCGCACCAAGCCGTTTCGGTTGGTCAAGTATTTCACCTTCACCAGCCTGGTCCTCGTTTTCCTGGGAACGCTGATGCTGTCCATGTTCAACACCCATTGGGCCAGGGCATTGTTGCGTCAAAAAAGCGAAGCCTACAGCCAGTTGCTGGTGGAAAACCTCAATCACCAGGTGTTCATCCAGTTTATTCTGCCCGTGGCCGTGCGTTACGGCCAGATTGAACTGCGGCGCGAAGAGCAGGCCGAGCGCATGGACAAGGTGGTACGCAGCACCCTCCACAGTTTTCAGGTGGAAATGGTCAACATTTACGACCGGGCCGGCACCATCGCCTACAGCTTTGATGCGGCACGGGTCGGCGTCACCGATGCCGGCGGACGCGAACTGGCGGCGGCATTGGCCGGAGAGACCACCATCCGTCTGGTTCAACAGGGCAACTGGCTGCGGATTTTTCTGGGGATTCCCGAGGAGAGCCGCCTGGTGACCTTCGCCCCGCTGCGGGCCGAAAGACCTCTGTCGACATTGAGCGGCCCGGTTCTCGGCGCCGTGGAAATCACCCAGGACATCAGCGACGACTACCGGGCGATTTTCGATTTCCAGGTCTCGGTAATCTATACCTCCACCGGCGTGATGGGCCTGCTGCTCTTGATCCTGATTTTTATCGTCAGACGGGGTGAGCACCTCATCGAGCAGCGCAATCAGGAACGGCTGCGGCTCAAGGAAGAGTTGAGCCGGGCCGCGCACCTGGCCAGTTTGGGCGAGATGATCGCCGCCGTCAGCCACGAGATCCGCAATCCCCTGGGAATTATCCGCAGCTCGGCCGAACTGCTGAAAAAGAAACTCGCCGGCACTCCCCGGGACACCGCCATTGCCGACATCATCGTGGAAGAGGCCACCCGTTTGAACGGCATTATCACCGACTTTCTCAACTACGCCCGTCCGGCGGCCCCCCACCTGACCCCCTGCCGTGTGGAAACGGTGATTGAAAAGGCCATTGTCAACCTTTCACCGGAATTCGAATCCCGCGACAGCGTCATCGAACGCCGCTTCGATCCGTCCCTGCCGACCCTCCAGGCGGATGCGGACATGCTCTACCAGGCGTTCCTCAACCTTCTGATCAATGCATTGCAAGCCATGCCGTCAGGCGGTAAGGTTGAGGTGGACGTCCGCTTGGAAAACGCCGCAGTGCAAATCTCCATCCAGGACCAGGGGGAAGGATTCTCCGAGGAGGTAATGGCCAAGATCTGGGATCCTTTTTTTACCACCAAGGAGCGGGGCACCGGCCTGGGGTTGGGCATCGTGCGAAAGGTGATCGAAGCCCACGAGGGTGAGATCCATATCGAAAACAGCCCCGCCGGAGGGGCCCGGGCTCTGATTCGCCTGCCGGTGAAAGCCCCCGAAATCAACAATCCGCAATCTGCATCCTGATTTTTCTGGAACAAAGAGGGCCCGAATCTAAACCGGGCCGGGAGCATCGGTATGGAAACCGTCCTCATCGTGGACGACGAAAAGAATTACCCCTTGATTCTCAGCGCCGTGCTTGAAGACGAGGGATTCGAGACCCTGGTGGCCAACAGCGGCCAGGAGGCCCTGGCGGTGCTTGAATCGGCCGACATCGACCTGGTGCTCACCGACATGAAGATGCCCCAGATGGACGGCATCGAGCTGCTGGCCAAGATCAAGGAACGTGACCCGGACTTGCCGGTGATCATGATGACCGCCTACGGTACCGTGGACAAGGCGGTGGAGGCGATGCAAAAGGGCGCCTACAACTACATCCTCAAACCCTTCGACAACGCCCAGCTCGTTCTCTACGTCCACAAGGCCACGGCCGGCTACCGGGTGGTAAAGGAGAACCGGCGGCTGCGCACCGCGGTGCTCCGGCGCTACAGTTTCGGCAACATCATCGGCAAAAGCAAGGCGATGCAGGAAGTTTTCGAGACGGTGGCCAAGGTGGCCCCCACCAACGCCACGGTGCTCATCGAAGGCGAAAGCGGCACCGGGAAGGAATTGATCGCCCGTTCGATCCACTTCAACAGCGACCGTCGGGATGGCCCCTATGTGGCGGTGAACTGCAGCGCCCTGGCGGAAAACCTGCTGGAAAGCGAGCTGTTCGGTCATGATAAAGGGGCCTTCACCGGGGCGCACGCCATGAAGAAGGGGCGCTTCGAATTGGCCGACGGGGGCACGCTGTTCATTGACGAAATCGGTGATCTGCCCCTTCCCTTGCAGGTCAAGCTGTTGCGCGTCTTGCAGGAGAAGAGTTTCGAGCGCGTCGGCGGCACCAAACCGATCACGGTGGATATCCGCGTCATCGCCGCCACCAACCGTCGCCTCCGCGAAGAAGTGGCTCGGGGGCGATTCCGTGAGGACCTCTTCTACCGCCTCAACGTGGTCCACATCGACCTGCCCCCGTTGCGCCAACGCAAGGAGGACATCCGCCTGCTCGTCTCCCATTTCATCAAGAAATACGCTTCGGAGCGCAAGAACGCGGTGCCGGTCACCGGCCTCTCGCCGGCGGTGAGACGCCTGCTGGATGCCCACCAGTGGCCGGGCAATGTGCGCGAGCTGGAAAACCTCGTGGAACGGGCCATGATCCTGTGCCCGGGGGATACCATCGACGTGGAAGACCTGCCGGCCGAATTCCGCGACACCATCGCCACCTCCCTGCGCATGGGGGGAATTCCGGCGGAAGCCAAGCTCTATGATACGCTGGCCAACGTCGAACGGGAGATGATCGTCCGGGCGTTGCGCATGGCCGACGGGGTTCAGGCCAGGGCAGCCGAAATTCTCGGCATCGGAAAAAGTGGGCTGAACCAGAAGTTGAAAAAATACGACATCGACGTCACCGCCCTCAACGAAGTGGACAAGATGACGGGAAGTGGACAAGATGACGGCGGATCCAGGGAACGTTGACGGACAAGGCTGAAAACTGCGCCGTTGCCGGCCGCTGGGGTGGCGGTTCGATCAGACAACCGCCGCCCCCACCACGTACCTGTCATCCACAGAAACGCGAGTCACGGAGAACTTCCTGGAGACATCAAGGCGCCTCATCGATGGTTCAAACGACGGCAATTCACCTGATCAGCGTCCAGCCATCCAACCGGTTATCCTTCGACCCGTTCCCGGGCCACGGCGGCATAGATGGAATCCCCGAACTCATCGAGAAGCTTGCGATACGCCGCAGCAGCTTCATCACGGCGGCCTTGGGCGTCGTGGATACCAGCCAGGACAAACAGGGCCTTGTCGCGTAGCGGTGCCTCGGGGATGGCCACCACCCGGGTGAGGTAACCCGTCGCCTTTTCCCAGTCCTGTTGGTCGGCATGGGCGTAGCCGAGGCTGTTCAATATCAGAGCGCGATAAAACGGTACGTCGTCAAAATCGATCAATGCCCGTTCGTAGAGGGCGATCGCCTCATCGACACGCCCGGCCTGGTAACAGATATCCCCGTAGCGGATGCGCGCCAGCTTCCCCCCTACCCGATTGCCGTAATCGGCGATGAGGGTCTCGAATCCTTCACGCACCGCTTCCCGGGCCTCTTCGGATGAATTTTCGGTCGCCGCGCGTTGGGCTTGGTATTGGGCCGTGTACTGATCCAGGAGGGCAAAGGCCCGATTCTCGGCGCGGGCCGTCCAGTAGCGCACGGCGGTAAAAACCACCAGCAGACAGGCAACCGCCACCACGGCGTAGGTCAAGGGACGCCGATGGCGCTGACCGAAGGCGATCATCTTGCCACTGAAGGTGATAAATTGGTCCGGCTCCTTGAGCAGCTCCTTGCGGCTCGGTTTTTTTTCGGCGGCAGCCATCTATCGCTTTCTCCTTGAATGGGGTTGGGAAAAAGATAGGTCGAACAGGACCTATAGAAAAACAAACAGCAGTTCTCCCGGTGCTTTCAATCATACCGCACCCGTGAGTTCTGCTTATCGTCTTACCACACCAGCGACCCGGCCAGCCAGCCGGTCTCGCCGTCGGCGTGCTCAACGCGGAGCCACTGGCCCTCACGCCGGAGGACCTTGAACGGTACCCCCGCATGAACCACCATGACCACCGGGTGGTCGGTGCCGGGCCCGGCGCGCAGGTTGGAATCGTTTTTCTTCGTGACCACCGTTTCCTGCTTGTCCAGAAGCGATTGATGCAACCAGCCCCGGTCTCCCTCAAAATCCTCGAAACGGCACCACGGCCCCTTGCGCTCGATCACCTTGACCGGGTAGTACCGTTCCGCCTGCCAAACAACGGCGTGTTCGGTGCCCGGCCCCACTCGCACATTGGCCTTGGGCGCCTTCACGGCCAGTCGTTCGGCCTGGGCCAGCCCCGCCGCCATGAGCCAAACCGTCACGGCGGCAAGGAGAAGACGCGGCGCCTTCATCGGGTCAGAATCCTCACGTCGCACACCCCCTTCAGCCCGTCCCTGAACCGCTCGGCGTCGGCCCGGGACCCCACCAGGGTATCGTAGTGCATGGGAATGGCCACCCGGGGGGTGAGTCGGCGGGCGGCCGTTACGGCTTCCTCGGCGGTCATGACGTAGGTGCCTGAAACGGGCAACAGGGCCACGTCGCAGCGGATGTGGTCCATTTCCGGAATCAGGTCCGTATCGCCCGCGTGGTAGATCCGGATGCCATCCAGGGTCACCACGAAACCCAGCCAGTTCTTGGTCCGTGGATGAAACTTCTTGTCGATGTTGTAGGCGGGCACCGCTTCGATGGCAACGGCACCCAGCGTCATGCGGTCACCGGGTGCCATGATCCGCACATCCCCCTGGAGCTTGGCGGCCGATTCGGCCTCGGTGACGATCACCGTTTGGGCATGGCTCACCCTGGCGATGTCTTCAGGCGAACAGTGGTCGTAATGGGGATGGGTCACCAGCACCAAGTCTGCGGAAAGGGGCGCCGCCACCTGGTACGGGTCGAAGACGAGGGTTTGCCCGGCGCCGGCCACAGCGAAGCCGTCGTGTCCCAGCCACCGCAAGTTTTTTAAAATTTCTCCGAGCATGGCCGCCTCCTTTCTGTTGGATTGAAGATCCCGTCAAGATTCGACTAGCGCGGCCCCCCCCGTCAGGAAAGGCCCAGCAGCCGGCCCCCCTGATAGATGCCCACCGCCACCAGCCAGGCCAAGCCGGTGCTGTAAACGACGGAAAAGATCATCCATTTATTGCCGGTCTCCCGTCGTACGGCCGCCACCGTGGCCAGACAGGGGATGTAGAGCAACACGAAGGCCATCATCGCCAGCCCGGCCAAAGGAGTCATACCCGCCGCCCGCAAGGCCCGCCCCAGGGCGTCTTCGGAATCGGTTTCCGCCGCATAGAGCACCCCCATGGTGGAAACGACGATCTCCTTGGCCACCACCCCGCTGAGCAGCGCCACCCCGCCCCGCCAGTCGATGCCCATGGGGGCCACCAGCGGCTCCAGCGTCTTTCCGATGCGCCCCATGTAGCTTTGGGCAATCTGCTCGGTGCGTTGTTGACGGCGCAGTTCGGCCAATTCTCGGGACAGTGCCAGCTCCAGCACCGGCCGTCGCGCCGGATCAGCGGCGGCGATCTGCTCTACCCACCGGCTCTCGGCCGCCTCCCGCAAGGCCCCGTAGTCCTGCTGGTAATCCACCTGCCGCGGGAAGGAACTCAACACCCAGACGATCACCGCGCCCACCAGGATCACCCCCCCCATCTTCTGAATGAACATCCGGGCCCGGTCCCACATGTGGATCATCAGGCTCTTGAGCATCGGCATGCGGTACGGCGGCAACTCCATGACGAAGGGTGCGTCGGCGCCGGGGAGCAACGTCTTGCGAAACAGACGGCCGGAAAGCATCGCCACCACGATACCCAACAGATAGATGCCGAAGATGACGGTGCCGGCCCGTTGGGCGAAAAAGGTCCCGGCCAGTACGAGGTAGACCGGCAGGCGGGCCGAACAACTCATGAACGGGGTCACCAGAACCGTGAGAATTCGATCCTTTTCGCTTTCGAGGGTTCTGGCGGCCATTACCGCCGGCACGTTGCAACCGAAGCCCATCAGCATCGGGATGAACGACTTGCCGTGCAGCCCCACCAGATGCATGATGCGGTCCATCAGAAACGCGGCCCGGGCCATGTAGCCGGTGTCCTCGAAGAGGGAAATACAAAAAAAGAGAATCAGGATGTTGGGCAGAAACACCGCCACGCTGCCCACGCCGGCCACCACCCCGTCCACCAGCAGGTCCCTCAGGAGCGATTCAGGCATCCAGCGTTGGATCAAGGCGCCCAAGGCCTCGAATCCCGCGCCGATCCAGTCCATGGGGTAGGCCCCCAGGGAGAAGGTCAACTGAAACATGGCCCAGATGAAGAAAACAAAGATCGGAAACCCGAAAAAACGATCGGTGAGGACCTTGTCGATGGTACGCGACATGTCCACCCGCTGCCGGCGGGCGGTGGTGAGCACTTCGCGCATGATGCCGGCGATGAATCCGTAGCGCTCGTCGGTCATGACGATCTCCGGTGCATCGTCATAGCGGTCGGCCAGTTGGCGACGCAACCGGTCGGTCTCCGCGACGATCGCCGGTCCCACCGGCCCCGCCGCCGCCAGGATCCGTTCCCGCACGATGCGGTCGTCTTCCAGGAGTTTGATGGCCGTCCAGCGCGAATTGTAGGGAAGCGGGCCGGTAACCTTCTCTTTTATGAAGGTGCGCAAGCGCCCGATGGCGGTCTCGATGTCCTGGCTGTAGCGCACCCGGCGTTTCTGCGGTACCGGCGCCCCGGATTCGGCCAGGTCGATGGCCTTCCGGAGCAGTTCGTCGACCCCTTCCTGCCGGTTTCCCACCGTGAACACCACCGGCAGATCCAGCAATTCGCCGAGCTTGGCAGCATCGATGCGAACGCCGTTGTTGCGGGCCAGATCGGCCATGTTGAGAGCGAAAAGCACCTTGCAGTCGATTTCACGCAACTGGGTGGCCAAATAGAGGCTGCGCTCGAGATTGGAGGCATCGATGATATCGATGACCACGTCGGGCCGGGCGTCCAGGACGAAATCCCGGGCCACGATCTCTTCGATGGAAAACGGGGTGAGGCTGTAGGTCCCCGGCAGATCGATAACGGTCAGTTCATAGCCGAAGCGCTGGACGTGACCTTCTTTTTTTTCCACCGTCACCCCGGGCCAGTTGCCCACCTTCTGCCGGGTTCCGGTGATGGCGTTGAAAATAGTGGTTTTACCGGAGTTGGGATTTCCGGCCAGCGCGATGGTCAAATGCTTGGTAGACGGCATGACGGGTCCTGTAAGGGAAGGCATGCAACATGGATTCGGCGGAAATGAAGGATCAACGCCGGCGACGGCCGTCAGTTGGCAGGGGCGACAACCTCGATCTGCGCGGCTTCCTCCACCCGCAGCGAGAAGTGCATTGCGTTGATCACCAGTTCCAGCGGATCGCGCAAGGGGGCATATTTTTCGATGCGGATCCGCACACCACCGCGCAACCCCATCTCCAACAGACGCCGCCGCAGGGCGCCGTTGCCCCCCACTCTGACAATGACGGCCTCCTGCCCTTCTCTCATATCTTTGAGTGTCATCATTTCGGTTGCTGTCAATCCTCTGCGTTGTGGCTCAGCGGCCGCCCCGGAGTGGCACGGTCGGGGCGGACGAGAATCTTTTGCGCCAACCCCCGGCCGAGTACCAGGCGCCGGTTTTCCAGCGCCAGGGCAATTTGTCCTTCATTGATGTTGGTGATCACCTCGACGCTATCCCCCACACGCAACCCCATGGTCATCAGGCGCATGCGGGCTCCGGCGCCGCCGGTAAAATCGATGATCGTCAATCGCTCCCCGGGACGGGCCATATCCAGAGGCATGCGATCGATGCGTTCCTTCAGACACTCGGCGCAGATCCCGTAGAACTCGACCCGATGCTGGAGCAGGTGAAATCCATGGGACTCGGCGATCTTGATCTGAAGCGCTTCCAGCGGATCGCTTTGAAACTCGTAGATGCGGCGGCACTTGGTGCAGATCATGTGATCGTGATGCTGACCGAGGTGCAGGGGTTCATATCGGATCTCTCCGTTGCCGAATCGGCTGCGCCGGGCGAAGCCGAGCTGACACATGAGCTTGAGGGTCTCACGGACGAAATCGGCATCCAGCGCCACGCCATCTTCTGTCAAGCCCTGGTGGACCTGGGAAGCGCTGGGGTGTCCACCGATCTGCAACAGCTTATCGAGGATTTTCAACCGGTCTTCAAACCGATCGATCCCTTCTTGGCCGAAGAGCTTCTTGAACTGCTCCTTTTCCTTGTTCTGCAAGGTCTTCATCGCCCCTTTCCAAAGGGTCAAAACTAAATCCGGGCACCTTGGCTGTCAACGCCCGCCCCAACCGGGTGCAGGCCACTGGTCGGGAAGGGCCCTCATGGACAACCCCACGGCCGGCGTCCTTCAAGGGTGCCGGATTCAATCCGGGCCGGGCAAGGTAAGTGTCGAGCAGGATCCGGTGGGGCAATTGTGGCTTTCCACCTTGGCGCCGCCGCTCTGACCAGAACGAATCTGGTGACTGGCGGTGCTCATCACCCGCTGGAAGTTGGTTTCGTGGCAGTAGGGGCAACGAATCTCGGTTTCGTCGTTGCGATCCATGACGAGCACCTCGAAAAACGCGTTACACGAAAGGCACTTGAATTCGTAAATGGGCATGGGAACCTCCTGCAATCGAATACGGCCCGCACCCCGCGGCGGCACCGGAGCCGGCCCGATGAAAATCTTTCAAATAGTACCCGTCAGGATGCGGTGTCAAGCAATTAAGCCAAAGGTCACCGGCTCAGCAATGGTCGAGGAGCTCGCGGGCATGGGCCAGGGTCCGTTCCGTAATGATCTCGCCGCCGAGTAGCCGGGCCAATTCTTCGAGACGTCCCGCGGCGTCCAGGGGCTCGATGGTGGTGCGGGTCCGTCCCTGAACGACAGCCTTGGTGATCCGAAAATGATGATCGCCAAAACGGGCGATCTGGGGCAAATGTGTGATGCAGATCAACTGATGGTGGCACGCCAAGTCAAGCAGACGGCGGCCCACCACCTCGGCCACGGCGCCGCCGATGCCGGCATCCACTTCGTCGAAAACCACGGTCTCAACGGCATCGTTGGCGGCCAGAATCGCCTTGAGCGCCAGTACCACCCGGGACAGTTCGCCACCGGAGGCAATGGCGGCCAGCGGCTTCAAGGCCTCCCCCACGTTGGGGGCCAGCATGAAGGTGACCTCGTCGATGCCGGCCTCGCCGGCTACGGCGTCATCCACCACCAAATACGGATCGGCGTCCGCACCGGCCGCCGGCCGGCTCAGCGCCACTTGGAAACGGGTGCCTTCCATGCGCAGCCCCGCAAGGGCCGCCTCCACGGCCCGGGACAGGTCCCGGGCCGCCGCCTGGCGTCCCGCCGACAACCGGCGGCAGCACTCGGCCAGACCACCGGCAGCCGTATCGAGGGCGCGCCGATTGGCCTCGATGCGCACGTCGATGTCCTCGATGCCGCCGAGTTCCTTTTGAACGACCTCCAGGTGATCCATGACCTTGGACAGGGTACCGCCGTATTTCTTCTTCAGACGCCGCAACACTTCGAGACGCTCTTCCATCTGCGCCAGTCGTCCCTCGTCGACATGCAAGGTCCCCAGATGGGCCTGCATCTCCGCCGACAGATCCTGGATCAGGATCCCCATCTCATCCAGGCGTTGCGCGAAGACGGACAAGTCCGGATCGATGGCCGCCGCCCGGGCCATTTCCTTGCCCACCACCGCCACCTGCTCCAAGACCGCTCCGTCACCGCTATAGAGGACTTCAAGGCCCCCATCGAGGGCCTGCATCAGGGCCTCGGCGTGGCGCAGGACCTTGCGTTCGCGTTCCAACGCCTCGTCTTCGTCCAGTTCAAGGCCCGCGGCCTGGATCTCGGCCTGCTGAAACCGGAGCAATTCGATCTTTTCGCCCTGGCGCGCCTTGAGCGCCTCGAGCCGACGGCCCTCGGCCAGCAACGGCTGGATGGCGCGATAGGCATCCATCACTTCCTGTCGTTGCGGCAGGAGTCCGCCATAGCGATCCAGGATCAACAGGTGGGTATCCTCCCTGAGCAGCGTCTGGTGGGCATGTTGACCCGAAATAGAGGCCAACGCGCCCGTGAGCTCGCTCAGCACGGCCACGGTGGCCAGGGAACCGTTGATGTAGATGCGGTTGCTTTCGTCACGGTGAATGATACGGCGCACCAGCAGGCCATCGTTGGGTTTATAGCCCAGAGCTTCCATGGCGCGGGCCGTGGGACTGTCGGGCGTCACTTTAAACAGCGCCTCGAGTTCAGCGCTTTCGGCCCCGGTGCGAATCAGCCGTGACGAGGCCCGGCTCCCCAGCAACAAGTTGACTGCATTGATGATGATGGATTTGCCGGCTCCGGTTTCGCCGCTGAAAATCGTCAGTCCCGGCGCCAGTCGAATGCGCAGGTCCTCAATAATGGCGAAATTTCTGATAGCCAATTCCTCTAACATCTTGTCGTCGACCTCCGAGCCGATGGCCTGCAAACGCCTAACCAACCTTGATCAAAGGAAATGTATGGCACAGCGGCCGACGCTTGTAAAGCCTGTCCCCGTCGCTGGGGATGGACGGCGGGCTCCGGCCAACCATCGTTTCCCTTGCACCGGGTGGATCCAGAGGCTATAGCCACCGAAAGGAATAGACACGTCCACAACCTTTTTGGGGCCACGATGCCACGGTGCCGATACGGAAACGGCGCATCGCTGGCAATCCATGGCCATCTGGAGAAAGTCCCATGAGTTCCTGGATTCCTTACGATGAAGGCGAATACGCGGTGGAGGAAGCGTTTCTGTACGTCTCTTCAGGCCGGGGCCTCCGTGTATCGGAGGTGGTGCTGGAGGTCTACAACGACGCGCGGGGCAAGAACCTGCGCGGTTACGGCCAAGTGGTCAACGCCTTGCTCGTGGAGCTGCTCGACTGGGGCGAGGACGTGGACCTGCTCCTCGCCTTGGCGCCGGAACACCACTACCGCCTGCCGACCCCTGTCATTCGTGCGGGAAAGGTCTTTGCCCCGGGCGTCCGGTCGGCGTTTCATTTTCAGCCCCGAGCGCCTTGGATATCGCTGAACAATCGAGATTATGCAGATTTGGTGACGCGGACCCTCTTTCTCGACATTGTCTAAAATGTCGGTTTGTCTAGACGATGAAGCAATTCTTATGCGGTCTGCAAATTATTTATTGCATTTGATGTTTACCCTTAATTTCTCAAGCAAAAAAATGATGAATTCACTTCAAATGAAATATTTTTATTGCGCTTGAAAATCGATACGTGGATCACGACTTGACTTTAAAAAAAGTCGGGCGGATCATTTTTTATTTTATCCCACTGTAAATAAAGCACTTTTTATAAGATTTACCCAGTCTTCCGCACACCATTTCAGGTGGCAGACGAATGGCATAAGCCTTGCTTCTTTCTCGGAATTGTCTTTTGCCAGAAAAAGGCATGCTTCACGTTGTATTCCGGCCGCAGCTCCGATCCGAAAGTTCCGGGGAGGGGGAGAGTTCTGCGGCAGTTTATTATTCATTTCATATTTTTAATTCTTACCATGGAGGGGGAAATGAACAAACGTTGTGGCAAACTGTGGGTATTACTGCTCCTGTTGGCACTGATCACCGCCCCGCTGGTGGTGGCCAATACAGCATCGGCCGATCCCTTGGCGGATGCCATTGCCGCCGCTCCCCAGGGAACGGACAAGGGGCAGATTGATCCCAACGGCAAACCCGGGTTCCTCGGCATTCCGGGTGGCCCCCAGCTCAATCCTCTGGTGGGCTTCCTATGGGCGATCTGGGTGGGCTGGATTTTTTCCACGGTGGGCGCCTTCGGCGGCATCATGGCCGGTGTGGGGCACATGACCATCTATGGGCTGGGGGACTACGCCAAAAGTTTCAAAGAGACATCCCCGTATCTCAACAAGGCCATCACCGACAGCATCCGAGTGTCCAACCAGTGGCTGGTCGGCACTTCTGCCCTGGTGGGCAGCTACAACTATTACAAGCAGAAACGGCTGGTTCCCTCCTTGGGGTTCTTCTTGGGCATCGGTGCCCTGTTGGCCACCCTGCTGGTGGTGTTCACCACCGCCGGCAAGGTCAGGTTCTCCCAGTACCAGGGGTGGTTCGGCCTGGTGATTTTTGTCATCGGCGGCTTCATGATTTACGAAATGAGCCCCAAGGGACAAAAGGGCAAGAAAGCCGCTCAGGAGGCCGCCAAGGCTTTTGAAGCCGCTACCAAGGCCAAGAAGTCCATTGAAGATCAAGGGGTCAAAACCCTCAAGTGGAGCATGGTCAAGACTGAGATTTCCTTTTTCGGTCAGACCTTTTCCTTCAGCCCCCTCTGGGCCCTGTTCGGTGGCTTTTTCATCTCGGCGTTGGCTTCCTTCTTGGGTATCGGCGGCGGGTTCCTCTACGTGCCGTTTCTCACGAGCGTGGTCGGCCTGCCCATGTTCGTGGTGGCCGGTACGTCGTCTTTGTCGGTGCTTATCGGCATGATTTTCGCTATCTTCAATTTCATGGTGCTCAAAGGCGTCATGGTCCACTGGCCCCTGATCGGCGTTGAGCTCCTTGGGGTTTTCGTCGGCTCGATGATCGGTCCGCGCACCGGCAAGTACATTCCCGCCAAGGTGCTCAAGGGCATCTTCATCGTTCTGGCCATTGCCCTCGGCGCCCGCTACACGATGCTGGGTTTTTTCGGGATCAAATTGTTCTAACCTCCCGACCGCCCTGTGCGGTTTTTTCTCGGCAGCGAGTCGCGGCGCTTCATGAATCGCGGCTCGCTGCCGGCTTTTTTTACGACTATCGGAAACGGATCGAATCGGATGCCCATGGCAACGTTATCCACAGCCGCATTCACCTGGATCGACGCCATCTTGATCGCCGGATACCGGCTCACTGGCTTCCCCTTTGTCAATTTTTTGATCGGTACCTTGTATTTGAGCTTTTTATGCGTTATCGCCGGTGAATTGACGGTGGCCTTAGCGCTTAAAATCAACCGTCGCTATTTCAACCAGTTAAACGCTGCGGTGAGCGAGAAGGAGCAACTCGCCTTAGGGGCTTACCAAACCGGAAACATGGAAGCCTACAAAGGGTTGAACAAAGAGGCCACCGATGCCTGGGGAAAACAATTTTTCACCATGTTCGGCTATTCGGCAGGCATGTTCTGGTCCCTTCCATTTGCCTTGGCGTGGCTGCAGACGCGTTTTGCTGGAATCCGATTTGCCGTCGCGCCACCGATTTCATGGATTATCGGTGCCACCACCGGGTATTTGATCATTTTTATCCTTCTTTACATTCTGGCCCGAATCGTGTTCAAATATCTGCGGCCTTGGCTTCCCTTTTTCAATAATATCCAGCGAATGCTTGACGAGGGATTCAGCTCGCAGGCCCGGACTGCACAGGAGCGGCCCACCGTTTGACCCGCCGGCAACGGTCGCCTGGCAAATGCAAAGTGCGCCTGTGCGGCTACTCTTAAGGCCATTTCCACCGCTTTGTATCGACTATGAAAGTATTTTCGGCTCTTCTTTGCCTGGCGCTTCTCATCGTTGCCGATCCGGCGCTGGCCACCCAGACCCACGGCGAACCCGAAGGGTTGGTGGTCCACCAGATCGCCCACCTGTTTTTCCTGCTGTCCATGGGAACGTTGGCCTACTGGATCCAAGCCCGTGGTTTATCGCGGCAACACGCTTGGCGGTTGATCCGCTATGCCGCCATCATGCTGATGGTATGGAACACCGATGCCTTTCTGGCTCACCTGCTCGACGAGCAGACCCGGCTGATCGCCGTACACCACGTGGACTCATTTCACCTGTCCATCGTTCCGCGTCCCGGGTTTAAGTTTCTGGTCCCTTTCTACTACCTGGTCAAGCTGGATCACCTGTTCTGCGTCCCGGCCTTGATCTTTCTGTATCTGGGGTTGCGCGCGCTGCTCAACGACACCAGCAACGAGATTAAAGATTCCGGGGCGTCATGATGACCCTCAACTCGGTTCCCATCCTGCTGGTGGATCTGTTCGGGTCGATCGCGATGATCGTGCTGTCGTTTTTCTGCCTTTCCATCGCAGCCCGCCTGCGTCGCCGGTCCCCGGACGAACTCTTGTGGTCCTACCTCTGGTGGATGTGTCTCGGTCTGGCCGGTTTCGCCATCTCCCGCTCCGCCGGTCACATCCTGCGCCAGTTGCTGATCCTCGGCGGCCACCGGGAAATCTGGCGATCCATCAGCCCGTTCAGCGGCGCCTTCAACACCCTGATGTTCGTCGTGGTGGCCTCGGTGACCCTCTACTTCGAGCAGGTGTGGACCGCTTATCAACAAATCCAGAGAGACAAGGCCGAAATTCAGGACGCTCACGCCAAACTGGTCCACCTGAACCAGAACCTCGAAACCCTCGTGGCCGAAAGGACCGAAGCGTTGAGCCGCTCGGAGCACAAATACCGACGCATCTTCGAACTGTCGCCGGACATCGTGCTGGTCACCAGCAGCGAGGGGCGCATTCTCGATCTCAACCCCGCCGGCTACGAGGCCCTGGCCGGGAACCTTCCATACCAGCTCGGACCGGTGGGCGCCCATATCCAGAACTTCCTCGCTGACGAACAGACCTGGGACGCCATCCGCGCGGCCATCAACACCAATCGTTTTATCACCAGCGCCGAGATCATGCTGCTGCGCCCCGATGGAAGCCACCGCATGGCCCTGATCAGCGGTAGCCGCGATCGGTCCGTGGCCGGCGTCGAGACCTTTCATCTGCTCCTCAAGGACATCGAACAACGCCGGCAGATGGAAAAACAGATGGCCCAGACGGACAAGCTGGCATCCATCGGCGAATTCTCCGCCGGCATCGCGCACGAAATCAACAACCCCCTGGGCATCATTCTTGGCTACACCCAACTGTTGCTGCGCACCGAAACGCCGGGCACCAAGCGCCAGGCAGACCTGAAAACCATCGAAAAACATGTGCGCAGCTGCAAGGCCATCGTGGAAGACCTGCTCAACTTCGCCCGCAGCTCACCACCGGTGAATGCCCCCGCCGATATTCACACGGTCATCGACGATGCCGTCAATTTTTTTGCCCAGCACGCGCGCCCCGAAAAGGTGATCATCGAGCGTTGCTACAACGAAAGTATCCCGCCGCTGCTGCTGGACGAGAAAAAGATGCGGCAGGTGATCCTCAACCTCATCGTCAACGCCCGCCACGCCGTTGGTGAGCAGGGAATTATCGGTATCGAAACGGTGCTATGCCCCGATGGTGATGCCATCGAAATCCGGGTCTCGGACGACGGCTGCGGCATCGAAAAGAAAAATCTCAGCCGGATTTTCGATCCTTTCTTCACCACCAAACCCACCGGCGAGGGGACCGGTTTGGGATTGTCGGTGAGCTACGGAATCGTCAAAAATCACGGCGGCGATATCGCCGTGCGCAGTGTCCCTGGGGAAGGCTCCACCTTTACGGTGACCCTGCCGCTGCGTCGTGGTCGGAAGGAAAACAGCCCATGAAGCGAACCATTCTGGTCGTCGACGATGAACAAGATATGCGCGAGTTGCTCCAACGCAGCCTGGAACCGGATCTCAACTGTAAGGTCGTCACCGCCGGTACCGGCGAGGAGGCCCTGAAAAAACTATCGGGCAATCCTTTCGACCTTGTTTTGGCGGACATCCGAATGCCGGGCATGGATGGTTTGGAGTTGCTGGAGTTGATCAAGAGCCAACATCCCCAGCAAACCGTGGTGATGATGACGGCCTACGGCGGGGTGGACACGGCGGTCACCGCCATGCGCCACGGGGCTTACGATTTTATCATCAAGCCCTTCGAATACGACGCGCTTTTGGTGCGTCTCGAAAAGGCGCTGGAAAGGGCCCTGCTCATCCGTGAGAACCAACAACTGCGCATGGACTGCGGCCAAAGGGATGGGCTCCAGGATTTGGTGGGCAACAGCGCCATGATGAAACGGGTCTACGAAACGATTCGCACCGTGGCACAGACCGAACTGACGGTGCTGATCACCGGCGCCTCGGGGGTTGGCAAGGACCTTTCGGCCCAGGCAATCCACCGGCTCAGCCCCCGACGCAACGGTCCCTTTGTGGCGGTCAACTGCCCCACCGTGCCGGAACAGATCCTGGAAAGCGAACTCTTCGGCTACCGCAAGGGCGCTTTCACCCACGCCACCCAGAACAAGATCGGTCTTTTTCAGGAAGCATCGCAAGGAACCATTTTCCTGGACGAAATCGGGGATATCAGCCCCCCGATCCAGGCCAAGCTACTTCGGGTCCTCCAGGAAAAGGAGATCAAACCCCTGGGGGACACCCGCACCATCTCCGTGGATGTCCGCATTGTCGCCTCCACCAATCAGGACCTGGCCGCCAAGATCGCCTGCGGAGAATTTCGGGAAGACCTCTTCCACCGCCTCAACGTCCTGCCGGTGCGTCTGCCTTCTCTCCATGAACACGTGGAAGACATCCCCCTCATCGCCGGCCATCTGCTGCGCAAGCACTGCACCGCTTTAGACCGTCCCCTGAAGCGTCTCTCACCGGATCTGATGGATATTTTCAAAAAGCACGCCTGGACCGGCAACGTCCGGGAGATGGAAAACCTTATTATCCAGGGAATCCTGTTTTCCGCCGGGGCCGAGATACAACCTGCCGATGTGGGATTGGCCGGGATCCAGGAAGCGGTTCCCGGGATCCCGGCGGAAATGGATGCGGGCCTGTTCACGTTGACTTACAAGGAAGCCAAGGCCAAAGTCCTGGAAGCCTTCAACTCCCGTTACATCGGTCGCCGTCTCACCGACACCGGCGGTAATGTCACCCAAGCCGCCCGCGACTGCGGTCTCGAGCGCCAGGCCTTGCAACAGATCATGCGTCGCTACGACATCAGCGCCGACAGCTACCGCCAGTAATTTCAACTCGCGGCAGCGGCATAGACATCAAAAATCTCCGGCAGCAGCGCCGATGGCGCGCTCTGGTAAGTCAACCCGCCAATGCGGCGTGCCAGGGCCGCCACCGGATTGGGATCGGGGTTGATGTCCACGATGCGTGCCCGATGGTTGTGGGTAAATTCCCAGGCCACCTTGTTGGCCAGGTTGGTATGCCCTGAAAAACCGGCCATCACCAGCAACTCGCTGCGGCGGGCCGCTTCCAGAACGCTGTTGACGCCGTAGAAGGGTTCGTCGTAGCTCTCGTCACGCCAGAGGATGTGGGGACGGGTGGGCCCGCCACAGACCGGGCAACGCAGCAAATCCATATCCGGCCCCGTGAGGGGCTGCTGGGCCGTGCGCCCGAGGAGGCCATCCGGAACCGGGTACAGCGCGGGGGTGCACCCTTCGGCACAACGCATGAAAAAGAGGTTGCCTTGCGGTTCGAACAAGCCTTCAGCGGGATGTTGACAGCGTCGATGTAATCCGTCCACGCATTCGGTGACCACCCTCAATCGGTCTCCCAATCTCTCGGCGGCGCGAGCGGCGGCCTGGTGAACCAACCCCGGCTGCCCCCGGCGGACCTCTGCCAGCCGCCGCAGGTGCCAAGCCCAGACGGCTCCGGGGGCCTGGTCGAACAGCTCATAGGTCATCAACGTCCGGACATCGTATGATTTTCCCTCGTAAACAAACGGGCGCGCATCCGAACGAAACGAGGCCACCCCGCATTCCTCGGCCACGCCTTCGCCGGTGACCACCAGCAAGTTCCCGCCCCTGCGGGCAAACGATTCAATGAGACGGTGCAATTCTGCATCCATGGTTTCTCCTGGACTCTTCATAAGTTGGATCGGGCGATGCTCGGGCGCGGGCCAAAATCGGAATCGGCCCCTTCCGCCGGCCAACAAGAGCACGCCGGCGCCAATCAGTCAACAAACATCGCCGGGAAACACAGCGCGGGAACAAACGGGGGCCGGTCCCCCAAGAAGGAACCGGCCCCCGTTTTCCAACCAATCCCTACGGCTTCCCCGAAGGGATGCCGCACGGCTTTAATCGCAGAGCTCGAAAAGGGCTGCCGCCCCCATGCCGCCGCCGATGCACATGGATTCGACGCCGTACTTGACGCCCCGGGTGCGCATGTTGGCCAGCAGCGTGGCGCAGAGCTTGGCCCCGGTGCAACCCAGGGGGTGCCCCAGGGCGATGGCCCCGCCGTGGATGTTGATCCGGTCCATGTACTTGACCAGATCCAGCTCACGGATGCAGTAGAGGGCCTGGGAGGCAAAAGCCTCATTGATCTCCCAGAGACCGATGTCGTCGATGGTCAGGCCGGCCAACTTGAGCAGCTTGGGGATGGCATAGCGCGGCCCCACGCCCATTTCGTCCGCCCGGCAACCCACCGTGGTGTAGTATTTTAGCTTGGCGATGGGTTTCAGTCCGAACTCCTTGACGGCCTGCTCGCTCATGATGACGGAGATGGCGGCACCGTCGGTGGTCTGGGACGAGTTGCCGGCGGTGACCGAGCCGGTGGGCGAAAACGCCGGCCGCAGCTTGGCCAATCCCTCCAGGGTGGTGGACTCACGAATTCCGTCGTCGAAATCCTGGATGAAGGTTTCTTTCTTGTAGGTGCCGTCCTTCTGGAGCACGAAACGCGTCGCCGGAGTGGGCACCAGCTCGGTGTAGAGCTTTTCCGCCTTGGCCTTGGAGGCCTTCATCTGGCTCTCGTAGCCGAACTGGTCCTGGTCCTGACGGGTCACGTTGTAACGCTTGGCCACGTTTTCGGCCGTCATCCCCATGGAGATGTACAGTTCCGGATGCTCACGGGTGTACTCGGGATGGGGCCTGGCCAGGTTGCCCCCCATGGGTACGTAGGTCATGGACTCCAGACCGCCGCCGATGGTGATCTCCGACCAGCCGCACATGACGCGCATGGCCGACTGGGCGATGGCCTCCAGCCCCGAAGAGCAGAAACGGTTCACGGTAGCCCCGGATACATGATGGGGGAACCCGGCGATCTGACTGGCGACGCGGCCGATGTTGAGCCCCTGTTCCGCCTCGGGGAACGAGCAGCCGATCATTACGTCATCCACCTGCCCCTTTTCCAGGCCGGGGGTTCTTTCGACGGCGGCATTGAGAATGAAGCTGAGCAAATCCTCGGGCCGCGTGTCTTTGAAGGCCCCTTTGGCGCGCCGGCAGCCGGGGGTTCTGACGGCAGTTACAATATAGGCGTCTCTCATGGTGCGATCCTCCTCATCAACGCTTTAAGAAGCGGTACGGTCGATTAGTTGCGCAGCGGCTTGCCGGTCTTGAGCATGTGCTCGACACGGGCCTGGCTCTTTTCCTGTTTCCAGAAGTCACAGAAGGCCTGCCGCTCCAGATTCAGGATGACCTGCTCGTCGATCAGGGCATTGGTGCGGGCGTCCCCGCCGCACATCACGTAGGCGATGCGCTTGGCCAAAAAGACATCGTACTCGCTGACGAACCCCGCGCTTTGCATGTTGAACAACTCGGCCTGGATCATTCCCTGGGCCGCCTCGCCGAAAACCCGCAACGGCCGACGCGCCGGCGGGGCGTATCCGTCTTCCACCATCCGCAGCACTTCGCGTTTGGCCTCACCGATGAGCAGGTCGCGGTTGAAGACGATCCGGTCCTGCGGCCCGAGGAACCCGTTGGCCCGGGCCTCGGCGGCCGACATGCTCACCTTGGCCATGGCGATGTTCATGAAGCAGGGCACGAAGAATTTGGCCAGGTCCACGTCGGTGACGTTCTCCGGAATGTTGGCCGTCATCTTCTTGTACAGGTTCAGGCATCCGCCGCCGCCGGGCAGCAAGCCAACGCCGATTTCCACCAGTCCCATGTACAGTTCCGCATGGGCAACGATGCGGTCGGCGGCGCCGATGCACACTTCGCATCCCCCCCCCAGGGTCAGGCCGTAGGGGGCCGCCACAACGGGGAAGCTGGCATAACGGGTCTTCTGCATCCCGTCCTGGCCCTTCTTCAAAAAGGCGTCGATCTCGTCGAACTTGCCCTCCTTGGCCAGGCTGGCCATGTAGGCCAAGTCGCCACCGGCGGAGAAGGCCCCGGGCATCCCGCCGGCCTGGTTGCCGATGACCAAACCGGCGCCATTGGCCTCGACGTAGTCGATGGCATCGCCCATGAATTCGACGATGTCGCCGTTGAGCGCGTTCATCTTGGTATGGAATTCGAGACAGAACACATCATCGCCAAGATCGATGAGGCTGGCGGACTTGCAGGTCTTGACGGTCTTGCCGGCCCCCTTGAGCGCCGGCAGGTCGATCTGGATTTCACTCACCGGCACTGGTTGGTAGCTGCCGCTGGCGAAATCGTAGAAAAAGCGCCGGCCGCCTTCGGTCTTGTAGAAAGTCTGGTTGCCGCCCGCCAGCATCGCCTCGACCTTTTCGGGCACCTTCATCCCGTCGGCCTTCATCTTGGCCACCGACTTCTCGACCCCGATGGCATCCCAGGTCTCGAACGGGCCCATTTCGAAGTTGTAGCCCCACTTCATGGAGTTGTCGATTTCCACGATGGTGTCGGAAATCTCCGGAATACGGTTGGCGGAATAGATCAACTGGCTGGCGGTGGCCTTCCAGGCGAAGCGGGCCCCCTTGTCGTCGCCGTACACCACGGCCTGCATTTTCTCCGGCAGGCTCTTGGCGGCCTTGGCCGCGGCCAGACAGGGAAAGTCCGCCTTGTCGTACTCGGCGTACTCCAGGGTGGCCGGATTGATGACCTTGCGAATCTTTTTCCATTCCGGGGTCAGGTCCGTCTTGTAAAAGCCGGACTTGGTCTTGTTGCCCAGGAGCTTCTTTTCGATCATCTGGTTGACGAAATCGGGCACCACGAAACTGTCCCGGTCTTCGTCATCGGTGACCAGCTCGTAGGTGTTCTTGGCCACGTGGCCCAGGGTGTCGAGCCCCACCAGATCGGCGGTCTTGAACATGGCCGTCTTGGGGCGGCCCATCACCGGACCGAACAGAGCGTCGGCCTCGGGGATGGTCAGCCCGTCTTCCACCATGAGCTGCATGGCCTTGACCATCCCCTGGACCCCGATGCGGTTGCCCACGAAATTGGGGGTATCCTTGGCCCAGACGATCCCCTTGCCGAGGCGCTTTTCGCCGAAATCAGCCATGAACTTGAGGACTTCGGGCAGGGTGTCGGGACCGGGGATAATCTCCAGCAGGTGCATGTAACGCACCGGGTTGAAGAAGTGGGTACCGAGAAAATGCCTGCGGAAATCCTCGCTCAACCCTTCGCTCATGGCCTTGAGGGGAATTCCGGAGGTATTGGAGGAGACGATGGTACCGGGCTTGCGGACTTTGTCGATGCGGGCGAAAACCTCACGCTTGATCTTGAGGTTTTCCACCACCACCTCGACGATCCAGTCCACATCGGCCAACTTGTCGAAATCATCTTCGAAGTTGCCCAGGCGAATCAGACCGGCGTCCTTGGGATGCATCAGCAACGCCGGACGGGACTTGACCACCGTATCATAGCCGGCTTGGACGATCCGGTTGCGCGCCTTGGGATCCTTTTTCTGATCCTCGGTCAAATCGAAGGGAACAATGTCCAGCAACAAGGTTTTGACACCGGCGCTGGCCAGGATGGCGGCGATCCCGCCGCCCATCACGCCGGAGCCGAGCACCGCGGCCGTTCTGATCTTTCTGTGCATGGGATCCTCCTCGAAAGCGATGGATAAAGACGATACTGGTCAGTGAATGAACATTCATTCATCTACCAAAACCCGCAACCCTGTGTCAAGGGGAAATTCAAATCGACTGATCGTTTTTCAAAAGAAGATGATTTTCTTTAATTTTCAAATGGATATTATCAAGCCAACCCACTTTTGAACCTTGTTGGAACGCCGCCTTGAACCGAGGTTCCACCGGAACAAAAGGAATGAAGATCCATTCATTTCTTTCCCATGCCCCGGCCCGATCATTTCCTTTCACCCCGGGCCATCCACCGCAGGGGGAAAGGCTTTCTCATTGGCGCCGGCTCCGGTCAGGCGTGAATCAGGTTGCCGTTTCCGCCTGAAAGCGGTAGGCATAAGGAAGCATTTTTTATCGACTGCCCCCACCCCACCGGGAATTTCCGAAAGGAGGCATCAATGAGCATCGACGTGTTGATTCGAAGGGAGTTTGTCGAGGGAAAGGCCAAGGAACTGGCGCCGCTCATGGTCAAGCTGAGGTCCCTGGCCAAGTCCAGGCCTGGCTACATCTGCAGCGCCTCGCTGCGCTGCATTGAACCGACCGACGAAAAAGCCTACCTCATACGCAGCACCTGGGAGTCGGTGGAAGCCTGGAAAGACTGGTTTCACAGCGAAGCGCGGACGGCCATCCAACAGCAGATCGATGCCATCGCGGGGGTCAGCACCGAGTATAAGATCTACGAACCCTTGGTGGACGGCTTTTTCGAGAAACTTTGCTAAAACCGCCGTTGAGGCCATCCGACCGATTCAGTCGGCGGCCTTGACCAGCGGCAAGTTCAGTGCCTCGGCATTGAGAATGCTCGGGGCGGCCGGAGGTGGATCCGCCCTTAAAAACGCATCGACGGCGGCGCGGTTCCACACCGGATTCCCCACCAACACGGCGGCCACGTTGCAGGCCGCCAGGATTGTCATGCCCTCCCGCGCCCAATGGGTGGCCGAGCCGATATGGGGCACCAGCACCACGTTCTCCAGATCCGCCAAGCCCGGCGCCAGCGCCGGTTCTTCCTCGTAGACATCCAACGCCGCGCGAAACCGGGGGTGCCGCCGGCAATGGGCCACCAGGGCCGCTTCGTCCACCACCGGCCCCCGACTGGTATTCACCAGCACGGCATCGGGTTTCATCAGGGCCAGGCACTCAGCATCGATCAGATGCCGCGTCCTCTCATCCAACGGCGTGTGGATGCTGACGCAGTCGGCCTCCCGCAGCAGATCCGCCACCGCCTCGGCCCGTCGACAAACCACCGGCAACTCCTGCCGGGCGGTGAGGAACCGGTTGTAAGCGTCGGCAAAAGCTTCCAGGTCCGGTTTGGGACGAAGGCTGAAGTAGAGGATGTCGGTCTTGTGGCCTTCCATCATCATGCGGGCGTAGGCCGCGCCGATACGGCCGGCGCCGATGACCCCCACGGTCTTGCCCCGCAGCTGGGTTCCCAGGAACAACTGCGGCAGCCAACGCTTCCATTTCCCGGCCCGCAGATGCCGCTCGGCCTCGCCGAGACGGCGTGCCGCCGCCAAGGTCAAAGCCACGGCCAGCTCGGCGGTGGCCTCGGTGAGCACCCCCGGTGTGTTGCCCACGGCAATGCCGCACCGGGTGGCGGCCGCCAGGTCGATGTTGTTGAAGCCCACGGCGTAGTTGCTGTA
>JACDJA010000859.1_pt1 | contig 29809 bp, 25 predicted proteins | sample 7449241 | NCBI WGS metagenome assembly JACDJA01 (sample SAMN14253289, study PRJNA609438) | sludge metagenome | isolation source: initial anaerobic sludge | collected 2018-12-20 | reverse complement strand
GGAATTGAAGTTTTCGGTAATGACTTTGAGCCTTAGTTTTTTCAAAGCTTTCTTGCAATGGAAGACACCTAATTCAATTTCCTCAAAAACATTATCGGTCTGGGAATTCAACGTCTGAAGTTTCCGTTCTAAATTAGCCACAACCCGATTACAATATTTCATGATAGGTTAGAAGTTGAATTATGAAATGAGAGTAAAATGAAGTTAAAATTAAATAGCAGAACAACAAAAAATGAAAGTTCTTCCTTACTTTTTGTAAGGTAACTCCTTACTTCCCTTATAAGGATATTGGATATTATTACTTAACTCGAAAACATGAGTTTTGATAAAGCTATTATTAATATCCAACGACCCGGCGGTTAAAGATTGTGTCTTGGAAATTTGTCAAAAACCGGAATATGAATTGGTAGGCGAATTACTGGGGGTAAATGGCTTGCCTAAGTATTTAAGAAAGATTGAGGCCAATATTATATTGATGGATTTGGATGCTTTAGATGGGGATTTTTGTAATTACACTTTTTTTGATAAAAACCTATTTAGGGAATTTATTGTAATAGGGTTTGCATCGGATTATAAGCAGGCATATTACTCCTTAAAATGCGGATTTTTAGATGTTAGAATGAAACCTAGTTCTGTTGCTGACATAATTGATTCTATTTCCTTTTGCAAGAATCGGTTTAAAAATAGAAGCGTGATTCTGGCGATTTCTTCGTCGCAGGATAAACATTATCTTAGAGTGTCTGATATCCTTTATTTAAAGGCAGACAATAACAATGTGGATATTTATTTAAAAGATGGAACGATACTTCCAGTTTTCAATTCTTTAAAACATTTTCAAAACCGTCTTTCCGTTCCCTTTATGAGGATACAAAGGAGTTATATTATAAATGTGACGCAGGTTTGTAGGATCAATCGATTTAAGCGTTTTATAATGTTGAGAAGGAGCAATGTTCGGATTCCTTTTTCGGAAAAGTATTTAGATAATATGGAACATTTTGAGAATATGATAGGAAGAGGTTCTTTTTAAGTTTTACCAAGAGAAAGAGGTGTTTTACCATAAGGAAGTGGGATTTCACAATAAACAGTCATGAACTTGCTTGATTAAATTGGATTTGGTTTTATTTTCGGGATAAGGAAGTTGCTCTCCTAGCTGAGAAAATGCCCTCAGTTTTTCCTTGTGCACAAGTGAATATAGATCATCAAAGTGGTGATCTGAATTTTCTATCCATTCACTTAAACACCTTTATCATGAAAATTTTATCAATTTTATGTCTGATTTTATTATTATCAGGGATGGTTTCTTGCACTCCTACTGCAATGACTGAAGACAATGATGTACATCCTGCATACAACACAGGAGATGATGACAGTGTAAGGCCTGACAACGACAAAGACGACTAAGTATGACGGACTCTAGGGAGGCCTTTTCGTAATTGGAAAGGCTTTCTTACATTTGAGTAATCTCATATATGAATTTAGTCGTGTCCGACTAAGATATAAGATCGCTCTGCTGAAAGACGTAAGATATAAGACTTACTCCTTAATAGCTTGACAATTAGGTTATATTGATTGAGCGTGATTTTTAGTTTTTAAATCTCAGCGTTAAGAATAATAGCAAGGTATCACTTAATAAAAATACTTTAATAACCCGCTATTATTGGCTAAACAGAATTTTGTAATACTTTAACCGGACACTAATGATATGATTTATTTTGAAAGTGCATCGATTTCTTCTACTTCGTTGTATGGCAGCCATCGTTCTTGGTATTTTGCTTTCAAACTGTCATGACCAGGCTTCAGAGTTTGAAACCACCGCCTTAAGGTTAGATTCGCTAATCCGTATATCGGAGGATTTTAAATTAAGGCCGGATCAAAGACTTCGTAGTTTAAAAGCGGCATTTAGTCAAAATATGCTGACTAATGATGATAGTCTGCGGATGGTTTATTACAATAAGATTTCATATTTAGCCGCATCACAATCTGATACTTCTTTTTTTTTAACATCTGTGAGAAAAGGACGATTACTTGCCAACAAGAGACAGGACTCTGTAATGTTAGGACATATTCATTGGAATTATGGAATATATTTTTTGAGAAGAAACCAGCTGGACAGCAGTTATTATCATTATCGAAAAGCTTACAAGATATTCGAAAATCGCAATGAATTTTATGCAGGTAAAATGCTTTATAACATGGCTTTTATCAGTGGGCGTTTAAAGGAATATACAACGAGCGAAGCTTTATTGTATAGGGCCATTCCTTATTTTGAAAAACTGGATAAGTACAAACAATTATATATATGTTATAACCATTTAGGGGTAGTACATAAAAATTTGGAAGAATTTGATGAAGCTCTTAAAAACTATGAAACCGCTTTGAGGTATTGGAAACGAACGAAACGTAATTCGGTTTATTTTTTTGACACACAAAACAACATCGGAATGGTTTACCAGAAATTGGGACTTCAGAAGAAAGCAATAGAATCCTTTGATCGCGTTGTTTACAGCAAGGATATAGTAATGCAAGATCCTTCATTATACGCTAGAGTTTTGGATAATAAGGCTATGAGTATGCTATTGTGGGGTGAATTTAAAGGCCTACCTAATCCATTTTATACGGCGTTACGAATTCGTGATAGTATTGGAAATCAGGAGGGGCTGGTAATGAGTCATTTGCATTTATCCCAGTATTATTTAGCCGTGGGGGATTCCACCAAGGCACGTGTGCATGCTAGAAATTCCTACGATTTAGCAAATAAGATTAACTTAAAGCGTGATGCGCTGGAGGCGCTTTTACTGTTAGCCCAAAGTGATGTTGAACAGGAGACTTTTTACCTAGCAAAGCACATATCGCTTAACAACGAATTAAATATTGAAGAGCGGCGGCTTCGAAATAAATTTGCGCGTATTCAATTTGAAACCGATCGTTATATTGATAAAACTGAGAAATTGGAGCGGACATGGTTTTGGACAATTGTTGGTAGTCTTTTTTTGATTACCATCTTTGTTTTAATTTTAGTTCTGCTGAAACAACGATCCAAGACGAAAGAATTGGAGTTTGAGATGAAACAACACCTGGCTGATGAACAGATATATTTACTTACTTTAAAGGAGATAGCGAATTTGGAGAAGGGCAAAATTGAGGAAAGGCGGAGAATTTCAGAAGAGCTACATGATGGGATTTTGGCGAGAATGTTAGGAATACGATTGAATTGGGAAAGATTAAAAATAGAAGGCTCTAAGGAGGCAATAAGTGAACACAAAAATTATCTGCATCATTTGGATTTAGTGGAACGAGAGATCCGGAAAATTTCACACGATTTGCAGAATGAAATCAGATTGCAAGATACCAGATTTGTGAGATGGATGGAACAATTGGTTAAAGAAAGGTCAGTTAGCGGGAATTTTGAATATGAGTTCTATGCCGATGCAGCAGTAGATTGGGAAGGATTTGATGACTATTTCAAAGCGAACGTGTATCGAATGGTAGAAGAGGCTTTACAAAACTGTATTAAACATGCGGAAGCTTTACTCGTAAGTATTTCATTAAAGAAATGGGGGAATTTCGTAGAAATAGAGATCAGAGACAATGGTAAGGGATTTGTAAAATCCGATGGGAATAATGGGATAGGAGTGAAGAATATGATTTCACGAACCAAGAAGTTAAAAGGGATATTTACTATTAATAGTGTAGTTGGAGAAGGGACAGTAATACAAATATTAATTCCAAACAACGATGACTTATGACGGCAACAAAGATAAAAACGATAATTGTCGATGACCATCCATTACTTATTGAAGCCTATAGGAATTCATTAAGGGATATAGAATCGACAAATGATAAATGGAGTTTTAGCATTGAAGAGGCGAATGATTGTGATAGTGCCTTGGAATTGCTTGACAAATTTCAATTTTACTCGCGAAATATCGATTTGGTATTTTTGGATATAAAATTACCTGAGTCGAAAGGTACAACGCATTTATCTGGGGAAGACATTGGAGTGGAGATTAGGCAGCGTTTTCCAGATGCTAAAATTATCATAGCCACCACATTCAATAATAACTATCGAATACATACCATACTCAATACCGTTAATCCGGATGGTTTTTTGATCAAGGGAGATATTAGCACGGAGATTTTGCAGCCTGCCATTATAGAGGTTTTAACCGATCCCCCATTTTATAGCAAAAGTGTACTAAAGTCGATCCGGAGAACGACCAGTCATGATATTTTGCTGGACAAGTGGGATAGAAGGATACTTTATGAGCTTTCCCAAGGAATGAAGATGAAGGAGCTACCGGAAATATTACCTTTTTCCATTGCCGCCATTGAAAAAAGAAAGCGTCATATAAAAGAAGATTTTGGGATAGAGGATGCTGATGACCGACAACTTTTACTAAAGGCGCGGGAGTTTGGGTTTATCTAACAAGGAATGGAATTGAAATTGAAATCGAAATTGAAATTGAAAATGAAATCTGTTCCTATGTAAAACGGATTTTTTATAATTTTTATGCTGGTGGCGGGAATTCCTTACAAAGTGTACGGGTTTGCCCTCTATTTAGTAAGGCATAAATACTTTAAATAAACATTGTAGTGGGTTAATTTTATGGCAGTTAAGTTTTGGAACTGAACCCACAAAATGACCTTTGTAAATTCCATATTGACCTATTCAAAAAGGCAATTCGTTCTTGTCGTGGCTTATTTATATATTTTGTTGTTTGTTTATGCAGCAGTAAGTAAGCTTTTGGATTTTGAGACTTTTACCGTGCAATTGGCACAGTCTCCTTTACTCAGTGCTTATGCGGGAATCATTGCTTGGTTAGTTCCAGGGCTAGAGATTTTGATTTCAATTTTCCTTATGATACCTCTATATAGACGTGTAGCTCTCTATGCTTCGTTTTTCTTGATGGTAATGTTTACTACCTATATTGTAATCATCTTAAATTTCTCGGATTTTATTCCTTGTTCTTGTGGAGGGGTTTTGGAGAAATTGGGATGGACGGAGCATCTCATCTTTAATATTGTTTTTATTGGGTCGGCCGCTATAGCAATCTTATTTACGAAGCCTAGTTTTACGAAAAGGAAATTATTAGCACTAGTAATTCTTGCAGTAGTTGGAATAAGTGTTGTGGCTTTGTTATTTGCTTTTTCGGAGAAGAAAATGCATCGGAATAATGCCTTTCAACGAAGGTATATGCCGCATCCTATTTCAGTTCAAGAAGTATATGACCTTAAATATAACTCTTGGTATATAGCTGGAATTAATTCAGGATACGTCTATTTGGGAAACGTTACTGCACCCCTAAAAGTATTGATAATCGATACACTTTTAAGGAAGGCGGATACTATAGAAATACAATTGGATAATATGCATCTTCCCTATAAATCGGTAACTGTTGCCGTAGGGGAAACGGATTTCTTTGTCAGTGACGGAACAGTACCCATAATATTACACGGCTTCAAAAAAGATTGGATGGCAACCACATTTTATAAGAGCCGATATTTTACAGCAGCGACCCCATTGGATTCCTTAAGATTAAGTATACGACTAGCAAATGCCCGTACCTTAAAAAACAGCATCGCAATTATTAAAAATGGGGATACTTTAGAAAATAACACTTTACCTGGATATGAGCTACCCGCGGTTGGTGATGGAATATTTGAATCTGATGGGCAGCTGTTATGGAATGAACAACTTCAAAAAATTGTTTACACCTATTTCTACAGTAATCGCTACTATGTTGTTACCCCTTCTTTAGAAACGGTTGAACAACATACCATAGATACGGTAACTTCCCCATCATTGGAAATACTAAGTTCGAAGATCTTGGGGCAAGACAAGCTTAAGGGAAATGCATCCACTATTAATCAGTACGCAGCTACCTACGGAGATTATCTCTTTATAAAATCTAAGAGACTAGGTAAATATGAACCAAAGGATATGCTTAAGGAAGCTTCAATAATAGATGTTTACAATATAATCAAAGATGAATACTTGTTCAGTTTTTATTTATATCACCAAGATGATAAAAAACTAACGGCTTTTTATGTAGTGAAAAACACATTATATGCAATAATGGAGGACCGATTGGTGAAATATCAATTGGACAGTAAATTTTTTAATCCCATCTGATCAGTGGCAGGGGTAAGGCTGAAAACCTGTAAAACAGAGTAGGCCGTCATTTAAATTTAAATATTATGCAAAATAAAAAATTCAAATTTTTTGTACCTGTGAGTGTATGTATGTTGGCAGTTGCTGCTGCTTTTGCCTTCAACACTCCTAAAACTGAAAATGTAGTTTTGGAAACTGGCTATATTTTTAAATCTGGCGTGTGTCAGGTAGAAGGCCAGTGTACTAATATTGGTACTGCTATTTGTACGCATAACGGGATGGATGTCTTTAAGTTATCGGGCAACTCCTGTGTTCAGCCACTACGTGGAACTTGGCAGCCATAGGTAGCCAAGAGTGGAAGGGCTCCCATTTGGGAGCCCTTTTATTTTAAGTATTTGTCAAACCAAGCTTTTGTTCTTACAGAGAGGTCATAGCGGTTTTCTTTTTTCATTAAGGAATGTATTTCATCGGGATAAAGTAAGAAAGAAACCTCCTTTCTCAATCGCCTTAACGCCAGATAAAACTCCACACTTTGGGTATAGGGAATAACAGCATCATTTTTTCCAGTCCATAACAAAACAGGACAGTTTACCTTGTCTGCCTGATGGAGTGGAGAATTGGCCAAGTAGGCTTCCTTGTTGTGGAAATAAGAAAATCCCATACGCCACTGCTGCTTTTCAAACCGCCAAATATCGGGTTTGTAATTTTCATTATTTACTGAAAAATAATAACTAGTTAAATCCGTAACGGGAGAGCCTATTACTGCGGCACTGAATATATCAGTTTGGGTGATAATAAACGCAGCTTCATATCCTCCAAAGGAATGACCGTTGATACCAATCCTATTTCTATCCACTAAGTGTCTATCTAAAACTTCTTCAACAGCCTCAGTTACGCAATTAACTGCAGACATCCCCGGGGCACCTGGAGTGTAAAGAATATCTGGTTCCAATACAAAATAATTGCTCGCGGTATAAACCCGTCTATTGAACCCTATATCTTCATAATAGGTTGGGTTATGATAATCGGCAAATTTTTGAGATAGTTTCTCATAAATATGCACAATCATTGGATACTCAACTCCCTCCTTATAGTCATCGGGAAAATGAAGCACAGCACTTAAGTCCTGTTCGGCACTGTTATGGAAAGTAAGACGCTCTGTTCTGCCAATTAAATAATTTGAATGTTGTGGGTTTGATTGATAAATCTTGATAGGAGTGGATTGTCTATTATTCCAATAAAATAGGGCAGGAGGGTGGTCTGCAGATTGTGTTTTATAAACTACAGCATTTACGTTACTGGCCTTGACCATGTCGCCTATTTTTCCAGTTTGAACACTAACCAATTTATTGTTATTGTTTAAATCTATTTTATAATATGCATAGGGAATGTCCTTCTTATTGGCTAAAACAAGCAGGGGTTCTTTTTCAATGTTATAACTGAAGCTTTCAATGAGGCTTTTATGGGGGTATGTACTATTGTTGTTATAAGTATCAATACGATAGCATATATGTTCTTCCCTTCCTTTTGTTAAGCGTTCCGCCACAGATCCATCAGATGAAATTGCCCAAATATCAAATTCATCATATATGAGTATTTTTTTATCTCCGTTTGTCCACCCAGGGTTGCCATATGGTCCTTTGTTCGCGGAATGGTCATAATTTTCAGAATAAAATTTAGCATTTATGTTCTCAGTGATATTTAGGTTAGTACGATTTTTAAAATCGTAGATCCACCAATTTTTGTCACTTAAATAGCTAAGAAAATTTCCCGAAGGTGACAGCCGTATAAAATACAGGGAACAGTCCTGTTTTTTTTCAATGAGATTTCTTTCCCCTGTTTTCAGATCTACTGCGTATAAGTCGGCTATTATATGGTCACTGTATTGAGGTTCGTACTGGGTTTGGTTATAGACAATGGCATATTTCTGATTGGAAGTTATTTCAGCTTGCGGGGTCGCTTCATTTCCAATTTGTAAGATCTGATTTCTTTTTGGCCACCACATCGTTTTCCACCACTGGTTTTCCCATTCCCAAGTATTTTGAACACGTGGATATAACCATCGATCACTACCTTTCCATTCCTGCACGTTAGGACCTTGGTCCGCGGGTAATTGTGAAATAGGTGAAGTATTAAAGATTAGACTCTGGCCATCCTGTGAATAGTAAAATAGATTTGATAGCAACTTGAGACCAGCCAACTTTTCATTCCGTAAAGGATTTAGAATATCAATTGAATCCGTTTTTAATTCCCAACTAACAATACTTACTGTTTCAACATTGGTTATACTATCCTTGGATTTGTCCATAAAAGATACGGCAGTACCTTGAGGGTTCCATATTAAATTATAATAAACATGATTTCCTGGTTTGGCATTAGGGGTATATTCCTTTGTATCCCCATCACTGATAACAATTTTTGAAGAAAGGGGGGTATTGATTGCGTATGCCAATTGGGTATCCTTTGGGCCAAGGCTATAATCTATAATTCCCGTAAGCGTTTTCACATTATTCTGCAGGGGATTTACAAGGATGAGTGTTTTGGTTTGGCCTTTTGTGTTTTTTATACAAACTACCATTTTTCCAGAAGGAGAAATTTTATAATAATCTGCTTTTCCTGCCCATAAAATGTTTCCATTATTCAAATCCATTATGCCCACGCCCTCATTCTCCTGTGTAAATACGAACCAGCGGGTATTGATATCAGGAATAAAAGCGCCGTCAGCCCCACCAGCTATTTTATAATTGATCTTGGTTTTTGGATTCATTACTACTAGAGTGTCCTGAAGCTCTTTATAATCTATGGGATAGGTGACCCATTTGCCATCATCAGAGATTTTTGGGCTCCAAACATTTGACCAACGGTTAAAATCACTTTCCTGAAGCAATTTCTTAGGGGAATCCTGCCCCCATAAGGGGCAGGATAGTATCCCAAGCATGCAAACAAACAAGTGAAATCGGCTAATTCTCAAACTGTTTATTTTAAAATTTATAGATTTCATTAGTAACCGGGATTTTGGGGTTGAAGGTTAGGGTTCAAACGAAGTTCTTGCTGAGGGAGTGGAAATAATAGGTCAGTGTTTCGCCAATTGGGTTTTAAAGGCTGTAAAACTTCTGCAGCGTGGCCGGTTCGCTTTAAATCAAACCATCTATGCCCTTGTTCTGTAAATAGTTCGTGGCGGCGTTCCTCAAGTATAGCGGTAATCAATTCCGCTTCCGTGGAGACGGTGATATCTTGCAAGCCAGCACGACGTCTTATTTTATTTAGGTCAGATTGTGCACCACCAATATTACCCAAATGTACACGTGACTCTGCGCGTATGAGCATCACTTCAGCCAACCGCATCAAAACGGAGAATTCCTGGGGACCATCACCAGCAGTTCTTGTTTTGTATTTATAGGGATAATACCAATTTTGCGTACCATCATTTACAACTCCAATCCATTGGGATAGCCTTGCGTCGTTCGGCTCAAAACTGGCAATAAACTCAGGCTGGAGCGCTGCTAAAGGCGGAGGAGTTGATTCAAAAATAAAGGTGAAGGCCTCTGATGTAGTTAAACCTGTGATTGGTGGCAATTGCCAAATTATACCAGGGCCATTGCTTACAAATACTTGAGTAAGATCTTCCGTAAAGGTATGTGGGGAATCTTCCAAAACCGCTGTCGCCGCCTCCAATGACTTCTGCCATTGCTCCTGATGTAAATATAAACGGGCGAGAAGAGCATTGGCTGCTGCCTTTGTAGCATAGATGTATTGTCCTGATACGTCAGCAACAGGCAACAATTCTTTCGCTTGTTCTAGATCGGCAATAATTGCTGTGCACACCTCTTCTTCGGGTTGTCTTTTAACCCTGGCATTTACCAAATAGTCTGTTGTATTTATAAAAGGGATATCTCCATATAAGTTCAGAAGATAATAATGTAGATAAGCTCTCAGAAAAAGTACTTCACCTTCCATTGGAGCTTTCTGTTCATCGGTAAGGGGAGCGGTTTTCAATCCCTCTATTATCGCATTACATTTATAAATTGCTTGATAGCCCCCAGACCAGAAACCTTCCGCAAGCGAACTAGTGGATTGAATATTATGTTTATAAAATGCTTCAATGGAGCTACCACCTTCCCCATGATAATTCAATTCGTCTGCATACAGACCCATCAAAAGGTTGAGTCCATCGCTAGTACCTGTTAAGGGAGGGGTGTCTCTTATATCAGCATATATTTTTGCCAAGGCGGCACGGGCAGTTGCAACATTTTGGAAAACGCTGATGCCGGTAAGTTGAGAATTGGGCAAGTCCACTTCCAGATCCTTTTCGCACCCAATGAATGAAAGGGCAGTGATAGAAACTAATGCCAAAAAGGCAAGGCGATTTAAAAAATTCAAAGTTGTTTTCATATTGATGGATTAAAAAGTTAATTGAAATCCGCCACCGAGCCAGCGGAGTGGAGGCGTGAAGCCGCTAAATTGTTCAGGGTCTCCGCCTTTAAAATTGGTAAAGGTGATTAGGTTTTGGCCTTGAAGGAATACTTTTCCAGACAGCTTTCCCAAAGGCAAACTATAGCTTATCGCCGCATTTTTAAGCCTTATGTAAGAGGCGTCACTAATTGCGGCATCGCTTTGGATAAAATTGTAAAAGGCCGTAGTTGCCTCTACATTATTGCCGGAGGTATAGAGCTGTGTTTCTGAATTATCACCAGAACTTTGCCAATGGTCCAAGACTCCAATTGGCTGGTTTCCCATGATTCCTGCAGGGCTTGCTGTGTACCAATAGTTATAGTTTTTTTGTTTGGTAAACTGAAAGAATAGGCTCAGATCCCAGTTATGGTATTTGAAGCTATTCGAGATACCTCCATAAAATTTTGGGGCGGTGTCTACCGTATACTGTTGGTCATTTGGAATGCTTATGCTTCCATCCCCATCATAGTCCTCAAATTGGTAAATACCCGTTTCGGGATCTATACCTATATAGTGAAATACTTTTTTGATTGTAATGGGTTGGCCAATTACGTATTGATTGGCATAAGTACTTGCTTCCAAGCCAGGAAAGGCTACCAACTCATTTTTAGGCAGGGTAAGGTTTATATCGGTTGTCCAGCTAAAATTGTCGGTTTTAAAATTTTCAGTATGAAGGCTAAGCTCCCAGCCACGATTTTCAACAATGGCCGCTAGATTTGCCTGAACCGATGGAAAACCCGTGGTCCAAGGCAAAGGTACGCCCACCAATTGATTGCCAGAACGACTTTTATACCACTCTGCAGTTAGGGAAATTCTGTTATCCCACAGGCCAAGTTCAAGAGCCACTGTGGCTTTTTTGTTTACTTCCCATCCAAAGTTGGGATTGTACAGCTGCGTAGGGCCTATGCCTATAGTGCCACCGTAAGGAGTGCCACTTACCATATAAGTATCCAGATAACCATAATCACCAATTTGGTCGTTACCAGTAGTGCCATAACTGCCACGCAGTTTACCCAAACTTAGCCAATCACTATTTTTAAAGAAAGATTCTTCACTGAACACATAGGCCGCACCGATGGCTCCAAAATTGGAGAATTTCTTTCCCGGGCCAAAGCGACTGCTCCCGTCCCTACGACCAGTGAAGTTTAAGATGTATTTATTCTGGAAATTATAATTTAAACGACCATATAGGGCTTCGTATTTATATTTGGCTTCTTGATCCCGATCTATCTGTATAAAGGAAGCAGCGGCCAAATCATAGATGAGGTCATTGCTAGCAAAGCCTTGTCCGAAATAGGAAAGTACTGCGTCCGTTTTTTGCTGGAAAGAGGCACCCGTCAAGGCGGTAAGCTGACCCCCTAAAAGTGCTGTACCCCATTCAACTTGCGGTTCCACGATCCAAGAAGTGCGATCTCCCTTGTTTACGAAAATAGATGAATACTCAGGTCCCAAACCGTACTCTGGATTGTAAACGGTATTGGGATTGGTGCGGGATTCATCAAGATGGCTGTTTTCATAACCGGTATTCAATCTTAGGCCCAAGGATGGAATAACTTGATAATGTAGGGCAAGATTTGACAATAAGGTTTTTCTATGCTGCAGATAGTCCGCCTCAAGTATGCTTAATGGATTTGTAAATGTTCCATCTTCCCAGTTGAGGTCCCCGTTTTCATCATAAATGGCCGGGGCATTTGGAGCTAGAGTTAGTGCCCTAAAAGTTAGGTCCCTTGCCGGAAGGGTGTTGTTTTCAATACCGTAATGCGCCGTGAATTTCAAAGTGAATTTATCAGCCTTATCTCGATGATTGATTGCACTGTGCACAGAGGCTCTATTAAAATTGGAGTCACCCGGAAAGACAGTTGTTTCTGTGGTATATTGAGTACTTAGCAGAAAGCGAGTCCGTTCCCCGCCACTAGAAACATCGGCATTAACTGTGTTGCGGTAGGCCGTTTCCCCAATAAGTTCCTTTTGCCAATCCGTATATCTATTTTTATCCCAAGTACCATTTATATCGTATTCATAATCGGGGTATTCCGTAATCCCGTCATTGGCGAAAGCTTCCTCTCGCATACGTATGTACTGTTGGGTATTGAGCAGTTTCTGAAACCTTGCTACATGACCCAAAGACGATTGAAATTTTACATTATAGCGGGTTTTTCCTGATTTGCCCTCCTTAGTAGTTATAAGCACTACGCCATTTGCACCTCGGGAACCGTATATGGCAGTAGCATCAGCATCTTTTAATATTTCTATGCTCTCAATTTCTGATGGTGAAATATTGTTTAGTGGACTAACATTACCATCCGGTAGCAAAGGGTTGGAAGCATAGCCGTTGCTGAGAGATTGGGAATCGTACGGAATGCCATCTATTACAAATAATGGTTCATTGCCGGCGGCTATACTGTTTTGTCCGCGGATACGTACCTGAACACCGCCACCGGGTAGGCCTGTGGTTGGCGTTATAACAAGCCCAGGTGTTCGCCCCTGCAGCGCTTCCAGAGGGTTGTTGACAGGTTGGTTCTCAATTTCGGTAGCCATAACCCGCGAAATACTCCCCGTCTTTTCCCTATCGGAAACTTTGTAGTAGCCCGCATTAATTACCACTTGGTCTAGCGAAGTGGCATCTGGTTGCATAATAACATTTATTATAGCTTGATTTCCTACAGCAACTTCTCGGGGTTTAAAGCCCATATAAGTAAACACCAATGTATCGGAAGGATGAGCTATTATGCTGTAGAGCCCATCCAAATCGCTCTGGGTACCTTTGGAGGTGTTTTTTATAATAATGTTCACGCCAGCCATCCCCATACCCAGGGAGTCTGTTACGACTCCCTTTATGTTGCCCTGTGGAAAGACGTTGCTAATTCGGCGGGTAATGGTTATGTAATTGTCCTTTGTCATGGTAATTGTATAATCTGCCGGGGGAAGGCATTGTTTTAATAGCTCATTTACCTTGACGGTACCTTTTTTGAGTTTTATTTTGGGTAAATCTTTAAAAATATTGGATTGGTAGATGAAGGTGCATGCTGTTTGTTTGCCAATTATTTCAAAGACTTCGAAGATGGTAACTGTCCTATCTTGGTCAATCGTAATTTTGGGGTTTTGAGAAGTCAAGGAATTTGGCGAGAAGCCAAAGATGGTTGTACAACTTAAGAGCAGTATGGTTCTCGCGATAATATTCTGGAGATGGCTTGCATGAATTGCAAGCCCTTTTATTAATTTAATTTCCATAAATTTGTGAATTGATTGGTTAGTATTCCAATTATTATGGGAGTTGAGTTTTTTACTTTCCAGGTAGTGGCTCTTCTCCCTTTTTTTATCTTATAATCACTGTGTTGTTTTTTATCTCATAGGCGTTTATACTGTTAGTGTTTTTGATTCCGTTCAAAATTTCTTCAATTGTTTGCTTTTTACTTAATAGGCCGCTGAAGTTTACCTTTTCCAACTCGGAGGAGTTGAAGGAAATCTGAATATTATACCATCTGGCCAAGACTTGCATAATCTCTTTAAGTGGTTTGTCCTTAAAATAGAAATATCCCCTAAGCCAAGCGGTGTCGTAATTTACATCGACCTGAGATTTTGACAATTGGCCTGAGTTTAAGTCCAAGATGGATTGCTCACTAGGATTGAGATAAGCTTGTTTGCCATTTGCAATAATCTGTACCTTTCCCTCTACCAAGGTGGTGTATATTTTTGCATCCTCTCCATAAGCCTTAAGGTTAAATTCCGTACCAATTACTTCCACCTCCTGCTCTTGCGCAATAATCTTGAAGGCACCTCCTTGATGCTTGGTGCTAGGTGAAACATCCAAATAAACTTCACCATATAATAGTTCCACGGTCCGGGTTTTTCCCGGCTGGAAAGCCACGGGGTATTTTATCTTTGTTTCGGCATTCAACCATATTTTGGTGCCATCGGCGAGTGTTAGTTGATATTGGCCGCCTCTTGGCACCGTCAAATAATTAAAGACCGTATATAACTGAGCGTTGATCTGATTGTATTCCAACCTGTCGCCTTTGGTTTGGGCGATCTTGTTTTTGAAAGGAGTCTCAGGGCTTAATGCTACTTGTGTACCGTCCTCTAGAGTTAAGATAGCCTTATCTGTTCCTGGTTCAATGGCTACCTGCACTGAAGCTCCTTGTCTAGATTTTTGAATGTGGTTGTAGGTGAAATATGAGAAGGAAAATAGCAATAAGGCTACGGCGGCCACTCTATATAGCGTAGGCAGTAGGGCTCTTGTGGGTTTTCTTGTGGGTTTTTGTAATCTGTTGGCCACTTTTTTCCAGTCGTTGTCAATATCTATTTCCGCTAGTTTGAGTTGTTGTTTCTGGATATTTTCCTCAGAGAGATTTTTCTCAATACGGTTTTTGGCTTCCTTACTTAGGAATTCAGCCTCATTAAGGGCTGCGGTTTTTTCTCCTTTGGAAAGGCTTTTGGCCAATTTGTTTGCCAAGGCAAATAGACGGTCGTGGATTGTCATTGTGGTTTCTTTGTACCTCTATAACAACGGAAGGGAAATTGTGTCTAAAAAAATATTGGAAAAATTAATGAGGAGGTACGAAGTTCGAGGTACGAGGTACGAAGTTTTGATATACGAAGTTCGATGTACGAAGTTCGAGATACGAAGGCTGAAAGAGTTGTTACCCTTCGAAATTGCGAATTGCGTTTACTATCAGCGCTTGTTTTTTACATCCTGTTGTGAGCCTACGGGAAGAAGAAGTGTAGGACGTGTCTATTATTGAACGTAAGTAATACTTTTCACTACTTAATAAACAAACTGAATAATAAGCGTCTAAAAATAAATTGGAAAAATTGAATTTGATTTCTTAGTGTTTGACCTAATTTATCAGTTTATTTTCTTCGTTTACCCCGTCCCTAAAGGGAGCGAAGAAAATAAACTTCATCCCTGTCAAGAACGTAACAGGCTGTTGATTAGTCAAATATATTAAGTTGGGCAATACATTGCGTATTTATAAAAATGAAAGAAAATATTTTATAGGGGTCAATAGGCCTTTAAGCTTTTGATAGGCCAGGCTTTTTTGGGTTCTTACGGTACTTGGGGTGATGTTCAGTTCTTCGGCGATTTCGTTGGTGGTATAGTTGTTTAGTGAAAGGGAAATTACTTTGGCAGCTTTTTTTGGTAGGGTGTCTATAGCCTTATATAGTTGGGCATTGATTTCTGCCGAAACCAGTTCGGCGAAAAAATAATCTTCCGACTGTTGGAGTTCATTATCTAAGGTAGCAGCATTGGTGATTATTTTATGGTGTTTGCTTTTTAAGTAGTTGAGGCAATAGTTTATGACGGTGGTATAAAAGTAGGCTTTGGTAGTGTTGGGGTTGGTAAATACCGGTTGTTTCTCCCATATTTTTATAAAAACCTCCTGCACGATATCTTTGGAAGCATCCATATCGTTCAGGTATCTATTGGCGAATAGACAAAGGGGCGGGTAGAGGGTCTCAAAAAGCGACTTGTACCCCTCCAAATTCATTGGATGTGATAAATACCTAGGCATAGTATTGCCGTTTAAAGGAAATCTTTTCCAGTGCTATTAACACCGTTTTACCTTATAAACAAGGCCACACCACTATAGTTCTTTTTGAAATATTGTAGAAAAAAGTGGGCGCAGCACTCAACTTACCCTAATAGAGGTACTGGTATACCTTGCAGAGATAAGAGAGCCCACGCCCGGGACGTGAGCCTATCTACTTATCATCTCTCTGCAAAAAAAATTACCAGTTTTCTATTAAGAGACTTTAAGCGATGACTTCAAATATTTTCTATACGAAGAATCGCAAATTTAAATAATCAAGTGCAATATAAGAAAGTTTCTTTAGTAGCACAAATATGTATCGAATAAAAATAGGGTCTTTTCTAAAATTTACTAAATGGATAAGAGCCCTCAAATAAAAATAGAACTCATTAACATTCAATTAGGATGTATGTTAAAAGTGGCTAGATTAAAAAAGAATTTATCGCAGCATGATTTAGCACTCACTCTCGATACCAACCCAACAGCCATAGGAAGAATTGAAAGAGCTGAAGTAATCAGTGGCTGGGATAAAATCTTCAAACTGGCCGAGGAACTCCAAATCGACTTTGCTATGCTTTTTAGTCTTCAACCTGAAAACTACTTATTAGGACTTATAGAGGAAATTATTCATTTGGAGGAAAAGCTTACCTCAGAAAAAGAAAAATATTACTCCAACCTTAAACAGGAGGTAAAAGAAAAATTTAGAAAATTATCTATTCTATAAAATTAGAATCGGGACAAAAAATAACCAGATAATTTTCTAATATTTCAAAGCAAGAATTTTATCCCTAGCTATGTAAAATAAGGTGACTGAGAAGGAAAAAATTGGAGCGTATTTATTAAAAATTAGGGAATGTACTCCTAGCAATGAGTATAATAAGGAACATATATCTCAACAAGAATTAGCTGATAATAATACGGGATTAACTAAATACTTTATAGGTTCAGTTGAAAGAGGCGAAGCTAATCCAACTCTGGATAAGTTAATTCTATTGGCGAAAAGTCTAGATCAGAAAAAAGTAACTCTTTTTGATGTGCAAATAGATGTTCAAAAATATATCGAGGAATTAAATAAATGACAAAGCCAGTACTTGGGTATTTATAGCGTCAAAAGATAATATTTAACCCCTCTACGATCATTTTTATAATACAATTTTGTGACTTTGATAAATTATTTCCAATCTGTCAAAATCCAATATCTATCTAAAAGTTTTCCTTCTGCAAAGACAATTAGATTCATAATTTTATTTTGAGTTATATTAAACCCTTCTTCCACAAAAAAAATAAATAATGAATATAAAATGTATCGGGTTTCTCCTCTTAAATAGTAATTCACAAAATCCCCTTTCGTAAACACAAGGTCATATTGTTCATGCTGAGTTAGCTTTTTAAAGGTATTATTAGAAATTTTCTTATCCCTTCTAAAATTCTATTATTCCAAAAAAAGCCATAGAAAGAAAACAACTATTCCTACTATTAATGCCATCAATAATGAGAATTTAAATTGTTCACGATAGTGTTTTTCGTAGTTGTCCATTTATAAAATTCTTTGTAATATTATACGATATCCTATATATATGATCAATTGATTTCTCCCCAGTAAATCTATATATTTTAATAATATTAAATTTTGTTTTATGGCTAATGGTATTAAATTGTTGGTCATCCTATTATTGCTAACTATATTTTATTTCAAGTCGCAATATGAAGAAAGTCTGCTTACCCAGAAATTTCCAGAATATTCAGAGTATAAAAAGAAAACACGACGATTTATCTAGAGTAATATGAAAGAATATCCAGCAGAATTTTGGAACGAACGCTACAGTAAGAATGAATATATCTATGGTACGCAGCCAAATAGATTCTTCAAAGAACAGCTTGATAAGTTGAAACCAGGCAGCATTCTTTTGCCTGCGGAAGGCGAAGGCCGTAATGCGGTTTATGCAGCTTCCAAAGGTTGGAGCGTAACAGCATTTGACATCAGCGAGAACGGAAAGAAAAAGGCAATTCGCTTGTCAAAAGAAAACAATGTCTCCATAGATTACAAAGTTGCCGAAGTGTTTGACTTTAAAACCAATAAGAAATTTGACGTTATTGGGTTGAGTTACGCCCACTTTCCAGAAGACATTCGCAGACAGGCTAATCAATATGTATTGCAATTTTTGAAAACTGGCGGTACGGTTATTTTTGAAGCCTTCGCAAAAGCACAATTAGGAAACGCATCGGGTGGACCAAAAAATCAAGAGATGTTGTTTTCAATCAAGGAAATCAAAGAAGAGTTTTCGGGATTACAATTTGAGATACTGGAGCAGCAAACCATTCAACTTAATGAAGGCCAACAGCATAAAGGGAAAGCGGAAGTAATACGGTTTTTGGCCCAAAAGACGAATAATTAAAGTTTCAAATTCAATTAGGAAAGAATTGGTCATCTTTAATACAAAATACGATGAGTTTCCCAAAACCTTATCTTTTGTTGTTTCTAATATATTGTAGTACAGCGAACAAAAAAATAAAAGCGGCTAAAAATTGAGCTATTTTAGCAAGATAATCGCCGTGTTTCACATAAAAGGTTTTTTCCTTGTTTATCGCTACGGTTCCTAAGATACTGCCCCGCACCCCATACCCTAATTGCTGTTTAATATCCCCTCTGGGAGTAATAAGTGCCGAAATTCCCGTGTTTGCACTTCGCGCTATGGCACGGCGGGTTTCAACAGCCTGTAATTTAGCATAGCTAAGATGTTGTTTATGCCCTTGGGTTTCGCCCCACCAGGCATCGTTGGTGATAATCGTTAGAAATTCAGCACCATTTTGTACATATCCCGTAACAAACTCGCCATAAACTGACTCATAGCAAATTATGGGTCCTGTGTATGTACCGTCACTTAACTGAAAAGTTTCCCGGTCGGGTTGCGTGGTTTTCATAGCCACCGTGCCTCCAAGGTCAATCATCATATCGCCCAAGATGGGTTTTAGAATATTTGGATAAGGAAAATTTTCTACCCCAACCACCAGTTTCGATTTGTGGTAAAGTTCATTGTCTCCGTCTGGTCTTATTAAAAAAGCAGAATTATAATCGTTGAACCAGTCTGACTTACCGATTTTATTGGTTTGTTCGCCAACTTTTTCGGGATCGTTAAAACGTTCAAAAAGGGAAATTCCGCCTATGAAACTCAAATTTTTGTAGTCGCGATGCAACTGACCGCTTACAAATTCTGCTTCAGAATTCCCTATTTGAGAAAGCGATGTGCCATCGGCGAAAACTGTTTCAGGAGCGATTAGGGCACTGGTTTTGTTGGTTAGTTTTTCCCGGCTCAGTCGCAGGAGTATTTCACCAATACGCTCATCTGTAGTATTATATTTTTCGGTGTATGGATCAATATTGGGCTGTAGAATAAGCACTTCGGTTTCTTCTTTGGGTATTTCATAGTTTTCATATATTAAGAAAGAAACCGACATTGGAATCCCTATTATTAAAAGCAGTTTTATGGCAGCCCGGTATAAAACACTTTTCATCCTAAACTCCCGATACTGTAATAAGGTTTTAAACAGGATTAGATTTGTCGCCCAGATCCATAGCGTGCCACCAAAAATACCGGTATATTCATACCATTGTACCCATTGTATATATTCTGAAAAAACATTACCCAGATTTAGCCAGGGCCAGGAAAAGTCCCAGATTAAATGAATTTTCTCAAAAACCATCCAGATACTGGTCAAAAAGATGGCAGATGACACAAATCCAGTTCGTTTGGCCACAATATGATAGAGTAAAAAGACCAGGGCCATAAGCAGGGAATTAACCAAGATGGCAAAAGCCCCTCCAAATGGAGAAGAAAAATATAGCCAATAGGTGGTAATAAGGTTCCAAGTGAAAAAAGTGAGGTAGGCCACACCAAAAACCCTTAATTTCATAAAAGAAGGGGAGTGATTCCTAATGTTGAATTCTACGTATAACAGCGGGACAAAAGCGAAAAGGATTAAAAATGCAAAGCCATAAGTAGGCCAGGAAAGAGCCAGTAAAAATCCGCTTGACAGGGCATATAGTAAATTCTTCATCGCTTTTTGTGCTTTTTAAAAATAAAAAAAACCAGTTTCATTAGATGAAAGCTGGCTTTATAAAAAATAGTTTCAGAATAAATATTGTTTTAAGGATTAGTCGTGACTTCCTTACTAAACCAATCTAAAGCTTTCGATTTTGTCCGAACTGAATTCTGGGTTTTCTTTTAAATATGTTTTCATTGCTTCCACCGCTTTTTGAGGATGTGCTTTTCGGTTTTTATCAAATTTCTTGGGCACCCCTTGCGTTGTTACGAAGCTAACGGTATAGGTTTTATCCATTTCAAGATGGGCGCCTTTATAATAGATTTCCTGAATGCGATGTCCTTTCGGGTTTTCAATACGCATATTTATCTGTAATCCTAAAACCCGTTTTACATAGCCGCCCATTTGTTTAAGCGGATTACTGCAAAAAGTAAATTCCAGATTCTTTTCCAACATTCCCTTGATTTCTAAACCGGTCAAATCTACGGTTGAAACAGGTGGATTCATTGGCGCAATATTATAAAGGTCATTTTCGGTAATATCTCCCACCGCAATTGGCGCACCATAACGCCATCCATTTGAAAACGCTATATCCGTTTTGGTAACGTGGGCAATGGCCTTTAAAAGAAAATTGTCCATCGTGGAATTTATGGTGTTATATCGATGCAATATTTCTTTAGTCTGCCCTAAAACCTCACTTCTAATTTCTTTATAAGGCTTTAGAGCTTTTTGAACTAATGTATCCACTTCAGCATTTTTAGATGCCGAACTATCCACTTTTATAAGCTCGTAGTCATAGCTTTTAATTTTATTTTCTTCAACTTCCAAAGCAAAATTACCAAGAAATGCACCGTGGCATCCACATTGGACAATACGTGCACCGTTAATTTCAATAGGTGCATAAATTCGATTATGGGTATGGGCACTCAAGCAAATATCGATACCATCTACTTTTTTCAGTAGTTCGACGTCTTGCGGAAAACCGTTATGCGAAAGCAGCACGATAATATCTGCGCCTTGGTCTTTTAATTGCTTTATGTATTTAGGGAGCTCATCTATTCCTGAAGTGAATTTCAGACCTTTGCCCATCTTCTCGGGCATCACTTTATCTATGATCATAGCGCAAATGCCAATAACCCCTATTTTTAGACCTTCTTTTTCAAATAGCTCCGTTGGTTGTAAAAAATTGGAACCGTCTTCCGTAAAAACATTGCAACCAAGTATTGGAAAATTCAACTGCTCATTTATTTTTTGTAACTGTTCTGGCCCGTATCCAAAATCCCAATGTCCTACCAGCGCATCAGGTTTTAGCGCATTTAAGATGGGAACAATGGCCTCGCCTTTTGAATCCACTAATGGTTTTGTTCCGTGTAAGGTATCGCCCCCATCAAAGAGTAATGTGTTTGGATTTTCTTTGCGAATCTCTTCAACCAATCCTGCAATATGCGCATAGCCTCCGGCAGTTTCCACTACTTCTCCCGTTTCATCGTAAAATAATTCAGGATGCGGTGCAAGGTAGCCATGCACGTCGTTTATAAATAAAATATTCAGTTTCATAATTTTAATTTTTTTAGTGAAAAATTAATCTTTTGGATTTCTTTACATCCAAATTGTTTGAAATTAATCTCATTAATTTACTAATGAATTGGAAGTTGCATTTTTTGAATCATTCCCAGCAATTTCCATTGTAGTCCTGTTTTCAAATTCGTTGAGGCCATTGTCCAAAAATTCAACAAAGTTGCCCACGTTTAGATCATAGCCTTTTGGAGCGCTCAATAATGAACCCTCTGTGTCAACTAAAGTATAATAAGGCTGGGCGTTGGCATTGAGTCTCTGAATCATAAAATCGAGATTTTGGCCACCTATGGTTTTCTTTAAGCGCTCGTCGTATGCAGAAACATACCAATCATTTTTAGGAAGTTCGGTCTTTTCATCTACATAGAGTGCGACGACCACATAATCCTCTTTCAGTCTTTTAAGCACTTTAGGGTCAGACCAAACGGCCGCTTCCATTTCCCGACAGTTGACGCAGCCGTGACCGGTAAAGTCAATAAATAAAGGTTTGTCCTGTTTTTTCGCACAAGCCAATGCCTGTTCGAAGTCAAAATAGCCCTGAATCCCATATGGCAGCTCCAGAAGGTTACCGTATTTGGGCGCACCACATTCTGAAATTTTGGGCGTGTTATTTGAAGCGGTTGAAACCTGTGGCGAATTCATTACAAAACTCTGTGAACTCAATGGGGGCATATATCCAGCCAATGCCTTTAATGGTGCACCTACCAATCCGGGAATAAGATAGACCACAAAACTAAAAACCAATAATGCCGAAATTACACGTCCTACCGAAGTATTCTTTGCTTTTTCCTCGTGGGGAAACGTGATTTTTCCCAAAAGATAAAATCCAAGAAAAGCGAATATAACAATCCAAAGGGCAAGGTACACATCGCGGTTCAATATATTCCAATGATAAACCTGGTCAACTATACTTAAGAATTTTAAAGCAAGTGCCAATTCAACAAAACCAAGCATAACTTTAACGGTATTTAGCCAACCGCCACTTTTAGGCATAGACTTTAACCAGTTTGGGAAAATAGCAAACAAGGTAAACGGCAACGCAAAGGCCAACGAAAATCCTAACATTCCCACTATAGGCTGAATGGTTTCGCCACTTGCGGCCTGTAACAGAATGGTTCCCGCTATTGGGCCTGTACAACTAAAACTAACCAAAACCAATGTAAAAGCCATAAAAAAGATACCCAGCACACCGGTTTTGTTAGACTGTGAGTCCATCTTATTTACGAATTTATTGGGCATTCTAATTTCAAATAAACCAAAAAAGGAAAGTGCAAATAATACGAATATGGCAAAGAAAAATAGGTTCGGTATCCAGTGCGTGCTTAAAAAGTTAGCGAAATCTGCACCAAACAATACTGAAAACAAAGTGCCAACTATAGTGTAAATCGCTATAATGGAAACGCCGTATAAAATGGCCTGGGCAATTCCCTTTCTACGGCTACTGTTGGATTTTGTAAAAAAGCTAACAGTCATTGGAATCATTGGGAATACACAGGGCGTAAGCAATGCAACCAGACCTGCGCCAAATGATAAAAAGAAAAAAGTCAACAAAAATGAAAAACCCTGGTCTTCAGTTTCCGCTGTCTTAAAGTCATTATCAAACGCTTCCAAGGCCATAGGTGCCGATGCGTCCGTACTACTATTAGCGACCTCCGAAGGTTTTTTGGGAACATTTCCGAGTACCGAAATGTCACTTTCAAAAGGAATACATTGCCCATTGACGTCGGAACAAATTTGATAGGACGCCATTGCATTGATGTCGGGATTTTCTGAATTGACTATAAACCGTTGTTTGAATTTTGCTTCTTTTGTGAAATAGGTATATTCCCCCTCAAACAGTTCATCGTACTTTTTCTTTTGGCCTATTGGTTCAACATTTCCCAATTGTTCAAATTGTTCGGTTTCATTGAATTTGAATTCCGTGACCATTGGCCCAAGATTAGGGTCAAAGTCGCTGGAATACATATACCAATCTTGAGGGATTATCGCGCTAAAAAGTACGGTTATCGTATCGCCTTTGGCAATCGTTTTCTCTTGGACTTCCGCTTTCCATTCCGGTGCTTCCATCACTTGCGATTGCCCTATTTGGCTTATTAGCGCAAGGATGAATACCAATATTAATTTTAGATGTTGCATATTATGCTTTAGATTTTAAGAATTTATGAAAGGGATAGTTAATCATAAATTCCCATCCCTTTTCTAAATCAATACTATTTTAAACTATTCAGGAAATCTTTGAATTCCTGTGTGCTATAATCTGCCATACCTTTATGGGTTAACGCCAAGTTCCCTTTGGCATCAATAATAAAGGTAGTTGGAATGGCAGACGATTGGTACATCGAAGGCATATTGCTCCCTGGAGCATAAATGGGCAGGTCATAACCCTTTCGCTCATCAAAATCCTTGGCTTTTTGGAAATCCTGATCCAGCGATAACATTACAAAAGCGACTTCTTCCCCCACTTCTTCGTGCAGCTTATCTATGCTGGGCATTTCGGCGATACAGGGTGGGCACCAAGTGGCCCACATATTCATAAAGATGACCTTGCCTTTAAAATCTGCCAGAGATTTGGTATTGCCATCCTTATCAATCAGTTTAAAATTGAAATCTGCTGGGTTGGTAGGATCTGCTGTTGTTGTGGTTTCATTTCTGTTTTCGTTTTCATTGCTCGCCAGTTGTGCAACTTCTTCTACATCTGGATTCATCAAACCAGTGGCGAGCAGTCCGCGTTGGGCGAACCCGATAACCTCGGTATGTAAGCCTGTTGCGTAAAGCGTAATGGCGACTACTGCAAATATGCCGTATTGAATCCACGTTTTTTTCGTGTTCTTATTTTTTTTCTTATTGTCCATTTTAATATGTTTTTAGATTATGAGTGTTATTTTATCGAGTTTAAAGGCTTAAACTTTTATATCCTTTTTTCTGAAGCTGAAAGTTATAGAGAATACCATTTTCTACGGTCTTCATTTCTTTTGGCACCTTCGTTTTATCTACCTTGAATTTATTGAGCGAAAAACCACAGGCTACTAATTGCACTCCTGCTTTTTCAGCTTTTGCAATAAACTTGTTGATTTTTTCGGCATCGGTAATATCGCCTATTTTCTTTCCACAGATAATAACTTGAAAATTTCCAAAACTTTCTCCTTCTTCCGCTTTAAGCGCTTCGGCAGTTAGAATAATAGGCTGTAATTGTGCTACTTTTTTGGTCAAGACCACGTAATTATTTTTGTCATTATTCATTTGTTGTGCTTTTAAATTATTTGTGCTAAACAGGGTTAGCATTAAAAATATTGAACTAAATATGTATGTTTTCATTTTGATTTATTTTAAAAGATTATTGGTGTCGTTCAGAATAAAAAATAGAAGTCCACCTAAAATTGCTATATTCTTAAATAGTGGTCCAAGCGTTGTAATTTGTCCCACTTGAACTGTTAGTGTGATGGGTATTAAAATTGTCATCAATACTATTGCCGCCCATTTTGTTTTATATCCAATCAAGAATAAAAAACCTGCTACAAGCATTACTACACCGGATAGTATGATGAGCCATTGCGGTTCGCCAAAAAAATGAGCGATACCCTTAAAGCTTGCCTGCTCTATGCGCTGGGCAGTTTTCTCTACATTGAGCAAGTGGTTAAATCCCGCTACGAGAAAAATCCCGCTTACCAATATGCGCAACAGTTGTATGGAACGACGGCTTATTAAAATTTTTGTCGCCATTGTAAATGATGTTTAAGAGGTTTGATTTTGTGCAGTGTCTAGCCGTGGTATATAATTACACGTCTAATTATGGTACAAAGGAATACCACGGTAGCACCGACTTTAAATTTTCTGAAATGATAGTTAAGCCAAACGAGGTGGCGGAGAGTCGTTATCAAGGTATAGATAACTCAATCTTGAGGAGAAATGTTCATTGAAAACTGTAACAGGTTTTGAAATAGTTGTTTCCCAAGTGAGCAGTTCAAATTGAAATTGTGAAGTACAGAATCCAACTAAATCGATGACTTGCAACGCTGATTGGTCAGTTTGTGAAAAATCGGCGGTTTTTTTCGTCTGCTTTGGAGAATTTTCCTTTTTACAATGCGGGTTTACGAAAGATATTTCACTTCCGCTAAACAAGACGTTCAACCCATTTGCATCTATGGCTACAAATTTTGCCAAAAAGATGAATGTAAGCAGTAACGCTATGTAAGTTTTAGTTTTCACGATTGGTACAAAAATATAAGAAAACAGTCTTTTTATTTGTAACCTTTGTTACACAAACGTGTTAAAGTGGTATTAAATGTAAAGTAGCATTCAAAAATCGAGCTCTTGGTCTTTCTTGCTGTTCCAAGACCTTTTAAACAACTGCATATAGGCTAAAGAAAACACGAGACTGGTGGAAAAACCCATTAAAGCCAGACCGAATATGGCAATGCCAGGATTAAGGTTGTAATCCTCTTTCCAAGTGGTAAGCATTTCTTTTAGAAATCCTCGATTTAATTCTGTGATATATAGTGCAAAGAAAACTGTGATAATTATAGTAGCAATTATTCCGGCACGGAGCATTGCCCAAAACCCTTGCTGGTATTTGAAAATTCTAGTAGTATCTTTTTTATATTTTGAAATTAGGAAAAACAAACCTAAACCCATAATACCAATGCAGATAGCGCTGTAAACAGGGTGCTTGTGCAAACCAAAAATAGCAAGTATCAAGAAATAGATAATAATGGTAATGCCAATAGCAATCCCATAAAACAAAGGTATGTTCTTTAATTTCATTTTCTATTTTTTTAGGTTGTTTATAACAAAATTTTAAAATTCATTAATTTATCCAAACTTATCAGGAATAATTATAGATATAGATTCTTAATTCATCTTATTATTAAAGAGTGATTGAAAGCATTTTTTGCGAATTTCATTTACTCTTTTAATTTTTTTAAATCGTTGGTACTTCTAAAATACTTTAAAAATTGAATTATTCCTGTTACTTATGTTACATATAAAGTAGATAGGTCTTCTTATTTTTGCTCAACTTAATTTGTTGGCTTAAAAGTCGTTTCAATATGGAAGATATGCTTTTTTACGATAGGATGCAGTTTGCATTTACTATCACTTTCCACTATTTATTTCCGCAGTTGACTATGGGACTATCTTTAATGATAGTCTATTTTAAATGGAAATTTTTACGAACAAAAATTGATAAATACAATGACGCTGCAAAATTTTGGATGAAGATTTTCGCCCTCAATTTTGCAATGGGCGTGGTTACGGGGATTCCAATGGAATTTCAATTTGGAACCAATTGGGCTAAATTTTCTGAACTTACTGGGGGTATTATCGGTCAAACCCTTGCTATGGAAGGGATGTTTTCCTTTTTCCTTGAGTCTTCATTTTTAGGACTCTTTTTATTTGGAGAGAAATTAATGGGTCAAAAGCTACATTTCCTAACCGGATTTCTGGTGTTTTTAGGGTCTTGGGCAAGTGGGTATTTAATTATCGCTACTCATTCTTGGATGCAATATCCTGTAGGTTATGAAATATTGGAAAATGGAAAATTCGTTCTCAATAATTTTGGAGCTTTGTTTTCTAATCCTTGGTTAATGCCAGCTTTTTTGCATAATCAACTGGCATCTGTAATTACTTCTTCATTTGTAGTAGCTGCTATTGGTGCATTTTATCTTTTGAACAATAAGCACCGTGAATTCGGGAAGCTTTTTGTAAAAACAGGCGTTATTTTCGGATTGATTTCCAGTTTATTGGTTGCTTTTCCTACTGGAGATTGGATGGCAAAAAATGTGGTAAAACACCAACCCGTAACTTTTGCAGCAATGGAAGGGATTTTTGAAACCGAAGAGGCAGGTTCTGAAATCATCTTAATTGGTCAACCCGATACGGAAAATAAAAAACTCGACAACAAAATAGCCGTGCCAAACGTATTGAGCTTTCTAACGCACCAGAGATGGGATGCAAGAATTGAAGGATTGAATGAGTTTGACGAAAGTGTGTATCCAACCAACATTCCCGGTTTGTATTATGCTTATCATATTATGGTTGGTTTAGGAACAATTTTCATTGCTTTAATGCTGATTGCAGCAGTACAACTCTTCAGAAGGAGACTTTACAAAACCAAATGGATTTTATGGATACTTATGTTTATGCTACCATTTCCATATATAGCAAACACCACAGGTTGGTACACCGCCGAATTGGGAAGACAACCTTGGTTGGTCTATAACCTCTTGCGAACTGCCGATGGTATTTCACCAAACGTTTCTTCAGGAAATACATTGTTTACATTACTTGGCTTTATTGGTCTTTATCTTTTACTTGGTTTATTGTTCTTAATGCTGGCAGGAAAAATTATCAATAAAGGCCCTGAAACTACAAAACAAATCTAACTATGGAATTATTCTGGTATATCGTTTTAATGACAATGTTCACCATTTATATAATTTTAGATGGTTATGATTTTGGCGCAGGGATTATTCATCTATTCTTTGCAAAAAAGGAAAAGGACAAAAAAACCATCACAAACGCTATTGGCCCGTTTTGGGATGCTAATGAGGTTTGGCTTGTAGCGATAGGAGGTGTCTTGTTTTTCGCATTTCCTACATTGTATGCATCTTCATTTAGTGGTTTTTATTTGCCATTGATTATCATTTTATGGTTGCTAATTTTTCGGGCAATTGGTCTGGAATTACGAGGGCAAATTCATAATAAAATGTGGGAAAGCATTTGGGATAAGGCTTTTGGAATAGCGAGCTTATTGTTGGCTTTATTTTTTGGTGTAGCATTGGGAAACGTAGTAAGAGGTGTTAATTTAGGTATGGTTACAGACGGTGTTTCAGCTCACGAGCCGCACTATTTCTTTTTGCCATTATGGAATCCAACCTTTAGTCCACAGGCAGAACATTTGGGTATTATCGATTGGTTTACTTTACTATTGGGAATAGTTGGTGTTGTGGCATTGGCTATTCACGGCGCAAACTGGATAATATTCAAGACCAATTCAGAATTAAATCAAAAGCTTAAAAAAGTGGTTTTCAATTTGAATTTTGTTTTACTGGCTTTGGTAATCACGTCTTTATTGACCTGGCATATCATTGAACCAAAACCTTTTCACAACTTTATGGAGCATCCTTGGCTTTGGATTTTTCCGCTAATTACATTTACGGGATTATTTGGATTATTCAAGGTAAAAACATTTAAAAAAGACGGTTTGGGATTTTTGTTCTCGTCTATGTTCCTCCTTGGCGGATTGACCTCAACGGTTGCCTCCATATTTCCAAATGTATTGCCATCTACCAATGAAGTAAATCCTTCACTCACATTATATAATGCTGCGGCTCACGAGTATGGCCTATCGGTTGGCGTTTATTGGTTTGTTATTGCCGCAATTTTGGTTGGTGTTTATATGTTTGTTCAGTATCGGGTTTTTAAGGGCAAAATGGATGACGTAGGTTATGGCGAACATTAATCGGAAACTGGATTATTATGACAGGGACTTTAATTTCTCTAATTAGCATTTTTATAGGAATTATAGCTGCAAACCTATTAGGCTATTATAACAAAAAATTTTCTTTTGGTTTTACCGGAAATACATTATTAGGTGTTTTTGGAAGTATATTTTTAATAAAATCTTTCGGAAGATTAGGTTTTGACCCCTGGTCAATTATGAATGATGGAAACTTTGATGGCTTTTTATTAGCAATCAATTTAGGAGTATCAGCTATTGGTGGTGCTTCTGGGTTGGTGGCCATTAAATGGATAAAAAACAAACTAAACCAACCAAAAAAATAATCAGGGCTTTTACAGAAAAAAATAAAAACAGCTATAGTGTAACTTTTGTTACTAAAAGACTTTACTGAAAAGTCCATATTTGCACAAAATAAAAACTATGAATTGGATATATGATCCTTGGCCTTGGTACGTTGCCGGGCCCTTGATTGCCTTAACAATGTTCATCTTGTTATTTTGTATCCACCCCACCAACTACATCTTTGGCAGCAAGATAATATTTCCTGATACTATTTTTCAGCTTGTAGCTTTTTAAAATTCTGCGGATAGAGATCGCGTAGATTTTTGTGATTTATGGTCAGGATATTTTCAAGCGTAT
>JACDJA010000857.1_pt1 | contig 29880 bp, 27 predicted proteins | sample 7449241 | NCBI WGS metagenome assembly JACDJA01 (sample SAMN14253289, study PRJNA609438) | sludge metagenome | isolation source: initial anaerobic sludge | collected 2018-12-20 | reverse complement strand
CCCCACTGGGTCAATCCTGTCGCCCCAATCCTCTTGCTATAAATATGTGAACCCTATGGGTTCCAGAATGGATATCTTTTAAAAAAACTTAAACCCTAAACCGGCGTAATGAAAGACAACCCAATTCCAGAAGGATTAGGTATTTATAGAAAATTGATATACGGCCCCCACGGGGTCAATCCCGTTGCACCTATCCTCTTGCTATAAATATGTGAACCCTACGGGTTCCAGAATGGATATCTTTTAAAAAAACTTAAACCCTAAACCGGCGTAATGAAAGACAACCCAATTCCAGAAGGATTAGGTATTTATAGAGAATTGATATTTGACCCCCACTGGGTCAATCCTGTCGCCCCAATCCTCTTGCTATAAATATTTGAACCCTATGGGTTCCAGAATGGATATCTTTTAAAAAAACTTAAACCCTAAACCGGCGTAATGAAAGACAACCCAATTCCAGAGGGATTAGGTATTTATAGAAAATTGATATACGGCCCCCACGGGGTCAATCCCTTTGCACCTATCCTCTATAAATATTTGAACCCGCCGGGTTCCAAAATCGAATGTCCCATTTAAAAAAACTCCAATTCTAAACCGGCTTAATTAGAGCTTACACAATCCCGGGAGGATTCCATATTTATTGAAAAATGCACCGCCCAGATAAAATACGACCCAGCGGGTCGAATAGCTGGAGATGTTTTATAAGTCTCCTAGGATTATATCACCTCAAAAAAGAGATGTCTACATATTTTTATAACGGATATTTTTATCTTCTATGAAATTATATGTATCTTTGCACCATATAATCCTACTAAGAGGTACTGAATAAGGACCATAAAAAAACCATTGAAATGAGAAAAGACAAAATGGAATCCAAAAAAAGACATATAGTTATTATAGGCGGCGGATTTGGCGGTATCGCCACGGCCAAGGCACTTAACAACACCGATGCAGATGTCACTATAATCGACAGACTGAACCACCATTTGTTTCAGCCTCTTTTATATCAAGTTGCCACAGCCGAATTATCTCCCGGCGACATTGCCGCCCCAATCCGCGCCATTGTAAATAAAAACCCCAGGATAAAAGTCGTTCTTGGAGAAGTGGAAAAAATAAACCCGAAAGGCAAATCCCTGAAAATGAGAAACGGGCAAATCATTTCCTTCGACCAATTGGTGATGGCTACGGGTGCCCAATACAATTATTTTGGACACGAGGAATGGGCGGAATACGCCCCGGGAATGAAGTCTGTAAGCGACGCCCTAAAAGTTCGGGAACAGCTTCTTATGTCCATGGAACAGGCCGAACGCCTTGACGACTCCAATAAAAGAAAATCGCTTCTTACCTATGTCATTATCGGAGGAGGCCCTACGGGAGTGGAAATGGCCGGCGCCATAGCCGAAGTAGCCGGCAACGGCGCCAAGCACGGATACCGGAACATAAAACCGGAGGAGGCCCGTATTTATCTCATCGAGGCCGGACCTCGAATCTTAAACGCGTTCCCAGAATCCCTTGGGGAAAAAGCTAAAAAGATGTTGGAAAAAATGGGGGTAAAAGTTTTATTGAACACCCCCGTTACCAACATAGAAAAAAATAAAGTCCATCTAAAAGTGGGCTCCATAGAAACCCCAAATATCATCTGGGCTGCCGGTATCAAGGCTTCCTCCCTATTGGACACCCTGCAGGTGGAACAAGACAGGTCGGGACGTGTTGTTGTAGGGCCTGATTTGAGCATTCCCCAATATCCCGACATCTTTATTATCGGCGACTCGGCCCATAGGAAAAATAAAAAAGGAATGCCCTTGCCCGCATTGGCTCCGGTTGCCACCCAACAGGGAAAATTTGTGGGAAACCTCATCGCAAAGCAGGGAGAAAGAAAGGCCCACGCCAAGTTTGTATATACCGATAAGGGAACCATGGCTACCATAGGCCGCGCCAAGGCCGTTGCCGACATCCGGGGACTGAAATTCAGTGGCTTTTTCGCCTGGTCGCTCTGGTCATTCATTCACGTGTTAACTTTAATTGGATTCCGAAATAGAACCCGAGTGTTTGTAGAATGGATCTGGAATTATTTCACCGCCAAACGCGGTGTACGCTTGATAACCGACCGTTCTGGATGCAGGTATTGCACCACTTATGAAAAACCCTCCAGGGAACGTTTGGAAGTACACGCTTAAAAAATGTTTAAATGATTGTCCGTTAAATCAACAAAAAAAGATTTCTTCCGGGTTGGAAAGGATTTTGACATAACATCCTCCTTGATCGCTTTTACACCCGACCCGTGGATGAGCACTTTCTACAGCTCTTCCCTATCCAAGACTAAATCTTTCAACGGACAATCATTTTATCAAAAAACCCAGGCGCCCCCCTTCGGGAATAGGCTGAAAACAACTTTTTGTGTTAACGGAGCACCTATCTCCCTTCTACTTTTCTCGAAAAAAAGTATTATAAGTGGAGGTATTGCCAGAAGCTATCACTATAGCCAAGTTCACCCCTTGAGGCCACGGATCAAGGCTCTTATGCGGCAGGTGCTCGGAAAAAGGAAGATAATATACTCACCTAACTCCCCAGAAGGGGTCGCTTAGTTTTGATATCCCAATTGTTTTAAAGGTTAGTGGGAAGGCTACTCACGATGGAACGGCATTCGTCTTCAAGAGTCTATTACAGGTTTTATTGGATGAGGCAACTCGTTCCTCTTCATTCCCTAATTCCCAACCTCGCTGATAAACTTAATTCTATACAGCCGGAGCTCCTCTTCTTCATAATCCCCTTCAAATTCCTCAAGGGCCTCCTCAATCTTATCGGTTTCGGCCTCAAGGAAGTAATCGTGTATTTCCTCCTGTTGTTCTTCATCCAAGATTTCATCCACCCAATAATCGATATTCAATTTGGTACCACTATAGACAATGGCCTCCATTTCCTTGATAAACTCAGACATCTCCAAACCTTTTGCATCGGCAATGTCGGGCAGGGAGAGCTTCCTGTCTACGTTTTGAATGATATAAAGCTTTAAGGAGCTATTGCTGCCTGTGGATTTCACCACAAAATCTTCGGGCCTAATAATGTCGTTTTCCTCCACATAGTCCCGGATAAGCTTTAAAAATGGTTTCCCGTATTTCTTGGCCTTTCCCTCTCCCACTCCGTGGACATTGGAAAGCTCATCCATGGTCGTGGGGTATTTAAGGGCCATGTCCTCCAGGGAGGGCTCTTGAAAAATAACAAAAGGGGGAAGGTCCAGCTCATGGGCCACATTTTTCAGTTTGGCCTTTAAGAGCTTAAAAAGCGTTTCATCCACCACATCCCCATTTTTTCCGGCCTTGACAATCATATCGTCATTGGCATCCTTATAGGAATGGTCTTCCGTCATCATAAATGACCCCGGCGATTCTATAAATTTCTTCCCCTTCTCGGTCAAGTGAATGACGCCGTAGGTCTCAATATCCTTTTTTAGATATCCGCCCACCAGCAACTGGCGCAACAAAGCCATCCAATACGCGGGATCATGGTCGGCACCCACTCCAAAATACGCTTGTGCATCGGTTCGATGTGATTTTATCAGTGCGTTTACCTTTCCCACCAGCACCTTTACAATCTCCTTGGCCTTGTACTGTTCATTGGTCTGGGCAACCACCTCCAGCAGCTTTTTGGCCTCGTCTTTCGCTTCGTGTTTTTTCTTGGGGTAGCGCATATTGTCGTCCATCATCCCTCCTTCCCCCGTCTTGTTGTCAAAATCCTCTCCAAAATAATGGAGTATAAACTTTCGTCGGGAGATGGATGTTTCGGCATAGGCCACCACTTCCTGCAACAGGGCATGGCCTATCTCCTGTTCTGCCACAGGCTTCCCGCTCATAAACTTTTCCAGTTTTTCAATATCCTTATAGCTGTAGAAGGCCAGGCAGTGCCCCTCTCCTCCATCGCGGCCGGCGCGCCCTGTTTCCTGGTAATAGCTTTCAATGGATTTTGGAATGTCGTTATGGATTACAAAGCGCACGTCCGGCTTGTCTATCCCCATTCCAAAGGCGATGGTGGCCACAACCACATCCACATCCTCCATCAGGAACATATCCTGGTGCTTTACCCGGGTCTTCCCATCCAATCCCGCGTGATACGGCACGGCTTTTATGCCATTTACCTGCAAGGTTTGGGCGAGTTCTTCCACCCGCTTGCGGCTCAGACAATAAACAATCCCGCTCTTTCCCTCGTTCTGCTTTACAAAACGGATGATGTCGGCATCCACATTTTTGGTCTTGGGACGAATTTCATAATAGAGATTCGGGCGGTTAAAGGAAGCTTTAAAAGTATTGGCTTCGGGCATGCCCAGGTTTTTGAGGATGTCCTCCTGTACCTTGGGCGTGGCCGTGGCGGTAAGGCCTATGATAGGAATATCATCGCCAATACGCTGGATGATGCTTTTTAAGTTTCTGTATTCCGGACGGAAATCATGCCCCCACTCACTGATGCAATGGGCCTCGTCTATGGCCATAAAGGAAATGGTCTGTCCTTGCAGAAACTCCACGTATTCCTCTTTGGTAAGCGATTCGGGTGCCACATAGAGCAGTTTGGTAACTCCATTGGCAATGTCGCTCTTTACACGTTTAACTTCGGTTTTGTTCAGGGAGGAATTCAGCACATGGGCTATCCCTTCGTCTGCGGAAAGGGCACGCAAAGCGTCCACCTGATTTTTCATCAATGCGATGAGAGGGGAAACTACAATAGCCGTTCCTTCCTGCATCAGGGCGGGAAGCTGGTAACAGAGGGATTTGCCACCGCCCGTAGGCATAACCACAAAAGTATTTTTACCAGCCAATATGCTTTTTATCACTTCTTCCTGCAACCCCTTAAATCGACTAAATCCAAAAAACTTCTTCAGGGATGCATAAAGGTCAACTTCTACCACTTTGTTTTATTTTTTAATTATTGTTGTCCGACTAAAATTAGAATATCCCGTAAAAGCTGGACCGATAAAGACTTTCGAGGGATTCCTTAAACAGGACCTTCTCTTTCAATTTGTCTAAGAAATATAACTGAAATATCATAATTCCGTCTACCTTTTAATTTTATGAGCTACATTACCAGTGTTTTACACTTTAGTCTTGGCTCTCGGTTCTTATAGCGCTGCAGCGGTTGCTGAGCTTACCTGTCCTGATCCTGACGAAGGATCGAAGGGCCGAAGCATCTTGTTTCCTACTCGGACAATACTGTTTTTTAATTTTCTATTCGCTATTAAATTACATATTACATTGTTAGTAAGGATTAACAATTGTAATTTTGCCACCGTGAAACAGTACTTACAACACTAAGGAACGGTATTAGGATAGAAAATTCTGAACACTATTTAATTGCATTCTAAATATACTAATTTCCCTAACAGTTACAAACTATCGAAAGCGTTAAAATTTTGGAGAAAACACAACAGATCATTTCCATAGCCAAACAGACCATTGAAACTGAAAGCAAAGCAATTGCCAATCTGGCCCATTTGGTAAACGAAGAATTTGCGGGGGCGGTAAATTACATTTTCCATTCCCAAGGCAGGGTAATCATCACTGGAATCGGCAAAAGCGCCAACATTGCCACCAAAATCGTCGCCACTTTAAACTCGACGGGCACGCCGGCCATCTTTATGCATGCGGCCGATGCCATTCACGGCGACTTGGGGACCATACAAGAAAAAGACACGGTAATCTGCATTTCCAAAAGTGGCAACACCCCCGAAATAAAGGTGTTGGTTCCCCTAATTAAAGCCATTGGCAATAAATTGGTGGCCATTACCGGAAACCGCGACTCCTTCTTGGGCAGGGAAGCCGATTTTGTGCTCAATGCCTATGTGGAAAAAGAGGCCTGCCCCAATAACCTCGCTCCTACGGCCAGCACCACGGCCCAATTGGTAATCGGGGATGCCCTGGCAATGTGCCTATTGCACCTTCACGGCTTTTCCAGCAAGGATTTTGCCCGCTTCCATCCCGGAGGCTCCCTGGGGAAAAAACTGTACCTACGCGTGAGCAACCTTACCTCCCTGAATGAAAAGCCCGAGGTAAGCCCCGATACCGACCTGAAAAAAGTAATTATAGAGATTTCTGAAAAAATGCTCGGGGTTACCGCCGTGGTGGAAAACGGCAACATCCTGGGAATAATCACCGACGGCGACCTGCGAAGAATGCTCACCCGCACCGATAGTTTCACCGGACTTACAGCCAGGGATATAATGACCAAAAACCCGAAAATTATAAACAATAACGCCATGGCCGTGGAAGCGATGAAAATGATGGACGAGTACGGGATAACCCAAATCCTGGCAGAGGACAAGGGTACCTATTGCGGGGTGGTCCACATCCATAATTTGACCAAGGAAGGCATCATTTAATGAAAAAGAAAAAAAATACTTCCCCAGAAAAGGAGATGTCATTTCTGGACCATTTAGAGGAACTGCGCTGGCACTTGGTCCGTTCCACCCTTGCCGTGGTGGTGTTGGCCTTGATCGCGTTTATCTTTAAGGGATTTATTTTCGACGTAGTAATCTTTGGCCCCACCAAACCCAATTTCCCCACCTATAGAATGTTCTGCAACCTTTCGCAGTCCATGGGAATGGATTCCTTCTGCTTTCAGGAAATGCCTTTCAGCATTCAAAGCCGCAAGATGGCCGGACAGTTTTCAGCCCATATGTGGACCTCGATCTATGCCGGGATTATCATCGCCTTCCCGTATATCCTCTTTGAATTCTGGCGTTTTATAAGCCCGGGATTAAAGGAAAAAGAACGCAGCTCTAGCCGAGGCTTTATCGTCATTGCCTCCGTGCTTTTCTTTCTCGGAGTACTCTTTGGATATTATCTTATCACCCCGCTGTCCATCAATTTCCTGGGAAATTACCACGTGAGCGATGAAGTGAGGAACCAATTTGACCTGGAAAGCTACATCTCCCTGGTGCGCACCTCGGTCTTGGCCTGTGGAATTGTTTTTGAACTTCCCATATTGATGTATATCCTGACGAAAATAGGACTGGTAACCCCCGAGGGACTCAAGAAATACAGAAAATTTGCCCTGATAATCGTCTTGGTGCTTTCCGCGATAATTACCCCCCCGGATATCGTAAGCCAGATTATCGTGGCCATTCCCATACTCATTCTATACGAGGTGAGTATTTATATTTCAAAAATTGTGATCAGAAACCAAAAGAGAAGAGAAAAAGCAAATGTCAGATAATATCGTCGATGAATTTAACGCCTATCGTTCCAGGATGAACGAGAAAATGCTTGAGGAAAACAACAAGATCATCAAGCGTATTTTTAACCTTGACACCAATGCCTATATGGAAGGCGCATTGTCCAAAAAGACCAAAGAACTTCTCGGGCTGGGGAACTCATTGGTCCTCCGCTGTGATGACTGCGTGCGGTACCATCTGGAGGAATGCCATAACCTGGGCTTGACAAAAGAAGAAGTGGTAGAAGGGATGAGCATCTCGCTGTTGATTGGCGGAACCATAGTAATCCCCCATTTGAGAAGAGCCTTTGAGTATTGGGAAGCCCTGGAGGCACGGAAAAAAGTGGGACAGTGAAATAATTGTATATTTGAGAATGGAGAAAAGCACCAAATACCAAAATCCAAATTCCACCATCCAACCCCACAACCGATAACCGACAACAGACAACAGACAACAGACAACAGACAAACCGACAACCGACAACCCCACACAATGAAACTAAAAGCTGAAAATCTGGTAAAATCATACAAAGGCCGCAAGGTTGTTAAAGGCATTACCGTAGAGGTGAATCAAGGGGAGATCGTGGGACTGCTCGGTCCAAACGGAGCTGGGAAAACCACTTCCTTTTATATGATTGTGGGCTTGATAAAACCCAATGGCGGAAAGATTTTTTTGGAGGGGACCGATATCACCAAATACCCCATGTACAAGCGGGCGCAGCACGGGATTGGGTATTTGGCACAGGAGGCTTCGGTGTTTCGAAAACTCAGTGTAGAGGACAATATCCTGAGCGTCCTACAGCTGACCAAACTCTCCAAAAAGGAGCAAAGGGCAAAAATGGAATCCCTTTTAGAGGAATTCGGTCTGGGCCATATCCGCAAGAACCGAGGTGACTTGTTGAGCGGGGGCGAACGCCGTAGGACGGAAATCGCACGTGCTCTGGCCACCGACCCACATTTTATCCTTCTGGACGAACCCTTTGCCGGGGTGGATCCGGTAGCGGTAGAAGACATCCAGCGTATCGTGGCACAATTGAAAAACAAGAACATCGGCATCCTGATTACCGACCATAACGTTCAAGAGACCCTCGCCATTACAGACCGCACCTATCTTATGTTTGAAGGCAGCATCCTCAAGCACGGAATCCCCGAAGAACTCGCTGCAGATGAAATGGTTAGAAAAGTCTATCTGGGACAGAATTTTGAACTGAGAAAGAAAAAGTTGGAGTTTTAAGTTTCACCACTAAAACACAGAGTATTCCACAATCCTGCTGGCAATAGACCTTTATACAGATCCCCTCACTACTCTTCTACTTCCATCAACGAGCCTTATCTCCTTAAAATTTAGTATGCTCAACTTCACCGTCCTGGCAGAGAATATTCCTTTTCCTGACTTCCGCACTGGGATACCCAAATCAAGGAGGTTTTGAATGTTGAACCCACTACGGGGTTCTGTCGGATGGATGCATTATAACCCCGCACTGCACTATGTTTGTGTGGGGTTATCCATATTAGGCCCCGTTTGGGGCCATGCCACAAAAGACAAAAATAACCGTAACCAATAACCTCGAAGAGGTTAAATATCGATAACCTCGAATACAACCGAAATGAAATGGAGGTTTTATTCGAGGAAAAACGAATCCATAAATATTTAAAACTCCAGAGGAGTTCAACTTTTTTCAGGTCAAATAATCAAAAAACATTCAAGAACACCCAAAATGGAAATTGTTTCCAGAATCAATTTACTGATGATTAAGGTATTAAAGATCGTATCTTCAAGCACTCAAAAATCTGCGGAAGTCAGGAGAGTTGGTTAATTTCACTTCTCTTGCACAGAATATCCCTTTTTCTCTATGCTCTCAATGCCTCGATGTTTAAACAAGGAAAGCACTATATACAACAGTATGATCAAGGGTATGGCCAAAAATTTGATCCATATCAGCAAAACCACGCATAATCCTAAAAATATATATCGAACAAGGTTCGTCTTAAGGTCCCACGTCTTGAATTTCAAGGCGAACAACGGTATTTCGGCATTCATAAGGATACAGCCCAATATCGTGATCCCGATCAACACCCATTTGTTTAAGATGATCGTTTCGGCCAGTGGGGAATATTGGTACTCCAAAATCAAAGGAAGACTCAACACCAACAAGGCATTTGCCGGCGTGGGCAAACCGATAAATCCCGAAGTTTGCCGCGTGTCCACATTGAATTTCGCCAATCGGTAGGCGGCTCCCACTACGATCAGCAATCCGATCAAGGGATAATAATTGGCCGCGCCCACATTCCATCCGCTTTGTGAGAAAGTATCCGTAAGGGTCTGCATATTTCCCACGAAAGCCAGGTTTAAAAGTTGAAACATCACCACTCCCGGCACTACCCCGCTGGTGATCACATCGGCCAAGGAATCCAATTGCAGACCTATTTCGCTTTGGGCTTTTAATAATCGCGCCGCAAAGCCATCGAAGAAGTCGAAGAAAATCCCAAGAAAGACAAACAGGGCCGCGAGAATCAAATCGCCCGACACGGCAAATAATATGGCGATACTTCCCGAAAGGATATTCAGGGAGGTGATGGCGTTTGGTATGTGTTTCAGCATAACGTGGCGTTAAGGAAAAGATAGTATCCTGCTTTACAGCACCGAAAAAACGGAAGATAATTCCCACTTTTGTCCACTATCTAAAAGTTTCACGTAAAAATAACAAAGTATTTCCGTCCAAGGGTGTCAAAACACAATATGTACGTAAATTTAAAGTTTAATATTCTGTAAAATAATCCCATATTTGTCCAAATTTTTACATTTGAGAAACCACCTCTTTCTTCTAATACTTATGGCTTCGGTCTCTTTAGGAGCACAAACCGTGCGGAAATACTCCAATGAGTTTATGAATATCGGCGTTGATGCGGCTGCCTTTGGAATGGCCAATTCAGTAGTGGCCTCCTCTGCCGACGTCAATTCCAGCTACTGGAACCCGGCCGGCTTGGTAAACTTAGAGGACAAACAGATTTCCCTTATGCACTCTGCCTATTTTGCCAATATTGCAAATTACGACTATGCCGGTTTTGCAATGCCCTTGGATCAACAAAGTGTAGTGGCCCTTTCGGTGATCCGTTTTGGGGTGGACGACATATTGAACACCACCCAGCTTCTGGACGAAAATGGCGAACCCAACTATGCCAATATCACCAAGTTCTCCACCGCGGATTACGGCTTTACCTTTTCTTATGCCCGCAGACTGCCCCTGGATGGCTTAAATTACGGGGTAAACGCCAAGGTGATTAGACGTATCATCGGGAAATTTGCCTCCTCTTGGGGATTCGGATTGGACGCGGGTGTACAGTTTAAAACGGATAAATGGATGTTCGGCCTGATGGCGCGTGATATCACCACAACATTTAATGCCTGGACCATTGACAAGGAGGAATTTGCCAAGATCCAGGGAGCGGTAGACGGGAAAAACCAGGAATTGCCCGAAACCACCGAGATCACCATTCCAAAATTACAACTGGGCATGGCGCGGAAATTTGTCTATCACTACGACTATTCCCTCCTGGCCGAGGTAGACCTGAATTTTAGGTTTGCGGAAACAAACGACATTATCTCCACCTCCTTTGCGAGCATTACCCCTTCTGCCGGATTTGAATTTGCCTATATCGATATGGTGTTTGTCCGCGCGGGAGTTGGCAATTTCCAAAACATAAAACAATTGGATGGAAGTGATTCCATCGGGTTTCAACCCAATATCGGGGTTGGATTTAGATATAAGGGCATTCAAGTGGATTACGCCTTGACAGACATCGGGGACCAAAGCGCTGCCCTGTATTCCAACGTGTTTTCATTAAAATTGGATTGGGAGATTTTTAGATAGACCCCGCAAATGAACAGAACAGACAACAGACAACAGACAACAGACAACAGACAAACAGACAAACAGATAACAGACAACACCCCCCTGCCGTGACAAAAAGACTCCTCCTCGTATTCCTCCTTCTCAGCAGCCTAGTGTCAAGTGCCCAGTTCGGCTCTTTATCGCCTGCTGCCGAAATAAGCATCCTGACCATAGGCCCCGGGGCCGAGCTGTATGACAAGTTCGGGCATAGTGCTTTTAGGATCAAGGATTCCCTGAGTGGCGTGGACGTGGTCTTTAATTATGGGGTATATGATTTTGACACTCCCAATTTCTACACCAAATTCGCACAGGGGAAATTGCTTTATCAACTGGGAGTGACTTATTATCAGCCCTTCCTTCAAAATTACATAGCGGAAAACCGCTGGGTAAAGGAACAGGTCCTGAATCTCACACAATCTGAAAAACAAGGGGTCTCCGATTTCCTATGGCACAATGCCCTTCCGGAGAACAAAAAATACAAGTACGATTTCTTTTATGACAACTGCGCCACCAAGATCCGGGATGTTCTCCTGGATGTGCTCGGCAACAACCTGGAATACCGTGAGGACCATATTACCACGGAGTATACCTTTCGCCAACTGATACAGCAAAACCTAAAAGCCAACACCTGGGGCAGTTTAGGGATTGATGTGGCCTTGGGCGCGGTAGTGGACCGCAAGGCAAAGCCTATAGAGTACCAGTTTCTCCCCGATTATGTGTATGAAGGTGCCGCCCATGCCATTGTATATCACGATGGGCAGGCAGAACCCCTGGTAAAATCGACAAAGACACTTTTTAATAACCATCCCACCCCATCCAAAAACGACTTTTTGTTGAGCCCCCTCTTTATTTTGGGACTATTTGGATTGTCGATCGTGTTTATCACTTTTAGGGATATAAAAAAGAAGTCGCGAAGCCGATTCTTGGATTCCTTCCTGTTCTTCTTTACGGGTCTGATCGGGGTATTCCTTTTATTGCTGTGGTTTGCCACCGACCATACGGCTACGGCCAACAATTACAATATGCTCTGGGCCTTCCCTATTTCCATATTGCTCGTTGTGGCCATCGCCGGAAAGAGAGGGTCTCGCGTATTAAAGAGATATGTTTTCTTGCTGCTGCTGCTTTTAATCCTGTTGGCCCTTCATTGGATAACCGGCGTACAGGATTTTGCCATAGGTATTATCCCCTTATTGATTGCATTGGCAGTCCGGTATATATATCTGATGGGTGCACTTAAAAAGAAATAATTTCGTATTTCGGGATCCATAATCTGCGATTAGCGGATGGTTCCCGGCGGAGCGTTTACTGTATCGTCTAGTGTTTCATTATCCCCCAAGCTTCTCTGTGTTCTCAGCGCCCTCCCTGTGTACTTTGTGGTTACCTAACCACTAAGATCCTTAAATCCCTTACCTTTATCAACTTCGTACTTCCAACTTCGTACTCCCAACTTCGTACTTCCAGCTTCGTACTTCAGCCATCCTACTCCCTACTGCCCCCTATAAAACAATATCGTACTCAAGGTTTTAATGATTATCACAACATCCAAAAAAAGACCTCGGTGTTTGATATAGTACAGGTCGTATTGAAGTTTTTCCAAGGAGTCCTTTTCGCTGCCACCGTATTTCGCATTTACCTGCGCCCACCCCGTAACCCCGGGTTTGATTAGGTGGCGCACTTCATAAAAAGGTATCTTCTCTACCAATTGCTCCACAAACTCGGGCCGTTCGGGCCTGGGACCGATTACGCTCATTTCCCCCTTGATCACATTTAAAAACTGTGGGAACTCATCAAAACGTGACCGTCTTAAAAATCGGCCGAACTTGGTGACGCGAATGTCCTTCTCAGTGGCATACTGAGCGCCCCCCTGCTCGGCATTTTTTACCATACTTCGCAGCTTATAGAGATCAAACACCTCCCCATTCTTCCCTACGCGGGTTTGGCGGAACATCAATGGCCCCCGGTTCCCAATAAGATTTCCCACCAAAATAAAGGGCAGTAGCAGGATTCCCATTGAAAGCCCTATAACGCTCAGGCCCAAATCCAGAAATCGGTTAAAAAACAGGTACAGTTTATTGTGGTTGCTTCGGCTAAAGGGAAAATACCGATAGAAATCGCGTTCCACATGCTGTACCGGAATACGTCGCGTGAGCTCTTCATACACCTGGGTATATTCCCTAATGGGAAGGCCGTATTCCAGAAGTTTTATCAGCTTGTTGTTCAGCTCTATCGTTATCCCCTCGGAAAGGGGAGTTGCCACCACTATTTCAGAGATGGTCCTCTCCTGTGCCATAAGCGACAAGTCATTTAAGGGAATGGAACGGATTTCTGTTTCATTACTTGTACTCGGGTTCTTGGGATCGGTATTGAAAAAAGCCACCACCCGATAATTTGGATCCGATCTTTGAAGGGAAGCCACTATGGCATCCACGTGTGAGGCATGGGCCACGAGCAAGACCCGTTTATAAAATCGCGGCGTTGAAATAAGGGCGATATAGGCATATCTCCAAACCAAAAGTGCCACGTTGATCGCCAAAAAGAAATAGACAATCTGCAACCGGTTTGACGGCAACATCGGCGTATAGAAAGGGGTGAGCAGATAAAAGAGAACTGTTACCGAAGAGGTGAGTATCACATTTTTTACCACCACATCAAACCTGCTCGCTTTTTGCAAATTGTACAGCTCGAAAATGGTGGCGAAAACAGTGAGATATACCGCCAGCACAATGGACCACATCCAGTGGGCGGCATTGATCTTAAAGTAATCAAAGTTAAAAACAATCCCCACTACATAAAGCAGGCCCAAAACACAGACAATATCCAATACCCGGAGAAGTACCTTCCGTTCAGAAATATCAAAATGAATGCTCTTTTTATTAGCCAATGGATCGTTGGTTGTTGGTTGTCGGTCAGTTGTCGGTTATCGGTTTATCAGTTGTCGGTTGTCGGTTATCGGGTGTCGGGTGTCGGTTCCTTCCTTCAGTTCATCTGCCGGAGGCATGGCGGGCAAGCTCCATTAGCGGTGGCAACAACTCACAACTGACTACTCACAACCCACAACTGACAACCCACAACTCACAACCCACAACTGACACCCCACAACTCACAACTGACAACTGACACCCCCCAAATTTAACCATTTTTTCCATTCATCTCAATAACATCAATCCACCTTCCCCGCTACCGCACGATTGCATCGTGTGGTCTCCACCATGCATGAATGTAGTTGCCACCAACTCTCTACATTCCACCCCGTAAATACCCCCGCTACCGCACGATTGCATCGTGTGGTCCCCCCCGCTACCGCACGATTGCATCCCCGCTACCGCACGATTGCATCGTGTGGTCTCCACCATGCATGAATGTAGTTGCCACCAACTCTCTACATTCCACCCCGTAAATACCCCGCTACCGCACGATTGCATCGTGTGGTCCCCCCGCTACCGCACGATTGCACCCCCGCTACCGCACGATTGCATCGTGTGGTCTCCACCATGCATGAATGTAGTTGCCACCAACTCTCTACATTCCACCCCGTAAATACACCACTCTTATCATTTCCTCAAAAAAAAGCTACTTTAGAATCAAGTTGAAATCCAAGAAACCCACACAGTATGCCGCAAGATAAACCTATTCCCCCAGCATTTCCTTCCATTTTTCCTTTACCACTTCCCAATCATGAAATTCCATCTTTTCCCGTGCATTCTGAGTCAGTTTCTCAACTTTTAAAGGGCTTCTGATCAAGTCCTTAATAGCATCTACAAAAGCCCCAACATCATTCGCCCCCACCAAGACCCCATCCACCCCATCCTCAATCAAAAACGGCATCCCCCCCACACGGGTAGAGATCACCGGCAGCCCCAGGGCCATAGCTTCCATCACGCTTACGGGCATATTGTCGAAGTTCGTGGTGTTGATAAATATATCGTATTCCTTTGAAAGTGCGATCCACTCTTGCTTGGACAGCAATCCGGGAAAAGTGACGGGCAAATCTAACTGCTCTACTATTTTCTTACAGGCCGCCAAAGAACCGTCTTTATCCGGCCCCACCATACAGAGCTCCACTTCCACCCCTTCCTTCATTAAGACTTCCACCACTTCCAAGGCCAAAAGCGGCTTGTATATCTCCGCAAACGACCGCACCCATAGCAATTTACACGTGATTACTTTTCTGGGAAGAAAGGGGTAGTTAACAAGCGCTATAGTATTGGGAATATAAACGATGTTCCCAAACCCCGCCGCCTCAAATTGGTGCTTCATATAAAGCGAGGGCGCTATATTTGTATGAGCTCCTCCAAAGAGCTTTTTGCTGATAGTTTTACTTCCTTTCAAGCGTTTGGGCAGATCGCCCCCATGGAGAATGGGGATATACGGCAACTTAAGCACCCTGCATAACCCTGCCACCATCACGGCATAATAGAAGTTTTGACTGCTATAGGTGTCTATCAACACCAAGTCCCCCTGCTTTCTGTTTTGTAAAACGCAGACTAACATATCCATCAACCGGAGCACCTTGTTTTTTTTTGTTGATGCAGTTACAACACTATAGCCCTCCTGCTCTAGCCAAATGGGAAGCACATCTACGGATGTAGGTGGCGTGCCGTGGCTTGCCAGTTTATTTCCTATGTAAAGCAGTCTTTTTCTCAGGTGCATAATCTATATTCAACAGCGCAAAAGCATATATAACCGCCGGCGCGGCAATCCGCATGGAGGAATGTGCAACAGTAAGCCCCCAAAATATTAAAAAGGGCCAAAAAAATATATTCTTTCTTCCATTCATTTTTGTAAAAATGGGCGCAAAAATAAGTAGCAACAATGCAAAGATACCGAACATCCCATGTTCGGAGAGCATACGGGCAATTTCATTGTGTGAGGCAGATTGAATACCCAATTCCTCGCTAAACTGAAATTTACCCTGCCCAATCCCTATCCCCAAGAATGGATTAGTTTTAAAGCTCTCTATTTCTACGTTTAATAAGTCAACCCTTCCAGTGGTTATATCATCTTTTTCTCGACCTAGGGCATCCTCATTTGCGTATCGATTGCTGATAAGACCTCCAGTCTGAACAATAGTAAACGACCATATTAGCAGCCCTAATCCTACCACCCCAAAAAGCCGTACTGAGGTCTTCATTTTATGCTTTAAACTGGTGCTAAAATAAAGCACCCCAACAAATACCAAACACATAATCCCCGCCACCAAGACGCCTCCTCTCGAAAAAGTGAGCAGAGCTCGATAGGCCATTAGGGGCATAAAAAACATCATCGTCCAATGCACCAATAAGTTTTTATACGGAATTAAGAATCTGGTCAGCAGAATAAAAACTCCCAATCCAAACATAATGGCAACTTGATTGGGACCATAACCTCCAGAGAGTGCTGCATTAGAAGCAGTGCCAGTGACCACCTCTTGGACACTAGGTGTATATAAAGTAACATAAACTGCCATGCTGATTAGTGGATAAATAATATAATCCAAGGACTTAAGCAAGGTTTGAATGGAAATAGTTCTGCCATAGCAAAAAATGGCTGCAAAGGTCAAACACAAGGGCCCACTTAAATTAAATAATACAGTAGTCCTAAAATTTGCCTCATAACTAATTGCATCAAAGGAGACAAGAATACCGGGAATCAAGAATAAGAGATAGATTGCATATATAAGTGAGTTTTTTTTAAACCCTAAATAGAAAATCCCTAGTATAAAGAAAACAATGACAGCATATTTTCCCGTTTCATAAAAAACAAATGCTTTGGTCATTCGCAAAAACACTTCCGCCCCAGTGATATAGGCAGCAGCCAAAAGCACACTTTTTGTCTTATTGGTGCTCTTGTAAATATTAAAAACAAAATACACCAAAATACCAAGCATATAAACCATCATCAATGGCCGGTAAGCAAAGCCAATCATGCCGATCAATATGTGAAAGAGTACGGCCCAAAGAGGTTTTATATTTCGAAATATTCTGGAAGTGATAATTCTAAGTATTAATTCTAACTATGATTTTTAATAATTTGATTTTGAATTTTCTTTCTATAGTGGGTAAAGGTAAATTTTGCAGCTACATTATGGCTGTCAATTGCCTTATTTTGGAGATTTTCAGATGATTCTTCATAAACCTCCTCAAGTATCCCTTTTATTGCCAATGCCGTAATAGGCTTTAATAGATATCCATTGTTGGCATTTACATATTGCCCAATACTTGAAATATCCGATACAATAGGCACAGCCCCATAATTCATTCCTTCCGCCACCACCTTTGGAAAACCTTCAGAATCACTTGGCAATATAATAAAATGGGATTTTTTATAGATCTCAAAAACCTTCTTTCGTTCGAAGAATCCGTGAAAAACTACAGGAAGTTTTAGTTGCTCGCATTTATCCTTATAAAAATCCATCTTCTCCCCATCCCCAATAAAATGAATCGAAGCTACTTTATCAAGGGACTCCAAACTCCCAAAAGCATCAATAATCCGCTGCACCCCCTTGGCATCCTCCAACCTCCCCACAAAACAGAACCTAAAGGGTGGTTCAAACTTCTTGCCTCGTGTAATCCCCAAGCCTTCTTTTCTTTCCTCCTCCGCTAAACAAGGATTTTCAAAGGTCAAACAATGTTTGGGCTGCTTGGGCCAGCTTCCGTTAATTGTCACCTTCCGACGCTGCCGCTTTAACATCCACCGCTGCAGCGCATATCCCAATGGCGGATTTTTCTGATTCCAATTGCCCGCGTATTTATACCAGCCTTTTTTCCTGCTGAACAAACTCAGATAAGGAATTAAGAACACTCCCATCCCTGTAGGGGTCCGCACTTGAAAGACATCTACTTGCTTCAATGTTTTCCGTACCGTATTTAATATTTTAGGCATATTGGCCACTATCCCAAGCTTATCCCCCATCCCTTTTCCCCCCACAGGTCTTAAAGCCACAAAATGTACGTTCCCCTTGGTATAAGGCAAGGAACTAGGCGGCGGACTCCCAGTATGCAAAAAAGCAACGTGATAAATCTCCTCAAAATCCTCCGCCAAATGATTGATCTCACTAACCGTAGGCCCCCAGCCGACAATACTGCCATCGTCGGCTTGGTAATGTTCGGTATGGGAGATAATAGCTAGTTTCAATTTGTTGAGGCTTGTCGGTTTCTTGTGTTTGTACTTATATTCTTTCTGTACTCTGTCTCTCAGTGGTAAACAATATTACCGCAAAGTCGCAGAGGGCGCAAAGAAAATGCTATTATAAATTATTTACTACTCTTTTAAGCCCATCAACCAATCGCACCGAATTAAAGTTGATTAAAAGTCCTAGTTTAATATCAGTCAGCTTTAAGTATGTTAAAATCTGGGCAGTATGAATGGGAGCTAAAGCCTCAATTGATTTAATTTCGATTATAAGCTTATTCTCTACAAGCAGGTCTATTCTATAGCCCGCATCTAACTTTATATTCTTATAAACTACTGGTAATGAAATCTGTTGCCTAAATTTGAAACCTAAGATCTTTAATTCATAAGCAAGACAAGCTTCATAGGTACTTTCCAAAAGTCCAGGCCCCAATTGCCTGTGAACTTCAATACAAGCCCCAATAATTTTTGAAGATAATTCATTTTCTGTCATAATAATATCCTTTACGCTACACCTTGGCTAGAAAAACACTACCACAAAGATATATGCCCTCTGCGTCCTTTGCGCCTCCGCGGTGAAAAACAGTACCTAAAAGTCCAGGCCCCAATTGTCTGTGAACTTCAATACAAGCCCCAATAATTTTTGAGGAATATTCATTTTCCGTCATAATAATATCCTTTACGCTACACCTTGACTAGAAAAACAGTATCACAAAGATATATGCCCTCTGCGTCCTTTGCGCCTCTGCGGTGAAAAACAGTACCCAAAAGTCACAACGCAACGCAAAGGTTTTATTGTATTTCTCATTCTTTTAAGATCCCCAAATACAACCGTATCACCCTCTCCCAAGTAAACCCCTCCGCCCAATCCTTAGCATCCTGGGAATAACTCTGATAATTCCTCAAAATCTCCGTCAAAGCTTCCTCAAGTTCCATGGGACTTTTATTATTCACCAACCGCCCTGAAACCCCATCCTTAATCGCATCCTCTATCCCACAATCCCTCGCCCCAATCCCCGGCACCCCAAGCGCATTGGCCTCCAAAATCGCAATTCCAAACCCTTCCACATCCCCCCTCTTCGTCTTTTCGCTCAGCATTACAAACATATCCGCTTGCAGCAACAACTCCCGTTTGCTCTCCTCCTCCACCTTCCCATAGAACATCACCGACTTCTCCACCCCCAACCCCAAAGCTAATTTCTCCAGTTTGGTTTTGTCTGTGGGAATGCCTACAATATGGTATTCCAAGTCCGGATATTTCTTCAATAAAACAGGCAGCGCCTGAATCACATTATGCTGCCCCTTCCGCTGCGTCACATTGCCCACGGTAATCAAGATTGGCATAGGATCTTCCCTCACCCTACCCACCTCCACTACCTCCATCTCAAACCCATTGGGAATAACGTGGATCTTCTTGAGGCGTAGATGCCCCATAAGCGATTTAGTATAATTGCTCACCGCAATCACCCTCTCATATCTTTTTAATGAAAATTCCGTCAGTTTTCGCAATATAGCATTCGGAAGCCGAATCTCACTCCCGTGCACAACAGCTATAAACCTCTTTTTAAGAAAAAAGCTCAAAAAAGCTCCCATCCAAAGAGAAAACTTCCCCGACGCCAAAACAATATCAGCTTCCTTTCCTAGGGCGAATGCCTTTCTAACCCTATCCAAATAACTAAAAAAGATAATCTTTTTTCTAGGAATCCGCACCACCTGAAACTCCACCCCCTCATCAAACTCCCTCTCCTCTTCCCCCGTCTCCGACCGTCGATCACAAACCAAAACCACCTCATCCCCATTCCCCTGCAATCCCTTCGCCAAATGATAGGCATGGTTTCCTATGCCGCCCGGCTGAGGCGGAAATTCAGAAGTAAGTATGAGGATTTTGGGCATGGTGGGTTGTTATCGGTTGTCGGTTTTCAGTTATCGGTTTATCAGTTGTCGGTTGTCAGTTGAATAGTTGGAAGGCGGAATTTGGAATTTGGAATTTGGAATTTGGAATTTGGAATTTGGAATTTGGTGCTTGGATTTTGGTATTTGGCATTTGGTGCTTGGAATTCGTACTTCCCACTTCTAACTTCGTACATCCAACTTCCCACTTCGTTCTTCCAACTTCCCTATCATCGCCCCCTCCTTAAGCTTCCTCGTCGCCAATCGCCAAGAGATTATCACCTGAACTATCACAAACGGAAACAAAAATAAAGAGATTACCACCCCAAGCCCCAACATCTTCCTGTTTTTCTTGTATTTGTATGGAATGATGGCCTGAGGCACTGTTTTAATGATTGCCAAGAGACTTCGTTGCCGGCCGTAATATTTCCTAAACAGATAAAGCACACTAGGTATAGGCCGAGGCGCAAACAGTTTTTTAGGCCTAAACGCATCCCAACTCCCCATTTCCCGAAGCCCGCCAGACCCTACTTTTAGATGCACCCGACTCGCAAAGGGATTTGAAATATTTTTATAACCATTTAAATAAGCTCTTAATCCAAACTCCCCGTCGCCCATGCGTTGCTTTTCAAATTGTCTGTCGAACAGGCCGATTTCTCTAAAAACCTGTTTTTTTATTAATACATTCCCGGTGTCCAATTGACTGGAGTGACAAAAGAAAGAATAGTTTTCAGGAATTTCAGCACCTTTTACTGATAAGGAAACCCCAGCGGAAATATCGGCATCAAAAAAGTCCAGACATTTAAGATGGTTTGAAATCCAATCACTTTCTACTCTACTGTCGTCATCAAACAAAAGCAGGAATTCCCCTTTTGAATTCCCAACGGCATTGTTTCGCGCCAACCATAAAGCCCGCTCCTCTTGATAAAAGAGTTGAATATTCAAGTTAAAATCCCTGTAGAACTCCTCCCGGTAAGGCGTGGATTGATCGACTATTAGTACCTCAAAGTTTTTATAATCCTGCTTTTCGAGGTCTTCCAACACATCCCTTAAATACTCATAGCGATTCAGTGTGGGAATCACCACACTTACCATGGGTTCTTCGGAAATGAAAGAGGATTCAAAAGCATGCCAAGCTAAATGCTTGATAGGCCGTTTTAGGTAGTCACTTCTACTAACATTGGTAGATTTCCTAAATCCGACAATATCCTTTATTGGATTTTTAAAGGAAAGTAGGCGTAATAGCAACACATAGAGTACCCAGGCCGGATGGAAATACTTTCGTAAAAAACGGTATTGGTCTGTTATTGGCACTTTTTCAAAAGACCTATAAGTCTCCCCCTCGCCTATATAGCCTTTATTTATAGCCTGCCAGGAAAGGTCGTATTGCCGTGCGAACTCGCTTTCAAACTTTGCCTCTGGCTCGAGTTGTTCCAATATTTCCTTGGGAAGTTTTTCCACTATGGGAAAGATGGAGCTGCCGTCATTCCTATAAAGCTGGAAGTAATGGGTGGGGTGGAGATATTTTAGAAATTCGAAGAGCATTTATTTAAATGTGGTTTTTAATGAATCCCTATGATTATCTATTTGTTTCTCTAGTGAATAAGAGGCATAAAACATTCTTATTGCGTTTTGTGAATAAAGACCCCAATTTTTCATAATTGTTCTTACTGATTCAGTTAACGAGTCCGATTCTTTCAGATCAAAAAAACACCCATTTACGCCCTCCTCTATAATCTCCAATCCACCCGCAGTTTTAGTTGTGATAATTGGTGTTCCTTCTCGCATAGCCTCAATGTTCACAAATCCAAAGGCCTCGTGCAAACTCGCTGAGACGCTTATTAAAGATTCGGCAAAATAGATGGCTATATTTTTGTTAGAAACTTCTCCTGCAAACTCAACGTTCTGGGAAATTGTCAATCTTTCAACTTCCAATTCAAGAAACTTTCTTTCATTCCCACTGCCTACGATAACTAACTTCAAGAAAGGGAAATGCCCAATCGTCTTCCTAATCTGTTCTAATAAATAGTAATGTCCCTTTCTTTTAATCAAATTTCCCACAATTAAAATTTGAAACTTTCTTTCAATCTCCGGTTTATAAGATATCAGGGAATTTCTTATCAAATTATGTAATACTAAAAACTTATTATTATATAGTTTATAATACTTCTTAGAGTCCTGTTCCGTTCCAATGGAATTGCAGACTAATAATGTCGCTAAGTTATATATGTATCTCTTTCTGATCCTTAAAAAGAAACTTCGTATAATTGTGTTATAGGACGGTTTGGAATAATGTGGCTCGCTTACCGACAAGATGTAGTTTACCCGATTCTTAACATTAAAAATATACCCACACACATTCATTACGTTTACGGAACCAAATGAAGATATCAGAATATCTGGCTTATATTTTTTTATCAATCTTTTTAGAAACAAAAAATCTGTCATTTTAGTTGGCCTGACATTAGGCCAAGTGTAAAATAATATTTTTTTATGTGCAGGAAATTCTTTTACTTTTCCATCAAAGATCATAATTACTCGATATCCATTTTCCACGAATGAATTAGCTAAGGCGAAAAAATAATCAGGTCGGGCACGACCTGGCAATGAAGTGGATATAAAAATGGTTTTCATTGCCTTAAAGAAATTTAGCGTTTTTGCTTTAATGATTTTAAAAAACACCAAGGTACAAAAGCTCTAATCAAGATATCCTTTTTTATTTTTTTTGAAATATTTACTTTTTCAGATGGAATACAAAACCAGTTTTGAGACTTTTTGTTATCTAAATCTGATGCATGTACTTTCTTTAGGGTTGATCTTTCTATTATAAAACAGTAATAATCAAATTCACTGAAATAATGTAGAATATCTTGGGAGTTTGAATTGGCATATTTTCTAAGAAGCTTTGGACTAACCTCAATTATTACTGCAGGTCTAAACCTGTTTATCACCTTTTGTGCCCCCTCTAAAACAAAAGGCTCATGTCCTTCGGTATCAATGGAAATCAAACAAACATTCTTAAAGTTATCTATAAAGGAGTCTAATGGTAATGCTTGGATCGTTAATGAACCCATACTTTCTTCTGCTTGCTGACTTTCAATTATTTTTCCAATTCCCGACTCATGAAGGGGTGGTATCTGAAAAAGAACAGTAGCGGCTTTATTAGATATGGCATTCGAATACACCATTAAGTTCTCTATTTGCTCTGAAAGCACATTTAAAGCCAAAATATTTTCGGGCAAGGGTTCAAAAGCATGGACTTTCCCTTTTGACGCTGCTAAATCGCAATATGAAATAGTTTCCGTCCCCACATTTGCGCCAATTTCGATAATATCTCCCGGATGTTCATTTACGTATCTATTGGCGATAATAATATTTCGCCAATCGAAAAAACCGTGTATCGCAAATCTATATGAATGATCGTCCGAAGTGTTTCCATAAAACTTGCTACCTGTTATGGCCGACTTCGAAAAGTTCATTGACAGCTTTCGAGCCCTATTGAAAGGAAAGATTATATTTCTTATTGATTGAGACAAAATAGGCGGAAAAATCCCGCATATGAGTTGATAGAATCGCAATTTAACCATTGTTAATTTTTAAAGCTGGTAGTGCATTTTCAATATTATGGAATATTATTAAAGTTAGCTGTCAATTCTTTAAAAAACCCTCCCAACCTCAACTTCTCCTCCCACAATTTCCTATTGGCAAGCTGTAAATCTATAAAATCTTTTCTCAATAAGACCAAATGAAAACCCCCTATCTAATACACATCTTTATCTCAGTCTTTATTTGTTGCCTCATTTCAGGTTTAGTCTTTATTTACCAACTGTCAAATAGGTTAATATTGCCGTGCAAGTTCTCGATCGAACTCCGGTTTTAACATTTAAGTGTCCCATTTTTTCCTTTGGAAGTGTTTCTCCCACTAAAAAATAAAGATTGCTGCCATCTTTATAAAGCTGAAAATAGATGATGGGATGGAGATGTTTTAGATGAGAAAAGAGTCTTATTCATTTTTTTTTGCAAAGAATAGCTCAACCAAGAGCTCTGTGAAAATTGTTGCTCCTTGTTTATTCATATGCACAGGATTAGCGTATAATTTCATGTCTTGTAGCTCATTTGAAAAATCAAAATAATTCCTAAGATTTCTCTCTAGAACACCAAAGTCGCCTTCTGGTTTATAAATGGGTGAAGTGAAATATATCACTTCAATACTACTTTGTTTGCAAATCTCATCGATCTTTATAAAGTGAGAGTTTTGTTTTTCTTTTAAAGAAAACTTATATGGCTTATTTCTTTTTAATTGCCCTATTGACTCCTTAAAACCACCGGAATTAGAGTAGTTTAGACCTTTGTTAAATCCGCTTAGAAACACATTTCGATACCCTATTCGCGAATCAAACATCTGATATCGATAAAATGGAATGTATCTATAAAAAAAATATTCTTTACCATATGGCTCAAAGACTTCATAAACATCATTATTGGTTATATATGGCAACCAGCTTAATTGTCCCGTCTTATCCGGAGTTTCTTTATTATACCAATAATCAACTTGAATAAATATACGTTTTGTTGTGTTATGTTTTAAATATTCCTTAACAGCCAGTTCTATTTCTAAAGGTCCTGAAGCTTGAATAGCCAAATTTAATCCTCTTTGCCCAGTTCTATCAAAAATTATATTTGGCATCACATAATTATTGGCACGGGAAGAGCCAAATACAACATAATCCAAAGATTCATTTTTAAGATCGTGCATCCACATAACCTTATTTCTATACCCGCCGTTATTATATACCCAGCTATACATAATATCCAATACGTACATAAGGGCAACCAAAATCAAAACTAGAGCGAATATGTACCTTACAAATTTTTTCATTAAAATTGAAAGTATATAAAATCTTGAGCAATAGAAAAACTACCGAAAATTAAAATTATCGCAATAATTAGACTGACTTTTAAATAGTTTGGTTTTGTTGAGAATAATGGAAATTCCTTATTTCTTGAAAACCATTCAATGCCTAATAAAATTAAAATCAGTGGAAGGATCTCAAATGAATATCTTTCAATCCTTAACATTTCAATCACAAAGTCTCCTTTAAAAACACCAGTTAAATATTCAATTGCATCTGCTATAGAAGAGGCTCTAAAGAATATCCATCCAAATAAAGCAATACAATAAGTGGTTAAGAGAGAAAACATCTCCTTTTAAGTAGGCAGCATCCTATTGTAGGCAATCGTATCCGTATTAGTTCTATTCCTATTTGAAAGCAGCAAAGGAATAAAAAACAGGGCATTTATAGCTCCCCATACAATAAAAGTCCAATTAGCCCCATGCCAAAAGCCGCTGACTATAAAAACTATAAAAACATTTCTAATTTGCTTTCCGCGGGTTACTCTACTACCGCCCAAAGGAATATAAACATAGTCGCGAAACCAAGTGGTTAATGAAATATGCCACCTTCTCCAAAATTCAGCAATATCTCTTGAAAAATATGGATAACGAAAGTTTACCATTAATTTAAAATTGAATAATCGTGCGGTTCCTATAGCAATATCTGAGTAACCTGAAAAGTCGCAATATATCTGAAATGAAAAGTATATCACCCCCAAAATAAGCGTGACACTTGAAAAGCTAGCGTGATTGGCGAAAATTTCATTCGCAAATTGAGCACAATTATCTGCTATCACCACTTTTTTAAACAAGCCCCATATTATTTGCTTAACACCAATAATTGCTTCGTCCTTATCAAATTCTCTCTTCTTATGAAATTGAGGCAGAAGATTACTGGCACGTTCTATAGGACCGGCAACTAATTGAGGAAAGAAAGAGACAAAAGCAGCGAAACCTAAAAAATCTTTAGTAGGCTCAATTTTTTTTCGATAAATATCAATTGTATAACTGAGCGTTTGGAAAGTATAAAACGATATCCCAACAGGAAGAATAATAGAGAGAGTATTGGGTTGAATAGCACCTCCGAAAAATGTAAAGGCTATAGTAAAGTTATCTATGAAAAAGTTATAGTACTTGAAAAAGCCCAACAATCCCAAATTAACGGCTAAACTCAGAAAAAGAAGCTGTTTTCTATGCTTTTGATTAGTGCTTTTTGCCATTTGAAGCCCTATGCTATAATCAACAACTGTACTAAATAACAATAGTGATAAGAATCTCCAATCCCACCACCCATAAAAGACATAACTAGACAATAAAATAAGGGCATTTTGAAGCTTTAAATTCTTATTCACTACAAACCAGTAGAGGATAAAAACTATCGGTAGGAATAAAGCGAAATCTATAGAGTTAAAAAGCACTTAATTAATGGATCTATTTATAAAAGTAAAAATTTCAAAAAACCCTCCCAACCTCAACTTCTCCTCCCATAATTTCCTATTGGCAAGCTGTAAATCTATAAATTCTTGTTCTGATAGACCTCTATGAAAATCAATTAGTTTCTGTACCACCAAATGCCGTTCCCTATATTCTACCCAAACCACATGTTTTCTCCAGTTAATTTCATCCTCCAAAGGCAGCGCGCAATCCGTGTTTATAAAAATGGGAATGCGTCCCATAGCCAAGGTCTCATAAAAGCGTACCGAAAAGTTCCCGGCACCTCTTAAACATACCACATAGTCGGATTCTTTCAAGTTATTATAAAACTCCAGAGTAGTCTGATGCTGTTCTTTATCAACCTTCACCCCCGCCCTGTACTTTTTTCTAAGAATAAAGTTAGAAGCAACTTTTGTGGACATCTCAAGCTTCCTTATAACCGAAGCCCTTAAAAAGGAAGTGGACAGCAATTGCTGTGGTTCCTGCCCGTGCAAACCAAAATAAAACCTCAAATTCCGCAGGGCCGTATTCAATATCTCCTTAGTGGCATTAGGGAATGAAGCATTGGCCTGCCCACAAAAACCGACCACGGGTTTCGCTTGATGAGGTCTTAGGATTACCGCGGTGGTTTCAAAATATTTCTTTAAAGGGTCTGCAATAAAAGAAGGCAGCGAATATTCATTTTTAGAAAACTTGGATTTATACCCACTGGGCCGCACCACCAACAAATTTTCAAAATAAGGCACCCGCACCCCAAAATCATCGGCATTAAGTGCAATAACTTTCTTTCCCATTACCCCACATTCCTTTACAAAGGAAAGTGCCAGATCTGTCTGTTTTGTCTTTACATAATAATTCCAAGCCATCGTCAAGACAACCATATCGGCATCCTCAACCTCCTCCGTAAATTCAAAGTCCTTTGCCGACACCCCATACATCTCGATTCGTTGGGCATCGGTGAAGTTTTTTCCTTTGATAAAGGGTTTAAGCAAGGGGAATACTAGTCCGCGAAAGGATTTGTCATAATGAGATTTAGGAAAGTATAGTTTCAATACCTGTTAATTAGTTTTAAGATGAATATTCTGCTTTTAGACTTAACAAATCTTATTTGAGTTCTAAGTTTGATGAAATTATTATAGCCTAATACATGGCGAAGTTGTTTCTTCATAATGACTTTCAAACCGAATCCACCTTTAATCATCATTTTTAATTGCTTATTTCTTTTCTCCGCTAGATTCTTGGAGGCTTTATTTTTATGTGGAAAAGATTTAAATTTTATAGGTTCTCCAAGGAATTTTTGTAACCTAATTGCATCTTTATTATTGGATATTGAAATTGTAATAAAACTCCCTTGAGATTTAAAATAGTCTTTAACTTCTTGATTATGGCATCTATACTTTTCTAAATAAATATCCTTATTTGAGATAGTATCAGCATCTCCATAAAAATTTCTTCTAACAACATTATTAAATTTATCCCTACCATAGAAATTTTGAACACTTTTTATCCATAAGGTTTCGTCTCTTTCTAAAAAGACAAATTTCGCATTTGGAAACTTTTTATGCAAATAAGGGTATATCATATACCAAGGATCGTCCTGAAATGCATCATATCGGTTTAAAAATTTATCGATTTCTTTGAAGTCATTATTGAGAGCAGGCATAAACAGATGGGTATCCGGTCCTGTAACCAAATATCCCATTTTCTCAAAAAACCTCGATAGGGATGTAGTTCCCGTTTTATGTAAACTAATTATAAAGACTTTATCTTTTTTCATCAAGAGTACAATGGATTCTATACGTTCTTTTTAAATTTTATCAGTTGAATGGTTCTAGCGGAGACCGCAGAGATAGAACGGTGAGTTCGCGGAGAATGAGCAATAGTGTCTTAGTAAACCACTGCGCCCTCCGCGCAACCTCAGCGCCCTCTGCGTGAACCCCTACCCATAAAACTCCACAAACTCCCTTTCCTGTTTCTCAATATTAAACTCCTTCTTTACTCTCTGCACCGCATTTTGTGAGATAGTCATTTTTTCTTCCTCAGTCATTCCCAAGACCATTTCAATTTGCTCCGCCAACAATTCCGGGGAATATTTCGGAACCACCCACCCTGTTTGGCCGTGCAACACATTCTCAGTTAAACCTTCAGCATCACTCACAACACATAACTTCCCCATAGCCTGCGCTTCCAAAACCGCGTTGCAAAACCCTTCCTGTATGCTGTATTGGATATATATATCCGCACTTTCCAAATGCTGCTTAACTTCCTCATGCGGCAATTTCCCTAAGAATTGAACCCTGTCTTTTATACCAAGCTGATAGGCCGCGAAGGCGATCCGTTCATAATCCTGCCCTTCGCCGATTATTTTATAGGTGAAATCAATGCCTTTGGCCTTTAAAATCGCTAGGGCTTCTATTGTTTGCACCAAGCCCTTTTTCCAATGTAACCGCCCGGTGGTCATAAATACGAATTTGTTTTTGCGTTCAAAATCTGGCAGAGAGGCTTGAAACAAGTTCACATCGATGGCCGGAGTAATTTTATCCACAGCTATAGTAGCAGGCATCCCGTGTTTTTTGGCAAGTACCAATAAATCATCCGAAATAATATGGATTTTATCCACATATTTCCACAGCAAATTATAACATCCAGGATTCTTTACTGGATACACCGCTACATCAAACCCCCGAAAGCTCACCGCCATCTTTGCGCCTATGGCTTTAGCCACCGTCTCCTTCCCCAAAGCCATAGTGGCAAACCCAAAATGCAACCAATCCAATTTAGCTTTTAACATATAAGCGTTTAGATATATCCTTTTAAGAAGTAGTCCCCAGCCCGTGCCTTCTTTTCGTTCCAGCCTCACATATCGTCTCAGTACCAGGAAATAAGGCAGTAATAAAATGAACTCTTTTACAAAATACCAAGCCTGTAAAAAGAGATTGCGACTTATTTTCGGACTTGTTATTACAGGACAAAGATCAAATTCCTCTCCTTTGTATTGACAAAACAGGCACACCTCTATTCCGTTTTTTTGCAAACCTTTTATCTTGGAGCGAAAAAAGGTTTCGGAATAGCCGGGTGTTTGGGAGAGAACGATGCCTATGCGCATATACTAACGGTTTTTAATTATTGAAGAATAAAGTTGCTCGTGCCGCTCCACTTCTTTTTCGATAGAATAATTATCGGTGACAGGAAGTAAAAAAGTTGCGCCCAGATGCTGAAGGTCATTTTTATTCTTCTTCATTAAATTTGAGAGCTTTTCGGCTAAATCTATTTCATCTTTGGGAGTAAAGAGATGGTCTGGAAATTCCCTCAACTGATCTTTGATACCAGGAACTCGCGATCCTAAAACCACTTTGGAATTTGCCATCGCTTCAAGCATTGCCACCGGTGAACCTTCTTTCCTGCCTTCGTTTAAAGTGGGTAGCACGAATATTTCGGCGTGATTTAAATAATCCACCACAT
>JACDJA010000856.1_pt1 | contig 29907 bp, 30 predicted proteins | sample 7449241 | NCBI WGS metagenome assembly JACDJA01 (sample SAMN14253289, study PRJNA609438) | sludge metagenome | isolation source: initial anaerobic sludge | collected 2018-12-20 | reverse complement strand
TCGGTGGAGTAGATCTGCACCAGCGTGGAGATGAACGCCACCAGGAACAGCAGCATCATGGCCAGGCCGTCGATTCGGGAACCGATGCTGATCTCCAGGTCACCGATCTCGAACCAGGTCCAGGTCTTCGACACGGCTTCTGCGTGCTCGGTGCTGCCGACCAGATCGATCCACTGGTACGCGGTACCGGCTGCGATGACCAGCGAGGCCACCATGCTCGCGATACCGATCTCGCTGCCACCACGGGGCAGGCGCTTGCCGAACCCGATGATGAGGAAGAACGCGACCGCAGGGATGAGCGGGATCAGCCATGCGTGTTCGAGGAACCAGCCGGCCGCATGCACCGCTGCTTCTGTCTCTTCGGCCAACATGCCTCAGCCCTTCATTTCCGACAGGTCGTCGAGCGCGATCGTCTTGCGGTTGCGGAAGATGAGCAGCACCATCGCCAGGCCCACGCCCACTTCGGCTGCTGCGATCGCGATGATGTACAGCGCGAACACCGCGCCGTCGTTAGTGCCGTTGAGCTGGTCGAAGGCCAGCAGGTTGATGTTGACCGAGTTGAGGATGAGCTCGATGCTCATCAGCACCAGCACCGCGTTCTTGCGGGCGATGACGCCGTAGACCCCGATGCAGAACAGCACCGCACCCAGCAGGAGGAAGTTGTTGATCAGCATCTCAATCCTTCCGGGCCAGCACGATTGCGCCGATCACGGCGGCCAGCAGCACGAACGAGAGCGCCCAGAAGGGCAACGCGTACGACGAGAAGATCGCGTCGCTGAGCGCCCGGTTGGCAGCTGCGCTCGCGTTGCCCTTGCCACTGACGACGATCTTGTCGTCCTCGAAGCCCTTGATGAGCACGTACGACATCACACCCAGCAGCAGCAGGGCTACCGGGGCACCGACGGCCCAGCCCTTGTCGTTGTTGAGGTCGACGTCCTTGCCGAGCTTTGCGCGTGTGAGCATGACGCCGAACAGGAACAGCACCATCACCGCTCCGATGTAGACCAGCACCTGGGTGACGGCCACGAACTCGGCGGAGAGCAGCAGGTACTGAGCAGCCGCGCCGGCCATCACGGCCACCAGCGACAGCGCCGCGTGCACCACGTTGCTGCTGCGCACCACGTTGAGCGCGCCCAGCACCATGATGGTGGCGATGATGCCGAAGCCCACGTTCTGGGCAACCTCGATGTCGGAAGCGAGCAGCATCATTTGCCCTTCTTCTTCTCGGCGCCGGCCTCGAGCGCGGGGGCTTCGGGAACGGTCTCCATCCACTCGCCCAACTTGGTCTTGTCGTGCAACAGGTCGGCGATCCTGGGCTCGCTGTACTCGTACTCCGGGCTCCAGAAGAGCGCATCGAACGGGCACACCTCCACGCAGATGCCGCAGTACATGCACAGCGCATAGTCGATGTCGAAGCGATCGACCTTGTTCACCTTGCGCGGCGCGCCGCCGGCACGACGCGGCGGGGCGAGCTCTTTGTGCGCCTCGATGTAGATGCACCAATCCGGGCAGCTGCGCACGCAGAGCATGCACGACGTGCAGTTGTCTTCGCGCAGCGCGATGACGCCGCGAGCACGAATGGGCGGCGACTCCTTCTCGTGCGGGTACTGCACGGTGGCAGCACCACCACCGAGCTTCTTCGGCTTGATGGTCTGCATCATGGTGGCGAGCGTGACGCCGAGACCTTTGACGAGACCGGGAACCTGCGGGCGATTGCTGGATGAGCTCATCAGAAGGCCACCTTGAAGATCGCGGTGAGCATGATGTTGACCAGCGACACCGGAATCAGCACCTTCCAGGCGAAGCGTTGCAACTGGTCTTCGCGGAAGCGGGGATAGCTGAAGCGCACCCACATCATGATGGCGGCGAGCACCATCATCTTGGTGAACATGATGAGCGGGCCACCGACGTTCATCCAGTTGTCGATGTCGCCGGCGGTTTCCCAACCGAACCAGCTGAACGGCACGCCCCAGCCGCCCAGGAACAGCACGCTGGCAATGAGCGCGAACACCCCGGCGGTGGCGAACTCGGCGATGAAGAAGATGAGGAAGCGGAACCCGCTGTACTCGGTCATGTAGCCCGACACCAGCTCGGACTCGGCGATGGGCATGTCGAACGGCACCTGCGTGAGCTCGGCCTGCACCGCGATCATGAACACGAGGAAGGCGACGAACTGAGTGAGGATGTACGGGTAGCCGAGGCCGCTCCAGCCGAAGATGCTGTCGCTGTTCTGCTTGATGACGATGGTCTGCAGGTTCATCGAGCCGGCTTGGATGACCACGCCGATCACCGCCAGCACCATCGGCAGCTCGTAGGCGATGAGCTGGCCGGCGGCACGCAGACCACCCAGCAGCGAGTACTTGTTGGCGCTGCTCCACCCGGCCATGAGGATGCCGAGCGTGCTGATGCTGCTGACGGCCAGCATGTAGAACACGCCGGCGTCGAAGTCGGTGAAGTACGCGTCGGGCCCGAAGGGCACCACCGCCACCAGCAGGAACGTGCTCATCAGCACCACCAGCGGGGCCGCACGGAACACCTTCAGGTCGGCTCGGGCCGGGGCGATGTCTTCCTTCTGCAGCCACTTGCCCACCTCGGCGAACAGCTGCATGCTGCCGTAGGGGCCGGCTTCCATGGGGCCCAGGCGGCTCTGCATGAAGCTCATCATCTTGAACAGGAAGAGGTACACGATGGTGCCGGCCGGCAGCAGCACCGCAACGGTGCCGCCCAACACGCGCAGCAGCGACTGTGCCCAGTACGGAAGGTCTACAGCGAGCACACCCATCACCTATCGATGTCTCCCAGGATGAAGTACAGCGAAGCGAGGATGGAGATGACGTCGGGGACGTACACGCCACGCAACACCCACGGCACGATGGAGATGTTGTTGAAGCTGGCCGAGCGGATCTTCACCCGGAACGGGCCCAGGTCGCCTTTGCTGACCACGTAGTAGCCCATCTCGCCGAGCGGGTTCTCGGTGCTCACCCAGGCCTCGCCTTCGGGCACCTTGATGATGCGCGGCACCTTGGCCATCACCGGGCCGCTGGGAATGCCGTCGAGCAGCTGGTCGACGATGAGCGTGGCCTCACGAGTTTCCTGCAGGCGGATCCAGCAGCGGGCGAAGCTGTCGCCGTCGGGGTGGGTCCACACCTTGAAGTCCACCTTGTCGTAGGCAAGGGGCAGCTGTTGGTCGCGGCGCAGGTCCCAGTCGACACCGCTGGCGCGCAGGTTGGCGCCCGACAGGCCGTACTGCTTGGCCACATCGGCCGGGATGACACCGATGCCACGCAGGCGACTCTGGAAGATCTCGTTGCCGAACAGCAGGTTCTCGATCTCGTCGCAGAAGTTGCGCAGCTTCTTCATCACCTGCTTCGTCTCGGTGATCCAGCCTTCCGGCAGATCGTCCTTGAGGCCGCCGATGCGGTCGAAGTTGGGGTGGAAGCGGCCACCGGTGGCGCTCTCGATGAGGTTGAGCACGTACTCGCGGTCGCGGAATGCCATGAACACCGGGGTGATGGCACCCAGCTGCACACCGAGGTCGCCGAGGAACAGGCTGACGTTGGCGATGCGACTGAGCTCGAACAAGATGGTGCGGATCCACTGCGCGCGAGGGGGCGCCTCGATCTCCATCAGCTTCTCGGCGGCCAGGATGAACGGCACCTCGTTGGCGAAGCTACCCAGCCAGTCGATGCGGTTGACGAGCGCGGTCACCTGCGGGAAGGTGCGCACCTCGGTGAGCTTCTCGTAGCCGCGGTGCATGTACCCGGCACTGGGCTCGGCCCACACCACCTGCTCGCCGTCGAGGCGCACGATGATGCGCAGCGTGCCGTGCGTGGCCGGGTGCTGCGGACCGATGTTGAGGGTCATGCCCTCGGTCTCCAGCTCGACGTTGAGGCGAGCATCGGCGGCCTGCGCCGCGATGTAGCTGAGCTTCTGGCGATCGGCGAGATCGGTCATGCCTCTTCGTCCTGACTGTCGTCGCCGGGCAACGGTTCCACGTCGACGATGCCCGGCCACGGCTTCACCAGGCGGGCCAGCAACGGGAAGTCCTTGCGCAGCGGGTGGCCCTCGAAGTCGGTGGGCAGGTACATGTTGCGCAGATCGGGGTGGCCGTGGAAGCCGATGCCGAACATCTCGTGGCACTCACGCTCGTGCCAGTTGGCGCCCGCGTACACGGGGATCCAGGTGTCGATCATCGGCATCGCGTCGGGCACGTCGGCCTTGATGGTGACGCCGAAGTGCTTGCCGATGCTGGCGACACGAGCGAACACCTGCATGCGCGTGTCGCCGCCGGTGTAGCCCTGCTTGATCGCGGTGTCGCGCTCGGGCGCCGGCTGCGACGGGTCGTCTTCGCTGCGGCCGAAGGGGCTGGGCATCCAGTCGATGGCCGACAGGAAGCAGAAGTAGTCGCAGCCCACGACGTCGCGCAGCACGCGGCCCGCCTGCTGCCACGACTCGGCGCTGACCCGTACCCAGATGTCGTCGTTGGGCTTGACGAGGCTGTCGATGAGGCCCGCACCCAGAGCATCGCGCAGGGCCGTGACCACTCCCTCGCGCAGTGCGTCGCCGGGCAGTGCCAGCGTCTCGTTGCCGGGTACGGCGTCACTCAACTGGACCACCCCCGACGACGATCGGCTCGCGAGCGGCGGCCGCAGTTGCCATGTTGACGTGGCCTTCGCCTCGCCAACGAGCGCCCATGTCCTCGTTCTTGATGCGCTGTTGCAGCAGCACCACGCCTTCCAACAACGCCTCGGGCCGCGGCGGGCAGCCGGGCACGTAGACATCGACGGGGATGATCTGGTCGACGCCCTTGGTGACCGAGTAGCTGTCCCAGTACGGGCCGCCACAGTTGGCGCACGAACCCATGCTGATGACGTACTTGGGCTCCGGCATCTGCTCGTAGAGCCGCTTGATGCTGGGGGCCATCTTGTCGGTGACGGTGCCGGAGATGACCACCAGGTCGGCCTGGCGTGGGCTGGCCGGCAGCGGGATGACGCCGAGGCGCATCACGTCGTAGCGCGGCGAACCGAAGGCGGCGCCCATCTCGATGGCGCAACAGGCCAAGCCCCACTGGTACACCCACAGGCTGTAGGAGCGGCCCAGGTTGAACAAGGACGTGAGTGGCTTGGGCAGACGCCCTTTGTCGACAAGACCCATGTGGTTACACCCAGCGCAAGACGCCCTTGCGCCACGCGTACACGAGGCCAAGGAGCAGGACGAAGACGAAAATACCCATCTCGACGAGGCCGAACGTGCCGTAGACCTCGAGTTGGGTGGCCCATGGGAAGATGAACACGGCTTCCACATCGAACACCACGAAGAGCAGAGCGAAGATGTAGTAGCGAACCTGGCTCTGCGACCAGCCGTCGCCCACCGGGTTGACGCCGCTCTCGTAGGCCATGTTCTTCTCCGCCGACGGCTTGTTGGGCCGCAAGATGGCGGAGATGCCGAGCAGCAAGCTGGCCAGCACGATGGCAATGGCAGCGAACCAGACCACGTTGAGGTAGTCGCGCAGGAAGTCAGACATCGCGCACGAAGCTACTACGCCACGTGAATCCCATCACAAATGGGCGGCGAGTTGCCGCTGTCGTGTGCCGAACCCGGCGTCGCGCAATGCTCAGTAGGGATGTGGAGCCCATCGGGATCGGGGGCCTGCTGCTGCGGCGGGCCGTGCTCGGCACACTGCTCGCGGCCGGGCGGGCGCTGACGGCGAAGGAGATCGCCGAAGCCTTGCGCCAGAGCGGGGCGACGACTCGCCCGACGCTCACCAAGGGGCCGAGCCGAGTGATCGCCGATCTCTTGGCCCATCAGGTGCGCGCCGGCAAGGTACTCAAGACGGGTCCGGGCACCTTCGCCGTCGCGCCCGACCGCATGAGCCGCTCGACCCGCCAACGCTGTCTGCGCTGGCGGCGCGACCTGGAACTGTTGCGGGCCGATCTGGCCGCTGCGCCGCCCCGCACTGTCGGGGTCGGGTCACCTCTTTCGGACGCGCCGCTTGGGTCGTGCATGGCGTCCGAAAGAGGTGACCCGATCCCAACAACTGCCTCCGTCTCCGCTCGTCGAGCGGCGTACCCTTCGACGATGCCCGTGCCCACCTCACTCACGATCGGGGCCGCAGCGGCCGACGATGTCGACCTCCTGGTGACGTTCGAAGGGGCGTTGTTCGCGGAGGACGCCGGGCGATACGACACGTTCATCGACCTCTCCTGGGCCGAGCGCGAAGGCCGAGCCGACTTCGAGCGCCTGCTGGCGAACGAGGACTGCCTGGTCCTCGTGGCCCGCGACGGCCCACAGGCCATCGGCCACCTCGTCGGCTACACCAGTGCGGCCTCACCCACCCGGCTCCCGGTCACCTCTGCGATCCTGCGCAGCATGTACGTCGTGCCCGGCCACCGGCGACAGGGCGCGGCCGAGCTACTGGTGCGTGCGTTCATCCAGTGGGCACGGGAGAAGGGTTGCGTGGAGGCGCACGTCGACAGCTACGCACTCAACGAGGCGGCGCAACGCCTGTACGAGCGCCATGGCTTCGTCGTGCGCAGCACCGCTCGCTCGCTGTCACTCGCGTCGCCTCAAGCCTGCGGTGGCAGCGCCTGAGTGGCATCGAGCCACCACGCCATGCCCGACTCGATCTGCTCGCGGGAGACCCCGCCGGCGTAGAACGCTCCCGACTTGGCGGCGGTGCCCGCGTGCTGCTGCGCGTAGGCAACGGCGTCGGCCAGGTCGGTGGCGAAACGATCCACGACGCCAGGCTGCGTGTTCGGGCGGGTGATGCAGAAGTGCACGGCGGCGGGCTTCTGCAAACCGTTCATCCGCCAGCGCTGCGAGGCGAGGTAGTCGTTGACCAGGAAGATGTCGAGGCCGCTCTCGTCGGTGGTGGTGAAGGCGACGTTGAAGAACGGGTTGCCGAGCACCTGCAGCTCGGGCTGCGCATCGATCACGGCGCGCACGGCGGCGGCGGTGCGGAAGATGTCACCGGCGATCGCGAGGTAGCCCTCGCGACCGAGCGTGACCATCGCCGCCCAGGCCGCGGCGATGATGCCACCCGAGCGCGAGCCACTCATGCCCGGCGACGTGTACAACCCACCCGGCCAGTCGGGCACGATGAAGTACTGCAGCCGGCGCAGCTCGGCCGTGCGGTACAGCAGCACGCTGCTGCCCTTCAGCCCGAAGCCGTACTTGTGCGTGTCGGCGCTGACGGAGGTGACGCCGGGCAGGCGGAAGTCGAACGTGGGCACCGGGTACCCGAGGTCCTGGCCCCAGGCCAGAATGAACCCACCGAGACAGCCGTCGACGTGCAGGTTGATGCCACGCTCCAGCGCCAGGTCGCTGAGCTCATCGATCGGGTCGATCAGGCCGTGCGGGTAGGTGCCGGCCGAACCGATGAGCGCCACCGTGTTCTCGTCGACCAGCGAGCGCACCGACGCCATGTCGACCACGAACTGGTCGGTGACCGCGGCCTTGCGCAGCTCGATGCCGAAGTAGTGCGCACCCTTGTCGAACGCCGGGTGTGCGGTCACCGGCATGACGACGTTGGGGTTGGTGATGCCGCGCTCGCGGCCCCACTCGCGGTAGACGAGCAGCGGGTTCATCAGGCTCTCGGTGCCGCCGCTGGTGAGCACGCCGAACGGGCCGCCCTCGGGCGCAGCTGGAGCGTGCAACATGTCGGCCGTCATCGCGATGATCTCGCCTTCGAAGCGAGTGGCGCTGGGGTACATGTCGCGCTGCAGCACGTTGGCATGGCTGTAGTGGCCGAACACCTCGTTGAGGAACGCGTAGTGCTGCTCGTCGCCGCTGTAGATGCTGCCGCTGATCTTGCCCTCGTGGTACGGCGAGTCCTCGGCCTGCGCCATCGCCTCGATCTCGGCGAGCACCTCGGATCGAGGGCGGCCACGCGGGGGAAAGCTGCGGGTGACGGCGAATCGGTCGGCGTAGGGGTACAGGCCCATGATGGCTCCTTGTCCTTCAGGTGGCGTCCTTCGGGTGGTCCCCACACTGCCAGACGTGGTGAGCAAACCCACCTGGGAACCCTCGATCGTGCTACACCTTTCCGCATGACACGGGTCGACATCCACGCGCTGGTGCGCCGCGTGCCGGGCTGGGAGCAACAGCACATCGACCTCGCACCGCTGCACGGCGGCATCACCAACACCAACTTCGTGGCCACCGTCGACGGGCAGCGGGCAGTGGTGCGGGTGCCCGGCGAACGAACCGAGCTGCTGGGCATCGATCGCGCCAACGAGGCCGAAGCCGCCATCCGTGCCGCTGAGCTGGGCATCGGGCCTGCCGTGCTGGGCAAGCTGCCCGACATCGGCACCCTCATCACCGCGCTCGTGCCCGGCCGGCACCTGGAGCCGACGCCCTTCACCGGTCGCCTGCCGGAGGTGGTCGAGCTGCTGCGCACGTTCCACGACAGCGGGCCGCTGCAGGGCGGGTTCCCCATCCACCGCGTCGTCGAGTGGCATGCGCGCGACGCATCGTCGTACGGCGTGGTACCACCGACCTCGTACGGCCGGCTGCACCAGCAGAGCCGGCGCATCGAGGCGGCCTTTGCGGCCGCACCGCTGCCCACCGTGCCGTGCCACAACGACCTGCTGCCCGGCAACCTGCTGTTCGAGCACGACGGCGACCGCGTGTGGCTGCTCGACTTCGAGTACGCCGGCATGAACGATCGTTTCTTCGACCTGGGCAACCTCAGCGTGAACTGCGGGCTCGACACGGCCGGCGACCAGCAGTTGCTGCGGTTGTACTTCGGTGAGGTCACGCCGTCGCGTTGGGCTCGGCTGCAGCTGATGAAGATGATGAGCGAGTTCCGCGAGGGCATGTGGGCCGTGGTGCAGCAGGCCATCAGCACGCTCGACACCGACTTCGTCAGCTACGTCGACGAGCGGTTGGGCAACTGCGAACGGCTCGCCGCGCGACCCCAGTTCGAGCAGTGGCTGGTCGACGCAGCGGCACCTGCGCTCTGACGTTCACCCCACCCACGGGCCGTTGCCGCCGACTCGTTCGACCGCGATGTGCAGCACGCGACCCGCGGGCGGGTTGTCCATCGGAGGGAACTTCACGCCTTCTCCCAGGAAGTGAGGCGCGAGCGCCTGCAGCAGCTCGGGTGCGCCACCATCGGTGATGCGAGCCGTGCCGTGCAGCACGGCGTAGTTCTGCAGACCGGGGCCGCTGGTGCCCGGCAGCTCGAACGACACTGCCACCCGCGGGTCGCGTTCCACGTTGCGCATCTTCTGCCCGCTGCCCATGTGCGCCACCAGCAGGTCATCGCCATCGCGGCCCAACCAGATGACGGTGACCTGTGGCGAGCCGTCACCATTGATGGTGACGAGGTGGCCGTGCACACCGCGATCGATCGCGGCCCTCAGCTCCGGATGCAGCTCCATGACCGAAGGGTAGACGCGGAACGGGCCGGCCCCCACGCCTTGCAGGCAAGGGGCCGACCCGTTCACGAAGCGAGGTAGCGAGCTACAGCGCTTTGCCGTGCTCCACGGCGTCGAGCTCGCGCTCGATCGCCAGCAGTTCTTCCTTGGTGCCTTGCACCTTGGGGCCGGTGAACCACTTCTTGCCACTGAGCGTCCAGTAGCCCAGCACGAAGGCGGCAGCGATGAGGATCAACGGGCCGGTGAAGTTGAAGTTGTTCTGATGGAACACGACGTAGGCGTCGGGCGTCCCTGACAGGAACTCCGTCTCACCGAACGGCCCCCAGAACGGCCAGAACAGCGGAGCGATGAACAGGATCGAGATGAACCCGATCCAGACCAGCGCCGTCCAGCCGACCAGCTTGTGCTTGCCCTTCAGGTTCCACGGGCCGACTACGAAATCCGGGTTGGTGAGCCGCAGGTAGATCGGAATCGCGTACGAGATGTAGAGACCGATCACACAGATGCCGGTGAGGGCGAAGAACGCCGTCGAGAACCCGCCCTTCTGGTAGAGCGACAACGTGCCGACCAGTGCCGCCAGCGTGACGCCCAACCACACCGAGTTCGTTGGTGTGCGGGTCTTCTTGTTCACCTTGTGCCAGAACTTGGAACCGGGCAGGGCACCGTCGCGACTGAACGCGTAGATCATGCGGCTGTTGGCCGTGACCGAAGCAAGCCCGCAGAAGAACTGACCGACGATCGCGATCAGGACGAGGAACTTGGCCATCCCCGTTCCGACTGCACTGGAGATCAGCCGCGGGGCGGCGTTGACGAGGAAGAGGTCTCCGCCGCCACCGAACGCGATTGCGGTGTAGCCATCCACATCGCTCTTCTTCGGCAGGGCGGCGATCATCGACAGGTTGAGCACCAGCGCCGCTATCGCGGAGATGTAGATCGAGCGCACGATGGCCTTCGGCGCTTCCGTGCGCGCGCCGACCGTCTCCTCACTCACGTGCGCGGATGCATCGAAGCCGGTGATCGTGTATTGCGCCAGCAGCAGCCCGAGCCCGAACAGGTAGATGGTGACCATCACGCCGCCTGTCCACCCGGTCATTCCGGGCGGCGCAGAGTCGAAGGCACCGCCGATGCCACGCTTGTTGCTGGGAGCGATGAACAGCACCCCAGCGATGATGACCACACCGACCACGTGCCACCACACGCTGATGTCGCCCAGGATCTTGACGAGCTCGACACGGAATGTGTTGAGCAAGCCGTGCACCACGAGCACTGCGAGGTAGATCCCGAAGATCTTCCACGTCGTCAGTTCGAAGCTGTCGTCGAACATGCGGATGAAGTAGCCGATGAAGATCGACAACGCGTAGTCGACGCTGGCGATGACGCCGATCTGGCCGATGAGGTTGAAGTAGCCGGTGAACCACGACCAGCGGGCCTGGTTCTTCCGTGCCAGCTTCGCCGACCAGTAGTACAGGCCGCCCGCAGTGGGATAGGCCGAGCAGATCTCGCCCATGGCCATGCCCACGAGGAGCGCGAAGAACCCGACGATGATCCATCCCATCGTGATCACCCGCGGGCCGCTGGTGACCATGCCGAGCCAGAAGCTCGTCATGCCACCGGCCAGGATCGAGATGATCGAGAAGCTGATCGCGAAGTTGCTGAACGTTGACATGCCGCGGTGCAGCTCCTGGGCGTAGCCCATGGAGTGCAGGTGATCGCGGTCCTCGTCCACGGTGTCTGCCATGGAACCCTCCTGTGTGTAGGACTGATGAGGCTCGTCGAGCCGCCAATGCCCCCACTCGCAGCCCGCAGAGCTAGCGAGTTTCTAGCACGTCGTGGAATTCGCTCGGAACGATGGCCTCGCAGAACCAGTCGACCAGCCGATCGGCGTTCTCGCGGCTCTCCCCCACACTGGCGTGCGTGGTCGCCAACAGCTGCTCGGCGCTGGAGCCGATGCGCACCAGTTCGTCTGCGCCGAAACCGGTGGCCCAACGACGCAGCACGGCTTCGTTGGCCTCGGGGTGGAACTGCGTGCTGAACATGCGGCCCAGTCGCCACGCCTGCGGGCCGGCCGCACTACGAGCCAGCTCGACGGCGTGCCCGGGCACGGTGACCACGTCGTAGTGCCACTGCATCCACGGCCCTTCGGCGATCACGAGCGGCAGGTCGCTGACGATGTTCATCCACCCGATCTCGGGCTCGCGAGCCTTCTCGACGGTGCCCCCCAACGCGTGCGCGAGCACCTGGTTGCCGAAGCAGATGCCGAACACCGGCACGCCGCGACGAGCGGCCTCGTGCACGACCGCCACCTCGGCCGACACGTTGTGCGCGACCTCCGGCCAATAGACGCTCCACTCGCTGCCCAGCATCACCACCAGTTCGTGCCCGTCGAGCGACGGCCAGTCGCCGGGATGCTCGCGATGGCACTCGTCGAAGGCGTAGCCGTGCGAGCGGAACCGCTCGCCCACGAAACCGGCATCAGCATCATTGGCGTTGGCGATGAGCAAGGCGCGCACGGCCGGTACGGTACCGGCTCCGGCGGCGGCGATGCGCTCGACCGGGAACGCGATCAGTCGGTGGAGATGAACACGTTCTTGAGCTCGGAGTAGTGATCGAGCGCGTGCATGCTGTGCTCGCGACCGAGGCCGCTCTGCTTGAACCCACCGAACGGTGTGGCGTAGCGCACGGAGGAGTTGGAGTTGACGCTCAGCGAGCCCGCCTCCATCGCACGAGCGACACGCAACGCCCGTGCCCCATCGCGCGTCCACACCGAACCCGACAGGCCGTAGACGCTGTCGTTGCAGATGCGAATGGCATCGGCTTCATCGTCGAACGGGATGACCACCGCCACGGGCCCGAAGATCTCCTCGTGGCACACCACTGCGTCGTAGGCGGGCGTGGCGATCATCACCGGGTGCCAGTAGCCGGGGCCGGTGGGTGCCTCACCGGTGAACACCGTGTCGAGGCCATCGCTGTAGCTGCGCACGGCGGCGAGGTGGCCGGCGGTGACCAGCGGGCCCATCGCCGTGTCGGCGGCCATCGGGTCGCCCACCTTCCACGCTCGCGACGACTCGATGAACAGATCGAGGAACCGGTCGAACACGCTGCGCTGCACCAGCACTCGGCTGCGCGCACAGCAGTCCTGGCCGGAGTTGTCGAAGACTGCGCCGGGCGCCGCGAGCGCTGCCTTCTCCAGGTCGGCGTCGGCGAACACGATGTTCGCGCTCTTGCCGCCCAGTTCGAGCGTGACTCGCTTCACCTGGTCGGCGCACCCGACCATCAGACGCTTGCCCACTTCGGTTGAGCCGGTGAAGCCGATCTTGCGTACATCGGGGTGCTCCACCATGCGCCAGCCCACCTTCGAGCCGGGGCCCACCACCACGTTGAGCACCCCTTCGGGAATGCCGGCCTCCAGTGCCAACTCCGCCAAGCGCATGGTGGTGAGCGGAGTGATCTCGGCCGGCTTCAGAACGGCGGTGTTGCCGGCGGCCAACGCCGGGCCGATCTTCCACGACGCCATCAGCATCGGGAAGTTCCAGGGCGTGATGAGCCCCACCACACCCAGCGGCTCATGAAACGTGACGTCGACACCACCAGCCACCGGGATGCTGGAGCCGGTGTGCTTCTCCACCGCACCGGCGAAGTAGTGGATGGTGTCGGCAACGGCATTGGCGCACCACGTGGAACTGCCCAACGGCATGCCCATGTTGCGCGTCTCCAGCTCGGCCAGCTCATCGGCGTGCGCACCGATGGTGTCGGCGAATCGGCGCAGCAGGCGGGTGCGATCCACCGGCGACAGCGCACGCCACGCCGGTGACGCCGCCTTGGCCGCAGCGATGGCGGCATCGACGTCGTCGACGGTGGCGTGTGGCATCTCGTGGATGACTGCTTCGGTGGCGGGGTTGCGGAGCGTGAGCATGGAGGACACGGCGATCGAGAGTAGCGGACGGCCCGGGCTCGTCGGCCAGAATGGAGCCTGATGAGCCACCCGCCGCCCCTGATCGCCCTGTGTGCCCGCGTGCTCACCTTCTCCGACGAAGGCAAGCGCGACGCGTACAGCAGCAGTCAGCCCTACTCCCGCGCCGTTGCCCGCGCCGGTGGGGTGCCCGTGATGGTGCCGCCCATCCACGAGCTGGCAGCCAACGCCCTCACGGTGCTGCAGCACTTCGACGGCGTGCTGCTACCCGGCGGCGGCGATGTCGACCCTCGCCGCTACGGCCAGGAAGCCACCGACGAGAACCTGTACGGCATCACCGAGATCCACGACGAGCTCGACATCGCCGTGTGCCTGGCGGCCATCGAGCTCGACCTGCCGATGTTGGCCCTGTGCCGTGGAATGCAGGTGCTCAACGTTGCGCTCGGCGGCACGCTGCAACAAGACATCGGCAACAGCGATCACTGGATGCGCGAGCACACGGTGGATCTCACCGCAGGGTCGCTGCTGGCCGAAGCGTGCGGTACCACCCATCTCGAGCACTGCCACTCGGTGCACCACCAGGGCATCGGCCGCTTGGCAGAACCCCTGGTCGCGTGCGGGTGGGCAACCGACGGGCAGATGGAAGCGGTCGAGCTGCCGGGCGCCACCTGGATCGTCGGTGCACAGTGGCACCCGGAAGACACGGCCTCGCGCACGCCGCAGCAGCAGGCGCTGTACGACGAGCTCGTCCGCCGCGCCGCAGCCCGCGCCGCAGCCACTGCCTAGGCTTGCCGTCGTGAATCCGCTGGTCCTCATCGTCGGTCGTCTCGCCACCGAGGCCAAAGGCGTGCGCGGCGAGCCGTTCGCTGCCGGCCGCCGCTACTTCGAAGCGGTCGCCGTCGCCGGCGGCATGCCGTTGATGCTGCCCCCCATGACCTCGCTCGTCCACGACATCCCCGATCTTCTGCGTCAGGTCGACGCAGTCGTGCTGCACGGCGGCGGCGATGTCGACCCGCGCCACTACGGCCAGCAAGCCACCGCCGAGCAGCTGTACGGCATCGTGCCCGAGCACGACGAAGTCGAGCTGGCGGTGGTGCGTGCGGCACTCGAACTGAGCGTGCCGATGCTGGCCATCTGTCGCGGCATGCAGGTGCTCAACGTGGCCATGGGTGGCACGTTGCAGCAAGACATCGGCACGGAGGCACACTGGTTCGCGTACCACGAGATCGCGTTGGAAGCCGGCTCACGCATGGCCAAGGCGGTGGGCAGCGAGCTGATCACCGCCGGTCACTGCGTGCACCACCAGGCACTCGATCGTGTGGCCGACGGTCTGCGCGTCGTCGGCCGTTCGGATGACGGTGTGGTGCACGCCTGCGAGCTCGACAGCGACGCCTGGGTGTTGGCCACTCAGTGGCACCCGGAAGACTCGGCGGCCACCGACCCGCAGCAGCAAGCCCTCTTCACCGCCCTCATCGACCAGATCTGAGCCGGCCGAGGCGCTGGTCAGCGAGCCTTCGTCAGCGGCCGCTCCACCGAAGCGGATGCGGCGCGGGGTGCAGTCCGTGCGACCTTGCTGGAGCACAGCGCGAACGCAACGGCGAGCAGCACCATGTTCTGCGAATTCCATGCGATGTCGACGTACGCGAAGACGGCGAACATGAAGACGAAGGCCACCCCGACCAGTGCGAACGCCGCATCGGTGTCGTCGCGTGCGTTCACCAGGTTCCGCGCGCCGACTCGCACCGCCAGGCCCAGCATCATCAGCATCGAGAGGAACCCACCGAAGCCGGTCTTGATCCAGACCCACAGGATGGAGTTGTGCGGGATGTACTCGTAGAACTCGAAGAAGCTGATGTCGGGCAACGGGATGGGCCGGTAGAACTTCTGCCCGAACCCGATGCCGAGCACCGGCGCCGACCGAATGGTGTAGTTGATGTCGAAGTTCTCCATGTCGCGGTACTGGTCGGAGCTGCGATCCTTCTCGGTGGGCTCGGTGGAGGAGATGACCGACTTCACCGCCTGGGCGGGGAAGCCCGCCGACGAGGTGGAGTTCCAGAACGCAGCGGTGTAGCCGACGCCCAACAGCAAGAGCACGGGAGCGATGACCAGGAACTTGGCGCGGTCGCGCCACCACAGCGCCAGGACCACGATGCCGAGGGCCACCACCAGGCCGATGACGGCGCTGCGCCGCTGAGCGGCCGAGTACACGATGAGCGTCGGCACGCACAAGCCCAGCATCACGAAGCGCGACGAACGCGAGCCTGCCCGGTACAAGAACAGCACCAACGTGAGCACGATGATCATGTTCCAGTGGGTGGCAGCAGTGTGGTCGCCGAGCGCCTCGAGACCTTCGAGCTTCTGCGGCGAAAGCTGCCGGAGGTAGAGCAGTGCGAACAGGGCGTTGACGAAGATGGCTGCGATGGCGGTCCATGCCAGCGCGCGCAGCGCCCGCCGGTCGCACAGGTTGATGATGAGCAGGTACATCGGGAACAGCACGAGCATCGCGCGGCCTTCGAACAGCGCAACACGAATGTCGCCGCCACCGGCGATGCCCACCACGAAGCCGAGTACCACAAAACCGGTGAAGGCCGCCGTGGCAGTGAGCAGCGAGTCCTTCACCAGCCGCCCGCCCGGCGTGCTGAACAGCTCGATCAACCACAGCAGCACGGTGATCACCACGAGGATCTCGAGCGGGCTCAACGGCAGACCGTCGGACACGTAGAGCAGCGACTCCTTGCTCGACAGGTTCTTCGCGAACGGGAACCATGCAGAGGTCTCACCGTCGCCCATCAGCCCGAGGAAGACGATCGCGAACACGCCGGCGATCGGTCGCAGCGCCGCCGCCCCGATTGCGCCGAGGAGCACGAGCAAGGCGATGCCCGACCCCTGCGAGCCGAAGTTGGCGAACACGAGGGCCATCACGCCGAGGAAGAAGATGACGACGGCACCGAGGCCGGTGGCGATGGCTCGCTGACGACGAACCCGAAGCACGCTGGAACGGGCCGACAGCTCGCCAGCCCTGCTCGTCATGAGATGACCCGAAGGCTGTAGAAGCTGACCGCGACGACGAAGGTGAAGGCGAACAGCCAACTCGTCTTGAACGGTCGCCGATGCGACTCGCGAGAAGCACTGAAGAGGAACACCGACACGAGGAACCCGAGAAGAACTGTCACGAGAGCGTCTAGCTGCCGAGGGCCCAGACCTCGTTCGACGTGCGCAGCCAACGCGGCAGGTGAGACCGCGTGCCGTTCAGGATCGTGCCGAGGCAGGGCGCCATGTTCATCGTCTGCATCGCTGCGCGAACCTGCGTCGAGGACGTGGAGCGTTGTTGCACCACCAGCAGGTACCCCTCGCTGAGCCGGCTGAGTGCGACCGCATCGCTGCTGGCCAGCACCGGCGGGAGATCGAGCACCAGGTAGTCGAACGAGCGAGCCAGCTCATCGAGGATGTCGGCCAACGCATCGCTTCGCGGCAGCCGGGCCCGCGAGCCTGGCGGTACCTCGCCGGCCCCCACCATCGAGAGAGCGGGGATGGACGTGGCCACCGGCAGGTCGGCAACTGTGCCGGCGCCTTCGAGCACGTCGGCGATGGTGACCTCGAACGGGCTGGTCGCCGGGTCGGTGGCGCCCACCTTCCACCAGTTGAGATCGACCCAACAGGTGGATTCCCGCCAGTCGTACGCGATGAGCGATGCGAGCGAACGCGACATCGCCGTCACGCCTTCGCCGAACAGCGACGAGGTGAGGCTGAGCCGGTGGGGTAGCTCGCCCTGCGCCAGCAGGTAGCGCAGCGAGCGGGTGACCGTGGGCGGCGACCGATGGATGAGGACGTGGTTGACGAGGATGTCGAGGTTCTCCGACGCCGACTGCGAGCGGTGGCGGCGCGACCCGTTGGCGGCCTGCGAGCCGGAGTGGTCGATGAGGTTGTCGGTTTCCGACCTCGTCGGGGTGGAGGACGAGCCCTGCAGGGTGGACGACCCGGCAAACTCCCGGCGGTGCTTCAAGGCCATGGTCGACTCACCTCACGTTCTTCGAGCCGGCGGTGGCGGGCACCTTGGACTTCTCGGACGCCTTGGCCTTCTCGGGCGCCTTGGTCTTCACAGACCCGGCCGAGACGTGACGGGGGGCATCGACGGACATGCCCGCGGATCGCGGCACCACCGCCCGCACGCCGGCACCCAGGCGCTCGAGATCGTTGGCGGAGTGGATCGATCGGTCGAGCACGGTCGCCAGCGCGACTGCGCCGATGCTGAGCAGCAGGCCGAGGATCGCGTAGAGGATCATCGTGGTCGCCAGGGTCTTCAGACCGGACTGGGGCACGTCGGGTGCAACCGGCTCGTCGAGCGTGCGGAACCGCTGATTGATGTCGGCCGACGACTGCAGGGTGGCGAGTCGAGCAGCCTCACGGTTGTCGAACGCGCTATCGAATCGCACCTGCGCCTGCGTGAGCAGATCGTTGAGCCGCGTGATCTCCAACTGCTCGCCGATGTCGCGAGCGTCGCCGGGGTTGATGGGCTCGGGATTGGCGGCGAGGAAGTCCTGCAGGTTCTGGCGGGCCAGATCGACGTCGGCCTTGTAGGAGGTGAGCTGTTCGTCGTAGAAGTTCTCGGCCACGTCGGTGCCCAGCACCTCGGACGAGATGATGTAGTTCTTGAACGCGGAGATGCTGGACACGGCGAGCAGCCGCGCCCGTTCCGGATCGTCGGCGATGGCGATGATGTCGACCAACGACTCGCCGCTCGCGGAGGCGTACGTGTTCTGCCGGAAGTCGGCGACCGTGAACAGCCCGGCAGCCCGCTCGTCGCCCAGGCCGGCGCCGTCGATGACGGAGGTTGCGAAGCCATCGGTCTGGATGAGCTCGTTGAACTGGCGGGCAGTGGTGACCGCCGGCGACTCGTAGCTGAGCGTGTTGGACCGCGAACCGGTGAGCACGTCGAGGAACGTCTCGGACGACACGCTGAGCACCCCGATCGACTGGTACTCGTCAGGCGTCGTGGTCGCGAGGTAACCACCGATCGACGTGACCACGAGTGCCGGCAACAAGAACAGCAGGGGCTTGCTGAAGAAGATGAACAGGGAACGGGCGAGAAAACGCTGTGCCCCTGACACGTAGGCAGAGCCCCCCGTCCACTCGCTCTCCATTTCGGCAGCCACGGGCCCAGGCTACCCAAGCGCTGGTGCCGAAGTGGCGCGCTTGGCCACGCTACCCGAACAACTTGATGACATCCATACGATCCAACGCCTGCCGTGTCGTCGCCGTGAGGCCGGCGAGGTGCACCCGCCCACCGGCGCGACGCGCATCTCGTGCCATCGCGACCAGCGCTTGCAGGTCGTAGATACCGGCTTCGACGCCCGCGAGATCGACGGTGACGTCGGCGCCGGTGATGGTGGCCGGCCACTCGCGTGGCAACCGTTTGCCTTCCCTGAGCCGGCTCCACAGCGCACGCGCCGCATGTGGGGCGAAGACGATCGCGTCGCGAAGGTACCGGCGCCCCAGCCTGCCCGGCTCCTGGGCCGCGCGGTACACCCACTCCAGCCCCGACCGCTTCATCCAGTCGGGTGCCCGGCGGCGACCACCGACAAGGAAGTCGAGCGTGCCCCCCACACCGATCAGCACCGGCACCCCGAGCCGCGACCGAAAAGCTTCGATCCACTTCTCCTGCTTCGGGTTGCCGAGCGCGACGCAGATCACATCGGGCCGAAGTTCGGTGATGGCATCGAGCCACTCCTGTTCCATCGCTGCGACGTCGCGCAGCATGGGCCCACTGATCCCGTGCACGCTCGCCCCCGGGAACCTGCCGACGAGCAGGTCGGCTGCCGCCTCGGCGACGCCTGGCGCCGACCCGAACAACAGCACTCGCCAGCCGTGCTCGCGCGATCGATCGACCAGCGCCGGCACCAGGTCGGCGCCGGTGACCCGCTCGCGAAGGGGCACCCCTTTGAGCTTCGAGTACCACACCACGGGCATGCCGTCGGCCACACACAGGTCGGCGCGCAGCAGGATCTCACGCAGCACCTGATCGTGCTGGGCATTGACCACGAAGTCGACGTTGACGGTGGCGATCTGGAACGTCCGGCCGCTGCCCCGTCCGGCCCCGATGAACCAGGCGATCAGCTCGAGCGCCTCCTCGGCGGTGACGTCGTCGACCGGCACGCCGGCAACCAGCGACGCGTCGATGGGCCGACGGGTGCCACCCGGCGACGACGACCCGCGCTCACTCCCCTGCATCGCTGCCATCCTGCATCGAGCGCTCGGCGTTGCGACGCGTGCGCACCCAGTCGGTGTCGGAGCCGATGATCGACCGCAGCAGCACCGACATCTTCCACACCGCGAGTCGCGGGGCGTGGAGCAGCGAGCGATACGCCCGCGACGGCGCACCGACGAGACGCAGTGAAGCCACCACATGACAGCACAGCGTCGCCAGCAGGATGCCGCCGACGAAATGCCATCGCGACCGGTTCGGCGAGAAGGCGGCCAGCACTGCCCCCAACCCGGCCGACGCACCGGTGGCCACGGCCAGCAGCGACAGCGGCGGCACACAGAGGTCGGCCACTGCATCAGCGGCAGCGATGCGGCTCGTGCCGGCGGGTCGGGCGACTCGGGCGACCAACCGCGGCAGGTACCGACGAACGAGATCGAACCGCCCGACTTCCCATCGTTGATGCTGGGTGACGCTGTCGGCGAACGTGTGCGGCATCTCGGCTTCCAGCCGGGCGAGTGGCTCGTACTCCACACGCACGCCCGAGAGCAGCAGGTCGAGCTGGAACTCCATGTCCTCGACCAGATGCGAGCTCCACGAACGATCGACCACCAGCTGCCGGGCGAACGCCATCCCGTTGCCGAACAGACCGCACGAACCCCCGATCGCAGTCCTGGCCAGCGGTCGGCAGTGGTGCCTGGCGGCGAGCGCGCAGTAACGCAGGGTCGCCGGCGTCGACTCGAATGCCTCGCGTACGCCGTAGAACCCCTGCACCGCAATGCTGCCGTTCCGAAAGCGACGATCGAGCACTCGCAGGAAGTCGACGGCGATCGTGGTGTCGGCGTCGATGAACACCGCAGCATCGAAGGGCACGTCGTCGGCGACCAGTCGATCGACGAGCCAGTTGAGCGCAGGCCCCTTCCCGGGGCTCGACCGGTCGTGCCGCTCGTGGACCCTGGCGCCCAGTGCAGTCGCGATCGACGCTGTTTCGTCGGTGCAGTTGTCGGCCACCACGTGCACCTGGAAGAGCGCCGCCGGGTACTCCTGCGCGAAGACACCCCGCAACATCGTCGAGATCGTGGTGGCTTCGTCGTGAGCGGGCACGAGCACCACGAAACGGGTCGTCGGGTCAGCGGCGGGACGGAGTGGGGGCTGGCGACGCGAGGCGACGAGCGAGACCAGCGTGAGACCACCCAGATACCCGACGGGAACGGCGAGTGCCGCGTTGGCAGCTGCGAGCGCGCTGGTCGCGAACCGTCCGCCGCTCACGACTTGCCCATCGGTTCTGCGGTCTCGGCCGGGCCGGACACGTCGGTGAGCTGCTCGCCCGCACCAGCTCGGCGCACGCTGTCGAGACTGCCCTTCACGGCCGCCACCGAGACGTTGCCGACCGCGAGCGACGCCAGCCCGTACACGACTGCGCCGACCCCGACCTTGACGAACAGGCCCCCGTCGCGCAGAAGGAAGACCGCGGCCGCCATCGCCCCTGCAGCAAGCAGGCATCGCGCGCAGAACCACGTGGTGCCGCGGTCGAAGACCCCACGGCGACGCATCTTCATCGCGCAGACCGTGATGAAGATCTCGGTGAGCACGGTGACGATGGCAGCACCGATGGCGCCGTTGCCGTCGTAACGATCGTTGGCAAGTCGGATCGCCAGGAACGCGATCGGCGGGTTGAACACTGCTGCCGCTGCCGCCACCCAGATGTACCGGTGGTGCCGGTCGCTGGCCACGAGCGCAGTACCGAGCACGGTGTTGAGCGCGACCAGCGGCACGAACGGGGCGAGCAGCTGCATCAGGACCACGGACTGCTCGTACGCCGGGCCGTAGAGGAGGTCGATGAGATCGGATGAGATGAGCAATATGCCGACCGCGCCGGGAATGGTGATCGCCATCACCATCTTGATCGCGCGGTTGGTGAGCGCGCAGAACCGTTCGGGCGCGGTGGCGGCCAGCGCCGACATCTGAGGGAGGAACGCCGTCGCGACGATGGTGTTGATGAAGATGGGCATGAGAACCCAGCGGTAGGCCAGCGTGTACCAGCCGACCACTTCGTCGCCGGACACCGCTTCAACGATCGGGATGTCGATGGTGCTGTACAGCAGGCTGAGGGCGGCGAGCGCGAACATCGGGATGCCGCCGACGATGAGCACCCTCCAAGTGACCGGACTGCGGCGAGCGACATGACGCAGATGAGGCCGCAACGTGAGGAAGTTGGCGACCAGCGGCACCGCCAGGGCCAGCGAGAAGCACGCGAGGTACGCGTACAACGATTTGGTGGTGAGCAGCACCACGATGGCCAGGATGGACCCGACGTACACCTGCACCGTCTGCCACACAGCCGAGCCGGCGATCAGCTCGAGGCCGGCAAGGCCGGCGAGCACCATCTCGTTGAGCAAGCTCAACATCATGCCGACGAGGCCGATCGCGATCAGCGTCAGCACCTCGCCGTCGTACCCGAGCAGCCAACCCGTGCCGAGCGCGAGCGCGGCGAGCACGACGCCCATCACCATCTTCAGCCGCAACGCCGAGATGACGAGCCGACCGAGCTCGGCCGGGTCGCGGGCAATGTGCTTGACGATGTACTGATAGGTGCCGAGGGAGCCGATGAGGTTGAAGAAACCCACGAAGGCCAAGGCGAACTGCGCGCGGCCGAACCCGTCGGAACCCAGCTTCCGAGGGCCAAGGATCAGCAGGAAGATCGTGACCAGCCAGGTGGCGCCTTGGCTGACGAGGAGAAACAGAATGTTCCGCTTGAGGACACTCATCGACACCTACAGCAAGTCGTCCGCGAGGTGATCCCCGGCTCGGGCGGCGATCGCCATGGCGGTGAGTGTTGGGTTCTTCTCCGGCCCGGTGGTGAAACAACTGCTGTCGCACACGATGACGTTCGGCGCGTCGTAGAGCCGGTTCGAGCTGTCCAGCGCGCCGAACTCGGGCGAGCGATGCATTCGCACCGTGCCACCGAAGTGAATCGACGAGCCCGGCGTCAGCGGGTGGAACGGCCCGTCGACAGCGACCGAGGCTCCGGCGGCGGAGAAGGCGTCGCACAGGCGCTGGCGAGCATGCATCATGTTGTCGATCGCGCCCTGGTCGTACCGCAGATCGATCATCGGCCGCGACTCTTCGGCGACCCCGGCCGACTTCGGCAGGCTGACGCCGATCTCCGGCGTCGGGATCATCGTGCCGAACACCTGCACACCGAACGACCGGGTCTTGCGGCGCAAGTAGGTGTTGATCCGGTGCGACGCAAGCCCGATGGTGAGCGAACTGGCGAACAACGGGTTGGCCGGATCGTAGGGTTGGCGCGACAAGTACATCGGATGAGCGAGCGCACGCATCGGCTTCGCAGGCGAAGCCGGCCACCACTCACGAGGGTGATCGTGCAGGTAGCGGCCGACGAGCCCGCGCGAGTTGCCAACGCCATCGGGGAACTCGGCCGAGACCGACCGGAGCAGGATGGTGGTGGTATCGACTGCACCGGCGGCGAGCACCACTGCCCGCCCGCGCATCGTCGTCAGCCGACGCGACGTGCGGTCGATGTAGTCGACGGACTCGACCCGCTGCTCGGCCTTGTTCCAGTTGAGGCGAGTGACCTGCGCGCCACGCACCAGTGTGAACAGATCGGATGACAGCAGAGGCGCCACGATGCTGTGGTAGCTGTTGAACTCGGTGCCGCGCGCGGCGACCATCCATGGGCTGCCCTTCGCCATCGGCAACGGCCCCATGTGGTGACCGAACGGTTCGGCGCGTGCTGCCAGATCCGCCCAGTCGGCCGGCGGCCGGCATCGGAACCGGGTGGTGTTCTCCGGGAAGTTGGCAAACGGCTGGCCGGCAGTGATGACCAGGGCAGCTTCGGCCATCTCGTAGTACGGCACGAGGTCGGTGTACGACACCGGCCACTCGTATCGCTCGTCGAGGTGCCTGCCCTCGGTGAAGTCCTCCGGCGCGAACCTGGGTACCGCCGCAGTCCAGTAGTTCGTCAACCCACCCAACGACCGGCTCGATGCCCAGTCCGTCACCGCACCGGGCTCATGATCGTGGCGATCGGTCTCCAGGAAGCGCATGTCCTTCCAGCGAAAGACCGTGTTACCACCCGCTCGCACCACCAGACCCCTGGGCGCCGACAGCCCGGCATCGAGCAGCGTCACCTTCATGCCGCGACCGACGAGGCGAGCCGCAGCCATCGCTCCGGCCGGCCCACTTCCCACGACGAGCACAGCCTCGTCGTGCGAGTTCTCAGATCTGTTCATGGTCACCTACCCAACGTGCGAGGACACCCCTGACGTCGTCGATCACGGTCTGGTCGATCGGCGCTGCTGACATCATGGCGAGATTGTCGTCGAGGTGCCGCTGCGACTGCACACCGACGAGCACGGTGGACACCTCCGGAAAGGAACGGGCGTACTCCAGGCCCAGGCGAAACACGCTGACCTCGGCCTGCCGCGCGAGTGTGCACAGTTGCTGGATCAACGGCCACTTCGGATCGCTCTCGAGCCGCGCGTCGGCAGCGGCGGCCTGCGACAGCAACCCGCCGCCCAACACTCCCCGTGCCCAGATCTCGACGCCGAGCTCGGTGGCCTGCGGGAACAGCTCGAACGATGCCTGCGGGTCGAGCACGCCGAACGGCACCTGCAGCGTGTCGAGACCCGCAACCTGCACCCATTGAACGGCGCTCGACACGGACTCCGCGCCGATGCCGAACTGCAGGATCTTCCCGGCACGCTTGAGCTGCTCGATCTCGTCCATGACACCCGGCACGACCTGCGGCGGCCCGTGGAGCTGGAACACGTCGATGTAGTCGGTGCCGAGCCGGCGCAAGCTCGCTTCGACGGCGCCACGCAAATACCAGGCAGAGAAGTCATGCCGCTCGTAACCGGCGGCGGCGGGCGAGTTCGAGGCCGAGTTCGAGGCCGAGCCCGAGCCAGGCCGCAGACGCCGCAGCTGCTCGACGACTGGCCGCGCGGCGCACGCCAGGGTGTGGGCTGCCATCGATCGTTCGGTGAACAGGTAGCCGGCCTTGGTCGCGATGCGCACATCGGCGCGCCGACGGCCCACCGCTTTGCCGAGAACCCGTTCGCTGATGCCGCTGCCGTACGCGTCGGCGGTGTCGAACGTCGTGATCCCCTGGTCGATGGCACGCTCGACCAACCGGACATGCGTTCGCCACGAACTGCCGGACGACACGCTGCCCAGACGAACGCAGCCGAACCCGAGTCGGGCGCGTCCCGTCTGGCTACCCTGCATGCGGCCAGTTTCGCACACTCGGGGCCAGCGTGCCCAGTGAGTGCGTCGACTTGACGACGACTGTCGGCTCGCCCACACTCTGTCCGGGAGGCGAGATGGTGTTGTTGGGTTGTAGAGAGGTGGCCGCGGTGGAATCACACCGCGACTTGGGCGAGGTGCCCGAGCGCAACGGCATCAGTGGCACAACGGACGACAACGCATGAAGATCGCCGCCTACGGTTGTGGCCAGAACTACACGTCGGCGCGCTTTCGCGTCCGCCAGTTCATCGGCGACCTCGCCACCTACGACATCCACGTGCACGAGTACATCGCACCCATCTACAAGCATCTCGAGCCGAAGTCGCACAACCCGGTGTGGCTTGCGGCCATCAAGGTGGCCCGGCCGATCGCGTTGATGCCATCGGTCATCGCGAGCCATCGTTACGACGCGAGCTGGATCCAGAAGGAGATGATCTGGGGTCGCGACACGCTCGAGCGCTTCACGCAGGGGCCGCGCTTCTTCGATGTCGACGATGCCCTCTGGGTGCCTCGAGAGGGTTCGGCGTACCACATGGCCCGGCTCGCCCGACACATGGACGTCATCATCGCCGGCAACGAGGCCATCGCCAACTGGTTCAGCCAGTTCGCGAACGACGTTCGCATCGTGCCCACCGCGATCGACTGCAGCCTGTTCTGCCCGCCCGCGGTCCCGGCGCCCGCCGATCGGCCGTTCACCATCGTGTGGACCGGGCAGAAGGTCACCCTTTACCACCTCGTCGTCGTCGAGGAGGCGTTGCGGATCTTCATGGAACGCCACCCCGACGTGCAGTTCCACGCCGTGTCCGATGCCGGGCCGGTGCTGAAGTCGTTGCCTGCCGAGCGGGTCACCTGGGTGCCATGGTCTCCCGCTGTCGAGGTCACCGCCATCCAGAACGCCCACATCGGCATCATGCCGCTGGTCGATGACGAGAACGGCCGGGCGAAGTGCGCGTTCAAGATGCTGCAGTACATGGGTTGCGCTGTGCCCAGCGTGGTGACGCCCATCGGCTTCAACAAAGACATCCTGAAGACCGGCGGGGTGGGCCTGGCCGCAACCACCACCGACGAGTGGGTCGACGCGTTCGAATCGCTGTACGCAGACCGCGAGGCGGCAGTCGACCTGGGCCGCCGTGGCCGCCAGGTGGCACTCGATCACTTCGATCGGCCGATCATGGCCAAGCAGCTTGCCGAACTGTTCATCGACGTCGTGGGCGTGCCGTGAAACCAGCTTCGCGACGAAGGCGAGTCGCGTATCTGCACGACAACGTCGCGTTCGGCGGGATGGAAACCTTGCAGCTGAAGATCCTCGAGCATCTCGACCCAGCGCGGTTCGACGCCGTGGTGGTCGTTGCCGAGTATCAGCGGCAAGCGGCCGCCAGGTTCCGCGAATGCCTCGACGCCATCGACGTGCCGTTGCTCACGGTTCCCGACACGCGAGCGCTGCCCGTCGTGTCGGGACTGTTGCGAATCTGGAAGCTGCGTGGGCTGCTCCGAGGAGCCGGCATCGACGTGGTGCACATTCAAACCCGCACGCCCGAGGCCTCGCGACGCCTGACGCTGGCAGCGTTCCTGGCCCGCACGCCAGCGCTCATCCGCACCGAGCACGTGTCGCCCGGGCCTCACGTCGGCAGGTGGACCCGCTACACAGTCGTTCCGTTCGACTGGATGACGGATCTCATCATCACCGACTCCAAGGCTGACCGCGACGAGCAGATCCGGCTCGTCGGCAGGGCGCCGGAGAAGGTCGCGACGTCGTACTGCGGCATCGATCCGTTCGCATTCGACGAGCATCACGACATCGCTGCCGCCAAGCGGGCACTGGGGATAGATCCCACCTCGGTCGTCATCGGCACCGTCGGGCGGCTGCACGAGCAGAAGGGTCATCGCTATCTCGTCGCCGCTGCTGGCGAAGTGCTTCGCCACTGTCCGGCAACCGTCCTCCTCCTGGTCGGCGACGGGCCCGACGAAGCGGCGTTGCGCCAGCAGGTCGCCGACGAAGGAATCGCCGATCGCGTGATCTTCGCCGGCTTCCAGGCCGACCCCGTGCCGTACATGGAGGCGATGGACGTCGCCGTGATGCCGTCGCTGTGGGAGGGCTTCTCCATCTCCATGCAGGAGTTCATGGCCATGGGCACACCGCTGGTGACGAGCGACCATCACAGCTTTCGCGAGGCCATGGACCACGGCGTGCACGGGCTCATCGCTCCCATGCGCGACAGCGCACAGCTCGCCGTCGAGATCGAACGCCTCGTCCTCGATGCCGACCTGAGGGCGACGATCGGGGCCGCCGCCGCCCACCGTGCCCGCCAGGAGTTCAGCATCCAGCGCCACGTCGACGAGCTGATGACGATGTACGACCAAGTTCTCGCGAGGAGATGACGACATGGACGACACCGACGGCCAACCCATTGCGTTCAACCGGGCGTTCCTGACCGGGCGCGAACAGGGGCTCATCGCCGATGCACTGGCACGCGGCCAACTGTCCGGGGATGGCCACTACACACATCTCGCGAGCAGGACGATCGAGACCATCACCACCTCGCCGAAGGTGTTCCTCACCACCTCGTGCACACATGCTCTGGAGATGTGCACCTTGTTGCTCGACCTCCAGCCGGGTGACGAGGTGATCATGCCTTCCTTCGCCTTCGTCTCCACTGCCAATGCCTGCGCGCTGCGCGGTGGTGTTCCCGTGTTCGTCGACATCCGGGCCGATACGTGGAACATCGACGAAACCCTGATCGAAGCGGCCATCACGCCTCGCACTAAAGCCATCATGGTGGTTCACTACGGCGGGGTTGCGTGCGAGATGGACACCATCATGGCCATCGCCGCAGCGCACGGTCTGGCGGTCGTCGAGGACGCAGCGCATGCCTTCGGCGCCACCTACCGCGGCCGAGTGCTCGGGTCCATCGGCGACCTGGGCACCCTGTCGTTCCACGCCACCAAGAACATCCAGTGCGGCGAGGGCGGGGCTCTCCTGGTCAACGACCCGTCGTTGCGCGAGCGGGCCGAGATCATCCGTGAGAAGGGCACCAACCGCGGTCGGTTCTTCCGCGGCGAGGTCGACAAGTACACGTGGGTCGACGTCGGCTCGAGCTACCTGCCGTCGGAGATCCTCGCTGCGTTCCTCACCGCTCAGCTGGATGCGTTCGACGAGATCCACGCGAGACGGATGCAGATCTGGTCGGCGTACGAGTCGGCCATCCGTCCGTGGGCGCTCGACCGACAGGTGCAAACCGCAGCCGAGTCCGACCACTGCCGCCACCCTGCCCACCTGTTCGCACTCGGCTTCTCCCACGGCGATCAGCGACAGTCGTTCATCGACCACATGGCCGCAGCGGCCATCAAGACCGCCTTCCACTTCGTCCCGCTCCACTCGGCGCCTGCCGCCCGCCGATGGGTGGGTGACCTGCACCTCCCGGTCACCGATGCGGTCAGCGACGGGCTGGTGCGCCTGCCGCTCTACCCGGGGCTCTCCACCGATCAGGTCACGCGCGTGATCGAGGCGGCGTTGCGGTTCGAGATGCCGTCACCGTCGGCTGCTGCGCGCGCCTGACCCACGGCATCGGCACGCCAAGCGGCTGGTCGCCGACAGCAACGTTGTAGGCTCCGCCGCACGCCCACCCGGCGAGTACCTCACGACAACGTGTCCTACCTGAAAGCGCCGCCAACGTTGCGAATCCTCATCGTCACGCCGTCAATTCCGTATCCGCCCAACTGGGGCTTCGGAATTCGTGTCTTTCAGATCGTCCGCCAGTTGTCGCAACGCCACAGCGTCTCGGTGCTCTGCTACGCCAACGAGGGCGACGACGACAAGGTCGCTGCGCTCGCCGAGGTGTGCCACTCGGTGCACACCGTCACCTCACCGTTGCCCGACTCGCGCTCGAAGCGAACGGCCCAGCTGCTCAGCCTGCTCCGGCGCAGCTCGTTCCAGACCGCGAGCGTCAGAACCTCGGCGATGCAGTTGCGGGCAACCGAGCTGGTCAGCAGCGAGAAGTTCGACCTGGTGCAGTTCGAGTCGAGTCAGATGAGCTGGCTGGAGCTGCCCACCGGCCTCCCCTCGATCGTCGACGAGCACAACATCGAGTACGAACTGCTCCAGCGCATGTACCAGACGGAGCGCTCGCCGTTCCGCAAGCTCTACAACTGGGGCGAGTTCCGCAAGTTCCGGCGTGAGGAGCGGGCGAGCTGGCACCGCGCAGATGGCTGTGCGGTGACGTCCGACCGAGAGGGCGCGATCCTCGCCGGGTTCGAGCCGCACCAGCTCATCCACGTCGCACCCAACGGCGTCGACATCACCTTTTTCACGGGTGACGACGAGGCGGTCGACGACAACAGCATCGTGTTCACCGGTTTGCTGAGCTACCGGCCCAACATCGATGCGGTCACGTTCTTCACCAAACAAGTCCTGCCCTTGATCGTTCGCCGCCGGCCGAACGTGGTCTTCTCCATCGTCGGTCTCGGCGCACCCAGCGAGGTGACGCGTCTGGCGGGGCCCAACGTTCGATTCGTCGGAGAAGTACCCGACGTTCGGCCGGCCGTGCGTTCGGCGGGCGCCTTCGTGGTGCCGCTCCGAATGGGCAGCGGCACACGTCTCAAGATCCTCGAGGGCCTGTCGATGGGAAAGGGCATGGTGTCGACGACGCTGGGGTGCGAAGGGATCGCGGTGCGCGACGGCCAGCACCTGCTCGTCGCCGACGACCCGGCCGCCTTCGCCGAGGCAGTGCTGTCGCTGCTCGACGACCGCCAGTTGGCGGCACGTCTCGGTCGCGAAGGCCGGGCGCTGGTGGAGCAGAGCTACAGCTGGCTGTCGATCGTCGACGGCCTTGAGCGCTTTCACGAACGGGTGCTCGACGCACGTCGCTGACCAACGAACGATGTCTCAGCCGCTTCTCCAGTGGTTCAGGTGCTGATGCGGATGTTGTCCCAGTGCCAGGTGAAGGGGTCGGTGACGTATTGGGTGTCGTTCTCGTAGGCCTTCATCGGGTTGTAGCTGTCGTCTTGGATGATGAACACGCGTGGTCCGGCGGGGAAGCGGCCGGGGCCGGTGACGCTGTCGACGACGCCGCCGGGTCGGGCTTGGGTGCGCGTGACGGTGCCGTTGCCGTTGTCCTTGACGCAGATCGTGTAGCGGGTGGCTTTGTCGGTGGAGC
>JACDJA010000855.1_pt1 | contig 29909 bp, 31 predicted proteins | sample 7449241 | NCBI WGS metagenome assembly JACDJA01 (sample SAMN14253289, study PRJNA609438) | sludge metagenome | isolation source: initial anaerobic sludge | collected 2018-12-20 | reverse complement strand
TTTGGCCATCTCAATGATACCAAGTAATCAATGCAGGCTTGCTCCGATTTAAACATTTCTTCAAATTCCATTTGGTCTGCCGGATATTTCATTTCGTAAAGATAAAACTTTACGGGAGATGATTAGATACCCCATTAAAAAAATTTCCCAGTCATTTGTGTTTGAGGTAAATCTATGGTTCCCATAACTGCTGTTGTTGTGTTTTTCAAGTCGTCCATTTAAATCATCGTGGGTTGCGCCGATATAAAACTTATTCAGTTTCTTGCTGTAAAGAATGTAACATGCTGCAAACATGGCATTTCATTAAACGATAAAAAAACCACCCTCAAAAAAATAAAAGCACCTGCGCATGCGGGTGCTTCAATTTCCGTGGGCCCAGCTGGGCTTGAACCAGCGACTCCCTGTTCCGATAGCTATCGGAAGAGTCAGGTGCGCGTTTGCATTATCAGGCAATATGTGGGCCCAGCTGGGCTTGAACCAGCGACTCCCTGATTATGAGTCAGGTGCTCTAACCAACTGAGCTATGGGCCCGCAAACTTAATTTGTCTATCTTTGCTTTCGCGGATGCAAAAGTACAAAAGAGAAACGGATAATCAAACCCCTAATTTCAGAAAATGAGTCCTCTCACCAATATCAAAAATATTGTTTTTGACCTGGGAAACGTGCTTGTTCCCCTTAACTTTGAACGACTTAAAATCACTTTCGATCGACTGATGACAGATGGAATTCGATTTTCATTTGAAGAGATGGCTGTTGAAAAGCCCTTTCTGGATTATGAAACAGGCCAAATCTCCACCGAACAATTTCTTGTGTTTTTAAAAAAACGGCTGCGGTTGAGCGTCAACCAACATGCGATAATATCTGCATGGAACAGCCTGCTGGAGCCTTTCCCCGCATCCCATGTCACACTTTTAAAGCAACTGGGCACAAAATACCGGCTGTTTCTACTGAGCAATACCAACGCCATGCATGTAAAGCATTTTGAAGAGATAGAACCGGGCCCTTTTAACATACAGGACATGTTCGAGAAGGTTTACTACTCCAACGTGCTGCATCTGCGAAAGCCACAACCTGAAATATTTATTAGAGTGCTGAATGACAACCGGCTAAATGCTGCAGAAACGCTCTACTTAGACGATATGGAGGTTAATTGCCGGGCAGCGTCGGCGCTGGGTTACCAAACACTGCATGTAACCCAGGGGCTTGACCTGACAAGCTGGTTCAATAAACATAACAGGGGATGATAGTTATTTTTTCACCAGCACCCAAACGTTCTCTTTGCCCGAAAGTGCTCTCTCCTGCTCCATGGCATTGATGGCCTGCTTCCGGTCACTAAAGCCCATGTACGCCACGCGAAAATAATCGCTGTTGGCACCCCAGGAGCGGGTTACAATCTGCGTTTCATATCCCTTTTGTCGCCATTCGGCTTCAAGCTTTTCAGCATTCTCCTGATTCATGAAGCTGCCGGCGATCAAAAAATAGCGATCGGGTTTCATAGGTTGCGGTGGCACAACCTCTTCCTGTTGCTGCACCGGAGGCGGGGCCGGCATACTTTGTTCAACCACCGGCTCGTTTGTCTTCACAGGTGTAACGCTTTTCTTATCTTTACATGAAATGGTCAGAAAAACCACCATCATAAAAGCCGGAAACATAAGTTTCTTCATAGTCGCTGTTTTAAATGAATCGAAAATACAATGCAAATAAGCAAAATAACCTGACACTTACAGAGCTAAATTACAAATTAATTATCTTTTCTGCTAAAAATATAACAGGCAGAAACATAAAAGTAAATGGAGAGATGGATAAGAAGAAGTGGGTTGTACTGGATTCGAACCAGTGACCCCTACCCTGTCAAGGTAATGCTCTAAACCAACTGAGCTAACAACCCTTCTGTTTGGTTCTGCAAAAATATAAAAATAAGCCTCATTCCACTCTCAATATGAATAATTTTTACTGGCACATACTCGATTACTTGTTTGTGGTGTTCCACACAGCCCTCATTCTGTTTAACCTGACGGGTTGGATATGGAGAGGCACCCGTCTCTGGCATCTGGCGTCTCTCCTACTCACCGGAGCTTCCTGGCTGCTGTTGGGAATGTTTTATGGCCTGGGCTATTGCCCCCTCACCGACTGGCACTTCAATGTTTTGCGGAAACTTGGGGAATCCGGCCTGCCACTTTCCTATATTCAATATTTGATTGAACGGCTAAGCGGATTCAGCATCTCAGCTCAACTGGCCAATAGGGTTACTTTGTTGGTGTATCTGCTTGCCCTTGCGCTTTCGGTGTATTTCATTTTTTTTGTTCATCCAAAAGAGCATGATTAACCTTATTTCATAAAGGCTTTCACCACCAAAGCCTTCTCTGCTGAATCGTTAAGGATGCGATAGGAGCCAGCCGCGGCCGACATAACAAAAGTCTCTGCATAGTTGAAACGCTGTTTCATGCCGTTTTGTGTTTCCACGAGAATGGAAGAACCCTCCACCAAAGAAAGCACATGGCACTTGTCACCGGTTTCCACCGAAACTTCTCCTTCTGGCTGAATATGAAACCGGTGCACATCGTAAGAGTGTTTATGATGCGTAGAAAGATGATAAAGTTGCCAGCCAGCGCCCTCGTCCAAAAGAGAGGGATGTGCTAACAGCTTCTTGAGCACATAATTACCTTTGCGATGAAAACAGAGGTTGTCCATACCGCGCTTAATATTGAGCGGCCGTGGGTTACCGTCCAGGTCGAGGCGTACCCAGTCGTACATTTTAAAGGTAAAGATGGAGGGTGTGGTACTTATCTCCAACACCATGTTATCGATTCCTGAGCCGTGAATCGTGCCGGGGGGAATGAGAAACAGATCGTGCTTGTGTGAGTCAAGCACCTGCACATGGCGGGTAATGTCTATTGGTTTCTTCTCTCTGAAACTATAATTTAAATCAGTCTCGAAAGCTTCCGGGTCTATATCTTCCCGAAAGCCTATGTAACATTTAGCCCCCTCGCGCGCATCGAGGATATAATAGGTCTCTTCCTGCGTAAGATTCTCGCCAAAATGCTGCTTGATATAGTCTAAATGGGGGTGGCACTGAATGGATAAATTGCCGCCGTCAAAAGTGTCAAGAAAATCAAAACGTATGGGAAACTCAAAGCCGCACTGATCGGCATGTTTACCCATCACAGACTGATGCTCCTGAAACATCAGACAGTCGAACGAAATCTCCAGCAGGCGGCCGTCACTCTCGAACAACAGCCCGTTTTCGGGAGATATGAGCTCAAACGACCAGGCATAGTTGATCTCCTCCGGGTTCAATCCCTCTATTTTCTCTTTCATCCAGGTTCCGCCCCATACTCCCGGCTCAAACCAGGGACGCACCCGAAACAGATTTTCACCCATCGTTTTTAAGGCTTGCCGCATCTCGCAGCCCTCCATCCAGGTAGCTCTACCTGGTACCTGATCGTCCACAAAAAGATCAATCCGAGGCAATAGGTGCTGCTTGTACAGGTTTAGTACTACCCAATCCACAAAATAATAGCGTTTGTAGGTGCTTTTGTTATCGGTTTGCCCGGTTGTTCCCAGGTTGGTAACACTTCCGGCTCGTGCTCTGAACTGAAGTTCGTTTTTTGGCAAATCAATATAAACCAGCAAGCCCTCCCAACCAGCCAGAGCAGCCCCAGGGCCAATGAGAATGTTGATGTCGGCCTCGGGTTCAGGGACCATGCTATTCAGTTTCTCACGATCAAAAAAGTCCTGCAACGCAATGGTGGCACGGGTACCAAAAATGGGGTCATCACCACCCAGAAAAGGGCTTACCAGGGTTTCTACATCCTCGGGCGATTTCATGGCCTGGCTCACATTGTACCAGCGGGGTTTTTTCCCCAGCTTTTTGAGCGCTGCATCCAGATCCTCTTTAAAATCGTTGTAAAAAACGCCCACGTACCCGTCAATAACCACCGTGGTTTCCTGAAACAGTCTTTGGGCCAGAGATACAATGCCTTCCTGAATTTTTCCGCCTTCCAATTTATAAGAAGGGTAGATATCGTATTTCCCCGGTGTGAGAAGGGGTCTATTTGCCGGCAAAAGATATTGGCCGGTTTTTCTAAGGTTATTGTTCATTGTTCTTTGTTGTTTGTTTGTTTGTTTGATTTACTTTACCCCCGGATGCCCGCCTACTGCCAGGCAGGAATCCGGGGTTATGCACGAAAAACCACGTCGTGGATTTAAACATATTGGCCCCCAGCCTGCGCTGGGGACCTAAAGGAAGAACTTTTGTTACACCCCCGATTCACGGCCGGCTACGCAGCCGTGATCAGGGGTTATTCAAATTTACCCCCGGCTTGTGCCGGGGACATTATACTTCAACAGCATGTCCGAAGGGCAACTTTGACAAATCTCTTTACAGACTATCCTCCAGCATACCAATAGCTTTCCACAACACACCTGCCGAGCCTCTGAAGGTCCCTGAACCCCGGGGTTCATTATTCACCGAATACCATTCGAAAAAACCATCGTTCTTCATGACACGCTCAGTCATGGGCAGTATCTGTTCATAGGCCTCTTCTAAAAACCCGTATTTCACCAACTGCTGTATCATACGGCCACCAAACCAGGTCCAGTCGCCACCATTTTGATAACTATATTCGGGATTCATGATGGGGTTGGCAAAATAGCCTTCGGGATAGGGTGGATAAAGTGTTAATCCTATGGAGGTTGCACCGGCTTCTTTCACTCTTGAAACCATCTGCTCCAGCGATCGCTTAATCTCCTCCTTAGACAAAAGGCCGGCCTCTATGGCAATGGCAGTACCCCCAAAATAGTAAATGGTATCTTCGTTAAAATCTTCAGGAAAGGGTGAACCCTCCAGATAGATATGAGGAATAAATTTATGTGCTTTAGCATCCCACAGGTGCTTCCGGGCATTTTCGGCCAATTGATCGCGAATGGATTCCCACCTGGCTTTTGAATCGGGCAAGAGCAACATGAGGTTGTCCAGGGCAATGATCATCATGGCATTATCGTAAATATCAATCGCCCGGTGTGTATTCTCATTTATATCCACTCCCCAGCCATGTTCGGGCTGTACATCGCCCCAGTCGGCCGTAGTGGCGCCCCAAATAAGACCATATTCTTCGGAATAGCGATGGTTCATCAGGAATTCCATGGCCCACTCCATGCATTGGGCTACTGTTTTATCGCCTATTGCCTTGTTTAAAATAGAACGATCACCGGTTGCCTGCACATATTTATAAACGGCCTGAATGAGCGAGCTCTCCTGGTCGGTTTCCACCGTGTTTTTATGCCCGGCGTAACGAGGCTCCAGTCTCGAATAGCTATAATTGTAATCAACTTCACCTATCAATTCTTTCGGGGTAAATCCATCTATGATATTGCCATCATCGCCTTGCATGCGAAAGAACACCAGAAGATTTTCCTTAAGCTCTTCTGCAGGATAAACTTCGGCTGCCAGTTCAATAAAGGTGTTGTAATCACGTATCCACACCTCCCGATATCCATCTCCGGCATTGAAACCGGTTTCTACTATTTCTATCGCTTTATTCATTGTAAATTCGATAGAAGCGTTGTTCTCCATTTTTTCAGAGAGAACTTCTTTTTCCGCCTTTTTGGTTTGACAGGCGATAAACACCAGAACAAACAACGAGGGAAATAATACAAGATTTCGTTTCATAATGTTTCCTCTTTCGCCACAAAGACCTTAATTGTCAGCCACAGAGACACCCAGGCACTAAGATTTGTGGAAATTTATTTTTTGAATATGCAAAATTTAGAATAATATTTCTTTGTGCTTTCGTGCCTTGATGGCTAATTTATTTTGACTTTTGACGAATTCCATAAAGAGAGATAACCAACAAATAGAAAATGGCCGCCACCAGCACAAAAATACTGGCTGTAATGTTCACCATATCTCCTATCCAACCCATAAGGGGAGGCAACACAGCTCCTCCGGAGACGGCCATGATCATCAGCCCTGAAATTTCATTGCCGCGGGTGGGGTATTTCTCAACTGTGAGCGAAAAGATCAAGGGAAAAATGTTGGCAATGCCCAGACCAATCATAAAAATTATGACCAATGCAGCCAGCTCGGAAGGGGCAATCAAGAGGAGAAGAATAGAAAGCAGTCCCCCCACCGACGACCAGAAGAAAAACTTACCGGAAGATATCTTTGTAAGCAAAATCGCCCCCCCGAAAGTACCCAGCATTTTGCCAAAAAAATAGAGGCTGCGGCCCGACTCGGCCAGCGTTTGCGCCGACCCGAACCTGGCCAACAGAAACTGACCCGACACGGCATTGACCCCCACATCAATTCCCACCACCAGAAAGATACCGATGACCATAGAGGCGATAAAGCCGTTACCCAGCAATTTAAATGACGAACCAAAGGTTGCACGCCCTTCAGCGTTTTGAGTTTCCTCAATTTTTACAGCCCCGAGCCATACAACCGTAAGCAACGAAATGGCACCAAATACGATAAACAGTATCTTCCAGTCGCCAAACTGCAATGCGAACCAGCCGGCCAGCGGGGCAGCCAGCATAGAACCCACTGCCTTCACAAATTGTGAAAAACTAAGAAAGCTGGAGCTGCGAGCGGGTGTAACCACATCTATCAACAGCGGATTGGCCGAGACCTGCACGATGGTGTTGCCAATCCCAAGGAAAGCAAACCCTACAAGCACCATCGTAAAAGTGTAAAAGAAAAAGGGCAACAATAGACCGAACAAGGTGATTAACATCCCAAGGTTCAGGATATTACGTTTACCCAGCCGATCCTGTAAAATGCCCACAGGTACCGAAAGAATAAAAAACCAGAGAAATACGGCCGACGGGATCAGTTGAGCCAGTGTATTGCTCAACTCAAAGTCCATCTTTACCCGATCGACACCAATACCCACAAGATCGCAAAAGCTCATCACAAAAAAAGCCATGAGCACCGGGGCCACGCGTTTGATAGAAATTCTGTTCATAAAAAATTATTGAGTTACTGGGAAATATCTTTTGTGTCTTTGTGCCTTTGTGGCAACCGTTTTACATGTCCTTCAAAAGGGGCGCAACGCGGCTCCAGAACTCAGGCTCTACCAATCGGGCGCTGCCAAGGATGGCGGCAGTTTCTTTTAACTCGGAAGTCTCCACCTTCAACTTCAATTCTTCCGTCTTAAGTTGTTTATTCATAGCCGGCCAGAACAGATTGAATGCCCGGGAGATATTGCCTCCTATAACCAGAACCTCAACACCGAAAGCTACTATCCAGGGTCCTAACAGCTCCACCAGTTTGGCTCCGAAATCTTCAAAGATGGCTTTGGCATCTTCGCTGGTCTTTGCAGCATCGGCCACCTCTTTAGCACCGCTGGCCTGTTTGCCTGTAAGTTGCGTATAACGTTTTATCAGCCCACGGGTAGAAAAATAATCGTCGGCACTGCCCTCTTCAAACGGAAGATGCCACACACACCCCTGGTAAGGCACCTCAGTGCCGGTTAGGACAGGCAAGCTATCTTTCAGGAAGGCCGAACCAAAACCGGTACCTAAAGTGATGGCTACCGAACGATTGGTGCCAGCAGCCTTTCCCACCCAATCCTCGCCGATAGCGAAAGCTGTGGCATCGTTTATAAAACGAATGGGAAAATCACCCGGGAGTTCCAGATATTTACGAAGGGCATCGGGCACATCCAGCCCGTAGATGTTTTCATACTTGTCGTTTTCGCCTTTAAACATCGGGATACCCTTCTCGTAATCGAAAGGGCCCGGCATGGCAAATCCAATGCCTGCCACATTCTCTTTGCCAGCCAGATTTAAGGTTTTGCGGATGGTCTTGCCCCAGGCATCGATAATCTCGCCAGCCCCGGCATGATTGTCCAGATCGTTTTCGGCGAAGGTCTTCTCCAAATATTTTTTTGCCCCCAGGTCAAAGGCAGCACTGCTGACGTGACTCCCGCCTACGTCAACTCCAATGGCAATCTTTTTAGACATCTTTTATCGTTTTATATCTATGGTGTAGGTAAACTTGTCGGCACGGTAGAACCCGATGTTGTATTCAATGGGGCGATCGCCGGGATCGAAAACAAAACGCTCACGCACCAGCACTGGCTCCCCCTGTTTTATCTGTAACCGACGTGCTGTGATGCCTGACGCCGAACGTGCTGTGATCTTTTCCTTCGAGAGGGAAGGCACCACATGAAAATCCTTTTCAAGCAGATCGTACAGGGGGCGGGAGAAATCCTCCTCTCTGGTTAAACCAATGCGGGGATGAAAATAACTCTCAAAATAGACAAACGGTCCATCGTTATCGCCTCGTAGGCGGCTTAAACGCAACACCTCGGCATCAGGCTCCAGATGGAAAAATGAAGTGATCTTCTCATCGGCCCTCACCCAATCAATGTCCAGCTTATAGTTTTTAAACGACACACCCTTCTCATTCATCTCCTGGGTAAAGCTATGCCAGAGCTGAAGATGCGTGGTCACTGTTTTTTTAGCCACCCGGGTACCTACGCCTTTCTTGCGCACCAAAAGTCCTTCGTATTCCAGTTTATTTGTAGCCTGTCGCAAGGTGTTTCTGGAGATGCCCAACTGTGAAGCCAACTCCACCTCCTTAGGAAGCAGACCACCCTTTTGATACTCGGGTAATTCTATTAAATCCCGCAACAATTGCTCAACCTGCGCGTGTAAAGGCATAGGGCTGTCGTGGTCAATTTTTAGTTGCATTTGTCCATTTGTTTGAACATGCAAGATAGGGATTATTTTTATGTGACCAAAATTTTTACGGGAAATTTCGTAGCTTTGATAAAATTTGCTAATTATTATAGTTGAGCGAGAATCCTTGTATTAAAGCTAAGTATCCCACTGAAAAGCAATGACTATGCAGACTATAAAATTAAGGATAAATGACAGCGTTTACGAGCGAATAATCTGGCTGTTAGGTAAGTTCAACAAGGATGAAGTGGAAATCATCCCTGAGGACGCAGCTTTTAGAGAAACCCAGATTTACCTTGAGACAAAACTCCATGAAATAATGCAGGGAAAAGCAGATTTTGTTGATTTAGACATTGCCAATGAAAGGCCTGAAAAAATAATTCGCAAGAATGAAGATCGTCCTTAAAGAATCCTTTCTGCAGCGATTAGAAAAGCAAATTAATTACATTTCACTTGATAGTCCCGGAAGAGCAAGAAAATTTAAAAATGATTTGCTGAGTCGAATAAAAAACATCCCTGGTAATCCTTATAAGTACAGAAAATCACTCTATTTCGAAAACGATAAGATAAGAGATTAAATGTTTAAAGGATACACGATTGTTTTTAAAATCAATGATGAGCAGATTGAAGTCTTTGGGTTTGTAAAATATCAAAAGAGCCCTACTGATTAAAAAACCGTCTCAATTACAAAGAAGATATTCCACAAAGAATTTGTCCTCAGTGCTTTCGAAGATAATAAAGCAGGATTAAAACGTTTTTATCATGACCAAAGAAGATATCAAAACTAAAGAATCGAAATTAATTGAGATGACCGCCGACTTCTGCGCGCAGAAGTTAAACAGTGAATACCGGCAGTTATGTGAAAAACTCATTAAAAAGATGGGCCGAAAGAGAGACGTTCCCTTTCAGAGAGGAAAACTTGAAATTTGGGCTGCCGCGGTGGTTTATACCATCGGTACCATCAATTTTTTGTTTGATGAGTCATTTGAACCGTGCATTACGTCAGATCAAATAAATGAGTTCTTTGGCACTAAAAAATCAACCGTTTCCAATAAGGCCGCGCAAATCAGAGATTTGTTTGATATAGGTCACTTTAACCCGGAGTTTTCCACAAAAAGAATGTCCGAAAACAACCCTTTCAACAACCTGGTAATGGTGGATGGTTTTATTGTGCCTCTGGATTCAATATCCGTAGAGATGCAACAAAAAGTCAGGGAGGCCAGGGCACAGGGAGGTGATATTGAGTTCACCTCAAAATAATCACAATGAATTCATATATTGCTGTGAAAAGGGGACTGTTATACTTGTGATAAAATAAGGTAATAAGGTTGATAATAGAGGCTGCGCAATTGGGCTACTAAGGTTTAAAACAGGAAATAAGGTTTTTTCTTTGACTATTGTAAACTCTTTTGCTACATCATCCTTTTATGGAACTTTACGTGATTCTCCAATTACATTGCCCAAGAAGATAGGTTTATGGAAAGAACTTTATCTTTTCTTTTTTCACCTTAGTAGAATTGCCGGTGCAATAAGCTCCCGACCTTATTACCTTATTTTTTGTGCCGGAGGGGCTCTAATATTTGTTTAACCGTTCAACCCTTAATTCGCATTATAAACGTATTTCATCAGCTCCTCAAAATCAGTAATCACCGCATCGGCTTCACTCTGGTCCTGATGGTTAAATCCCTCGCCGCTCCAGGCTACGCAAAACATTCCGGCTGCCTTGGCAGCGCGGATGCCATTTGGCGAGTCCTCTAACACCAGGCAATGAACTGGTTCCACTTTCATTTGAGCCGCGGCTTTCAAAAATATGTCCGGTTCCGGCTTGCTTTTTTTCACCATCTGCCCACTCACCACCACGGTGAAATAACTCTTTAACCCCGACTTGTTTAGAACCAAATCGACCACCTCAGCCGATGAGGAGGAAGCCACCGCCAGGGGCAGCTTCAACTCCTGAAGTTTATCCAAAACAGGAACCAGACCGGGCATAGGGTTCAACTCATTGAGTGATAAGAAATAACTGATTACCCGTCGGTTGCCCATCTCCAACATCTCCCCGGCACTCCTGGAAAGGCTGTGTCGCTCAATAATGCTTTGCCACATCTCATCGCTGGCGGTACCCATATACTCCGAATGTTCCTCGGGGGTTATATTCAGCCCCAGGTCGTGGAACATCTGTTTTTCAATCTTTACATGATGGGGTTCACTATTTACGAGCACACCATCCATATCAAAAATAACGGCTTTAATATTTGGCATTTCTCTATTCACTCAACAAATGTCTGGTCTTTATCTTTTCCTGCAGGAGAGCCGGAGAGATATCGGTATCCACCTTAATAGTGTAGGTCTTTCCCGGCAGCACATCAAAATAGTTATCACTGAAATGCATCATCTCGTCCGGCACGTAGAGCATCAGGTTTTTTACAAGGGTGTTGGCAGATATCTCCACCACCGGTTTACCGGCCTGGTCGATAACCTTCAGCTCAATTTGGGGCTTCTGTAATTGCAAGTCTTTAGGTTTACTAAAATAATGCAGAGTTTCGGTTACCATGTTGCTCCCTTTTAACAATCGCACATTCGCTACCACCTGCCCCGGACTATTGCCGGCCAGCAGCTCATCCACTGGCAGTGCGACAACCAGAGCGCTGTTGTTGGCAGGTACCTTTACACGACGCTCCACGGTTTTTATCAACTTTCCATTGAAGTTCAATATTTCCAATGCTACCAGGCCACTAAAGCTTTTCAGTTCATCCGATACCACGTAAATCAAAACATTGTCCTCTTTTTGGGTTACGGACAATATCACCGGCTCAAAGGCCTTGCGCATAGCATAGTGTTGTGCTTTCCAGTTGCGGTAATAGTCGGTGCTTGACCACGAAGCCACCGGCCAGCAATCGTTGAGCTGCCAGTAGAGCGAACCCATGCACCAGGGCATTCCGCGGCGATGTGCTTCCACGCCTATGCGCATGCCGCGTGCCTGCAACACCTGACTCATGTATAGGAATTGCTCAAAATCTTCCGGCACCTCGTATTCCCAACTCATATACTCTTTGATGCGCAGGTTGCCAATACCGCTACGCTGGTGAGCAGCCATCACATCCGACTCGATGTCCCAATCCCCGGGAATGGTATATTTCTTCACGGTTTCGAACTCGGGGAAGGACTGGAACCCAAATTCGCTCATAAATCGACCTACATACTTCTCAAAATCGGAGAAGGGATGTAGCCCATGCCATACGCCCCAGTAATGTTGGTCACCACGATCCAGTGTCTCGTAGCTGGCAGGTTGATCGGCCTCATAGCCAGCCTGCGGGGAGGAGGGCCAGTAATCGTCGCCGGCGGTGTATTGAGCCACTACATCGGGCAGTATTTCATGAAATACCTTCAGATAGGCGTCGTTGATCATAGCGGCAGTATCTTTGCTGTATTGCTCTTTCCAGCCCCAGCCTCCTTTACCGTAATAGTGCCAGGCGGTATTGTTTTCGTTGTTGCCACACCAAAGGGCAATGGAAGGATGGTTCCGCAGACGAACCACATTGTTGATGGCTTCCTGTTTCACGTTGTCTAAAAAAGCCGCGGTGCCGGGATACATGCTGCAGGCAAACATGAAATCCTGCCACACCATAATGCCGTTCTCATCGCACAACTCGTAAAAAACATCGTTTTCGTAAATGCCGCCACCCCACACGCGGAGCATATTCATGTTGGCATCCGCCGCTTCGGAAATCACCTTGCGGTACTCTTCGTTCGACACACGGGGGAGGAAAAGATCGTTGGGGATGTAGTTGGCGCCTTTGGCAAATACTTTGACACCATTTAGCTCGAAATAAAAGGATTCACCTTTTTCATCGGCTTCACGCACCAGTTTCAAATCGCGCAGACCGGTACGAATTTGGGTGGAGGCTATTTTACCCGAGCCGGTTTTAACGGTAACTTTAAAATCATAAAGATTTGGATTACCCAGGCCGTTGCTCCACCAAAGGCGGGGCTTGCGTATGGTGAAAGGCAGCTCTATTTGCTGAATTCCTTCCTGAAAGGTAACTTCTTTACGCGCCACCTCTTTGCCATCGGTAAGGTTTTCCACAATTACCTGGACGCTGCCCGGGGAATTCACCATCAGGTTGACCTGAGCCACCAGGTTGGCAGCCTTGGCGCTCACATCGGGCTGTTTCAGAAACACGTTGTCGATGCGCACGCCATCCCAGGCCTGCAATTCTATGGGGCGCCAAATGCCGGAGGTCACGAATCGCGGGCCCCAGTCCCAGCCGTAGTGATAGCCGGCTTTGCGGGTAAAGATGCTCACCTTGTTGGGCCCCATGTCGCCATTCTCACTCTGATCGTTGGAAGCGGGCAGGCGCAATCCATAGGCTTCCATCTCCTCCAGTCCTTTTTGGATGGGTGAATGGAATACAATTTTCAAGCTGTTTTGACCGGGCTTGAGATGCTTTTTAACATCGGCCCGCCAGCTGCGAAACATGTTGTTGGCTTCAAGTACCAGTTCGTCATTCACAAACACATCGGCATAGGTGTCCAGGCCATGAAACAACATCTCCACCCGGTCGCGATTGAGCAGGTCGCTTTCCACCTCAAAAGTGGTGCGATATTGCCAGTCCACCTTGTCAACCCACTGCAGGTCGCGCTCGTTGGTGCGGTAGTAGGGATCCTCTATTTTCTCGTTTGCCAGCAGATCGGTATGCACCGTGCCTGGCACAGTGGCCGGTAACCATTCGTCGAGACCTGCCTGGCTAAACTCCCAGCCGGAGTTGATTTGAAGTGTTTTTATGGTTGGGGTTTGGGAGTGAGCACTGAAAATGGCTCCGAAAATTATCATTAATGTCGAAATCCATTTGCGAATTCTTGTATCGAAAAATAAGTTTTTCATAGTACGCGTTTTATTATTCAAGTTCAAATTTAGTCAATTCATTCATAAAATCATTTAGATTTTTCTCTTTTCCACAGTCACATATCTTCCATTGAAAAACCTTTGAATTCTCTCTTATAATCTTGCAGTACCCCTTGTATTTTTTTTGATTTTTTCTGTAAAACGGAATAGCTTATATTTTCTTTTTTACGTTTAACCTCAGCAAACAAAACTTTTTTTTCCAAATCATTTACCGCAACAATATCAATCTCATTTTTATTTCCTCTTTCCCACCAGGTGCCAATCGAGGAATATAGTCTAAGCGATACCAGTTTATCTATAAAGTATCTTTCCAATATTTTTCCGCTATAGGTTGAGTAATCTCGTTCCACAATGGTTCTGAGATAATCGAAATTTCCAATTTCAACAGCACTCTGATACTTATAGATGAAGCGAAACCAGAAAGTGAGAAAATTGTCAACAATCGCATATTTTATGTTCCTTCCTCCCGGTTTTGAGAATATAGGACGTACTCTTTGGATCAGATTGAAATCATTCTCCAATCTTTCCAGATATCCTCCCACACTAACTTCCAGAATCGATTCAATCTCAGAACGTGAGGTTTTTGATGAAGCAATCAATGAAAGGATGGAAAAATAGGTGGCATAATCTTTCCCGAACTCCTCCACAAGGATATTTCTCCCTTCATCAATGAAAAGGGAGTTCTCTCTAAATACTTCATCCAAAATTCCCGAAAGCGTAAAAGCTTTTTTGTTGACCAGTAGTTCCACATATTTTGCAACCCCTCCGGTGAAGGTATAAAATGCCAGTAAGTCATCTTCCTTATACCCCGGATAGTTCTCGGCAATGATCTCTTTCAATGTATTAACATCGAATGCTTTTAAATGGATTCGTTCAGTTGCCCTGCCAAAGAGGGGTTCTTTGGAATTCTCAAATATATTTTTCATTAAGGAATAAATGGATCCGCAAATGACCAAATTCATTTTACTATGGTCTTTGTAACTGTCCCAAATATTCTGCATCTCACTGTACACTGAAGGATTAACAGAATTGAATTCCTGGAATTCATCAAGAATAAGGGTAATACTCCTGTTTTCTGACAAATTCATCAGGTATTGGAATAAATCTTTAAAACGAGTGAACGAACCAAAAAGCCTTACATGAAGCCTGCGTTCGATTACTTCTTTGAATTCCTCACAAATAAGAACTTCATTTTTACGGGTGACAAACAGGTAAAGTGATGTATTATCACCTTCATTCGCTTTTTTTATAAGGCTGGTTTTCCCAATACGACGCCGACCAACAATAACTGTCATCTGGGCATTATTTTCCGACCGTTCTTTTATTGAATCCAGAAGAGCCAACTCCTTTTCTCTATTATAGAATTTCATCCGTAAATAATTTGTTTTTTGATGGTTCCCGAGGCTCCAGGAGAACTCGCCTCAATGAATTGGAGCTCGTTTCATAAGCCGACCATTTACTGCAATCGGCGTTACTGTAACGGCCATTGCGATAACGCAAATATACACAGATTAAAAGAAGAATTGCAAAAAATGCGCTTCATTTAATGTTTTATCCAAACAAAAACCGTGATAAATCCGAGATTGATATTTCTGTGCAAAAACGGCCTCAAGGTCTTCCGGCAGATGCCTGCCGGGAGGCATCTGCCGGAAGACCTTGCTCCGACGTAATATCGGCCGCGGAGCGGTCAAAGAGCGGTAGAAATAAAGGCCAACTCATAGCTGCTCTAAACTAACGCCTGTTGCAACATTCTACCGCTTTGTCACCGCTCCGCGGCTATTCTACACGACCGCCTGTAACAACCTTCTACCACTCTATCGCCGCACCGCGGCTTATTCTAAAGATTCCGTACCAACCCCCTTATTTTTCCAAAATATCTGTTGTCAGATTTTTAATGCTGGCTTCAATGCCTTCAAAGGGTTTTCCATTTCCCTGGTTGTCGTCTTCAACAAACATATATTTAGTACCTGCCACACCTTTGGCATCTATAATCCTTTTGAAATCAATCACCCCTTCGCCCACGCTGCACACATCTTCTTTATACACGTTATAAAAAGGAGCTTCATTGGTGTGCATGTCTTTCAAATGAAGAAGCTGGAACCTGCCCGGATATTTTTGAAACATCTCCACAGGATCCTGTCCAGCTTTGACAGCCCAAAAAATATCCAGTTCCATAGTAATCAAATCTTTATCCATTTCGGGCATAAAAATATCGTAATAAGGCACAATGCCATCCACGGGTTCAAATTCAAAGTTGTGGTTGTGGTAGCCAAACTGAATTCCGGTCTCCTTCATGATGCGCCCCACCTTATTCCAATCCTCTATCATCCGCTTGTAGGTTTCAATGGTGCGGTCGGGTTCATTCACCCAGGGCTGAACACAATATTTCACACCCAATTCGGCATGTGCGTCGGCCATCAATTTGGCATTGTCGAGAGTGATACCCGCCGCCTCTACCTGCGTATGGCTGCTGATGGTTTCCATACCCAAATCGGATACCATCTTTTTAAACTCAGCAGGCATAAAGCCATAAAATTTACCATCGGCATAATTCGCCAGCTCAATAAATTTATAGCCAAGGTCGGATACTTTCTTTAATGAACCTTTTACATCCGTGCTCATGGCATCGCGAATGGTATAAAGCTGCAATCCAACGTCATAGCTTTTGCGATCGACGGTTTTGGCTGCACAGGCCGACAGTGGGCCCAACAGGAGCATGCTGAAAGAGCCTGCCGCTGAAATTTTTAAAAATTCTCTTCTGGTTTTCATAGGTGTAAAATTAAGACGGGAGACCGGAGACCGGAGACTATGAGTTCTTCACTGAACAGAACTGAAAAAACTTTAGCATCCCATCATCCTCCCGTACTATTTATAAAAATTACGAATTAACTGTTGACCATTTATGTGTGTTTTCAATAAGGTAATAAAGTGGAGTGGTATGTTGTACCCTAAATTCTACTATGTCTCCCTCGGTTTGCATCCGACCATCAGAATAAATAAATATTGAGGTTTGCATTAACGTCAGGCATGAATTCAAAAAAATGGCCATAGATTCCCAGATTACTCGCTAAAGCTCGTAATTCAATTAATCTGGAAATCTGTGGCCATTTTTTTTCCATTTTTCCATATAATCTATCAATTTCACTAATTAATTTGCTGCAAAGCAGCAAATTTTATTTAACGATAAAATCGTCAAAAGGCTGCGTAGCAGAGTACAATAATACTCAAAAAATTCAAAAAAGATACCTGCGAAGGGGCAAATCCATGCTTCACAAAACACACTGCAGTGAGTTCTATGAAATGTAACCGTAATGTAACAGTTGCTTAACCATGCTGTAATTACGCTGCTGTATGTTTGCATTACAAAAAACAGTAGGAATGAAACAAAGGCAGGTAACAGTGGCAATGGCTATTACAGCAAGCATATTTACAGGTTTTGCACAGGAAAAGGAGCTCTTTGAACCATCAGGAAAACCAATCTTTCGAATATTTTCTAACTACCACAGTTCATTTTCCGAAGGTGAAACTTTTAATGCATTCGAAATCACCAGAGCCTATTTGGGATATAAATACCATTTTAACCAAAATTGGAACGGCAGATTGATATTTGACGTGGGAGACCCTGAAGATGGTGGGAAGCATGAAATGTCGGCTTATGTTAAAAACGCATCAATTACTTACAAAAAGAACGGCTTAGCTGTAAACTTTGGATTAATAAGTACCACATCCTTTAAAACACAGGAAAGTTTTTGGGGATACCGCTATTTATTAAAATCATTTCAGGATGAATATAAATTTGGCTCGAGTGCCGATTTAGGTGTTAGTGCATCTTATAACTTTAACAATGTAATTAGCACTGATTTGATAATTGTAAACGGAGAGGGTTATAAAAAGGTTGAAAAGGACAGTATTTTTTCAGTAGGTGCCGGCTTAACCATCAAACCTTTTAAGGGACTTCAGTTTCGTGGATATTATGGTACTTCAACTAAAGAGGAAGGAGAGCTAAAACGCGAGAATACTACCGCACTTTTTGTGGGATATGGCCTTGGGAATTTTTCTTTTGGCACAGAATACAATATTCAAACTAATCATAAAATGGTGGATGGCAACGATTGGGCCGGCTATTCACTTTACACTACTTACAACATTAAATCCTCCGGTATATTCGTCCGTTTTGATAATCTCACACCCAAGGATGGTCTTAATGTGGCTCATGAAGAAAAACTATTTGTTATAGGCGCTGAGTTCAACCCGGTTAAGGGGGTAAAAATTGCACCAAACTACAGACATCATTCAACAGAGGCCAATGGCACAGAAAACACGGAATATTTTTATTTGAACTGTGAAATAAAATTTTAAAACGACCCATTAAAATCACACACTATGAAAAAACTATTGATTGTAATATTATTCGGAACATTATTGGTTGCCTGTAATAACAGTAAGAAAAAGAGCACGACAAACGACTCTGAAGAACCCAGGAGCATAGCCGCGGCCGGGGCCACTTTTCCATTACCTTATTACAATATGGTTATAAAAAACTATATTAAAGAAACAGGCGGAACGGTAACTTATGGGGGCATAGGTTCGGGAGGAGGAATAAAAAGCCTGAAAGATAAAGTTGTGGACTTCGCGGGTACCGATGCCTATTTATCGGATAAACAAATGGCCGAAATGCCGGCAGAAATAGTTCATATTCCCACTTGTTTAGGCGCTGTTGTCATTGCTTATAATCTCCCGGGGATTGAAAGCTTAAAATTAACTAATGAATTACTGGAAGGTATCTTCACTGGTGATATTGCACAGTGGGACCACAGGGATATACAGGCCAATAATCCCGGTTTAACGCTGCCTGATATGACTATCACCGTTGTGCACCGATCAGACGGAAGCGGCACAACCTACATTTTTAGTGACTTTATGAGTAATGTCAGCCCCAAATGGGCCAACCAGGTAGGCAAAGGTAAAGCCTTGCAATGGCCGGTTGGCATAGGTGCCAAAGGCAATCCGGGTGTGGCAGGGACCATTAAATCAACAGTTGGTTCCATAGGTTACATAGGCAGCGAATATGCATTTGCCCAAAAAATACCTGTGGCGTCGTTAAAAAACAGCAGTGACAACTATATAGAGCCTTCCATCGAATCAATAAGTGCTTCAGCCCGGGATGCGCTCCCTGCTGATACACGAGTGATGCTAACAAACTCTGATGACCCGAATGCATATCCTATCAGTGGGTTTACCTGGTTAATCCTTTATAAAGAACAGGCTTACAACGACAGAAATAAGGCTCAGGCACAGGCAACACTTGAATTTTTAGATTGGATTATAAGTCCCGATGCACAGGCTTTAGCGTCAATGGTTAATTACGCACCACTCCCTGAAAAAACTGTTTCCCAGGCTAAATCCATTCTTAGAACTGTGACCTATAACGGGGAAACCTTGCTAAATTAAAACAGTGAATCAAATATGCCGTGCTTGTAATGAGTCCCATTCTTTTTTGCAATGAGTAAAAAAATATGAAGAGCGATTCAATAACCAGGCTTGTTTTACTTACTTCATCCCTGGTAATAATCTTAGTTTCGGCAGGGATGGTGTTTACTCTTATTGGCGATGCCATGCCGGTTTTTGAAGAGTTTGGATGGCGGTTTATTATTTCCACCGAATGGAACCCCACCGAGGCAAGAGAAAGCTATGGCGCGTTGCCTTTTATTGCCGGAACATTGAGTACTTCGGTGTTGGCTTTAATTTTATGCTTACCCATGGCTTTTGCCACTTCTTTATTCATTGCCGAATACTTTCGTCACTCTTTTATTTCGAAAATAATAAGCACCATGGTTGATTTGTTGGCTGGTGTTCCTTCCATTGTATATGGATTGTGGGGATTTTATACGTTACGTCCGGTAATTGTGTCACTTGGGCTCGACCCGCAAGGCTACGGGATATTTACAGCAGGATTAATCCTGGCTATAATGATTATCCCTTATGCCACTTCGTTAAGCACCCAAATAATTGCTATGGTACCTGCTGAATTAAAAGAGGCCGCGTATTCCCTGGGAGCTACAAGATTAGAGGTAATCACAAATGTTATTATTCCTTATGGCCGTTCGGGGATTATGGCCAGCTATATATTGGCTTTTGGCAGAGCCCTGGGCGAAACAATGGCAGTGACCATGCTAATTGGAAATACCAACATTATTCCCACCGGATTATTTAGCACGGGTAATAGTATGGCCAGCGTAATTGCCAACCAATTTGGGGAAGCAGACGGACTGAAAATGAGTGCCTTGATTGCGATTGGATTATTGCTGTTCGCGATAACCGGAATAATAAACGCCCTCAGTAAGCTGGTTATTAAAAAGATGTCGTGACAAGAGGAAGCAGTATGGGAGAAAATAAAAACACAAAAGAACTAAAAGACAACAACAGGCAGCGCTTGCTAAAGGATAAGATTTTTCTATCAGCTGTTATTATTGTTTCTGGTATCACAATTTTACCTGTTGTGCTCATTATTGGTAAGGTGTTTTGGGAAGGAATAGGACAAATAAACTTCTCATTTTTCACCGAAATGCCACCCAGTACATATGAGGCAATGATTGCCATTGTAAATAACGAAACCATACCGGGCGGCATAGTAAATGGTATTACCGGAACCCTGCTGATAGTTACACTGGCATCTGTAATAGCCATTCCCACAGCAATTCTTATAGGGTTATTTTTATTTGAAAACCAACAAAGCCCTTATGCCAACTTGGTGCGAAACCTGTCGGATATTTTACAAGGGGTCCCCTCTGTTGTACTGGGACTAATCGCGTACTTATGGGTGGTAAAGCATATAACTCACGGATATTCAGCCCTTGCAGGCAGTGTTGCATTGGCCATTATGATGTTTCCATTGATCATCCGATCCACCGAAGAAACCATGAAAATGATCCCCGGAACATTAAAGGAGGCTGGCTTAGCACTCGGTGTTCCTTATTATAAAGTTATTTGGAGGATTCTAATTCCCACAGGTTTTAGTGGATTGTCAACCGGTATCTTATTGGCCGTCTCCAGAATTCTGGGAGAAACGGCTCCCCTTATGTTAACGGCTCTGGGAAACCCAGGGATCAACTGGGATGTAACCTCCCCAACCAGTGCGGTGCCATTGCTAATTTGGAGCTTTTATAACGACCCCAATATGGTTAACCTCATTTGGGGATCGTCATTATTTTTATTGGTACTTGTGCTAACTCTGAATACTATTTCGAAACGAATTGCAGCCACCAGATAAGTTATTATGATATGATGAATATGCACATTGACATACTGGAAAATCCTGTTCTGAAAGTGGAGAACCTTCACATCACTTATAATAAGTCGGAAAGTTACGCTGTTAAGGATGTGAGTGTCACCATTAAAAGAAATGCCATAACCGCCATTATGGGCCCTTCGGGATGTGGGAAAAGCACTGTACTAAGAGCTATTAACCGAATGCACGAACTGTATGCCAGCATCTTAACCAAAGGAGATATTTATTTAAACGATGAAGATATAATGAAGATGTCCACCATGCATCTACGAAGAAAAATTGGCATGGTATTTCAGCACCCCAACCCGTTCCCAAATATGAGTATTTACGATAATGTAATTGCAGGATATAAACTAAACGGGATTCGTATTAAAAAAGCTCAGCGGGATGATATCGTGGAAAAATCGTTAATCAACGTGGCCATGTGGGATGAAGTTAAGGATTCTCTAAACAAAAAAGGATCCTTTTTATCAGGTGGCCAACAGCAGCGTTTATGTATTGCCCGGGCAATTGCATTTAAACCGGATGTGATTTTACTCGACGAACCCACATCGGCCTTAGACCCGGTTGCCACGTTAAAAGTTGAAGACCTGCTGGTTAACCTTAAAAAGCACTACACCATAATTATGGTAACGCACAATATGTCGCAGGCTGCTCGTATTTCAGATTATTCCATGTTTATGTATCTGGGCAACCTTATTGAATATGGAAAAACGAAGATGATGTTTACAAATCCCCGCGATAAAAAAACGGAAGAGTATCTCTCGGGAAAATTTGGCTAATCAATTTTGAGTCCACTCCGAAAAGTCTAAAAATGAAAATATGCCACGAAGGCACAAAGACACTAAGAATCATAAAGAATTAAAAATAAGCAATCTATGCCTCAAGAAATCTTTGTGTCTTAGAGCCTTGGTGGCAAGAATATACTTTTCGGAGTGGCCTCAATTTTATAAAACAATAAAACTACAAGGCGATATGATACTAAGAGAAAAAGCAATAAAAGAAATACAAGCCAACTTTAAAGACTATTCTGATCTGATGATTCAGCAGCTGAATAAACTGGAAAATATTGTTCAGAGTGGCTCTGACTCCTTCTCCGAAAAGGATATGAAAAAGTTTGCCTCGGTTGAAAAACAGCTAAACAATTATGAGGTAAAAATTAGCGAAAAGATTATAAGTACAATTGTACTTCATCGGCCTGTGGCATCAGAACTCCGAGGTTTAATGGCATGCTACCGCATTGTGATAAGTATGGAGCGAATTGGAGACTTGATTAAAGATGTAATTTACTTTATACAGGAGATAGAAGACACGAAACTGTACGAAGAACTGTCGGATGTGATGCTTAGCATGGTTGCTTCAAGCAGCAACATGGTACAAAAAGCCTTGCTTTCATTTATAAATGAAGATAGAGATGCAGCAATCTGGACTATTAAAAATGATGAAGTAATTGACGAAATGAATAAAAAGCTGATGAAAAAGGGAATCAAAAAATCAAAACTTCAGGACGAAGTGCAACAGGTTCTCCTTCATTTAATCAACTTCAAGAGTGTCATCTCAAAGATCGAACGAATAGCCGACCATGCCGGCCATATTGCCGAGGCTTCAATTTTTGCATTGGACGGGCGGGACGTACGACATAAAAATATTGATAGAGAATGATCTCTATAAATGCAGTATATTCGTGGAAACACCAATTTCTATGAACGAGGATATCAAACGGATCCTAATTGTTGACGACGAAGAGGACCTTTGCGAAATATTGCAATTTAATCTTCAGAGCGAAGGTTACCAAACCGAAACAGCCTACTCGGCAGAAGAGGCACTGAAAAAAGATTTAACCAGTTTCGACCTGTTATTGCTGGATGTAATGATGGGCAGGATGTCAGGCTTTAAGCTAACAAACACCATTCGCAAAGAGATGAAAATTGACGTACCCGTAATTTTTTTAACGGCAAAGAGTGGCGAAAACGATTTACTAACCGGATTTAACCTCGGGGCTGATGATTATATCACAAAGCCCTTTTCTATAAAAGAATTAATGGCAAGAGTGAAGGTTGTACTGCGACGAAATACAATCGATGCCGAACAGAAACATCCCAAAGTAATTCAGATTGATAATATGGTAATGGATCTGGAAAACAAGAGTTTAACCATACAGGATGAACCTATAAATTTAACCCGAAAAGAATTTGAAATCCTCAGGTTACTCCTAACAAACATAGCAAAGATATTTTCCCGCGAGGAAATCCTGATGAAAATATGGGACCATGATATTATTGTCACAGACCGCACAGTGGATGTAAACATTACACGACTCAGGAAAAAAATAAAACAATATGGAAAATATCTTCAAAACCGCCCGGGATTGGGTTACTATTTTAAAATTAAACACTAAAAAAGTAGGTTATGCGGTTCAATTTTAATTATAAAAGAAAACTGTTCCTATATTACTTTTCTGTATTCTTTATTGTTACAGCATCGTTTTTCGTATTTCAATACAAGCGGGAAAAGCAATTTAGAATAATGCAGCTCGAAAACACCTTGAATACTGTTACCGATATAACTAATAATTTTATTGCCGGGAATAATCTGATAGCTAAAAACAACACCGCTTTAATAGATTCTCTTTTGCAAATAATTGCTAAACAAGACACCAGGCTTACGGTAATTGATAAGAACGGGGAGGTTTTGTATGATAACTTTGCGAATGATTCCGGGCAAATGGAAAATCATATAAACAGGCCCGAAGTTCAAAAAGCGAAATTTTCAGATTCCGGGACAGGCTCCGACATCCGTATTTCAGCGACCACAGGCCAGGCGTTTTATTATTATGCACACAATTACAAGGCCTATTTTATTCGGGCCGCGGTGGTATATGATTTACAAGTCCAAAACTTTTTAAAAGCTGAACGACTGTTTCTAACATTCATAGCCTTTTTATTTATTGTAACCTGGTTAATCCTCTCTTTTGTCACCAGTAAAATGAGTGAAAGTATTACTAAATTAAAGGATTTTGCAGTTCAGCTAAGGCAGAATAAGCCTCTGGTTAAGGATTATAAGTTTCCGAAGAATGAACTTGGCGTTATTGGGAAGCAAATTGTATCCATGTTCAATAAGCTTGCGGAAACAAAAAATGCGCTTAGTTTGGAAAAAGAAAAGCTAATTAAACATTTGTTTGTCTTAAATGAGGGCGTTGGTTTCTTTTCTTCTGAAAAGAAGGCGCTATTAACCAATACACATTTTGTGCAGTATTTGAATCTAATAGCCGAGAAATCATCTATTCACCCGGAACATATCTTCGAGGATAGCAAACTGGATAAGCTTCACGCTTTTTTAAAACGATATGTTGAAGACAGCAATGCTGTAATAAATCAGAATGCATTACCTCAGATTGAATTCACCCTTCAAAATAACGGGCATTACTTTGTAATAAAGAGTATTGTTTTTCATGACAAGAGTTTTGAGATTTACATCAATGATGTGACAAAACCGACCAAAAGAAAATTGCTTAAGCAACAAATGACTTCGAATATAGCCCATGAGCTGAAAACCCCGGTTGCTTCGGTAAGTGGTTATCTGGAAACTATCCTGAACAACAAGGATATACCGGAAGATAAAAAGGATTATTTTATCGAAATGGCCTACAAACAGGCCATCCGGCTTAAAAATCTAGTAGAAGATATTGTTGTTTTAAACACCATTGAAGAGGATGTGGATAATTATGATTTTAGCTCTTTGCAAGTAAAGATAATAGTATCTGAAATAGTTGATAATCTCGAAAGTCTGATAAAGCAACATAATGCCAACGTAGTAATTAACATTGATAATTTGGTAAATGTAAAAGGGAACCGCTACCTGGTAACTTCGATATTTCAAAACTTAATAGACAACGCTTTGAACTATGCGGGAGATAATATTAAGATACAAATAGATATGTATCATCACGATGAGGAGTTTTACTACTTTTCGGTGAGCGACAATGGTGTGGGAATACCCGAAGAGCACTTGCCGCGCATTTTCGAGCGATTCTATCGCATCGATTCAGGGCGCTCAAGAAAGATGGGCGGTACAGGATTGGGCCTTGCCATTGTAAAGCATGCAGTAAACATACATAAAGGTAAAGTTTACGTTACAAATGGACCCGGCGGGGGTGTTGAATTTTATTTTACGCTGCCTAAATTTTTGACATAAAGGCAGCAGGATCAACGGCTGCCACTTCCACCCAATTTTGCCCTATTTCCAGCACAATCACACTGAATGGAAGCAGGGTCCCTATTTTATCTTCAACTTGCAAAGCCTGATGGACCAACGGCTGAACTCGCAACTCTGAACTCACAACTCAGAACTCTGAACCCCGAACTCATAACCCTATTGTCGTGTCTTGCCTACTTAGCCAATTTAATGGCTGCCAGTTTCTCCTCAAACTCATTTTTATCAATCTCCCCTTTTACATATCGCTCTTTAAGAATATCGATTGCATCTCTTGTATCGAACTCATCCGCAGAACCAAAAGTACCGCTCAAGCCGCGTGTGGCAGCCCATGTAAAAAACAGAACCGAGGGAACGGTCACAAGCCATCCCCAGCCTATATTCCATGCACTGGTGTAGTGTTTCTCTTTTTCTGGTTTCATGATGTTTTCAATTTTGAGTTCTATTAATTAAACAACCTCTAATGGCATTGGTTCAAAACATGATATGACAGGTCAATCTATTCTCTCTCAGTCAATTTAACGATAGGCGTAAGTTCTATTTTCCTGAACTCCACTTCAGAGCCCTCGGCCTGAAGCGCTATTTGCCCCTGGTTGGCAGTACAATCGTATCCATAATTTACAAGGTCATCATTCACCCACACTTTAACTTTATCGCCCAGGCACTCTATGACCATGGTATTCCATTCGCCTACCGGATTTTCAGAGCCATCGGTTAAATTCTTAATTCGTCGTTTTTTGCCTTCGGTGATACCCCATTCCTCCTTTGGCCCCCGACGCTCCACCATGTTGGGAACGGTAATGTCCTCCACAATGCACCAAAAGTCACCCGCATTTTCGTGCTCCATTTGAACCTCCAGCGATTTTGGGAACATCCCATACAAAGCTCTTGGGGTAGAAGCATGAACCAGCACGCCACAATTACCCGGCTCTCCGGCAAACCGATATTCGACCTGCAGTCGATAGTTCTGAAATACAGAATCGGTAATCAAATGGCCTGCCGGAGTACCCAGACTCACCAACATGCCATCGCGTACAATAAACGGATTAATGGTGTCGGGGTTGTTGTCCATCGCAGGAACATCTACATGCCAGCCGGTTAGGTTGATTCCGCTAAAAAGAGTTTGAGGTTGGGGTTGATTGCTGCACGAGAAAAGTGTAAAAATAAAGAGAAGAGGAAGGATTGACGATTTCATTTGTGGTGTTTTTAAGGTTGAACTTGCAAATTACTATTTTTAACTCAAATAAAAAAGAGGTCAATGCCATTTATACTTTTAAGATGAGTGTGTTATATTCCCTGTTCATTTTACTTTTCGCCTGGGTGAAACGGCTTGTTATTTGCGAACATGGAAATAACAAATCCACCACTGAGCAAGATTGCCCCTATTAAAAAGGAGTAGAAGGCTGCATTTGCCGGCTCCAGCGGATAACTGTCCTTGAGCAATGCCACCAACTGTGCCCCTGCAATACCTCCCGCACTCCAGGCAGTCAGAACGGCGCCATACACCACAGGCATCATTTCGGCTCCAAACACATCAAGTACAAACGAAGGCATGGTTCCAAACCCACCACCATAACAAAGCAAAACATAACAGACTAAAACAGCAAAAATGTAGGGATTGGTTACAAACATGAGCGCAATAAAAACTAAAATTTGACCGCCTAATATAATCCTGAAGGTTTCTGCACGCCCAACTTTATCTGAGAGTGCGCCCCATAAAAAACGCCCGCCGCCATTAAACAGCGAACTGATGGCTATTAATGTGGCTCCGATACCCGCCAACTGCCCGGCGTTTAAATGTGGACTATAACTTTTGGAGATGTCCTGCATCAATGGCGATTGAAAACTGATGAACATGATGCCTGCTGTTATATTTATGAAGAAAATAAGCCACATCAAAACGAACCGGGTACTGAAAATGGCTTTCGCAGTCGAAGGAACCTCGCGAGGAGTTACCACGCTAAATGTTGTGATACTTCCTTCAGGATTAACTTCGCGAGACTTCGTTTGGGGCGGACGTACAAAGGAGGCTGAGAAAACTCCTAAAATCATAATAATTATCCCAATAAGAAAAAAGAGAGAGACCAGCTTGCCTTCTGCAAATTTCATCACCTCCGGAGCAATAATTTTTGACATCACCAGCGCACCAAAACCAAAACCCATAACCACCATGCCAGTGATGAGTCCTTGTTTTTTGGGGAACCAACCCGAAGCTGTCACAACAGGCGTTACGTAACTCAAGCCAAGGCCAGCGCCACCTATCACTCCAAAACCTAAAATAAAGACAGGCAAATTAACGAGCTTAATGCCAAGTGCAGCCAGCATATAACCCAATCCGTACAGCAGGGCACCTGTTACTGCAAGGCGCCTGGCACCATACCGGGGCATATTTATTCCACCCCAGGCAGCAGAAATCCCCAGCGTTGCAATACTTGCACTAAAGGCCCATGCAACGGCCGAATGCGACCATCCTGATTGCGCTTCAATGAGGGGCTGAAAATAGCTCCAGGCGTAAACAGTTCCTAAGACAACCATGAGCAACGTGCTCATTATGGCCACGCCCCATCTCTTTGATACCTTCATAATTCCGGAATTAGATTACCGTAAAGATAACAGTTTTTTGGAGGAGGAATTGTGAATGAGGAAATAGCAATAGAGATGAGGGATTAGGGATTAGAGATTAAGGAGCAAAAGAAGCTGAAAGCTGAAAGGAATAAGGAATAGTAGAAAATAGAAGCCATTGTGATAATCAGATGAGCACCAGCGGTGCGGCATTATGCAAAACGGCAAAGCCATTCCGGGCCCTCGGCATCCGGCGAAATTAAAATGACCCGCTGTAGAGAAAATTCACGAATCTTCTCTTTTTGGAAAATGACAAGATGCCAGGCACAAATAATCCCAGGCGGGGCGATAAATGAAGCAATTGGCGAATTATCGTCCACAATCACACTGCACATATTGTTGGGCACAAGTAAAATGGAAATTTGCCTCGCTATGAATTAAAAGAGAAAATTCGTGAATTTTCTCTACCCATCCGAACGCAAAAAGCCCCGGCTCCTTTTTGGAACCGGAGCTTTGGTAAAGGTCTGCGGCGACCGGATTTTATCCCGAGCCCTCGGGACTCCAGCTTTTACGCAATGCGTAAACGTAAAAAAGACCATCCCGATATTCGGAACGGCCGTTTCTGTAAAGGTCGGCGGCGACCGGATTTTATCCCGAGCCCTCGGGACTCCCGCTTTTACGCAGTGTCTGACTTAAACGCAAAAAGCCCCGGTTCCTTATTTGGAACCGGAGCTTTGGTAAAGGTCGGCGGCGACCTACTCTCCCGCTTTTACGCAGTACCATCGGCGCTAACAGGCTTAACTTCTCTGTTCGGAATGGGAAGAGGTGGAACCCTGTTGCTATAGCCACCTGAATGACGTTGACACATTGGACTTCAAAAAACAATATAGCCTTGCAACTCTAACGCAACTAAAAGTCACGGGTAATTAGTACTGCTCGGCTTTGACGTCACCGTCTTTACACCTGCAGCCTATCAACGTCGTAGTCTACAACGTCCCTTAAGGGAGATCTCATCTTGAGACAGGCTTCGTGCTTAGATGCTTTCAGCACTTATCCCTTCCAGACGTAGCTACTCAGCTATGCTCCTGGCGGAACAACTGATACACCAGTGGTCTGTCCATCGCGGTCCTCTCGTACTAACGACAGGGTCTCGCAAATCTCCTACGCCCACAACAGATAGGGACCGAACTGTCTCACGACGTTCTGAACCCAGCTCGCGTGCCACTTTAATGGGCGAACAGCCCAACCCTTGGGACCTTCTCCAGCCCCAGGATGTGACGAGCCGACATCGAGGTGCCAAACCGCCGCGTCGATATGAGCTCTTGGCGGCGATCAGCCTGTTATCCCCGGAGTACCTTTTATCCTTTGAGCGATGGCCCTTCCATACGGAACCACCGGATCACTATGCCCTAGTTTCCTACCTGGTCGACTTGTTGGTCTCGCAGTCAAGCTCCCTTATACCATTATACTCTGCTGGCGGTTACCAATCGCCATGAGGGAACCTTGGGAAGCCTCCGTTACACTTTTGGAGGCGACCACCCCAGTCAAACTACCCACCAAGCAATGTCTCCGACATCTGCCGGATTAGACTCCGGGCAAGCAAAGGGTCGTATTTCAAGGGCGATTCCTCAACCCCTGGCGAGGCTGATTCTCTATCTCCGACCTATCCTACACATCACTTACCCAAAACCAATGCTAAGTTGCAGTAAAGGTTCACGGGGTCTTTCCGTCCCGTTGCGGGTAATCGGCATCTTCACCGATACTACAATTTCACCGAGCGCGCGGCTGAGACAGTGCCCAGATCGTTACACCATTCGTGCAGGTCGGAACTTACCCGACAAGGAATTTCGCTACCTTAGGACCGTTATAGTTACGGCCGCCGTTTACCGGGGCTTCAATTCAATGCTTCTCAGGGTCGAAACCCTAATGACATCTCCTCTTAACCTTCCGGCACCGGGCAGGTGTCAGGCCTTATACCTCATCTTACGATTTTGCAAAGCCATGTGTTTTTGGTAAACAGTCGCCTGGGCCATTTCTCTGCGTCCCGACATTTTACTGGCGGGAGTCCTTTCTTCCGAAGTTACAGGACTAATTTGCCTAGTTCCTTGGCCGCGCTTCACTCGAGCGCCTTAGTATACTCAACCCAACTACGTGTGTCCGTTTACGGTACGGGCCGCTATACTCGCTTTTCCTGGAAGGTACGTATTGTCTTCGCTTCGCCCGAAGGCTAAGCTCTGCGTGCTATTCCGTCAGCACCCA
>JACDJA010000853.1_pt1 | contig 29954 bp, 31 predicted proteins | sample 7449241 | NCBI WGS metagenome assembly JACDJA01 (sample SAMN14253289, study PRJNA609438) | sludge metagenome | isolation source: initial anaerobic sludge | collected 2018-12-20 | reverse complement strand
ATTACCGCTCTCATGCAGGGGCGCCTGTTTGAACGGGATATTTTCATGGAGAAATTCCTGACGGCGGCTGACGGAGCGGAAGATGCACAGCGCTCCGCATTGTTCAAAAAGATCTGAGGGGACCGAGCCATGGGCGAGTCCTTTCAGATCACCGAGCAGTGCAGCGGCCAGTCGTTTCGCTGCAAGGCCGGTCAGAGCGTTCTCAAGGCCATGGAGCAACAGGGGCTGAAGTGTGTACCGGTAGGATGCAGGGGCGGCGGTTGTGGCTTCTGCAAGGTCACCGTGCTTAATGGCGATTACGAATGTGGAAAGATGAGCCGGGTACACGTGCCCCCGGAAGCCCTTGAGCAGGGTGAGGTGCTGGCCTGTCGCATCTACCCGTTGACCAATCTGGTTATTGAATGTCGACCGCAAACCGCGGTCACGCTTGCGAGCGAACAAACTACAACGAGCACACAACAACAAGAGCAATGAGGTAATTATCATGAAAAAGGGTGTAATGCGTCCCGGCCACGTCCAGATCCGAGTTCTCGATATGGATGAAGCCGTCAAACACTATAAAGACCTTCTGGGTCTGATCGAGATGGACCGTGATGACCAGGGCCGTGTGTACCTGAAAGGTTGGACGGAAGTGGACAAGTTCTCGGTTGTGCTGCGGGAAGCGGATGAGCCTGGCATGGACTTCATGGGCTTCAAATGTCTGAGCGAGGAAGTGGTTGACCAGTTGCGCGGCGAGCTCGTCGAGTTTGGTTGCGAGGTTGAGGATATTCCCGAGGGTGAGCTCAAGGATTGCGGCCGTCGTGTGCGGTTTGTGGCACCTACCGGGCACGCGTTCGAGATCTTTGCTACCAAAAACCAGACCGGCAAATGGGGTGTTGGCAACCATAACCCGGAGGCATGGCCGATGGGCCTTGAAGGCATGAAAGCAACGCGCTTTGACCATTGCCTGCTCTACGGACCGAACCTGGATGAAACTCTGGACCTGTTCCGTGAGGTGCTCGGTTTTGATTTGGCCGAGCAGGTAATTGCGCCGGACGGCAAGCGGGTTGCGCAATTCCTGACTGCCAGCATGAAAGCTCATGACGTGGCCTTTATTCATCATGAAGAGCCGGCCAAATTCCATCATGCCTCCTTCTTCCTGGAGACCTGGCAGGATGTACTCAAGGCGGCGGACCTGCTGTCCATGACCGACACCTCCATCGATATCGGCCCGACCCGCCACGGTCTCACCCATGGTCAGACCATCTACTTCTTTGATCCGTCCGGCAACCGGAACGAAGTGTTCGCCGGTGGCGATTACCACTACCCGGATCACGAGCCGGTGACCTGGGATGCCGAGGAGCTGGGCAAGGCCATTTTTTACCACGACCGTGCGCTGAACGAGCGGTTCCTGTCGGTATTGACCTGATTAACCAGGTATACGAAGCGGCACTTTTATAAGGAGGGCCGGTGACACTGTCACCGGTCCCTGAAAAGGGCTGGGCCTGGGTGCCGAATTCCATCGAATAAGGAGAGGTTATGCCAATTGCACAGCTTTATATCATTGAAGGCCGCAGTGATGAGCAGAAAGAAACCCTGATCCGGGAAGTCACCGAGGCCATGGCCCGTTCCCTGGATGCCCCCGTGGAGCGCATACGGGTGATGATCACCGAGATGCCCAAACAGCACTTTGGTATTGCGGGGCAGTCCGCCAAAAAACTCGGGCGCTAGTTCGAAAAGAAAACACCAATAATGACAAAAAAGGAAACATTGATGAAATACAAAAAAGCTCTGACTCTGGCGGGCCTGATCGCTGCCGCTCCACTTTCCTCTCCTGCGCTGGCCGCCAACGGACATTATGTGCCGGGCGTGGAAGGCATAGGAGGGCCCGCTGTGCCACCGCCTGGCGTTTATTACCGTGGTTATCTGGTGCACTACGACATCGACAACCTGAGAGATGGCCAGGGCAACAAAGCCCCCGGAAAGAATACCGGTGAAGTGACAGCGCTGGCGAACCGGTTTATCTGGATTACCGATAAAACCTTTTTGGGTGCCAACTACGGCATGGAAGCCATTGTCCCGTTGCAGGACACCTCTCTGAACTTCAGAGGGCTGGGTGTTAAGGATAGTGATAGTGGCCTTGGTGACATCTTCATCGGGCCCGTTGTGCTGGGCTGGCACGGGCAGCAATGGGATGCGGTGTTTGCGGCGGGTCACTGGTTTGATACGGCAAGCTATGAGCCAACGGAGCCCGCGTCCATTGGCAAGGGCTATGGCACCACCATGCTGACTCTGGGAGGGTCCTGGCATTTTGATGCGGACAAACGCTGGTCGTTTTCAGCACTGTCCCGTTACGAGATCAAGACCGAGCAGGATGACACGGACATTACCCCGGGCGATAGCTGGTTGGTTGAATGGGCGCTGAGTCACCGCCTGGACAGCGGGCTTAATGTTGGTTTGGTGGGTTACGAAGCCTGGCAACTGGAGCGCAGCAAAGGAACGGCTGCCGATAAAGCCGAGAAGCATGCACTGGGCGCTGAAGTGGGTTATTTCTGGCCGCACCTCGGGCTGGGCCTGAACGGTGCTTACTATCAAGAATACAACAATGAAGCCGGTCCTGAAGGAGATTTGTTGCGTCTGCACCTTACCAAGGTGTTTTAAGCCCAAAGGATCAAGCTCTCGGGGCATAGACGAGAGCTTGATCCTGCGTTGGCAGAATGCAGGGATTAGAGTGGAACTCAGAGCAGGGCGCTAGCCAGCCGTTCATAACTGCCCAGGCGATGCTGGTAGTCATGAGTGACTGTTACCACACTGACTTCATTCGACTGATATTGATCCGCAATACGGGTGATTTTTTCAGCGCACTCTTCCGCCGCACCCAACACCATGGAATTCAGCACCGCATCGAAGAAGTCCTGCTCGGACGGGCTTAACCGCGCTTTCAAACTCAGAGCTTCATCGGGGCTTTTCACCACTTCACGGATGCCCTGGCGGAAAGCTTTGACTTTCCAGTATGCCGAGGGAGCTGCCAGGTACTCTGCCTCTTCGCGGCTGTCAGCACACAGGGCGGCGACCGCGATGTTGGCTTCCGGCTGGCCGGTATGACCGGCATCACGCCACGCCTGCTGGTACTCGGAAATGACACAGGGTGGAGCGGGGTCCGGGCTGATAAACAACGCCAGCGTCATTTTCATGCCGAGCTGCCCGGCCAGGCCGCTGCTGCCGCTGCCAGAGGCGAGCATCCAGGTTTGCGGGGCGGCTGGCTGGCCCGGCATTACCCGCAGAGCCTTGTAAGGGTGGTCGTCTGGCAGGGTGTTGTGCAGTAACCCTTGCAACAGCCAGGCTTGTTCAGCGTAGTTTCCTGAACCTGGCCGGATTGGATAGGCCAGGGCGTGCGAGGCCAGTTCATCGCCACCCGGCGCTCGGCCAATCCCGAGGTCTATACGCCCCGGGTAGAGGGTTTCGAGCATACTGAACTGCTCAGCGACTTTGTACGGGCTGTAATGGCTCAGCATCACTCCGCCGCTGCCAACACGGATACGTTTGGTCACACTGGCGATATGGCTGACCAGAATCTCCGGGCAAGGGCCGGCGAAATTGACACTGTTATGATGTTCGGCCAACCAGTAACGATGGTAGCCCAGCAGGTCACAATTGCGGGCCAGATCAATGGTAATGGCCACCGGCGATTTATCATCGGGCAGACTCTGCACCGGAGATTGATCGACGACATTGAGTTTTAAAGCCATGGGAGATCCTGAAAGTAGGGTTTGGGGTATCAGCGTTCGCCGCGCTCATGCCTGGGAAACAGCCAGAAGGCAAACCAGCGGGTAAACCGGGGCATCAGCACGTAGCTCATGGCCACCATGACCACGGCAGTCACAATAAAGGTGCGCGCTAACAAGGGCAGCTGGGCGAGCAGGTCGCCGAACAGGAAAAAAACAAGCGTGACAGCCGGATAAAGTGCCAGCCAACTGACAAGCGTCATCTTGTACTTGGGGGGCGGTTTGACGGGATTGTGTCCGGGCATGGTAAACCAGGTAATGATGCCTGACATGGTTTCGACTTCGCTGGGCGCAACCAGGAGCGGTTCAATCTGCTCCAGTATCTCGGCACGTTCTTCGGAGCTTTGCCAGGAGGCCAGGGAGGCCTCATCCGCAAATTTGAAAATTATGCGGTATTCAGGGTCATTGGGACTGCTCGGGCGGAATAAGTTGGCGCCGAGGTGGCCCGGGTAGCGAGATGCCCGTTGAGTCATTTCGCTGCTCAGTTCCTCAAACCTGTCTTCCTGGCCCTTGATCACCCGGCGGGATATCACGACGGTGACGGCGTTTTCTTCGCTGAGTGTAGAGTCTGATTCTGGCATCTTGAAGGCCCTGACGGTTAAGTCATTTAAAGTGGAGTAGGTTTGAAGCAAGCCGTCGCAGATCAGAAGGCCTATAGTCTATGGGTAACAAATATAGTTTGGCGGTGATTTTTATCTACCTGATCCACGGGAATGTGTAATCTCATTTATGAGAATAACAATATGAATTACCAGGATTTGTTCTACTTCATCAAGGTGGTTGAAAAGGGGAGTCTGGTTTCGGCGGCCCGTTATCTGGATATCCCCACCTCAACCCTTTCGCGTCGTTTGCAGGCCTTTGAGCAACAGCTTGGCTACAAGTTAGTGCATAGAAGCTCGAAAAAATTTGGCCTGACGGAATCGGGGCAGCGCTTTTATGGCAGCCTTTCTCCACTGATGACTGAACTTGAGATGCGCTCGGAGGATGTCAATAGCGAGCTTTCGTCTCTTTCGGGAGATATCAAGATCACCGCCCCGATTGCTTTAGGGCATCACAAAGTGAAGGCGTGGGTGTTTGAGTTTATGGAGCTTAACCCACGGGTGAGCGTGGAGATGTTCCTCAGCAACCAGAATGTGGATTTGGTAAAGAACAGCATTGATATAGCTTTTCGCCTGGGCTCAGTGACCCTCAATGACTGGATATCGCGACCGCTAATGGACACCGAGATGCTGCTAGTGGCTGCCCCGGAGATGCTGGATCATTACCCACAGCCAAAGCAGCCCAGTGAGCTGAATGCCTTGCCGCTGATCGTACTCAAACGCTCGGCTTTCTGGCGGTTTCAGCGCAGTGATGGTTGCGCTGAAACCTTCACCCCCCATGCTCACCTCCGGACGGATGAAATCAGCTTTGCTATTGATGCGGTCAAGCGGGGCCTTGGCGCCTGCTGTGTACCGCGCTACGTGGTGGAGCGCGAATTAGGCAGTGGCGAACTGGTGCAACTGCTGCCTGAATGGTCAATGGAAAAGCGCACCATGCATATGATGTACCCCCATAGAGACAGCCTGCCGCTTAAAACGCGAGCATTCATTGATTTTGTTATGGGTAAGGTAAGCGAAGGAGATGCGGGGACCTGACCGGGTTAATTAGCTTTTCGGTTATTCCCGATTATGGGAACTCCAGCCGCCATTCTTGGTGGTTTTATCCCGTTTTTGCAAAGTTATACTGACTTCAAGACGCTGGCATGTGATCTGACCGTTTTTGGAAACATCCGTGCCACTCAACAACCAAAACACTGCGACAGTGTGCAGGTTCAGTTAATAAATAAGGTGAGCCATGAAAGAGTTCAAACATTTTATCAATGGCGAGTACGTTTCTTCGGCCAGCGGCAAGTTATTTGAAAACCGCTGCCCGGTCGACAACAGCCTGATTGGAAAAGTCCATGAGGCGGGTGAAGCAGAAGTTGATACCGCTGTCCGCGCTGCCAAGGCTGCCTTGAAAGGCCCCTGGGGAAAAATGACGCAGAAGCAGCGATCAACGATGTTGCACAGGATCGCAGACCGTATCAGCGAACGTTTTGATGAATTCCTGGACGCAGAGTGCCTTGACACCGGCAAGCCGCGCTCCATGGCCAGCCATATTGATATTCCCCGTGGCGCCGCGAACTTCAAGGAGTTTGCGGACTCCATGAGCCATCCGACTGAAGGTTTCCGGATGGATACTCCGGATGGTGCCGGCGCCTTGAACGTAGGCCACCGCACGCCCAAGGGTGTTATTGCCGTGATTTCCCCATGGAACCTCCCGCTACTGCTGATGACCTTCAAGGTTGGCCCGGCGCTGGCCTGCGGTAACACGGTGGTTGTCAAACCGTCTGAGGAAACGCCCGCTACGGCCACCCTGCTGGGTGAAGTCATGAACGAGTGTGGCGTACCACCAGGCGTATTTAACGTGGTTCACGGTTTTGGTCCTGACTCTGCAGGAGCTTTCCTGACCACTCATCCACTGGTTGATGCAATCACCTTTACCGGTGAAACCCGCACGGGCGAAGTCATTATGAAAGCCGCGTCGGTAGGGTTGCGCAATGTCTCCATGGAATGTGGAGGCAAGAATCCGGGCATTGTGTTTGCCGACTGTGATCTTGAGAAAGCCGTGGAAGGCACCATGCGCTCGGCGTTTGTTAACTGCGGCCAGGTTTGCCTGGGAACAGAGCGGGTTTATGTGGAACGCTCGATTTTTGACCAGTTCCTCGCCCGCATGAAGGAAGAAGTGGCCAAATTAAAACTGGGCCGACCGGAAGATCCCGAGGCCAACTTCGGGCCTCTGGTTAGCCTCGAACATCGCGACAAGGTGAAGAGTTACTACGATCTGGCTCTCGAAGAGGGGGCGACTGTCGAGATTGGTGGCGGTATCCCTGATATGGGTGCTGAACTGAACGAGGGAGCCTGGATTGAGCCGACCATCTGGACAGGCCTGGCTGATGATGCCCGTGTTGTTCGCGAAGAGATCTTTGGCCCTTGCTGCCATATCCGTCCGTTTGATTCTGAAGACGAAGTGATCGCCCTGGCCAACGACACCAATTACGGCCTGGCATGCGCAATCTGGACTGAAAACTCTGCCCGCGCTATTCGCGTGGCCGAGCAGATGGAAGTTGGCCTGGCGTGGGTGAACTCCTGGTTCTTGCGTGATCTTCGTACCTCATTCGGGGGCGCCAAGCATTCCGGGCTCGGGCGCGAGGGCGGAGTGCATGGCCTGGAGTTCTACTCTGAAACCAAAAACATCTGCATCAAACTCTGAGGAATGGACATGGATAAACAACAGATTCAGGACTGCGGTGATGAGCTTTACCAGGCCATGCTCGACCGCACCCCGGTGCGCCCGCTGACCGAGCGTTTCAGCGATATTACTATTGATGACGCCTACCATATCTCCCTGCGCATGCTGGAGCGCCGTATCGAAGCGGGTGAGCGCGTTATTGGCAAGAAGATCGGCCTTACCTCCAAGGCTGTGCAGAACATGCTGAAGGTTGACCAGCCTGATTTTGGTTATCTGACTAATGCCATGGCGTTTAACCAGGGTGAAGAAATGCCGATCTCCGAGCACTTGATGCAGCCCAAGGCCGAGGGCGAAATTGCCTTCATCCTGAAAAAAGACGTGCTGGGCCCGGGCATCACCAATGCGGACATACTGGCGGCCACCGATTGCGTTATCCCCTGCTTTGAAGTGGTTGATTCCCGCATTGAAAACTGGGAAATCAAGATTCAGGACACGGTCGCAGACAACGCTTCCTGCGGCCTTTTCATACTGGGCGACCGTGCAATAAACCCGCGCAAAGTGGATCTGGCAACCTGTGGCATGGTGGTGGAGAAGAACGGTGCCATCATCAGCACCGGTGCTGGCGCGGCTGCCCTGGGCAGCCCGGTCAATTGCGTCACCTGGCTCGCCAATACGTTGGGGCAGTTCGGTATTCCGCTAAAGGCAGGTGAAGTTATTCTGTCTGGTTCGCTGGTACCGCTGGAGCCGGTTCAGGCTGGCGATTTCATGAGCGTCAGCATCGGTGGCATCGGCAGTGCGTCTGTCCGTTTCATTTGATCGCTTCCTTTGACTACAGGATGTGGTCACAGGAAACCATTACAGGAATTCCAGATATGAACAAAAAACTTAAAGCGGTCATTATTGGCCCCGGCAACATTGGTACCGACCTGCTGATGAAAATGCAGCGTTCGGAGTGGATTGAACCGGTATGGATGGTGGGTATTGACCCTGAATCCGAAGGCCTCAAACGTGCTGCCGAAATGGGTATCAAGACCTGCGCCACCGGCGTGGACGGTGTCCTGCCGCACGTAATCGAGGATGATATCCGGATTGCGTTTGATGCGACCTCTGCCTATGTGCATGCCGAGAACAGCCGCAAACTGAATGAACTGGGGGTGATCATGGTTGATCTCACCCCGGCTGCCATCGGCCCGTTTTGTGTGCCGCCGGTCAATCTGACCGACCACGCAAGGAACCTGGAGATGAACGTCAACATGGTTACCTGCGGTGGCCAGGCCACTATCCCGATGGTTGCTGCTGTAAGCCGCGTTCAGCCGGTGGCCTATGGGGAAATCATCGCCACCGTATCCTCGCGCTCCGTTGGCCCGGGTACGCGCCAGAACATCGACGAGTTTACCCGCACCACGGCGGGTGGCGTGGAACAGGTTGGCGGCGCCAAAGAGGGCAAGGCGATCATCATTATTAACCCGGCCGAGCCGCCCCTGATGATGCGTGACACCGTCCATTGCCTCACCGAAAGCGAGCCGGATCAGGCTGCCATCACTGAGTCCGTGCATGCCATGGTGAAGGAGGTACAGAAGTACGTGCCCGGTTACACCCTGGTCAACGGCCCGATCTTCGATGGCAATAAGGTCACTTGCTATATGCAGGTGGAAGGGTTGGGTGATTTCTTGCCCAAGTACGCCGGTAATCTGGACATTATGACGGCCGCCGCTCTGCGTACTGCCGAGATGTTTGCTGAAGAAGCGGCTGACGGCACCATCACATTGCCGGCACGCGGCTAAGCGGGGGAGAGAACAATGAATTTACAAGGTAAAAAAGTCACGTTGCACGATATGAGCCTGCGCGATGGCATGCACGCCAAACAACACCAGATCAGTCTGGAAGAGGCGGTTAACATCGCGACAGCGCTGGATGAAGCAGGCATGCCGATGATCGAAGTCACCCATGGTGACGGCTTGGGCGGTCGCTCTCTGAACTACGGATTCCCGGCCCACAGCGACAAGGAATACCTCAGCGCTGTTGTGCCGAAGATGAAAAATGCCAAGATTTCTGCCTTGCTTCTGCCGGGGATCGGTACCGTTGATCACCTGAAGATGGCGCGGGATTGCGGCGTCTCCAGCATTCGCGTGGCCACTCACTGCACCGAAGCTGACGTGTCGGAACAGCACATTGGCATGGCTGCCAAAATGAAGATGGACACGGTTGGCTTCCTGATGATGGCGCATATGGTCGGCCCGGAGAAGATACTTGAGCAGGCCAAATTGATGGTCGGCTACGGTGCCAATTGCATCTATGCCACCGATTCTGCAGGTTACATGCTGCCCGACGATGTCACCGCACGTATCGGATTGCTGCGTGCCGAGCTACCCTCCGACATCGAAATCGGGTTCCACGGCCACCACAATCTGGGTATGGGCATCGCCAACTCGCTGGCTGCGATTGAAGCGGGCGCATCTCGTATCGACGGTTCCGTTGCCGGTTTAGGTGCGGGTGCTGGTAATACACCACTGGAAGTATTCTGTGCCGTACTGGATCGCATGGGTGTGGAAACCGGAGTTGATCTTTACAAGATCATGGATGTCGCTGAAGACCTGGTGGTACCGATGATGGATCAGCCGATTCGTGTGGATCGCAACGCCCTGACCCTGGGTTACGCGGGAGTTTACTCCTCATTCCTGCTTTTCGCAGAGCGGGCGGAGAAAAAGTATGGCATTTCGGCCCGTGACATTCTGGTGGAGCTGGGCCGTCGCGGCACGGTTGGCGGCCAGGAAGACATGATTGAAGACCTGGCACTGACCATGGCCAAAGAAAAGGGATTGATCTGATGACTGACGTATACGAGAACAAACTGACACAGGCTCAGATTGAAGAGTTGGCGATCCACTGTGAGAAAGCCGAGCTGGAAGCCTATGAGATCACCAAGATCACCAACGATTACCCCCAGATGACCTATAAGGATGCCTTCGACATCCAGTGGGAAATCCGTCGTCGCAAGGAAGAGCGTGGCCATAAAATCGTTGGCATGAAAATGGGGCTGACCTCCTGGGCCAAAATGGCGCAGATGGGTGTTGAGCAGCCCTGCTATGGTTTTCTGGCGGACTACTTCAGCGTGCCCGAGGGCGGTGAAATCAAACATGACGAGCTGATTCACCCGAAAATCGAGGCGGAACTGGCCTTTGTGCTCAAGGAAGAACTGAAAGGGCCAGGTGTGCATATTGGTGATGTGTTGCGTGCCACCGATTTCGTCATGCCCGCGGTTGAGGTGATCGATTCCCGTTACAAAGATTTCAAATTCGATCTTAAGAGTGTGATTGCAGACAACTCTTCCTCCAGCCGTTTTGTAACGGGCGGTCGCATGGCAGACATTGCTGATGTGGACCTGAAGAACATCGGCGTGGTGATGGAAATCAACGGCGAAGTGGTTCAGACCGGAGCGGGTGCTGCTGTGCTGGGCCACCCGGCAGCGTCAGTAGCCATGCTGGCTAATATGATGGCGGATCGTGGTGAAACCTTGCCTGCTGGTAGCTTCATCATGATCGGTGCCATCACGGCGGCTGTTCAGGTCGATAAGGGTGATGCTTTCACCGTGCGCTATCAGGGTCTGGGTACCTTGAGCGGTAAATTTGTTTAAGGCGTTTTGATTCGCCAGCCTGCCAGGCCCCTCCCCAACCCGATGTCAGCTATCCCTGACATCGGGTTGCTTGCGGTCTCTTGTTGGATTTCGGAGGTTAATCAAGGTGTCCCGATTTGAATCGTTTCCAGACCGCCCTCATGAGCACGCTCAACTACTGGTGTTGACCGACAGAGAAGGCAGAATCACCTATGCGAGCACGGCATTTTGTGCGCTTTGCGGCTTCTCTGAAGATGAGCTGAAAGCAGACTCGTTCAGCAAGCTGAGACACCCGAGAATGCCCAAGGGGCCGCTCAGGGATCTGTGGGATACCCTTGGCCGGGGCGAGTCCTGGATGGGCATGCTCTGTAATCGCAAGGCAGATGGCACGGATTGGTGGCTTGATGCGTTTGTCAGCCCCATTACGGACACCGATGGTACGGTGCTGGAGTATCAGGCCATTTATCGGGTACCTGATGTCGACATCATTCAACGTACCGAACAGGTTTACCGCGCTCGCAGCAAGGGCAAGCAGCCCTTGGCGTTGAGAGTTCCCAGACTTGGACCCGCCACCGAGCAATGGCTTATCGCTACCCTTTGCCTTGCCCCTTCGCTAGTTGTGGGGATGGTTGGCCAAGCGGGCCTGTCTGCTCTCTTTTTTGCCTTGGGTAGTGCCGTTTCTTTTGGCTTACTTTACGGCCTCAACCGGCCCCTGACCCGGCTGTTCAATCGTTGTCGCAAAGTCGTCAGTCATCCGATCAAGCAGTTGGTCTATACCGGCAACGCCGGCCTGGTTGGCGAGATCGAACTTACCATGCGGCTGATGCAAGTGCGGCTGGAGGTCATGGCGGCCAGGATTCGCGATAGCGGCGGGCAGATTGAGGGTAATGTCCTGCAGGCCAACCGCCTGTTGCAGGTGAGCACAGACGCCTCCGAAAAGCAGCTGTTGGCGCTGTCCACCGTGGCCACGTCTATCGAGGAATTCAGTGCAAGCATCCGGGAGGTTTCGGAGAACACCGAGCAGGCCGCCAGTCTCAGTGCACGAAACCGGGAATCCGGAGAAGAAAGTGCCCGTTCTGCAGCCGCCGCCCGGAACAGCATCCACGCACTGGCGCTGGAACTGGAAGAGTCCGGCCAGATCGTGGAAGAGTTGGATAAGAATAGCCAGTCCATAGGCCGGATACTGGATGTAATAGTCGCCATTGCGGAGCAGACTAACCTGCTGGCGCTGAACGCTGCCATTGAGGCCGCACGTGCCGGAGACAGCGGTCGTGGCTTTGCCGTGGTGGCAGATGAGGTCCGCTCACTCGCGCAAAGGACGCAGGAATCCACTAACGAGATCCAACAGATGATCAGCGCGCTGCAGGAAGGATCCCGGCGGGTGGTCGAGTCCATCGATAAGAGCAAGCGTCAGTCCGCAATCAGTGTCGAACAGGTGTCTGCCAGCACTGAAGAGCTTCAGAATATCGTGGCGGGCATTTCTGAAAGCGATGGTCTGAACCAACAGATTGCCGCAGCCAGTGAGCAGCAAAACCAGACCGTATCGCAGCTGAATCACGACATCCACGATATACATCAGATAGCCGTCAGTACCAGTGAACAGCTTCTGGATACCGCCAAGGCGGGGCAGGCCGTCGGCTATCATGTTGGTCGACAGCAATTGCTGATCAAGCACCTCATGCCTGCTGAAACCGAGTCTGAATGCCGCCGATTATAAGGAGTACAACAACGCAGAGGCGAAAAGTTGCTTTGAGTATTTTTGTGCCATTCGCAGCCGGCTATTTTGCGTCCTACCTGTATCGTGCCATCAATGCCGTCATCGCCGATGAACTGGTGGCCGATCTGGGCCTGTCCGCAAATCAGCTCGGCCTGCTGACCAGTGCCTACTTCCTCGCATTCGCTGTGGTTCAGTTGCCGGTTGGCATGTTGCTGGACCGCTTCGGACCCCGTCGGGTCGAGGCCTTGCTGTTGCTGATCGCGGCTCTGGGCGCGGTTATCTTCTCCCTGGCAGACAACCTTGCGGCCTTGACGTTGGGCCGGTTACTGATCGGTGTGGGAGTAGCCTGCTGTCTGATGGCGTCCTTCAAGGCATTTGCGCTCTGGTTCCGGCCGGACCAGTTGCCAATGCTGAACGGCAGCCTCATGGCTTTCGGGGCGTTGGGGGCGCTCGCGGCTACGGCACCGGTAGCGTGGTTGCTGGAGCTAACCAGCTGGAGACAGCTGTTTATGGGCTTGGCGGTAATGACCCTGATAATGTCCGGGCTAATCCTGGTGATGGTACCTGAGCACAGGGCGCCGCCAAAGGATATCCGTTTTGACGCCCTGTTTGGTGGTCTGAAACAGGTGTTGTGCGACCGTTTTTTCTGGCGCATTGCTCCGGTTGCCGCGGTGTTCAGCGGCTCCTCTATGGCTATTGCCACACTCTGGGCTGCCCCTTGGCTGCGTGACATCATGCAACAGGATTCGGGGCAGGTCGCGACAGCGTTGATGTTCATGGCGATGGGTATGGGAGCCGGTTTTTTAAGCCTGGGTTTCATTCTGGCGTGGCTGCTCAGGCACGGAGTTCGGCCGGTACCCGTTATTGCTGTGCTCATGACATTGTTTATGAGTATGGTTGCAGCCATGGCAACAGGCTGGCACATACCGGTGCTCCCTCTGTTCATGGCTACAATGGGGTTTTTGGCCTCTGCATCTGCTACGATATTTTCTTTGTTATCAGGTCACTTCGACAGTAGCCTGGCCGGTCGGGCCAGCACCGCGCTCAACTTGCTGGTTTTCCTGGCAGCGTTTGTTTTTCAGTGGGGCATTGGAATCGTTATCGGTTTTTGGGGCGGGGTGGACGCTGGCGCATATCCGGCAGAGGGATACCAGATTGCATTTGGCACCTTGGTTGTCCTGCAAGCTATCATGATTGCCACGCTGGTGTTTAAAGACCGCAAGCTGGCAACTTAAAGGATAGTAACGAGGACTCTTCTCATGCTCAGCATACTCATGATCGGCGCAGGCGGTATTGGCGGTTATTACGGCGCAAGGCTGGCTGAGGCCGGGCACCGGGTTGTGCTCACGGCTCGCGGTGCGCACCTTGCTGCCCTGCAGAAAAACGGCCTCGTGGTTCATTATGAAGAACGGGTGATAGAGTGCCGGGTACCGGCGGTTGATCATGCCGCACTGATAAAGAACTACCAACCCGCCGATTTTGATGTGATTGCAGTTGCCCTTAAATCCACCGCGACAAAAGCCGTGCTGGGAGAGCTTGGCCAATGGCTGGCGCGAAGTGAGGTGCCGGTTCTGTCGTTGCAGAATGGTGTGGACAACGAGCCTCTGATCGCCCGAATGCTGGGCGACACCCGCGTTCTCGGTGGCCTGGCTGTGCGTATCGGCGGCCATATTGTTGAACCCGGTGTTATTGCGGCGGAAGGTGTGGCACAGATTGTCATGGGCGAATGGCCTTGCGCTCCGGCGGAACAGGATGCCCGCCGCCCGCTGCTGGAGATCCTGCAAAGTGCCTTTGAGCAGGCAGGCATTCCCACAACGATTTCAGACGATATTCGCTATGAGCTCTGGCGCAAGCTGGTGATCAATAATGGCGTTAATCCGCTTTCGGCACTCACCGGGCTGGATACACAAAGCCTGACCCGGCATCCGGCGTTCAGCAAGATTGTCTACGGCATGATGGCGGAGACCGCCGCTGCAGCCAAGGCCGATGGCGTGGAGCTTGGCAAACCGGATGTGGACGAGATGTTCGGGCTGATCAGCAGCTTTAATGCCATCAAAACCTCCATGCTGGTGGATAAGGAAAAGGGGCGCCCCCTGGAACTGGACAGCATCGCGGGGGCTGTGCTTCGCCGTTCGGAAGCACTCGGTACTGATGCACCTTACACAGCTACCGTAAGCGCGCTTCTGGAACACGGCCTGGGTTAGCGATCCGTCAGCTTGATCTCGATGCGCCGGTTTTTCTGCAGGGCTTCTGGTGTGGTGCCCTCGGCAACCGGGAAAAACTCGCCAAAGCCGGCTGCGACCATACGGTTCTCTGGCACGCCCTGGTTTGCCAGGTAGCGCACCACTGCCACGGCACGGGCGGTTGATAACTCCCAGTTTGAGGGGAATTGTGGCGTATTGATGGGAATCAGGTCGGTGTGGCCATCAATGCGCAGGATCCAGTCAAGATCCCCGGGGATGGTTTTAACCACATCCAGAAGAACTCCCGCCAGTTTGTCGAGCTCGCGCTTGCCCTCGGCCCCGAGGCTGGCCGAGCCGGACGCGAACAGCAGCTCCGAGGGCAGCAGGAAGCGGTCACCGACAACGCGGATGTTTTCATTGGCGGCCAGAATGTTCCGCAACCGTGAGAAAAATTCCGACTGGTACTGTTCCAGCTCGTTGACGCGCTCCGCCAGTAGCGTATTCAGGCGTTTGCTGACGTTCTCCAGCTCGCCTTCTTTTTCCGCAGTCAGTTCTTTTTGCAGCTTCAAAGCAGAGGCTATCTGTCGTAACTGGCTCTGCAGCGATGCAATCTGATTGGATAAGCGCATGATCATGTTTTGCTGGCTGGCGGACAGCTCATCCTTTTCATCCAGCTCCCGGTTCATATTGGCCAGCCTTTCAGCCCTGGCTTCGGCATCGGCGGTTTGTTGCATTAACTGGTTGCGTGAGGCGTCCAGCCGTTCCTGAAGGTCCTCGTTGCGGCTCAGGCTGTCGCTGAGGTTGCTTTGAACCGTGAGCACCTGTTGCTCCAGTGCTTCGGTTTTGCTCTGTTCCAGCCCCAGCAGTTGCGAGATTTCGTTCAGCCGCTGGTTCAGGCGGGCCAGCTCTGTGTTGCGGTCAGACAGCGTCTGGGACAGATAAAGCTGGCTCACCACGTACACCAGCAACATGAATATCACCAGCATCAGCAGGGCAGACAGTGCATCCACGTACCCTGGCCAGACATTGGTGTTGTTGCGGCTGCGGCGTCTGGATCCGATCATGGCTGGTTTTCATCAGCGTTGAACGGGTCTACCAGGTTGGTTACACCGGTAAGCCACTCCTCCAGCCCGTCGTAGAACCGGTTCTGGGCATGGCCCGCCTGGATATCGAGAAAACCCAGAATCAGGGAGCCACCAAGACCGAGAAGAGAAGAGCTGAAGGCGGTGCCCATGCCTTGCAGTGGCGTCAGCAGCCCCGCCTGGAGATCGGCAAACACCTTGCCGAAATCGCCCTGGCCCATATCCAGATTGGTAATCACCTCGCCCACCGCATTGATGGTGCCCAGCAGGCCCCAGAAGGTACCCAGCAGCCCCAGAAATACCAGCAAGCTGATGAAATAACGGGTGATTTCTCGCTGTTCATCCATGCGGGAGTGAATGCCATCCAGAACCGTACGCAGTGACAGGGTGGAAAGCTTGAAACGGTCGCGCTTGGATTCTTCACCAAGCTGTCGCGCCAGGGGTTTGAGCAAGCGTGGCTCCTGCAGTACCGAGAGGCCGGAGTGGCCAGTGCGGAACTGGGATATCCAGCGCAATTCGGGGAACAGCACGAACACCTGCCGATAGGTAAGCCCGATGCCAATAAGCAATACGCCAACAATCAGCAGATTGAAAACCCAGTTGGCCATAAACGCGGATATCAGAGGCTTGTGGATCAGCACGCCAACGATCGCGACAACCGCGAGAAAAAAGGTCATCCAGAAAAGGGTGTGTTTAGGATTACTCATGGAAAAGCCAGCCTTTTGAGATGTTCTTCAGAACGTTAGCACAGACTGGCGGATCATGGAGCCCGATTTGCGGCAGATTCGCTAAGTGAGGTTCCCCGGCCAGGCAAATGGCCGGGGGGATGTTCAGGGTTTCAGCCTTCCTGCAAGGCCTGAACCACGGCTTTGGCGGCGCCCTCGGATGACGCCGGGTTCTGGCCGGTGATCAGCTTGCCATCCACAACAATGTGCGGCGCCCAGTCGTCACCTTTGGAATAGGTTGCCGTGTTTTCCTTCAGCATGTCTTCGAGCAGAAAAGGCACAGTGGAGGCAAGGCCAACCGCTTCCTCTTCGCTGTTGCTGAAGCCGGTTACTTCGCGGCCGCCCACCAGGTTCTGGCCCGGTTTGATCTCCACGTTCTTGAACACCGCCGGCGCGTGGCATACGGCCCCGATCACCTTGTCCTGTTCGTAGGCGGTTTTGATCAGTGCAATGGATTTGTCGTCGTCAACCAGATCCCACAGAGGCCCATGCCCGCCGGGGTAAAAAATGGCGTCAAATTCGTTCATGTCCACATCGGCCAGCTTTTTCGTGCTGGCGAGGGATTCCCGGGCATGGGCATCCGCCTGAAAGCGGCGAGTGGTGTCGGTGAGGGCTTCATCGGCCTCACTGTTCGGGTCCACAGGCGGCTTGCCGCCCTTGGGTGATGCCAGGGTTATGTCTGCGCCGGCGTCGCGGAATACATAATAAGGCGCCGTGAATTCCTCCAGCCAGAAGCCGGTCTTGTGCCCGGTATCGCCCATCTGATCGTGAGACGTAAGAACCATGAGAATTTTCATAGTGCCTGTCCTTTTCGTTGGGAAGTGATTGTCATCTGCTTTTACCTGACCTGTTACCTTTCTTGCGGCGTAAATGTATTAATTCAACCGTCGTGCCCGGCGTCTTTTTTACGTAGTCTGGCCGCATGTAGATTCGCGGGCGTCTATACTCTGCGCAGATCGTTGCAGATAAATGCGCGCAATAGCATATGGAGATGCCTGTGGAGATACCGGTAGGGAGGCAATAGATCATGCGAGTAGTCATTGCGGTTTTGCTGCCGGCCCTGATGATCTTCTGCACTCATGGAGCAGCGGCACCACCCTGTAAGATCCTGACGGCGAGTGGTAATCCTGAATACCCGCCACTGCTTTGGGAGGATGATCGCGTTCCGGGGCATCTGACCGGCGCAGCCATCGCATTTCTCGCGGAGATTCTTGAGCCCCTCGGAGTAAAACTGGACGTACAGAGTCCCGGTTCATGGGCCCGGGTTCAGCGCCTTGCAAGAGTGGGAGAGCTGGACATGATCGCCGGAGCGTTCATTACCTCGGAACGTATCCAGTACATGGATTACCTGCTGCCACCTTATATGCACCTGCCTACGTCCGTTTGGGTGCCCGCAGGCGAGACGTTCACCTATCGTCACTGGCCGGACCTGGAGAACAAGCGCGGAAGCACGCTGATCGGCAACAGCTTTGGTCAGGGCTTTGACCGCTACGCCGAACAAAACCTGGAAATAATCAAGGTCAGAACCATTGAGCAATCCTTTGAAATGGCGCTTGCCGGGCGTGTTGATTACGTTCTCTATGAGCGCCTGCAGGGGCAGGTAAAGCTGCAGCGGCTAGGGATGGCCAGGAAGTTCGTGCCGCTGGATGTGCCCGTCAGCAACGAAGGGCTTTTCTTTACCTTTTCCAAGAACTCGCCATGCAATACCTTTGAGTTTCGTGAGCTTATCGCAGACCGGCTGTATACTCTGGTTCAGTCGGGCCGGCTGGATGAAATCATCAAGGAATATGCGGCCCGCTACATGTATCTTCGGCCTTAGTGCCTCAGAGATAAACCACTGAACCGGCAAGAGAGTTTTATCAGTATGGCAATCTGGACCCGCACCCCGGATCTTGAGCAGCTGGCGAAAGCCAGTGCAAACACAGCAGTCAGCTACATGGGTATTGAGTACACCGAAATTGGTGACGATTACGTGACAGGGCGTATTCCGGTTGATGAACGCACGGTTCAGCCCTTCGGAATTCTCCATGGTGGTTCATCGGTATTGCTGGCCGAAACACTGGGTAGCATGGCGGCAAACTGCTGCCTGAAAGACCCGGGTACCGTTGCCGTCGGCCTGGAGATCAACGCTAACCACATACGTCCCGTTACCAAAGGCTGGGTTTATGGAACGGCCAGGCCGGTACACATTGGCAACGCGACTCAGGTGTGGGAAATTCGCATGGAAAACGAAGAGGGTAAAACCACCTGTATTTCCCGCCTGACCATGGCGGTTACCCGGCGCCCCTGAACAGGCTCAGAACTGCGGGAAAAGGTGTACCCTGTCCCGGCCTTCGGTCTTGGACAGGTACATGGCTTCATCGGCCCTTGATAAAAGCGTTTCAAGGCGTTCGTCTTCCGGCACCAGCATGGCCACCCCGAAGCTGGCGGTGGGCCTGAGCACGTCCTGCCTGAACCGAACCCGCAGCTCCTGAAGCAGGAAGCGCAGCCGTTCTGCCAGTTCCATGGCCTGTTCCTGGGAGGTGTCTGGCAGCAGTACGGCAAATTCCTCGCCGCCGATACGTGCTGCGATATCAGATTCACGAATCCTGGACAAAAGCAGGTTGCCCACTTCCCGCAGAACTGCATCGCCAGCCTCGTGGCCGTAACTGTCATTAATCTGCTTGAAGTGATCCAGGTCGAACATGATGGCAGCCAGGCTCGTCTGGTTCCTGTGTGCCTGTTTCAGATACTTGCGGCCAAATTGAAAAAAGGCCCGGCGATTATTCAGCCGTGTGAGCCCGTCCTGCCGGGAGTCCGCTTCTGCTTTCTTGTGGGCCTCTTTCAGGGCAAGTTCCATGTTCTTGCGATCGGTAATGTCGGTAGCGATTTCCAGGCGAACCAGGCGCCCGTCCGTCCATTCAATGGCCTGATCACGGCACTGATACCAGCGTTTATTGACTTTGTTCTGGAATTCCCAGACATGAATGCCCGTAGCCTCGCCACGGTTGTCAACGAGCAAGTGGTTGGTGCAGAAACTGCAAGGGCCGTCGGCGTTTTGCAGGACCTCCCAGCATGTCTGGCCATGCTCGAAGCTGCCCAGGTTCTTGTAGCCATAGGCATTCATATACAACAGCTCGTGGGTGTCGAAATCGGCGACATACACCAGGGCGTCAAGGTTGTCGAGAATCGTCTGGAGCCCTGCATTGGTAACGGACCCTGAGGAAGCCGAAGGGTCCGCAGGGTCGGAATCAACCATCCGGGCAGGAATCGTGCGCGAGGCCTTACAGGTAGTCATTGGCGTCAGTTTCCGGGTATTCGGCGCAGTATAGCAGCGATTAGCCGAAAGGTGGCAGCTTCGGTTCCGCTACCGGTTTGCCGGCTTCCTGCCAGGCATCAAAGCCGCCTTCAATCGACTGCACATGCAGGTAACCCATGTCCTGCAGTACCTTTGCACAGAGCGCGGATCGCCCCGAATTTTTGCAGTAAAGCACGATGTTCATATTCCGGTCAGCCAGTGCCGGGTCGTTGCTGAATTTGAACTCCAGAAGCCCCCGGGAGACATTGGTGGCTTGGGGGATGTGGCTGTGCCGGTACTCGTCGGCATCGCGAACATCCAGTAACAGATCCGCCGCCTGAATGGCGCTGTCGGCTTCTTCCAGGGGAATCTCCTGAATATGCTGTTTCGCTTCTGCAACAAAATCCTGGGCTGTTTTCATAACGGATTCTCCGCACTGTGTGAATGTGTGTTCAGGTTAAGACATATTGCCAAGGCGCGTCACCTGTCAGTTGTGTTAAATTCATCGCCAAGGTGTAATAAGGAAGCTATTTAATGGCCCCGCAGGAAACCAGTAAAGGCGTTTTATACGGCTTGTCTGCATACATAATGTGGGGCTGTTTCCCGCTGTACTTCGCGTTGTTTGAAGGCGTGCCGGCGTGGGAAGTGGTGGTTCACCGGGTGCTCTGGTCGTGTGTGTTTCTGGCCTTTATCATCACCTTCCTGAAACGCTGGCAACCGGTAAGGGTTGCTTTGGCGCAGCCATCGAAGCTCGGGTACGTACTCGGTTGTGCGGTACTGATTGCAGTGAACTGGGGAGTTTATATCTACGCAGTGGAATCGCGCCAGGTTTTACAGGCCAGTCTGGGCTACTTTCTTACGCCTCTGGTTAACGTAGGGTTGGGCATGCTGGTGCTCAAGGAAAGCATTTCCCGGTTACAGATTGTGGCTGTGGCGCTGGCGGCCACCGCGATTCTTTACCAGCTCTTCTTGCTGGGTATTGTGCCCTGGATAACGCTGTTGCTCGCTTTCAGTTTTGGAACCTATGGTCTGCTCCGCAAGCAGGTGGCCCTTGACGGATTATCAGGGTTGTTTGTGGAAACGCTGCTCCTGTTCCCGGTGGCCATTGTTGTGCTCTTGGCACTGGGTTATGCAGGGGTTTCACATTTCGGGGAGAGCACTGCAATCACAATGCTGTTGCTTTCCAGTGGCGCTGTAACGGCTGTTCCCCTGCTGGCCTTTGCGGGTGCGGCACGAAGGTTGCGCCTTTCCACCGTCGGCTTTCTGATGTACATCAACCCGACGATCCAGTTTCTGATCGCGCTGGCGGTGTTCGGCGAACCTTTAAGCCCGGAAAAGCTGACGAGCTTTATCATGATCTGGGTCGCTCTGGCGATCTATTCATGGTCGGCCTGGTCGGGGCGTGCCACGCCTGCTGCACCATAAAAATCATTCCATCGTTTCCAGGAATTGTTCAAGTTCTGTGGCCAGCCATCTCACAACTGCACCTCCTTGGGCCTGTTCCGATTCCAGTGCGCTGAACACTTTCCACCAGCGTGCGCTGCGGTGGTGCACAATTTTAAGCTTGTCTTGCTTCAGAGCCTCTGAAATCAGGGGCAGGGGAAGGTCTGCCCAGCCCGCGCCATCAATCACCGCATCCCGGATCAGTTCGTATTGGGTAAAGGCCAGGTAGTTAGCGGTTTCCGGTGACTCGGCTACCAGTCTGTCGTTTTGCATAAAGGCAAGGGTGACTTCAGTAAAGCTGACAAGGTCATCCTGGGTAACCCGTTTGAGCTTGCTTAGCGGGTGCTCCGGCGCGGCCACCGTGAGCATGCGTACATCGGCAAGTTCCCGAAACCATTGATAACCCTCACTCAGCAGTTCAGGCATAAGGCCGTAGGCCACGTCCACAGACTGGTTTTTGACCAGCGCTGGCAATTCCCTGGGCGTGGCCAGGTAAATGGAAAGGCTGGTCTGGGGAAAACGGATTTTTAGCCGGCGCAGGAGGTCACGCCAAACCGGTTCCGGAACCGAATCGTCCCGGGCAATCCGCAGGATCGACTCGGCACCGCTGAGGTGATGCTGGCAGCGCGCGAATATCTGCCCGGCCACCTGATCGAATCGGCGGCAATCTGTCACTATGGCCTGGCCGATGGTGGTCAGTTGTAACTGGTTGCCACTGCGCTCGAACAGCGCAACGCCAAGCTCGTCTTCCAGCGCTGCCAGGGCAGTGCTCACAGTGGTGCGGCTCCGGTTAAGCTCCCGGGCTGCTGCGGCTATGGTGCCATTACGAACCACGGCCAGAAATACCCTTACCTGTGATGTTTTCAATGAATCCTCCCGAGGTGACGGATTTTCCGTCGGTCACCGACTCACGCTGTCAGTTATACCGCGATAATATGCCGGTAATTCATGGGAGATCAAAATGTTCAAGTCTATAGCGCGGGAAAATACGGCGCTGAGTTTGTCGGCAATAGCGGCGGGTCTGTTTGCCCTGGCCGGCATTACCTGGGGTTTATGGATTGATTCACTGGTTATCCTGTTTGATGGCGCCTATTCGCTGGTCAGCCTGCTGCTGTCACTGCTGTCGTTATACGCTGCGCGGATTGTGCGCCGCCCGGCCAGCAAAGAATACCCGTTTGGCCGGGGAGCTGTTGAACCTCTGGTGATTGCTGTTAAAGGGCTGGTGATTGCGCTGGTGTGTGTCTTGTCTCTGGCTTCTGCCATTGCGGCTCTGCTTGAAGGTGGACGTGCCGTGAGTGCCGACAAGGCACTGGTGTTTGCTGCTGTGAGCGTTCTGGGTTGTGCTGCAGTGTGGGTATACCTGAAGTGGGCAGAGCGCCGCGAATCCTCCGGTCTGCTGGAAGCAGAGCAGCGTCAGTGGTTTATGGATTCAGTTCTCAGCGCTGCGGTAGTTCTTGGATTTGCCATAGCCTGGTGGCTGGAGAAGAATGGCCTGACTGCCTGGGCTGTGTATGCCGACCCGGTAATGATGGTGGTTATTTCAGCCTATTTTATTCTGGTGCCCGTGAAAATGACGGTTGGTGCCGTGCGGGAACTGATGCTGGCCGCGCCTCCGGCAGAGTTTGCAGAAGAGGTTCACGATGCCCTGAGCTCCGTAGGGCTCGCCCCCGAGCAGGTAAAAATGGCCAAGGTTGGCCCCAACCTGATGATGGAAATCAGCCTCCCGGCCAACTGGTCCGGACAGTCAGACCGCTTGAAGAGGAGCCTTCTCAGGCATCTTTCGGGACTTCCCGTGCGCCCGGCGATTTTCATCCGCAGCCTGATCAGCTAACTTGGGCGGTATGAAACAACCGATAACTGCATACCACAAAGATGAAGAAGACCACTGGGTTGCCCGGCTGGCTTGTGGCCACAACCAGCATGTGCGCCACACGCCTCCCTGGGTCAACCGGCCCTGGGTAATCACGGAAGAGGGCAGGCGCGCCATGCTGGGTTTTGAGCTGGATTGCCGCAAGTGTGACGAGGGAGCGCCCCGCGATTTTGTCCCGGACAAGCGATAATCTTATTCAAGATATTCCGTGCCTTGCCGTTAATACCAGGAGACAACGCTTTTCCGAGGACCTGCCGTAATGAATTTCCTGAACAACCTGCGCATACGAACCCGTCTGCTTCTTGCCGTGCTTATCCCCGTTCTGGTTACTGCGGTAACCCTGGCCTGGATTTCAGTAAACCAGATACAGGCTAACGGAGAGGCAGAGTTAAAGCGCCTTGAATCAAGCCTTCTGGAGGCACGGAAGGACGGCCTGAAGAATCTGATTGATGCCGCGAAAGCGGTCGTTCTCGAAGCAAAGAACAACCCCGAACTGTCTGAAGAGGAAGCCAAAGCACAGGCAGCATCTCGCTTGCGGAGCATCCGGTTCGAGGAAACCAATTACATATTTGCCTATGACCGGGCAGCGCGTGCCGTGGCGTATGCACCGGATATTTCCAGAGAAGGCAAGGAGAGCGGGTCGGTGGCCAGAAAACTTGTAGGCAACCTGTTCCGTGCAGCAGAGTCGAACGGCTACCTTGCATATGACTGGCCTAACCCGTCGTCGGGTAAAGAGGAACCCAAGGTTTCATACTCTACGATCATTCCGGGGTGGGACTGGATGATCGGCGCTGGTGTTTATATTACTGATATCGACCGGCAGGTCGCCGCTGTACGTGTTGAAATCGAGGAAAAAATAGTCGCAATCCTTGGCTTTATTGTGCTGGTAACGATCGGTGTTGTGGTGGTTTCCTTGGTGATTGGTGTTTTCGTGGGCCGCACGGTAACCCGCCCGATCAAGAGTGTCAGCGATATGATGCAGGAGATCGCCGACGGCGACGGTGACCTGCGCCAGCGTTTGCCGGAAGAGGGCAGCGATGAGCTGTCAGAACTGGGTCGCCGTTTCAATGCCTTTGTTGTCAAGATACAGACCACCATCCGGGAAGTGGGCGCTACCACGGACCAGGTGGCGTCTGCGGCCGAGGAGCTCAGCCGGGTTGCCAACGAAACCCGTGCCTCGGTTCAGGAGCAGGGCTCGGAAACCGACCAGATTGCCTCTGCAATCAATGAAATGGCGGCCACCATCCAGCAGATTTCCGGCAATGCCAACGAAGTTGAGAGCGCTGCATCCGATGCTGACCGCATGGCCCGCGACGGCGGTGAAACTATCGCCAATGCCCAGGGTGCAGTGAATAAACTGTCTGAAGAAATCCAGCAAAGCGCTGAAAGCATCAATGCCCTTGCGGAAAAATCAGATGATATTCAGCAGGTTCTGGATGTGATTCATGCAGTTACCGAGCAGACCAACCTGCTGGCACTGAATGCTGCGATAGAAGCGGCCCGGGCCGGCGACCACGGCCGGGGGTTCTCTGTAGTTGCGGATGAGGTGCGGCAACTGGCAAGGCGCAGTGCCGAGTCGGCGGACCAGATACGGGAAATGATTGATGGCTTTGTAAGTGAGTCGCGTTCCGCCGTCGAGCGTATGAACCGCTCCCGGGATCGTTCAGCCGAGACTGTAGAGCGTATTAACCATGCAACCGGCGCACTGACGACCATCAAGAAATCAGTGGGCCAGATTCACGATCAGGTGGCCCAGATTGCCACCGCTGCAGAACAGCAAAGCCAGGTGGCGGAAGAAATAAACCAGAACGTGATTCGCATTGTTGATGCGGCGCAACGCAGCGATACCGGTGTTACCCAGACCAATGAAGCCAGCCAGGAGCTTGCCCGGCTGGGCGAGACCCTTCGGGATCTGGTGAGCCAGTTCAAGGTCTGACACCCAGCGAGGCAGGCTTTACAAAAAGGAATTGTGCGGTGCCGGGAGTTTTTTGCAGGGCTCTCTTGGCGCGGAGTGTAAACACGGGCTAGTATTGCACTCGTTCGAGCGACAAAAACGCGACATAAAAAAACGATAAATGGTGCTAACGATGATGACTCGTCTGTTCAGAATGGCGGCGATCACGCTGTTGTTCTCTGTCAGTTCGCTTGGTGTGGCGGCAGAAAACTACACCCTCAGGCTTGCACAGACCTGGGGTCCCAATTCGCCAATTCTTGGTGAAACCACCGAAAACATGGCCAAAATGGCCGAGGAAATGTCTGGCGGCCGCCTCAAGATCCGTATTGACAGCTCCAACAAGCACAAGGCCCCCTTTGGTATTTTCGATCTGGTGCGCAATGGTCAGTACGACATGGGCCACACCGCCTCTTATTACTACAAGGGCACGATCCCCAATGCCATGTACTTCACCACCATACCCTTTGGCCTGATTGCTCCTGAAATGTATGCCTGGTTCTACCACGATGAAGGCATGGAGCTGATGCAGAAGGTGTATGAGCCCTTCGGCCTGCTGTCCTTCCCCGGTGGCAATACCGGTAACCAGATGGGTGGCTGGTTCAACAAGGAAATCAATTCTGTAGCGGACCTCAAAGGCCTGAAAATGCGGACTCCCGGTTTTGCCGGTGAAGTTATGTCCGAGCTGGGTGTTGCGGTAACCAACCTGCCCCCGGGAGAACTGTACACAGCGCTTGAGCGTGGTACAGTCGACGCCGTTGAATGGGTAGGGCCGGCCCTCGACTTCCCGATGGGGTTCCACCAGATTGCGAAATATTATTACTCAGGCTGGCAGGAGCCGGGTGCCGAAGTGCAGTTCCTGATCAATGAGAAAGCCTGGAACAAGCTGCCGGCGGATCTGCAGGCCATCCTGCGCGTAGCCATGCGCACAGCGGCTTATGATATGTACATCCAGACCACTCACGAAAGCGGCGTGGCATGGAGTCGCATGAAAGAAGACTATCCCCAGGTGACACACAAGACGTTCCCACCGGAAGTCATTGATGCGATGCGCGAGGCAACCCGGAAGTTGCTGGCGGAGGCAGCTGAGAAGGATGAGCTGGCGAAAGAAATCATCAACTCCCAGCACGACTATCTGAAGCAGGTTCGTCAGTGGACGAACATTTCAGACAAAGCGTACCTGAACAGTATTGCTACCGACTGACCTCCCGCCACCTGCACCCTGGCTGTTGCGATAGCCAGGGTGCGCTCTTTGCCGAACAATCCCCGAAATCGTGGTGCTAAAATCCCGCACTACCCTTTTTATGCAGCGTGCTTTCTGAAAAAATACGCGGCTATTTCGTTTTTCAGGCAGGGCTGATGACTAAGACACTCTTATCGCTGAGCGGCATCAGTAAGCAGTTTGACGGCAAAACCGTGCTGGATGAGCTCAGCCTGAAGATAGATGATGGCGAGTTCATTACGCTTCTGGGCCCCTCCGGCTGCGGAAAAACCACCCTTTTGCGCATGATGGCGGGTTTTGAGCTTCCGGACCGGGGCACCGTTACCCTGTCTGGTATGGATATTACCCAAACCCCACCGGAGAGCCGCCCGCTTAATACCGTTTTCCAGAACTACGCCCTGTTTCCCCACATGTCGGTTTTCGACAACGTGGCCTATGGCCTGAAGATGGAAAAACGGCCGAAAGCCGAGATACGTGAGCGGGTTGAAGAAGCCCTGGCCATGGTTCAGCTTGAAGACTTTGCCAGGCGCAAGCCGCACCAGCTTTCCGGCGGGCAGCAGCAGCGGGTGGCGATTGCCAGAGCCGTGGTGAAGCGGCCAAAGATGCTGTTGCTGGATGAGCCTTTGTCTGCACTCGACTACAAGCTGCGCCGCACCATGCAGGTGGAACTCAAGCGCCTGCAACGGGAATTGGGCATTACCTTTGTGTTCGTGACCCACGATCAGGAAGAAGCTTTGTCCATGTCTGACCGCATTGTGGTGCTCAAGGATGGTTATATTCAGCAGCTCGGCACCCCCCGGGAAGTCTATGAACGCCCGGCAAATGTGTTTACCGCGCGTTTTGTGGGGCAGACCAATTTCTTCCCCGGTCGTGTTACCGCAATTGCAGGCGAGCGGATCAGTGTGGATGTGTTTGGCCTGAACCGGGAGCTGAGCATGCCGTCGTTCCGCGTTACCATGAATCAGCCACTGCATGTGCTGCTGCGCCCGGAAGATATCCGCGTACTTGCGCCCGATGATACCGAAGGGGTCGCAGGCAAGATCGTAGAGCGCAACTACAAGGGCAGCACACTGGACTCGGTGATCGAACTGGAAGACGGCAGCCAGGTGATGGCCAGCGAATTCTTTGATGAAGACGACCCCACCTTCGATTACAGCATTGGTGAACGGGTGCGTGTGAGCTGGGTGGATGGCTGGGAATGGTTGCTGGCGGAAGAAGGCGATGAGCCACTCACCGACGAAGAGGAGCTGGCCGCTGATGATGCAGAGCATTAAGCAGCAGCCGTTCCGGGCGGCTGTTCTGGTGCTAGTGTGGGGCTGGCTACTGTTCCTCGTACTTGCGCCCAACATGCTGGTGGTGGGCGCAAGTGTCATGACCCGGGACCCTGCCACTTTTATCTCTCTGCCACTGAACCTGGACGCCTACCGGCAACTGTTCAATCCCCTGTACCTGGATGTGTTTCTCGCTTCCCTTTACATGGCGGCCATGACCACATTGATTTGCCTGTTGATTGGCTATCCCTTTGCCTGGGCTTTGTCGCGGGTGGAAAAACGCCGGCAGATGTTGCTGATCTTCCTGTTGATTGTGCCCTTCTGGACCAACTCACTGGTGCGCACCTACGCGCTGAAGCTGATTCTGGCCACCAACGGCCTGTTGAACAGCGCGCTCTCGTCTCTGGGCCTGATTGACCAGCCAGTGCAACTTCTGTACACCGAAGGTGCGGTGATTGTTGGCCTGGTATATTTGCTCTTGCCCTTTATGATTTTACCCCTGTACTCGGTATTTGAAGATTTGCGCCAGGATGTTCTGCTGGCTTCCCACGATTTGGGTGCAGGCCGGTTTGCTACCTTCAAAAACGTTGTCGTACCTCTGACGCTGCCCGGCGTGTTGGCGGGGGTGATGCTGGTGCTGTTACCGGCCATGGGTTTGTTTTTCGTGCCGGATATTCTGGGTGGGTCCCGCAACTTGCTGGTAGGTAACGTTATCAAGAACCAGTTTCTGGATGCCCGCAACTGGCCCTTTGGCGCGGCCGCCAGCATAGTGCTGACCCTGTGCATGGCATTGCTGATGTTCGCCCACCGCCTGAGTAAACGCCGCCTGGGTGAGGAGGGCGTGTAATGCCTTGGCTCTCCCGCAGTTATCTTGCATTGGTATACCTGCTTCTGTACGTGCCGATTGTGGTTCTGGTGGTGTTTTCTTTCAACGATTCCCGCACAGGCTACAACTGGGGCGGTTTCAGCCTGCGCTGGTACGAATCGTTGTTCAATAACCACGCCATGGTCCAGGCCATGTGGAATTCTCTGTGGCTTGCTCTTACGGCTGCTACTGTGTCTACATGCATTGGCGCGCTCACCGCACTGGCGCTGCACCGCTATCGTTTCCGGGGAAAAAAAGCACTCAATGGCATGCTCTTTGTAGTGATGATGTCGCCAGAGATCGTGCTGGCGATTTCACTGCTTGGGCTGTTCTTGCTGCTGGGCCTGAAGCTGGGGTATGTATCCCTGCTGCTGGCCCACGTAACCTTCTGCCTGCCGTTTGTGGTGATCACTGTGATGGCCCGGCTCACCGGTTTTGATGAGCGCTTGCCGGAGGCGGCGCGGGATCTTGGCGCCAGCGATTTCACCATGACCCGTACCGTGTTGATCCCGGTGATCATGCCGGCGTTAATGGCGGGTTGGTTGCTCGGCTTCACCCTCTCCATGGACGATGTGGTGGTGAGCACCTTCGTGAGCGGGCCCAGTTACGAAATTCTGCCACTGCGCATCTATTCCATGGTGCGCGTGGGGCTCAAACCTGAAGTAAACGCACTTGGCACTCTGTTGCTGGTATTCTCGCTGGCAATGCTGATGTTATCGCAATGGATTCTTTCAAGGAGCAAACAATGAAGAAACTCGCACTGGCGGGCCTGTTGGCCCTGGGTCTGACTGGCTGCAGTTCTGACGATTCACAGGTACTGAACCTGTACAACTGGTCAGAGTACATGCCACAGGAAGTACTGACGCGCTTTGAGGATGAAACCGGCATCAAAGTGGTGTACACCACCTATGACAGCAATGAAGCCATGTATGCCCGGCTAAAACTGCTGAACGAGAGTGCTGCATACGACCTCGCCGTGCCCTCAACCTACTACGTCAGCAAAATGCGCAATGAAGGGCTGCTGATGCCCATCGACCAAAGCAAGATCAGTGGTTTTGATCAGCTTGATCCGGAACTCACCGGCCTGGATATCGACCCGAACAACCAGTACAGCGTGCCTTATCTCTGGGGCACAACGGGCATTGGTGTCGATACTGCGGATGTTGAAGGCGAGCCGGTGACCGCCTGGGCAGATCTGTGGGATGAGCGCTTCAAGGGCCGGGTGAACCTGACCAATGACATGCGCGAGGTTTTCCACATGGGCCTGCGGGTGCTGGGTTATTCCGGTAACAGCACCGACCCGAAGCAGATCGAAGAAGCCTATGAAAAGCTGACGGAACTGATGCCATCCGTGCGCACCTTCAACTCAGATGCGCCCCGCATGCCTTTCCTGGAAGGCGAGGCCGATGTGGGCATGATCTGGAACGGTGAAGCCGTTATGGGCAAGGACAGCATGGAAGCGCTGGAGTATGTGTATCCGGAAGAAGGCGTTATCGCCTGGCTGGACAGCTTCGTGATTCCGAAGAATGCCAAAAACCCGGAAGCGGCTCACAAGTTCATCAGCTTTGTGCTACAGCCGGAAATCGCGGCACTGATCAGCGAGGATATCGGCTACGCCACGCCGGTGCTGCCGGCAAGAGAGTTGCTTGGTGATGAAGTTGCCGGCGATCGGGCCAGCTACCCCACGGCGGAAGACATGGT
>JACDJA010000850.1_pt1 | contig 30132 bp, 23 predicted proteins | sample 7449241 | NCBI WGS metagenome assembly JACDJA01 (sample SAMN14253289, study PRJNA609438) | sludge metagenome | isolation source: initial anaerobic sludge | collected 2018-12-20 | reverse complement strand
GGCGTCTGTCCGAGCGAAGCGCGCGCAGCGCGCGCAGCGAGTTACGCCGCGCAAGCCGGCGTCGCGAGCATCGCAGGGAACCCCCCGCGCAGCGGGGGGCTGCGCACCCAAGCGCCCGCGCCCGACGGCCCGCGCCTTCGCACGCTCCGACCGCCGCACGCCCCGACCGCCGCTCGCCCCCGACCGCCGCTCGCCCCGGCGCCCCGCGCGCCCCCGGTCAGTCCTTCAGCCGCTCCACCAGCTCAACGTATCGCCGCATCGCCTCGCTGCGCGCCGTGCCGGCGAGCTCGTTCCACGCGTCCCACTTGGCGCGCCCGACCAGGTCCGTGAAGCCCGGGCGCTTTCCCTCGACGTCGCCGGAGCTCGCCTGCTTGTACAGGGCGTAGAGCTCGAGCAGCGTCGCGTTGTCGGGACGTTCCGACAGCGTCTTCGACTCGGCCACCGCGCGCTGGAAGCGCTCGTTCATTTCGCCGTCGGTCTCGGCGCCGGAGCCGGCACCCGATTCGTTCGCCTGAGCCATGATCCCCTCCTGCAGTCTCGTGCAAGTATCATAGCCAGACGGCGGTTCGAGGGGGGAGATGCATCGCGAGCGCATGTCGGGGGTAGACCGTGCCTGGTTGCGCATGGACAGCGCGCGCAATCCGATGGTCATCGTCGGCCTGTTCGCGTTTGCCGAGCCGCTGGCCTTCGGCCGGCTCTCGCGTCTTTTCGCCCAGCGGCTGCTGCGCTATCGCCGCTTTCGCCAGCGCGTCGACGAAGATCTTGCCGGCCACTGGTGGGTCGACGATCCGTCGTTCCGTCTTGCGAACCACCTGAAGAAGAGCCGGCTGGACCAAGCGGGCGACGCGGCGTTGCGCGCGCACCTCGACCGCCTCGTGGCGCAGCCGCTCGATTTCGCGCGGCCGCTGTGGGAGATGCATTTCATCGAGCGACCCGGCGAGCCGCCGGCGCTCGCGTTCCGCATCCATCATTGCATCGCCGACGGCATTGCGCTCGTGCGCGTGATGCTTGCGCTCAGTGGCGAGGCACCGCTCGGGCGAGCGCCGTCGGCGAGCGACGATCCGGGCTGGCAGGCCTGGTTCGACCTCGCTGCCGACGCGGCGAGCACGTCGCTGCGGCTGGGGCGCGAGGCGTGGACCGAGTCGATGCGCACCCTCGGGCAGCCGGCGCGCGCACTCGATCTCGCGCAGGCCGGCACCCGCGTGGTCGGCGACGCAGTGGCGATCCTCGCGATGAGTTCCGACACGCCGACCAGCCTCAAGGGCGAGCCGCGCGGCGTCAAGGCCTTCGCCTGGAACGACCCGATCATGCTCGACGAGCTCAAGCCCGTGTGCCGGGCGCTCGGCGCTTCGGTGAACGACGTCGTGCTCGGCTGCGTGACCGGCGCCCTGCGTCGCTACCTGCTGCAACGCGGCGACCTTCTCGCGTCCGACGCGGGTTTTCGCGCGATGGTGCCGGTGAATCTGCGTGCTGCCGAGAAGGAGCCCGCGCTGGGCAACTGTTTCGGACTGGCCCCGCTGCTGTTGCCGATCGGCATCGAGAGCCCGGTCGAGCGCGTGCACGAGATCCGCGCGCGCATGCGCGAGATGCGCTCGGGCTTCCAGCCCGCGCTGGCGTACCTGCTGCTCGCCGTGCTCGGCCCGCTGCCGCAGGGGCTGCAGACGGTGGTGCTCGAGTATCTCGCCGGCAAGGCGAGCGCGGTGATGACCAACCTGCCGGGTCCGACGATGCCGGTGCGGCTCGCCGGTGCCCGCATCGCGCGCATGCTGTTCTGGGTTCCGCAGTCCGCCGACATCGGACTGGGTATCGCCATCCTTTCGTATGCCGGGGGCGTGCAGTTCTCGGTGCGCGCCGACACCGCGCTGTGCCCGGATCCGCAGGCGATCGTGGACGGTTTCGCGCCCGAGTTCGAGCGGCTCGTGCTCGCGCTGGCGATGCTGCCGAACGGCGTTCTTGCGGGCGATGCACCGCAGCCCGGCGAAGTCGAGCGCCTGCTCGGGCTGCAGTGGGCATGAGCCGTTCGCCGGCGCCGATCGATGCACGCTCGCGCGCGCGTGCACGCGAGGTGCTGCATTTCTGGTTTGCCGGCGCAGACGGCAGCGAGGCGGGGCAGGTACGACGCCAGTGGTTTGCCAGGGACGACGCATTCGACGCGAGCATCGCCGAGCGCTTCGGCGCACTCGTGGCCGACGCGATCGTCGGCCGGTGCGACGCCTGGGGCCACGATCGCGAATGCGCGCCGGCGCTCGTCATCGTGCTCGACCAGTTCCCGCGCAACCTTCATCGCGACACGCCGCGGATGCTGGCGGGCGACGCGCGTGCGCTCGAAGTCGCGCGGCGCATCGTCGCGAACCGCTGGGACGAGCGATACGATCCGCTGCTGCGCTGGTTCTGCTACATGCCGTTCGAACATTCCGAATCGATCGACGATCAGAACGAGTCGCTGCGCCTGTTCGCCGCGCTGCGCGAAGATCCGCTCGCCGGCGGCGCGTGGCGCTGGGCCGTACGCCACCACGAGATCGTCGAGCGCTTCGGGCGCTTCCCGCACCGCAACGAGATGCTCGGACGCGAGTCGACCGCGCAGGAACGCGAGTTCCTGAAGCAGCCCGGCTCTTCCTTCTGACCGCCCCCTCAACCCCGAGTCTTCGCTTCCGTTGCTCCGGATCCGCTTCGACCACCGTTTCGAGCGCCTCGCCGACGCGCTGCTCGATTCCTTCGACGACGCAGGGCCCTTCGACGAGCGCGTCGTCGTCGTTCCGAGCACCGGAGTGGGGCGCTGGCTTCAGCAGCGCGATGCGCAGCGACACGGGGTGAGCGCTCGAATGCGGCCCGAGTTCGCCGGTCGCTGGCTGTGGAACGCGATGCGCTCGGTGCTCGACGGGTTGCCCGCACGGTCGCCCTTCGACCCCGAACACGTGCGCTGGCACCTGCTCGCGCTGCTCGACGCGCTGCCTGCGGACGACGACTTCGCGCTGCTGCGCAAGCGCCTGGGCGAGCCCGGATCGGCGGTGCGGCTCGCGGCGGCCGATTCGATCGCGCGCGTCTTCGATCGCTATCTCGCTTTCCGTCGCGACTGGCTCGCACGCTGGCAGCGCGGCCGCTGGGCCGAAGGCGACGCGCCGTTGGGCGTGCACGAAGCGTGGCAGCGCTGGATCTGGGTCCGCCTGCTCGAGCGGCTGCCCGGGGTGCGCGACGAGCATCCCTACGACGCCTTCGTGCGCGCGCTGGGCGGCGGCGACGATGCGCGCATCGGGCAGGCGTTGCGCGGCCAGCGGGTGGCGATCTTCGGGCGCGTCGACCTCTCGCCCGAGCAGTTCGCACTCTTCGGGCAACTCTCGGCAAGCATCGATGTCTCGATCTTCGCGCCCGACCCGTGCCGTGAGCTGTGGAGCGACCTGCTCGATCCGGTCTCGCTCGCGCGGGTTCGTGCGCAACGTCCCGACGTCGCATGGCTCTACGACGGCGAGCCGTCGATTCTCGGCAACTGGGGCCGCGCGCATCGCGACTTCGTCGCGCAACTGCTCGAGCTCGACGAGCGATTCGATGCGCAGGCCGACGCGCCGGGGCGGGACGAGCCGCATCCCTTCGATGCCGGCGCAGCGCAGGCGTCGCCGCCGACGGCGTTGCAGGCGCTGCAGTCGGCGGTGTTCCTGCGCAGCGACGCGCCGTGGCAGGCGGTGCGCTCGATGGACGATTCGATCCGGCTGATCGGCACGCACGGCCCGGTCCGCGAGGCAGAGGTGCTGCACGAGGTTTTGCTCGAATGCTTCGCGACGATGCCGGGCCTGGTCCCCGGCGACGTCGTCGTGCTTTGCGCCGACCTCGAGACGGCGGCGCCGGCGATCGAAGGGGTCTTCGAGAGCGTTCCGCTCGCGCGGCGAATCCCGCTCGTCGTGAGCGGACGCGCGCACGACGTCGATGCGCCGATCCAGGCCGTCCAGGCGATCGTCGCGGCGGCCGTGCACGGAATCGACGCCTCGCGCATCGACCGGATGTTGCGCAATCCCGCGTTGGCCGAAGCGCTGTCGCTCGACGCCGCCGACATCGAGGCGCTGCTCGAAGGCTTCGAGCGAGCAGGCGCGCGCCGCGGCCTCGATGCGAACGACGGAGCGTCGAAGCACAACCTGCAGGTGGCCGGCGACCGCTTGCTGCTCGGCGCGGCGATCGGCGTGGAGCAGGCCTGCGGTGACCTGCTCGCCGTGCCCGGCATGCAGGGTGCGCGCGCGCGCGCACTCGAGGGCTGGCTCGTGCTCGCCGATGCGCTCGCTCGCCTGCGCGCGATGGCCGCGCGGCCGCGCGCGCCTCGCGCGTGGTGCGAGGCGCTCGGTGACCTCGTCGAAACGCTCTTTGCCCGCTCGCGCGCGCCGGCTGCCGTCCAGCGCATGCGCGAGGCGCTCGGGCAGATCGCCGCGTCGAGCGACGCCGCGGTGGGCGTCGTGCTCGAAGCGGGGGCCTTCGCGAATGCCTTCGAGCAGGCGATCGCGCAGAGCGCGCCGGCGGCGGTTCCGGGCGGAGCGGTCACCGTGGTGCCGGTCGGCAGCCTGCGCGGCGTGCCGTACCGCGTCGTGTGCCTGTTCGGTTTCGACGAGCGCTCGTATCCGCGACGCGGCGCGCGCGACGAGATCGACCTGATGCGCGAAGCGCCGCGCTTCGGCGACCGCCTGGTGCGCAACGACGACCGCGGCGCATTCCTCGACGCGGTGCTCGCCGCGCGCGAACGCCTGGTCGTCTCGTGCCGCAGTCGCGACGCGCGCGACGACAGTGCGTTGAACCCCTCGCCGCTGGTGGTGGAACTGCTCGCGTACCTGTCGGCTCGACTCGGTCGCGACGCGAGCGCCGCACCGGCGTCGATCGAGCGCGTGCGTCGCGGCGACGAACGGTCCGGGCCGGCGCTCGTCGAGCATCCGCTGCACCCGTTCTCGCGCCGCAACTTCGAGGGCGACGCGGCCGATCGTGCGAGCGAGTGGCTCGCCGCGGCGCGGGCGGCGGACGCACCGCTGGCCGGCCGGCTGGCGCAGGTCGGGCCGATCTTCGACATCGACATCGACATCGACGTCGACGTCGACGCCGATCGGATCGTCGACGGTCGAACGGCGCAGGTTCGCCCGCGGCGCGAGCGCACCGCGCCCGATGCGTTCGCGTCGATCGAGCGTCTGCGCGCGGCGCTGTCCGATCCGGCGCGTACCTGGCTGCGCGAGTCGCTGGGCGTCGAGTTGCGCGACGACGAGCCGCAGCCGCCCGAGCACGAGCCGCTGTGGCCGCAGTCGGCCGACGACGCGCGCACCGTGCAGCGATGCGTCGAGCGACTGCTCGCGGGCGAAGATCGCGCGCGCGTCGTACGCGAGCTGGAAAGCTCGCCGGCATCGCCTGCCGGCGCAGCCGCGGCACTCGACGCCGGAGCCGTCGTCGCCTGCGCGCAGTCGCTGATCGAGCGCGCGCTTGCAACGGACGGCGAGCGGGCGGCGCCGGCGCGCCTGGCGCCGCACCGCGCCGAGGCGATCGTCGCACGCCTGGGCGATGCGCGCCTGCACATGTCGGCGCCGGCGCTCGATACGCAGGGGCGGGTGCTCTTCGTGTCGGCGTACCGGCTCGCGCCGCGTTCGCTGGTGGATGCCTGCCTGCGCACCGCGTTGTGGCGCTTCGCCGTCGACTCGTCGGCGATCGGCTGCCTCGCCACGCGGGACGCTGTCGTCGAGCTGCGCTGTCCGGATCCGCTGCGCACGCTCGAGCACGCGATCGAATGGTCGCGCAGGATCGCGGAGCAGCCGCTGGCGCTTTTCCCGCGCAGCTGGCTGGTCTACGCGCGCGAGCTCGCCGGCTCCGACAAGGCGCCTCGCGGCGCCGACAAGGCGCCTCGCGGCGCCGGCCAAACCGCGCGCGCAGCCGACGACGGCGCACGGCGGCGTCGCGCGCTCGAGCGCGCCCAGGCGGCGCTCGCCGGCGACGAAGAGGCGCACGGCTGGCCCGAACTCGGGCAGCCGGCGATGCGCGCGCTCTACCGCGATGCGCACGTCGACTTCGATCGCGCGCTGCCTCTGTGCGAGCGCGTCTACCGGCCGCTGTTCGACGACACCTTGCTGGCGGGCGACGAGGACGCGTCCTGATGCGCCACCCCGTCTTCGATCCGGGCATTCTCGACGGCGTGCAGTTGCTCGAGGCCGATGCCGGCACCGGCAAGACGTGGACCATCGCCGGTCTGGTCGTTCGCGCGATCGTCGAGCGTCGACTCGATGTCGATCGCGTGCTCGTCGTCACTTTCACCAACGCGGCCGCCGCCGAGCTCGCCGAGCGCATCCGGCTTCGCATCGCGCAGCTCGAACGCCTGCTCGACGATCGCCTGCAAGGGCGAGCGGAATGCCGGGTCGACGAGCCGTTCTGCGTGGCCTACGCCGCTACGCTCGACGACGACGGCGCACGCAGCGCGCGCGATCTTCTGCGCGTGGCGCTCGCGCGCGTCGACGAGATGTCGGTGCACACGATCCACGCCTGGTGCCAGCGCGTCATCGACGAGCACGCGCTGTCGATCGGCGTGGCTCGCGGGCTGCCGATCGGCGCCGGCGACGACGAGCGGATCGCGCGCCGCGTGCACGAGTGGTGGCGCAGCGAAGTGCTCGAGGCGCCGCACGAGCGACTCGCGCTGTTCGCGCTCGCCGGCGTCGACCCGACGGCGATCGAGGCAGGCGTGCGGGCGATCGTGTCGTTGCCGCTGGCGTGCGTTGCACCGCCCGCCGACGACTGGCGCGGGCTCGCTCCGCGCGCTTTCGCGGCGCGCCGGGCGCTCGCCGACGCGATGCGAACCGGCGCTGCCGATCTGCTCGCCTGGATGGACGAACCGGACCGCGTGGCGGGTCATCTCGGGCGCTTCCGCGCGCGCTGGCTCGCCGACCTGCAGGCTTTCTGCAGCGCGCCGCTGGCGAGAATGTCGCACGACACCGTCGAGCGTTTGGGCACGCACCGCTTCACGAAGGCGACGCCCGAGTCTGCGATTCCGGGATGCTGCGACGCGTTGCTCGCGATCGAGGGCGGATTGGCGACGCTGCGTGCATCGGTTGCGCAGGAAATCGCAGCATCGTTGCGCCGGACGCGCGCCGCCGACCTCGCGCAGGCGAACTCGCTCGCCTTCGACGACCTTCTGCGACTCGTGCACGAGGCGCTGGTCGACCCGGTGAGCGGCTCGGCCCTTGCGCGCACGCTGCGCGCGGCGCATCCGGTCGCGCTCGTCGACGAATGCCAGGACACCGATCCGCTGCAGTGGGACATCGTGCGCCGCATCTACGCCGCCGGCGCCGATGCGGACAGCGCCGGCGCACTCGTTCTCGTCGGCGACCCCAAGCAGGCGATCTACTCGTTTCGCGGCGCCGACGTGCATTCGTACCTTGCCGCGCGCGTCGCGGCGACGGGTCGTCACCGTCTCGACGAAAACCAGCGCTCGCAGCCCGCGTTGATCGAGGCGGTCAACGCGCTGTTCGACGTCGACGATCCGTTTCGCGTCGACGGCATCGCTTTCGGGCGCGCTGCAGCGGGTGCGCGCGAGCGCCGCGTCTTCGACGCTGCCGATTCGCAAGGCGACGACGCGCGTGCGCCGATGACGGTGGTGATGCTCGAACCCGACGCTGCCGGCGAGCCGCTGTCGGCGCCGCAGGCGCGCCGGCAGGCGGTCGACGCGACCGTCGCCGAGATCGTGCGCTTGCTCGCCTCGTCGTTGCGCTACGGCGATCGCACGCTGCAACCGGCGGACATCGCCGTGCTCGTGCAGTCGCGCGCGCAGGGCGCCTTCGTCAAGCGTGCGCTCGCGCGTGCCGGCGTCGGTGCGGCCGAGATTTCGCGCGACAGCGTGCTCGACACGCTCGAGGCGGCCGAACTGGCTCGCGTCGTGGCGGCGGTCGACGGATGCGACGACCCGGCGCGGCTGCGCTCGGCGCTGGCCACGACGCTGCTCGGCTTCGACACCGCGTCGCTCGCATCGCTCGAGGCCGATTCCGCACGGCTGCTGCCGGTCGTCGCGCGCTTCGCCGAGGCGCGCGTTCGCTGGCAGCGGCACGGCCCGATCGCGTCGCTGCGTCCGCTGCTGGCCGGATTCGACGTCGGCGCGCGGCTCGCGGGCCTGGTCGACGGTGAACGACGCCTGACGAACCTCGGGCACCTCGTCTCGCTGCTGTCCGAGGATGCCGCGGCGCGCGACCATCCCGGCGAGGCCGCGCGCGCGTGGGCGCGGCTGCGCGCGCGACATCCGGGCGACGACGACGTGCGCGAACTGCGCCTGGAAAGCGACGAGAACCTCGTGCGCATCCTCACGGTGCACAAGAGCAAGGGTCTCGAGTTCCCGGTCGTCTTCGTTCCGTTCGCCTGGTCCGCGCGCAAGGCGAAGATGCCCGATCCGTGTGTACGGCACGAGCGCGGCGCCGACGGCGGCTGGCGGACGGTGCTCGACCTGGCCCCGGACGACCACGCCCGCGCCGCGGCGATCGCCGAGCGCCAGGCGGAAAACCTGCGCGCGCTCTACGTCGCGCTCACCCGCGCCGAGCAGCGCTGTTACGTCTTCTGGGGATCGACCGGCAACTGCGCGCACGCGCCGCTTGCCTGGCTGCTGCATCGGGTCGGCGCGCCCGGCGAAGATGCGCTCGCACTCGATGCCGAGGGCGTGCGGGCGGCCCTTGCGCGGTGGCAGTCGCGCGCCGCAGCGCGTCACCCGGGTGCGCTCGCTGTCGTCGACACGCCGACGATGCTGTGCGCGCGGCGCGGGCAGGCGCGCGCCGACACGGCGCAGTCGGCGGGCGCAAAGGCGGACGCAAAGGCGGATGCAAAGGCGGGCGAACCCGGCGCCTTGCGTGTGCTTTCGGCGCGTCCCTGGATCGGTGCGATTCCGCCGGCGGCGATCACGACGAGCTTCAGCGCGATCGCTTCCGCCCTCGTCGGCAGCCGCGACGATTCGTCGCAGACGTGGCGCAACGTCGACGTCGTCGATCCCGGCGCCGACGCAGCGGACGAAGAAGCGGACGAAGAAGCGGACGAAGAAGCGGACGAAGAAGCGGACGAAGAAGCGGACGAAGAAGCGGACGAAGAAGCGACCGATCGAGCGAAAGAAGCACGGATCGTCTCGCCGGCGGCGCACGAGCAGGCCGCGGCGGGCGAGTCGATCCGCTCGCGTTTCCCGGCCGGCGCGCAGGCCGGCGTGTGCCTGCATGGAATTCTCGAGCAGGCGCCGTTCGACGCGCCGCTCGAGGCGGCGCAGGTCGCGCAGTGGTTGGTGCGCTGCGGATACCGGCGCTCGGACGCGGCGCAGGTGGGCGCCTGGCTCGACGAGGTGCTGCGGGTTCCGTTGCGCGCACCCGACGGTGCGAGCATTGCGCTGCCGGCGGTGCCGCGCGAGCGGCAGTTGCGCGAGATGGAGTTCCACCTGTCGGGCCGCGACGTCTCCGAGCGCGCGCTCGTCGACGTGCTCGTCGACGTGCTCGGCGACGCGCTCGCGATCGACGCGCAGGCGTCGCTGTCGCGCTGGAGCGGCTTTCTGCGCGGTTTCGTCGATCTGGTCTTCGAGCACGCCGGTCGCTGGTATCTCGTCGACTGGAAGAGCAACCACCTCGGCGTCGGTGCGGCGCGCTACGGCGAAGCGGCGCTCGCCGAAGCGATGCGTACGCACGCGTACCCGCTTCAGGCGAGCCTGTACACGCTGGCGCTGCATCGCTGGCTGCGTCGCTCGCTGCGCGGCTACGACTACGAGCGCTCGTTCGGCGGCGTGTTCTACGTCTTTCTGCGCGGCGCCGGGATCGACGTGCCGCAGGACCCGGCGGCGCCCGTGCCCGGCGTGCACGCAAGCCGGCCGAGCGCGCGCACGATCGAAAGGCTCGATCGCCTGTTCGACGGCCGCGCGGGCGAGCGTTCGCGATGAAGCGCGAGGCGCCGGTCGCAACGAAGCGCGGTGAGCGCGTCGCGCGCGCCTTCGGCGACGCGCTCGCGCGGCTGCACGCGCGCATCGGCGGCGAGCCGGAAGCGGCCGCTCTGGTCGGGCAATGGGCGCAGCACGCGTGGCGGCAGGCAGATGCCGGCCACGTGTGCGCGGAAGTGCCCGACGACGCGTCGCGTCGGCGACTCGCGTCGAGTCCGGTGATCGACATCGCCCCCGACGTGCACGAAGCGCCGCTCGTGCTCGATGGCGATGCGCTCTACCTGCAGCGACTGTGGCGCGCCGAGACGCGACTCGCCGAACGTTTCGCTGCGCTCGACGCACCGGCGCCGCTGGGCGAGGCGGACGTCGTCGCCGGCGTGGTCGACGCGTTGTTCGCGCCGGGCGAGGCCGACGATGCACAGCGGCGCGCCTTGCTGCGCGGGCTCGGTCATCGATTGCTGCTGCTCAGCGGAGGGCCGGGCACCGGCAAGACGACCACGCTGGCGCGACTGCTGGTGGCCTTCGTGCGGCTCGCGCCCGATGCGCGCGTGGCCTTCGCCGCGCCGACCGGCAAGGCGGCCGCGCGACTCGGGCAATCGTTGTCGCAGCATCTCGCGCGCTTCGATCCGGGCGGTGAGTTGCGCGAGCGGCTGCCCGTGGCAGGAACCACGGTCCATCGCCTGCTCGGATTGCGCGCCGCGGGCGCCGTCTCGTCGCCCGCCCGGCCCATGCTCGACTACGATCTCGTTCTCGTCGACGAGGTCTCGATGCTCGACGTCGAACTGGCGGCGGCGCTCGTCGCCGCGATTGCGCCGCACTGCCGCCTCGTCCTCGCCGGCGACCGCGACCAGCTCGCCTCGGTGGAAGCGGGGGCGGTATTCGCCGACCTGTGCGCGAGCACCGACGACGCCACCGTGCAGTTGTTGCGCAACCATCGCCAGAAGGACGCCGAGCCGGTCCGGGCGCTCGCCGTGCAGGTGCGCGATGCCTGGAAGGCGTCGCCCCCGGTGCCGCTCGATGTGCCGGCGACGATCGTTCGGCGCCGCCCCGATCCGGCGGCGATCGTCGCGGACGCGCTCGCCGCGTGGAACGAGGTGCACGAAGCGATCGAAGCCGCCGCGCCCCCTGCCCGGGTGATCGCCGCCTGCGAGCGGCATCGGGTACTGACGGCGTTGCGCGCCGGCCCGCTCGGCAGCGTCGGGCTGAACCGCCGTATCGCGCCCGCGGTGCGCAGTCGCGCGAAAGATGCGGCAGGTGCGCGCGCGACGTCGTTCGCGCAGTGGTATCCGGGCCGGCTCGTGCTCGTGACGGCGAATCGGCCGGCGCTCGGTCTGTTCAACGGCGACGTCGGCGTCTGCCTCCCGCGTCCGGGTGCCGTCGGTGAAGCCGCGCACGTCGACCTCGTCGTCGCCTTCGCCGACGTCGACGGCGCGCGCCTGTTCCCGGTCGCGCAGATGCCGCCGTGCGAGGATGCCTGGGCGATGACCGTCCACAAGGCGCAGGGATCGGAGTTCGAGTCGGTGGCGCTCGTGCTCGCGCCGCCCGGCCATGCGCTGAACACGCGCGAACTCGTCTACACCGGCATCACGCGTGCGCGCAGCCGGCTCGCGATCTGGTGCGAGCCGGACGTCGTCGCGCAGGCGGCGCTGGTGCGAACGCAGCGCCACGGCCGCCTCGCGCGGCGTCTCGCCGCACTGCGCAGCGAAGCGCTCGCGACGCGATGATCCCGCGACCGCTCGCGCTGCGCGCGCTGCCTGCGCTTCGATGGTGGCCGCGCGTGAATCGGGCGAGCCTGGGCGCAGACGCGCTCGCCGGCCTGGTCGGTGCGTTCCTCGTGCTGCCGCAGGGACTCGCGTTCGCGACGCTCGCCGGACTGCCGCCCGAGCACGGCCTGTACGCGGCGATCGTGCCGACGATCGTCGCGGCGCTCTTCGGCTCGTCGCTGCACACGGTCACCGGTCCGACCAACGCGCTGTCGCTGATGACCTTCGCCGCGCTCGCGCCGCTCGCCGTCCCGGGTTCGGGCGAATACGCGCAACTGGCGGCGACGCTGGCCGTGCTCGCCGGCCTGTGCATGCTCGCGCTTGGTGTCCTGCGCCTCGGCCTGCTGGTGAACTTCATCTCTCAGCCGGTGATCGTCGGATTCACCGCGGGCGCCGGAGTGCTGATCCTGGTCAGCCAGGTCGGTGCGCTCACCGGCGTTCCGGTTTCGCCGCGCGCTTCCACCGTCGAGGCGATACGCGTCGCGTTCACGCACCCGGCGCTATGGCAGCCCGCGGTGTTCGCCGTCGCCGCGGTCACCGTCGTCTTCGGCCTCGTCGTGCGTCGCCGACGCCCGCACTGGCCCGGTGTCGTCATCGCCATGCTCGCCGGCACGGCGCTTGCGCACGCGTTGCGCCTCGCGTTCGGAATCCCGATTCCGATGCTCGACGCGGTGCCGCGATCGCTGCCGCCGTTCGCCCTGCCGGGCGGCGGCTTCGAGGCGATACGAGACTCCAGCGGCGTGGCGGTGGCGGTGGCGATCGTGTCGCTGACGCAGTCGGTTTCGATGGCGCGCGCGCTCGCGCTGCGCACCGGGCAGCGCATCGACGGCAACCAGGAATTCATCGGGCAGGGCCTGGCGAATCTCGCCGCGGGATTCTTTTCGGCGCTGCCCGTGGGCGCGTCGGCGAATCGCTCGGGCCCGAACCTGGAGGCGGGCGCCGTGACGCCGATGTCGGCCGTGTTCGCCGGCGTCTTCCTGGCGGCGATCGTGCTGCTGTTCGCGCCGTGGGTCGCCTTCCTGCCTGCACCGACGGTTGCCGGCGTTCTGGTTCTCGCCTCGCTGTCGCTGATCGACGTCGCGCGCATCCGCTCGACCTTGCGCATCAGCCGGCCGGAGGGTTTCGTGCTGCTGGCGACGCTGGTCGCCACGCTGCTGATGCGGCTGGAGGTTGCGGTGCTGGTGGGCACCGCCATGTCGCTCGTCGTCTACCTGAACCGAACCTCGCGGCCGTCCATTCGCAGCCTCGTGCCGGATCCGCGCAGATCCGAGCGACCGTTCGTGCCGCTCGAGCCGACGCTGCGCGAATGCCCGCAGGCGAAGCTGCTCAGCGTGGAGGGGTCGATCTACTTCGGCGCCGTCTCGCACGTCGAATCGCATTTCGAGACGCTGCGCGAGGTCGCCTCCGACCAGAAACACCTGCTGCTGCTGATGCGCAACGTGAACTTCGTCGACGTCGCCGGCGTCGAGTTGCTCGTCGCCGAGGCGCGCCGTCGTCGCGAAATGGGCGGCGCGCTGTACCTGTGCGGCCTGCGTCCGCAGGTGCGCGCCTTCCTCGAGCGCGGCGACGCGATCGCGGCGATCGGCGCCGATCGCATCTACGAGGCCAAGCACGTCGCCATCGCCGACATCTTCTCCCGGCTCGACCCTGCCATCTGCCGGCGCTGCACGGCGCGCATCTTCTACGAGTGCCAGCAGTACAACGAGTCGTGAAACGCGATCACCCGTCGCGCGCGCTGCGCTGGCCCCGCTTCGCGAAGTCGGCCTGCATCTCGCGGCGCACGCGCACCGCGTCGTCGCCGGCGTCGAATCGGACGTCGCTCCAGCGCAGCGCTTCTCCGGTTGCCACGTCGCGCACGAGAGCGACGCCGCGCGCCAGTCCGAGCGGCAGCCCGTCGATCGCGCGCGAATCGGCCGCCGGCATCAGCCGGCCGTACACGGTGTAGCCGCCTTCGCCGTCGAGGCGCTCGCCGGCCTTCAGCGCGCGCTTGGCCGTGGCGACGACGTCGGCGTGCCAGCCACGCGGCGCGCCGGTGGCCTCGCCGCGCAGTCCGATCGACGCGACGGTGATGCCCAGTTCCAGTCCGATCAGGTGATAGGGCTTGTACATCGCGCTGTAGTTGCCGCTGCGATCGGTGACCAGGCCGTATTCGCGAAAACAGCGGCGAACGTAGTCGGAGTCGGCGGCGAAACTCGCCCACACGCCCCAGCGCAGGTCGCGGAACACCGGGCGGCCGTCGCGCTCGAGGCTCGAGACGACCTCGACCTGTCCTCGTCGTTCCAGCGCGCCGCCGTCGCTGCGCGGGCACATGCGCTGCGCGAGATCGTCGACGCCGCACGGCGGGAACGACAGGCCCGCCGCCGGTGCCGACAGTCCGGTTGCGTTCGCCACCGCCGCCATCTCGATCGCCGACTTGGTTCCGTCGAGGAACGAATTGAACATCTGCGCGTTCATTCCGCCGGCGCGCGCGTCGGCCTCGTCGAGGCCGTAATGCGCCCAGACGGTATCGGGCGTCGATGCGTGGTACTGCGGCAGGTACCTGGTTCCCTTTCCGGCGCCGATCACTTCGAAGCCCGCCGTGCGCGCCCAGTCGACCATCTCGCAGATCAATGCGGGCTGGTCGCCGTAGGCGAGCGAATAGACGATGCCCGCTTCGCGCGCACGGTCGGCGAGCCACGGGCCGGCGAGCGCGTCGGCTTCCACGTTGACCATCACGACGTGCTTGCCGTGTCGGCAGCAGGCCAGCGCGTGCGCGATCCCGGCCGCCGGATCGCCGGTCGCGTCGATGACGATCTGCACCTCGTCGGCGGCCACGAGCGCCATCGGGTCGTCGAGCAGATACGTGCTGCCGTCGCGCACGGCCTGCGCGAATCCGTTCGCGCCGAGCCGCGCAGCTTCCCAGCCCACGCGCAGCAGCGCTTCGCGTGCGCGCTGCGGCGAGAGGTCGGCAACCGCGACCAGGTGCATTCCGGGCGTGCGCCGCACCTGCGACAGATACATCGAGCCGAACTTGCCCGCGCCGATCAGGCCGACGCGCAGCGGGCGGTCTTCGTCCGCGCGCCGCGACAGCATCGCGTACAGGTTCACTGCAACTCCTCGAGTGCGGCCTCGACGTCCAGTCGCTCCATCGCGTCGAGTGGCTCGCACTCGGCCGCCTGTGCGTACAGCGCTTCGGCTTCCTTCAGCGCCTTCTTGCCGTCGAGCATCGCCATCGCGTTGGCGAACTCGATGCGGGCGATCGCCGAATCGGGGTTGAGCTCGATCGCGCGGCGAAACAGCCGGTACGCCTCGTCGCGCCTGGCGCCGTAGGTGACGCCCGCGACCATCGCGCCCACCTTGTCGACCACCTCGGCGTGGAAGGTGCCCAGCGCGATGTGCGCATCGGCGTGCCGCGGCTGCAACTCGATCGCCCGCGCCAGCGCGTCGCGCACCTTGCCGCCGAGGCCCTGCGTGAGCGCCTTGACCACCGACAGCCCCTGCGAGTAGCGGCCGATCGCGAAGGCGTACAGATAGAAGGCGTTGAAGTTCTGCGGCTCGCTTCGCTGCTGCGCTTCGGCGCGCGCGCCGGCTTCCTGCAGCAGCTTCGCCTTGCGCGACGCCGACGGCTCGAGGTATTCCGCGTAGACGCACGCGGCCTTGTTCGCCACGCACAGGCCGCCGGCGCCGGCGGCCAGTCCGCCTTCGATCGCCGCACCGAAGCGGCCTGCGTGGTAGTCGATCCATGCCGCCGTCACCGCGTCGTCGTGCGGAAACGGCTCGCAGTCGCCCCGATGCAGCCTGGCCCAGCGCTTCTTCAGCGTCGCCGGCGTGTACTCGTAGCGCGCATCCGCGTACGGAAAGTCCAGCCATTTCGCCATCGTCGTTCCCCGTTCGAATCAGCGAAGGTACTCGTGGGCGAGCTTTCCGAAAAGCCGCCGACCCGTCTCGTCGAGCCATGGAGCCAGCATCGACAGCACCTGGTATGCGCCGCGGGCCATCGACGCGGACGGCACTTCGCCCGCGGCGAAGCGGCGCGCATGACGGACGTACTCGAAGGACAGCCAGTACGTGGTGACGAGCACCATGTTCGTCGCCAGAGACTGCACCTGCACCTCGCTCGCGCCGGGGTCGCCGGCGACGACCAGCGAGCGGCACAGCGCCAGCGCCGCGAGCGTCTTGCGTTCGACGATGCGACGAAAGCGCATCTCCAGGCGCCGGTTGCGCGCCAGCAGGTCGTTCAGGTCGCGATAGACGAAGCGGTAGCGCCAGATCGCCTCGAACAGCAGATGCAGGAACAGCCAGGCGTCCTCGATCTGCATCGTCGCGGCGAGCGGCGAATCGAGCAGCGGATCGATCTCGCGCTGGAATTCCTCGAAGAGCGCGTCGACGATCTCTTCCTTGTTGCCGAAGTGGTAGTACAGGTTGCCCGGGCTGATCTCCAGCGTCCCGGCGATCGCCGTCGTCGTGACGTTCGGTTCGCCGAGCTCGTTGAACAGCCGCAGCGAGACCTCGAGGATCCGCTCGCGCGTGCGCCGCGGCGGCTTGCGGATCATCGCTCGACGACGGGTTCCGGCGTGGTTCGGTCGGCTGCGCCCGCGCCGCTCCGCTCGTCGGCGCGCTCGTCGGTGCGCTCGTCGGTGCGCGGGCCACGGCGAGCGCCTCCCCGTCCGGCGGCACTGGCCCGCGCGATCGCCGCCGATCGTTCGAGTTCGTACAGCGTGCGCCCGAGCCGGCGCAGCGCAACGCTCGCGCGCGTCTCCAGCGAGGCCGGTCGCGTGGGCGGCGGCTCGCGCACCAGGCGCGGCGTGGGTGCGCGCAGCACCGCTTCGTCCAGCGCCAGCCCGTGGCGTTGCAGCATCGGCGCCAGCTCGGCGCGCCGCTCGAGCAGGTCGGCCCGCGTCGAGCGGTAGGCGTGCTCGCACAGGCGCCGTCGGCTGGCCACGCTGAAGATGTTCGCGAAGAAGATCTCGGCATCGTCGCGGTGCGGCTCGAAGAGGACGATGTCCGCGTCGGGGTGCGTGACGCGGTACTTTTCCAGCCCGACCGTCATGCGCGAGCGGATCGTCGCGCGCATCGTCTGCGCCAGCACTGCGCCGGGGCCCGAGCGCGACACCCGCCGTGCGCCGGCGCGCGAGCCGTCGAAGGGTACGAGCGGGTTCAGGCAGACGACGAGCCCTGCGCCGGCGTCCAGCGCGAGCGATGCGTGCAGCGTCTTGTTCAGCGCACCGTCGACGTAGCGGCGCGAACCGACGCGCACCGGAGAGAACAGGCCCGGAACCGCGCTCGAGGCGACCACGGCGCGCGAGATCGGCACGTGGTCGTGTCCGGTCGATCCGAATGCCACCGGCATTCCCGAATCGATGTCGGTTGCCACGATGCGCAACGCAGCCGGCGTGCGGCGAAAGTCGTTCGTTCGTCCCGATTCCGCGAACAGGCGCGCCAGTTCGCGCTCGGCCGGCTGCGCGTCGACGAGCCCGTCGGGCAGCGCGCGCAGAAGTTCGTCGAGCCCTTGCCACAGCGCCGTCTGCGGATGCCGTACACCCGATTCCCGGATGCTGCGAAGCGCTCGGCGAACGCTTCGCGGCAGCGTGCGCAAGGCCTTGCGCCATTCGGCCAGCGCCGGGCGCAGCAACCGCGACGGCTCGAGCGTCTCGCCGGCGCTGTCGCCTTCGACGAACAGCTGCACCATCCGGTGCGCGGAGACACCGTTGACCAGACCCGCCGCGATGAACGAGCCGGCACTCACGCCGACGTAGACGTCGAGCTTCGCCGGATCGAAGCCCTCGATCGCCTCGGTCAGCGCGCACAGCGCGCCGAGCTCCCACGCCGCGGCGAGGAAGCCGCCGCCCGCCAGCGCGATGCCGATGCGCCCGCGCTGCGGTTGTGCCGCGTCGGGAGGCCTCGCCGTACCACTGAGTTCAACCGACATCGCTCACCGCCCGCGCGTGACGCTGCATCAGGCCGTTGCCTTGCCGTCGTCCGCGGTCGTCGACGCAGCCGTGCGTGCACGGCGTGCGGGCGCCTTTGCCGCTTCCGCCGGCGTTTCGGCCGCGCGCGCAGCCTTGGCCGCACGTGGCGTCTTCGCCGCGCTCGCCGTCTTCGCGGCACGCGGCGTGGCTTTCGCCGCGGTGACGCCGCGCGCCGTGCTGCGCTGCGCCGACGCCTTGGCGGCGCTCGACTTTCGCACCGCGCGCTTCATCGTGCCGCCGGTCATCGACTGCACCGTTTCGTTCAGTGCGTCGACGCGCTCGACGAGCTCGCCGATCTCCCGGCCGGTGGGTACGCCGAGCCGCGTCAGCGCGCGCGAGACGCGATCTTCGAAGACCTGCTCGAGGCGGTCCCACGACTGCGTCGCCTGCTTCGACAGGTCGCCGGCGGCGCGCGACATCTTCTCGCCGACCGATCCGATTCGCTCCTCGGTGGCTGCGCGGGTACGCCGCTGCAGGGTCAGGCCTTCCTTCACGAGCGCGTCGAACACCTTGCCGCCTTCGTCCTGCGCTTTCGAAAATGCGCCCAGACCGGCAAGCCAGATCTGTTGCGCCGAATCGCGGATCGTCTTCGCCAGCTGGCCGATGTCGGACTTCGCTTCCTTGCTCTCGGCCAGCGCCTTCAGTTTTTTCGCCATGAGGCTTCTCCTGCGAGCCCGACGCGGGCCCGTTCGCGTGCAGTCTACGGCCGCTTCGCTAGAGGAGGTGCACTAATGTCGGAGGTGCACTACTGTCGCGGCTCGCTTGCTGCGGGCCGGGCCCGATGCAATCATCGCCCCGCAACGGAGGGAACGTCTTGGAATATTTCGTCACCGGAGCCACCGGCTTCATCGGACGCCGCCTCGTGCGGCGCCTGCTCGCACGACGCGGCGCGATCGTTCATTTTCTCGTGCGCGACGCCTCGCCCGGGCGGCTCGACGCACTGTACGCGTTCTGGGGAGTCGATCGCGCACGGGCGGTGCCGGTGGAAGGCGACGTCCGCCGCGACGGGCTGGGCATCGGCGAGGCGGCGCGCGACGCGTTGAAAGGGCGCATCCGGCACCTGTTCCACCTCGCGGCGATCTACGATCTTGCAGCCGATGCGCAGCGCCAGGTCGAGGTCAACGTCGAGGGAACGCGCCGCGTGGTCGCCTTCGCCGACGAGATCGGCGCGGGCTGCCTGCATCACGTCTCCTCGATCGCCGCAGCCGGGCTGTACGACGGAGTGTTCCGCGAGGATATGTTCGAGGAGGCCGAAGAGCTCGATCACCCCTATTTCGCGACCAAGCACGACTCCGAGGCGATCGTGCGGCGCGAATCGCGCGTGCCGTTCCGCATCTATCGACCGGGACTGGTCGTCGGCGACTCGCGCACCGGCGAAATCGACAAGGTCGACGGGCCGATGTACTTCTTCAAGCCGCTGCAGAGGCTGCGCCGGCTCGTGCCGCAGTGGATGCCGATGGTCGGCATCGAGGGCGGGCGCATCAACATCGTGCCGGTCGACTACGTCGTCGCCGCGATGGACCACATCGCGCACGCGCGCGGCCTCGACGGCAAGTGCTTCCATCTCGTCGATCCGCATCCGCTGCGCGTGGGCGACGTACTGAACCTGTTCGCCCAGGCGGCGCATGCGCCGCAGATGTCGATCCGGATCAACGCCGCGCTGATCGGCCTGATTCCGCGCCAGATCCGTCGCGCGGCGCTCGCGCTGGCGCCGGTGCGCCGCATCCGCGACGCGATCCTGCACGATCTCGGGCTGCCGCCCGACATCCTGCGCTTCGTCAACTACCCGACGCGCTTCGACGCGCGCGAGGCGCTCGCTGCGCTGGAGGGCTCGGGCATCGCCTGCCCGCGACTGGAGGACTATGCCTGGGTGCTGTGGGACTACTGGGAGCGCCACCTCGATCCGGAGCTCGCGATCGACCGCACCCTGCGCGGCCAGGTCGGCGGCAAGGTGGTGCTGATCACCGGCGGCTCGTCGGGCATCGGACTGGCCTCGGCGCGTCGCGTGGCTGCGGCGGGTGCGACGACGATCGTCTGCGCCCGCGATCCGGAGAAGCTCGACGAGGTGCGGCGCGCGTTCGAGGCCGACGGCCACGAACTCGCGACCTTCGCCTGCGACCTGAGCGACGCGGCCGACTGCGATCGCTTCGTGCAGTGGCTGCTCGACACCTACGGCCACGTCGACGTGCTGGTGAACAACGCCGGCCGCTCGATCCGGCGCGGCATCGAAAGCACCTTCGGGCGTTTCCACGACCTCGAGCGGCTGATGCAGCTGAACTACTTCGGCGCCGTGCGCCTCACGATGGGCCTGCTGCCGTCGATGATCGAGCGGCGCAGCGGCCACGTCGTGAACATCAGCTCGATCGGCGTGCTGACGAACGCGCCGCGCTTCTCCGGATACGTCGCCTCGAAGGCTGCGCTCGACGCCTGGACGCGCTGCGCAGCCAGCGAGTTCTCCGACGTGGGCATCACCTTCACGTCGATCGCGATGCCGCTGGTGCGCACGCCGATGATCGCGCCCACCGGGCTGTATCGCAACGCGCCGACGCTCACGCCGGAGCAGGCGGCCGACCTCGTGACGCAGGCGATCGTCTACCGGCCGGTGCGCATCGCCACGCGCCTGGGCGTGGCCGGCGAAGTGCTGCACGCGCTGATGCCGAAGGTCGCGCAGATCGTGATGAACACGTCGTTTCGCATGTTCCCGGAATCGAGTGCAGCCGGCGGCGCAGCACAACCGAGAAGCACGCCGGACCAGGAGGCGCTGCAGCAACTGATGCGCGGCATCCACTTCTGATCGCGGCTGCTCCCCGGAACGGTTCAGGCGCCGCGCTGCGTGGCCTGCACCTCTCGTGCGTCCTGCGCCGCGCAGCGCGCATCGACCGCTTCCGCGGCGATGCGCCAGACCTGCGGGTCGTAGGCCAGTTGCAGGTGTCCGCGTCCCGGCACGGCGACCTGCGTGGCACCGGCCAGGCGCTGCGATGCCTGCTGCGGCATCACGATGTTGTCCTGCGGCGACCAGATCGTCGTGAAGCGCGCGCCGCCTGCGGCCGTTTCGCGCGCTGCCAGCGCGTCCAGCCACGACGAGCCGGGAGCCAACTGCGCGACGTTGCGTCCGTAGCCCAGTCGCGCGCACCAGGTGCCGGCGTGCGGCGAGCCGAGCGTGACGACGGAACAGACGCCTCCTGCCCCTTCCCTGGTCAGGTATGCGCGGGCCACGACGCCGCCCATGCTGTGACCGATGATCGCGATGCGATCGTGGCCGCTGCGTTGGCGCAGCCGGCGCACGCCTTCGGCGACGATCGGCAGGTACTCGTCGATCGTGCCGAACACCGGTTCGAGGTTCACCGACTCCACCGGGTGGCCGCGCGCGGCCAGCCACGTCGCGAACGCGCGCCAGATGCCTCGATTGCAGAGATAGCCGTGCACCAGCAGCACCGGCGCGCGCGTGCCGTGCACGGCGCTGGGCAGCGGTGCGTCGGCGTACCGGATCAGCGCCCAGAAGAAGGTGCGCAGCGACGCGCCGATCTCGACCGCCCAGGCGCGCAGCGTCGCCGCCAGGCCGTCGCGCGCCTGCGGCGCTTCCTGCGAACGGAACCAGGCGCCGAAGGCGAATTGCACGCCGAGCAGCGCCGCGTCGAACGCCAGCGGCAGCAGCAGTGCGAAGGCGAGCGCGACGAGCGGATGCCACCCGTGGCTTCGATGCAGCCAGGCGGCGAGGGCGACGATACCGATCGCCAGTACCGCGATCAGCACGAGCAGCGTGCGCCGGATCATCCGGAGGCCGCCGGTGCGCTGCGCGCGCGCGGCGCTGCGGTCGACCCCTGCGCCTTCGGCGCTTGCGTGGCCGCCTGCGCCTTCGGCGCTGGTGTGACCGCCTGCGCCTTCGGCGCGCGGGTACCCAGGCGCTGCGCGAGGCCGCTCGCCAGGCGGGCGGCGAAACCGTAGATCGACAACTGCGGATTGGCGCCGATCGACGTCGGGAACAGCGATCCGTCGTGCACCGAGACGTTGCGCCATCGCCAGTGCACGCCGTCGGGGTCGACGACGCCGCGTGCCTCGTCCGCAGCGAAGCGGCAGCCTCCCATCACGTGCGCCGACACGACGCGCGTGAGCAGCGGCTTCATCGGCAGCGCTGCGATCGCTTCGCGCGCCTCGCGCCAGCTGCGGTACGGCGAAGCGAGCTCGTGCGCCGGCTGCACCGTGCGCGCGCCTGCGGCGAACTGCAGTTCGGCCATCGACAGCAGCGCGCGCCGCGCGCCTTCGAGCACGAAGTCGTCGAGCGGGTAATCGAGTACCGGTGCGCCGTCTCCGCGCAACTCGACCCGGCCGCCCGGCGAGCGCTCGTGAAAGCCGTCACGCAGCAGCGCGATCGTGGCCTGCGTGCGGGCGAAGTCGAGCATCCGGCGCCGGTGCTCGTCGCCGAAGCCGGTCACCGTCGTGGCGAACAGCACCGGATGGATCGGCGGCACCTCCAGCTTGTAGCCGATCGGTCCGTCGATCGGCGCATCGTGCAGGAAGTGGTCGACGTACACGCTCTGGGGCGCGCCGGCGAAGCCGCCGACGGTCTCGTCGAAGACCGCGGCCGAGACGACCACCGGGTGCAGGAAGGTGCGCGTGCCGAGCAATCGGTGCGGGTCGGGTGCGCCCGAGCGCAGCAGGAGCGCGGGCGAGCCGATCGCGCCGGCCGCGAGCACGAAATGCGCGGCGCCGACCGTCGTGCGCCGCCCGCTCGGGCGCGTGCCGGTCGCGTCGAGCCAGTCGATCTCGAGGGCGACGGCGCGCTCGCCCTGGACGACGAGGCGCGCGGCGCGCGCGCGCGCGTAGAGTGTCGCTCCGGCGTCCAGCGACGACGGGATCGTCGTCACCAGCATCGACTGCTTCGCGTTGACCGGGCAGCCCACGCCACAATAGCCGAGGTTCAGGCAGCCGTTCACGTTGCGCGCGATCGACGCGCTGCTCCAGCCGAGGCGCTGGGCACCGCGGCGCAGGATGTCGTTGTTCTCGTTGGGCCTGACCGTCCACGGCGCGACCGACAGGCGCTGCTCCATGCGCTCGAACCAGGGCGCCATCGCCTGCTCGTCGAAGCCGTCCAGTCCGTAGCGGTCGCGCCAGAACGCCAGCGTGTCGGCCGGCGTGCGAAAGCTCGACGTCCAGTTCACCGTCGTCGAGCCGCCCACGCAGCGCCCTTGCAGGATGCCGATCGCCTGGTCCTTCGTGCGGCGCGCGGCCGACTCCTGGTAGAGCTGCGGATACGCTTCGGATTCGCGCATGCGGAAGTCGCTCGAGCTGCGCAACGGCCCTTCCTCGACGAGCAGTACGCGCAGCCCGGCGTGCGACAGGATCTCGGCGGTCGTTCCGCCGCCGGCGCCCGTGCCGACGACGACGACGTCGAACCGCGCCTGTTCGGGCAGCACGGGGGCATCGGCGTCGAGCACCGCCCAGCCGCGGCGCAGGCCCTCGGTCACCGGATCGGGGTAGCTCATCGTGCGCGCTCCTGCATTGAACCCGGCCTCGATTCGCCGCTTCAGAACCGGGGCGGCCCGGGATAGCCGATCTCCGCCCAGCGCGCCTCGTCGGCATAGGCCGCGCCGAGGATCAGGTCGTGCAAGGCGTGATAGGCGCCCTGCAGCAAAGTGATCCGGTGGGTGCGCCAGCGTTGCAGCACGGCGGCGACCTCGGCGTCGCCGGTCTCGGCCCACGGCCTGGCCAGGCCGGCCAGCAGCAGCCGCGAAGGCGCGGCTGCGAGGGCGAGGAACAGCGTATCGAGTTCGGCCTGCGTCGCGGGCGGCAGCCCCGCGATCGTCGCCTCGACGTCGGCCAGCGCCGCCTCGATTCCTCGCGTGCGCTGCGCGGCATCGGCGGGCAGGGTGCCGTCGAGCACCGCCGGAATCACCGCCCGCAGTACCTCGCGACGGTCGTCGACGGCATGGCGTCCGACGAAGGGCGAGGCGATGCCGAAAGCAGCGAGCAGCGCCGCGCTGCCGGCACCGAGCACGAGAAAGCGGCGTCGCGTCAACATCGGCCGATTCTAGGCGCAGGCGCTAGAGCGTTGCCTCTAATGCAACGGTTCCGTTCCGGCGGCCTGCAGCGCACACTGTCGCCGCATGAAACCGGCGGGCCGAAGACTGGAGCATTGTGCGGCAGAAGTCGCACGCCTGCGCCGCGAGATCGCGGCCGACGTACGTACGCGAACGACGGTCGACGTCGTCAAGCGCTGGCAGGCACAGCGCCTGGCGCGCACGCACCGACGCCTGCTCGAAGACCCGCGCTATTCGGCCGCCGCACGCTTCTTCCTCGACGACCTGTACGGCGCGAAGGATTTCTCGCGTCGCGACGCCGAGCTGGGGCGCCTGGTGCCGATGATGGTGCGACTGCTGCCCGAAGCCGCCCTGGAGACGATCGCCGACGCGATCGAGATGGATGCGCTCTCGGAGCGGCTCGATCTCGCGCTCGCGCGCGAACTGGCGGAGGACGACGTCTCGCGTGTCGATGCCGCGCGCTACGCCCGGGCCTATCGGCGGGCGGGTTCGCGTGCCGAGCGCGAGCGCCAGCTCGCGCTGATCGCCTCGGTCGGCGAGTCGCTCGATCGCCTCGTGCGCCGCCCGACGGTCGGGCGGCTGCTGAAGTCGATGGCGCGGCCCGCGCAGCTGGCCGGCCTGGCCGAGATGCAGGATTTCCTCGTTCGCGGCTTCGAGGCGTTTCGTGCGATCGGCGGTGCCTACGGCTTTCTCCAGACGATCGCGGCGCGCGAGCGCGCGATTCTCGAGGCGCTGTACGCCGGGGCCGACCACGGCTGGGACGGGCCCGAAGCGCAGCTGAGCACCTCGCAGGTCCGCACCTGATCGGCCGATCGTCGCCGCTGCGCGTCGCGCAGCGCGGCGATCTCCGGCGCCTCCGTTACCATCGGCGCGATGCAAGCTTCCACGCCGCCCCCCGCGCCTGCGCCCCGCGCTTCGCTTCGCCTGCCACTGGCCGCGGCGATCCTCGGCTTGTTGCTCGGCGTGGCGCTCGCCGCCGGCGCCTGGCAGATGGCGCGCTCCGTGCGCGACTTCCGGCTGCTCGATCGCAGCGTCGAGGTCAAGGGCCTGTCCGAGCGCGAGGTGCCGGCCGATCTCGCGATCTGGCCGGTGGCGCATTCGGCCGCCGGCAACGACGTCGCCGCGCTGTATCGCACGCTCGATCGCACCAGCCAGCGCATCGTCGAATTCCTCGTCGGCGCGGGTTTTCCGCGCGAGCAGATGGGCGTCTCGCCGCCGCACGTCGTCGACAAGCAGGCCCGCGAGTGGGGCGATCCGCAGCGCGGGGAATTCCGTTACACCGGGCGCGCGACGGTCACCGTCTACACGCCCGACGTCGAGCGCGTGCGCGCGACGATGAGCCGGCTCGTCGAGCTCGGCGCCGAAGGCATCGTTCTCGGCTCGGAGCAGGGCGCCGAACCCCAGTTCCTGTTCACGAGGCTGAACGACGTCAAGCCCTCGATGCTCGAGGAAGCCACGCGCAACGCGCGCGCCGCGGCGACGAAATTCGCCGAGGATTCGGGCAGCCGGCTCGGCAGCATCCGTCGCGCTTCGCAGGGCCAGTTCTCGATCGTCGACCGCGACGCGAGCACGCCGCACATCAAGAAGGTGCGCGTCGTCTCGACCATCGACTACTACCTCGACTGACGCTATAATCATCGGTTCCTTGCCGCACGGCGCTTCGACGCACGACGCCGGCGGCCTTCGTCCACAAGGAAGCCTGCAGCGCAACCCCGCCGACGTGGCGGTTGCCCGAAGCAAGTCGACCCGACGCGTCCGTCGCCGGTCGACGCGTCTTCGGCGAGCGCGCTGCTCGCCTCCGCACCAGGAGAATCGATGCGTCATTACGAGATCGTGCTCATCGTCCACCCCGACCAGAGCGAGCAGGTGCCCGCGATGCTCGAGCGCTACAAGGCGATGATCGACGCCCAGCAGGGCAAGGTCCATCGGGTCGAAGACTGGGGTCGTCGCCAGCTCGCCTATCCGATCCAGAAGATGGCCAAGGCGCACTACGTGCTGATGAACGTCGAAATCGGGCAGCCCGCCCTCGACGAGCTCGAGCACGCGTTTCGCTTCAACGACGCGGTGCTGCGCCATCTGGTCGTCGCGATGAAGAAGGCCGAAACCGGCCCGTCGCCGATGTGGAAGCAGATCCAGCGCGAAGACGCGCGCAAGGCACCCTCGCCGGAAGCGGCGCAGCCTGGCGCCGAGCGGTCCGGCGCCGAGCGGCCAGCCGGCGAGCGGTCCGGCGAGCGCGAACGAGCCGCCGGATGAGCGGGCAAGCGAGCGGACAACCGGAAGCGGGCGCACGGCTCGGCGAACGATGTTTCCCGCGGGCGAGCGAATGAGCGGCAATCGGCGGCAGCAACCGGCGGCGTGCGGAATCGAGTGCAATTGAGCGGCACCCTTACCGAGCGCGAAGCCCTGCGCTACACGCCGGCCGGAATCGCCATGCTCGGCGCGCGCCTGAGCCACCGCTCCGAGGCGGCCGAGGCCGGGCAGCCGCGCCAGCTCGAGTTCGACGTCGCGTTGCGTTTCGCCGGCGCGATCGCTGCGCGCGCCGATCGGCTGCAACTCGGCGAAGCGATCCGCGTCGACGGATTCCTCGCCCCGCGCCGCCGCCTGTCGAAGTCGCTCGTCGTGCACGTCACCGAATTCACAACCGAGCCCGCCGCTGCCGCATGCCGGCGTGGCGAGCCGATCTGATCAACCAGAGGACCTCCCATGGCAACCTTTCGTCGTGGTTCGAAAGACAAGAAGACGCGCCGTCCGGCGCAGAGTGCGCTGTTCAAGCGCAAGAAGTTCTGCCGATTCACGGCCGAGAAGATCGAGTGGATCGACTACAAGGATGTCGACCTGCTCAAGGACTTCATCACCGACACCGGCAAGATCATCCCGGCGCGGCTCACCGGCACCAAGGCGCGCTACCAGCGCCAGCTGCAGGATGCGATCAAGCGCGCGCGCTTCCTCGCGCTGCTGCCGTACACCGACAATCACTGAAGGCGCGGGAACGCAAATGCAGATCATCCTGCTCGAGAAAGTCGTCAACCTCGGACAGCTCGGCGACGTCGTCAAGGTGCGCGACGGCTTCGCGCGCAACTACCTGATTCCCACCGGCAAGGCGCGTCGTGCCACGCCCGCGGCCATCCAGGAATTCGAGAATCGTCGCACCGAACTGGAGAAAATCCAGAGCGAGCGGCTCGACGCCGCGCGCGCGCTCGGCGATCGCCTGTCGGGCATGAACGTGCGCATCACGCAGAAGGCCGGCGTCGACGGTCGCCTGTTCGGTTCGGTCACCAACTTCGACATCGCCGAAAGCCTGAAGAAGCAGGGGATCGAGGTGGAGAAACAGATGGTGCGGATGCCGTCGGGTCCGCTGAAGGCGGTCGGCGAATACCCGGTCGAGGTGGCACCGCACAGCGACGTCGTCGTCGAGATCACCGTCTCGGTCGTCGGCGAAACGGGCTGAGGCCGCGCGCCGCTTCCGCAACGGCGACGATCCGGCCCGGGCGCGCAGCCATGTCCGCGGTTCCCCAAGACGCGGCGTCCGTCGATCCGCAGATCGCGGCGCTGCGCGTGCCGCCACACTCGATCGAAGCCGAGCAGGCGGTGCTCGGCGGGCTCCTGCTCGACAACACCGCCTTCGACCGCGTAGCCGACCTGCTGCGCGAAGACGACTTCTATCGCTACGATCACCGGCTCATCTGGCACCAGATCGGCCGGCTGATCGAGCGCAGCCATCCGGCCGACGTCGTCACCGTATACGAGGCGCTGAAGGTCGCGGGCAAGGACGAAGACGCCGGCGGGCTCGTCTACCTGAATGCGCTCGCGCAGGAAACGCCGTCGGCGGCGAACATCCGCCGTTACGCGGAAATCGTGCGCGACCGCGCAGTGCTGCGCAAGCTCATCTCCACCGCCGACGAAATCTCGACGTCGGCGCTGAACCCGTCCGGCAAGGACACTCGCCAGCTGCTCGACGAAGCCGAGTCGAAGGTCTTCCAGATCTCGGAAGACGGCGCGCGCGGACAGGCCGGCTTCCAGCCGCTGCCCGACCTGCTCGGCAAGGTCGTCGAGCGCATCGACGAGCTGTACAACCAGGACAACCCGAACGACGTCACCGGCGTACCGAGCGGCTACGTCGACCTCGACCGGATGACCTCCGGGCTGCAGCCGGGCGACCTGGTGATCGTGGCGGGTCGCCCGTCGATGGGCAAGACGGCGCTCGCGCTGAACATCGCCGAGCACGTCGCCGTCGACCAGGGATTGCCGGTGGCGGTGTTCTCGATGGAGATGGGCGCAACGCAGCTCGCCATGCGCCTGGTGTGCTCGGTCGGACGGCTCGACCAGCAGCGCCTGCGCACCGGGCGTCTCGTCGACGACGACTGGCCGCGGCTGACCAGCGCGATCCAGAAGATGCAGGACGCGCAGCTCTTCATCGACGAGACGCCGGCGCTGAACGCGCTCGAACTGCGCGCGCGCGCCCGTCGCCTGTCGCGCCAGTCCGGGCGGCTCGGCCTGATCGTCGTCGACTATCTGCAGCTGATGTCGGCGACGTCCACCGGAGAGAATCGCGCCACCGAGATCTCGGAGATCTCGCGCTCGCTCAAGGCGCTCGCCAAGGAGCTCGACTGCCCGGTGATCGCGCTGTCGCAGCTGAACCGCTCGCTCGAACAGTGGCCGAACAAGCGGCCGGTGATGTCGGATCTTCGCGAAAGCGGAGCGATCGAGCAGGATGCAGACGTCATCGTCTTCATCTACCGCGACGAGGTCTACAACCCCGACTCCACCGACAAGGGCGTCGCCGAGATCATCATCTCGAAGCAACGCAACGGTCCGATCGGCACGGTGCGGCTGACCTTCGTCGGCCAGTACACGAAGTTCGAGAGTTACGCGAGCGGGTAGGCGCTGCGCGCCGTGCGCGTTGCCCACGCCGCGCGGTCTCCCGCATTCGCACTTCGGTGCACGATGCAGCGTTTCTCGCTGCGCAGCCAACTTCGCAAGCAGATACGCTGCGATCTGCGGCCTATGCGTTTCGCATTCAAAGCGCCTCGGCGGCGAAATCCGCCAGCCTCGAGCGCTCCCCGCGCTGCAGCGTCACGTGCCCCGCGTGCGGCCATCCCTTGAAGCGGTCGACGACGTACGTCAGGCCCGACGATCCTTCGGTGAGGTACGGCGTGTCGATCTGCGCGATGTTCCCCATGCAGACGACCTTCGTGCCCGGGCCTGCTCGCGTCACCAGCGTCCTCATCTGCTTCGGCGTGAGGTTCTGCGCCTCGTCGACGATCAGGTACTTGTTGGTGAACGTGCGCCCGCGCATGAACGACATCGACTTCACGCGAACGCGCGAGCGGATCAGGTCGTTGGTTGCCGCGCGGCCCCATTCGCCGGCCGACGGATCGCTGCGGTTGAGCACCTCGAGATTGTCCTCGAGCGCACCCATCCAGGGCTGCATCTTCTCTTCCTCGGTGCCGGGAAGGTAGCCGATGTCCTCGCCCACCGGCACCGTGGCGCGCGTCATCACGATCTCGGTGTAGCGCTTCGATTCGAGCACCTGCACGAGGCCCGCAGCCAGCGTGATCAGCGTCTTGCCGGTGCCCGCCTGGCCGAGCAGCGTGACGAAGTCGATCTCCGGATCCATCAGCAGGTTCAGCGCGAAGTTCTGCTCGCGGTTGCGGGCGGTGATGCCCCACACCGCGTTCTTGCCGTGGCCGTAGTCGCGCAGCGTCTGCAGAACCGCCGTGCGGCCGGCAATCTCGCGAACCCTGGCCACGAGCGGCATTTCGCCCTCGAACCAGACGAACTGGTTCAGCAGCAGCGAGGCGACGAGCGGGCCGCTGATCCGGTAGAAGGTGTAGCCGCCCTGCTGCCAGGATTCGATGCCCTTGGCGTGCTTCTCCCAGAAGTCGTCGGGCAGGCGAACGACGCCGGTGTGCAGCAGGTCGGTGTCTTCGAGGACCTGGTCGTTGAAGTAGTCCTCGGCGGGCAGGCCCATCGTGCGGGCCTTGATCCGCATGTTGATGTCTTTCGACAGCAGCACCACCTGCCGGTCGTGCAACCGTTCCTGCAACGCGCGCACGACGCCGAGGATCTGGTTGTCGGCCTTGCCCATCGGCAGGCTCGACGGCAGCATCGACGCGATGGCCTGCGTCTGGAAGAACAGCCGCCCGCCGGCGTCGCGGTTGCCCAGCGCAGCGAGCGCGATGCCGTCGGTGATCTCGCCTTCGCCGGCCGCCTCGATGAGTTCGTCGAGCGTGCGGCTGACCTGACGCGCGTTGCGCGAGACCTCCGACATCCCCTTTTTGTGGTTGTCGAGCTCCTCGAGCGTCATCATCGGCAGGTAGAGATCGTGCTCGGCGAAGCGAAACAGGCTGCTCGGGTCGTGCATCAGCACGTTGGTGTCGAGCACGAAGAGCTTCGGCATGCCGGCGCCCGCCTGCGGGCGGTTGCGCGTCCCGGCCGCTGCCGATGGGCGCGCGCGCGGCTCGCCGGCGGGGCCCGCGGGCGCGCGCTCGGCCTGG
>JACDJA010000849.1_pt1 | contig 30185 bp, 21 predicted proteins | sample 7449241 | NCBI WGS metagenome assembly JACDJA01 (sample SAMN14253289, study PRJNA609438) | sludge metagenome | isolation source: initial anaerobic sludge | collected 2018-12-20 | reverse complement strand
TGCATCATCGGGGTATGTGCGGAGCTGGCTGTCTTGCTCATGGGGCTGTGACTGTTGTCCGGGTAGTCGACTGTGGGCCTATTTGAAGCTGTAGTGTTTCTCTACCGGCTTGAGGATCTTCCAGGTGCAGGAGAGCCCGGCCGGGAAGGTGACCAGATCACCGCGTCCGTAGGTCTCGGGTTTGCCGCCATCCGGTGTGATCTCCACCTGGCCACGCAGAAAATAACAGACCTCGGTGCGGTCGTACTGCCAGGGGAACTCGGAGACCTCTTTTTCCCAGATGGGCCATTCAAAGACGCCCAGGATCTCCAGTTTGGCCGGTGATGCCTTGTGTTCACAGAGGATTTGCATAGGGACCTTCCGGGTTGCTGCTTCAAGGTCGCACAGTGTAGCCCAATTCGCCGAGATGGTCAGGCCCGATCTGTGGCGGCGAAGCGTGGCTGGTCTATACGGCAGCTTGCCTCGACCGGGGTGAAGCCAGATACTGTTCGTATGATGGATGAACTGGAACAACTGGCCGAAAGACTGGCGGCACGGCTACTGACCGAGCAGCTGAAACTGGCCGCCGCAGAGTCCTGCACCGGCGGCTGGATCGCCAAAGTGCTGACCGATATTGCCGGCAGCAGCGTGTGGTTCGATCGCGGCTTTGTCACCTACAGCAACCGGGCCAAGCAAGAGATGCTGGGGGTGAAACCGGAGACACTGGCGGCGCATGGCGCGGTCAGCGAGGCGGTGGTGCGGGAGATGGTGGCGGGCGCCCTGGTCCACAGCCAGGCCGAGCTGGCACTCTCGGTCAGCGGGGTTGCCGGACCGGGCGGCGGCACCCCGGAGAAGCCGGTGGGCACCGTTTGGTTCGCATGGCAACTCCGGGGAGATGAAGCGGTCGCCGCCCGTCACCGGTTCGCCGGTGATCGGGAGGCGGTGCGCCGTCAGGCTGTGCGGGTGGCGCTGCAGGGAGTGCTGGCGCTTTTGTAACATGCGCACCCTGCGATTCTGATTTTTCTCCTGATCTAAAAATCACCGTTCATCCTGAGCCTGTCGAAGGAAGCCTGTCGAAGGAAGCCTGTCGAAGGATGTTTCCAGCGCCTGCTGCTCGTTCATGGTTCGACAAGCTCACCACGAACGGCGATGAGTTCACCACGAACGGCGATGAGTTCACCACGAGCAGCAATCACCCGTTCATCCTGAGCCTGTCGAAGGAAGCCTGCTGAAGAAAGAGCATCCGCATGGATATAAAAGCGTGCCTGGTTGGAGTGGGGGAGACCATCTCATCGCCTATGATGCTACGGTTTTCTCCGATGCGTCAGTGCTCTCCGTGTCCCGCCAGCCGTTTCAATCGGCGGACGCCGAAAAACACAGCAGTCAGCACCACCGGTATGGCGATGCCGATGCCCAGTTCCACATTGACAGGGATGCCGGCTGACTTGAGTCCCTTGAGACCATAACCTACCAGTCCCAACAGGTAGTAGCTGAGGACCACCACCGAGAGTCCCTCCACCGTCTCCTGCATGCGCAGTTGTAGATGGGCGCGTCGGTCCATGGAGCGGAGCAGATCCTTGGTTTGTCCCTCCATGCTCACATCCACCCGGGTGCGTAATAGGTTGGAGGCCCGTGCGACGCGGGTGGCCAGTGCCTGGATTCGCTGATCCACCGAGTGGCAGGTGTGCATGGCGGGGGCCAGTCGGCGCTGCATGAACTCGTCCAGCATCTGCACACCCTGGATGCGCTCTTCCCGCAGTTCCGCCAGGCGCTGCTGGATAATGTCGTAATAGGCCGCGGCGGCGCTGAAACGATAATTGGTATTGGCGGCGATCCGTTCCACCTGGGCCGCCAGGCTGGTCAACTGTTCCAGGGCATGCCGCTCATCCTCCAGGTTGTCGATGTCGACGATTTCGTTGGTCAGGCTGGTCAGCGCCTGATCGAGTCGGCCCAGCTGTTGGCCATGTTGTTGTGCCAGCGGGAAGGCAAGCAGGGCCAGCAGACGGTACTGCTCCAGCTCATAGAGACGTTGCATCAGGCGTCCGGCCTGGCGGCTGCGCAGGTGGTCGTCCTGGATCAGGAAGCGGCTGAAGCCGTCGGCATGGATGTAGAAGTCTGTCCAGACCCGGGCCGCGCCACCGGAGACCGTGGAACCGGTCACGGTGTTGCTGGCAAACAGGGTGGCCAGCTCCTCGATCTCCTGTTTCGGGTAATCCCTGGGGGCCAGCGCCAAGTGCACGGCCGTCAACAGTTCGCCGGGCAGCCGCCCCAGCCACTCTGCCGGCACCCGGCTGATGGCGCTCTCCTGGAACGGCTGGTCAAAGGGTGCATGGTGAAAGAAGGTATAGCTGGAGAATTCGCTGTGGCGTTCCCATTTCAGCCGGAACACGCCCATGTCGGCGCTGTGGTGACGGGCGGACGGGGAGGGTGGGGCGATGCGAAACCTTTCACACAGCTCGCCGATCAGCGCCCGCTCCTTCGGAAGCAGGGTCTCATCCGAGAGAATGGCCAGATGGCTCGCCTGGACTGGTGCTGTCAGCTGTTCATAGGGCCGGGCATGTACTTCGCTGGCCAGCTGATTGCGTAACGGGTAGTTGGCGATGCCGGCGGTTGCTCCTGGTAACATGTCGTCTGCCCTGCTGAGTGATAGGGAGTTAAAGAGGGTTATCGTAGGGATTGTACCTGTAATCGTGTTCCAGAGGCCGGTGATCCTGTTTAATATCAGTATTGCCATGTCACTCAATTACACAGGAATTATATTGAATTAAATAAAAGTGAGCAGGCTCATGACTTGTGTCTGTGGCTGTGTAATAATGGAGAACATCAATAGAACTTGTCGGGTGACGGGATGTCATCTTTAGTCAAACCGGGGGAAACAATGGACGAAAATCGCAAGAAGGCTTTGGGTGCCGCACTGAGTCAGATCGAAAAACAGTTCGGCAAGGGTGCAGTGATGCGCATGGGTGACGGCACGGCCATCAGGAACATCGAAGCGATCCCGACCGGCTCGATCAATCTGGATATCGCGCTCGGTATCGGCGGTGTGCCCAAGGGGCGCGTGATCGAAATCTACGGTCCTGAATCCTCGGGCAAGACCACGCTCACCCTGCATATCGTGGCCGAATCCCAGAAACAGGGCGGCACGGCGGCCTTTGTCGATGCCGAGCACGCCCTGGACCCCCAGTATGCCGAGAAGTTGGGTGTGAATGTGGACGAGTTGCTGGTCTCCCAGCCCGACACCGGTGAGCAGGCGCTGGAGATCACCGATATGCTGGTGCGTTCCGGCGCGGTGGATGTGGTGGTGGTGGACTCGGTGGCGGCGCTGACACCCAAGGCAGAGATCGACGGTGACATGGGCGATACCCACGTCGGTCTGCAGGCACGTTTGATGTCCCAGGCGCTGCGTAAACTAACGGCCAATATCAAGCGTTCCAACTGCGTGGTGATCTTCATCAACCAGATCCGCATGAAGATCGGCGTGATGTTCGGCAATCCGGAGACCACCACCGGCGGCAACGCCCTCAAATTCTACGCCTCGGTGCGTCTGGATATCCGCCGTACCGGCGCCATCAAGAAGGGCGAGGAGGTGATCGGCAACGAGACCAAGGTCAAGGTGGTGAAGAACAAGGTGGCACCCCCCTTCAAGCAGGTCAATTTCGAAATACTTTATGGCGAGGGAATTTCGCGCGAAGGTGAACTGATCGACCTGGGTGTGCAGTATGGACTGGTAGAAAAAGCCGGTGCCTGGTACAGCTACAACGGTGATCGTATCGGCCAGGGTAAGGACAATGTGCGCAACTTTCTGAAGGAGAACAGGGATATCGCCCAGCACCTGGAGGATCAGATACGCCTGCAGGCATTTCCCAAGCCGGTAGTGAAATCCGATGAGCCAGAGGCTGGTGTCGAGGTCTGATCTGTCGGAAGCCGCGGAGCTGAAGCAGGCGGCCATCCGCCTGCTGGCGATCAGGGAGCACAGCCGGATGGAGTTGCGCAGGAAGCTGCAGTCCCGCTGTGAAGTCCCGGCGTTGCTGGAATCCGTACTGGATGAACTGGAGCTGCGGGGGTATCTGAGCGATGCCCGCTTTGCCGAGCAGTACGTCAACAGTCGCAAGCAGAAGGGCTTTGGACCGGTCAGGATCAGGCAAGAGCTGCAGGAGCGGGGTGTGGACTCCTCCCTGATCGATCTTTCGACGGACCCGGGGGAGAGCGAGTGGCCGACCCTGATGCGCCAGTGCTGTCGGCGCAAGTTCGGTGACTCCATGCCGGGGGATTTCCGGGAGCGCGTCAGGCGTGCCCGGTTCCTTGAATACCGCGGTTTTCCCAGCGAGCTGATTCGCTGTTTTCTCTGGAGCGATGAAACCGGAGAGTTCTGATTCCTTGATCCCCAGCATCCCACCTCTTCGCCCAGCGAGGGTCCATACTCGTTGCATACCGATACCGAAATTTTCAGTGGTATTGATCGTCCGTTTCAACCCCATCTCCACTGCAAAAACCGCAAAAGGTCTCGGCTGGTTTCGGTTCCTCTGTAAGTAGCCATCCATAGGTTGCGCGTTTACATTCCGTTACAACCCGGCACAAATCACTACAACTCGCACAAATCCGGTTTACAGGAAAAAGATAGCCTGCATCCTATTGATCGACCGCGTGACCTATGGCCGGGAAGTAATCCCGTGTCTCTATTTCAACAAGAATAATCTGCTATCGAGGCTATCGTTATGAAGATAAATAAACGACGCTGCATTATCAGGGGAGTCGTTGCCGCTGCGTTATGTGCGACCTGGGGATCGGCATCGGCATTGAATCTGATGAAGAATGATGTATCCGAGCTCAATCTGGATATCGAAGCGATGTTCGGCATATTTCATAGCGACGAGAGCTATGCACAACTGCGGAGTACGCCCGGCAGCGTCAGCTGGCAGGAGGGTTATGTGAAGTATGGCTTCAGTGGCTCCACCAAGGCCGGCTCCGGAACCCTGTTTGGCGCTATCAACCTGCTGACCTCAGGTACTTTTGGCGATGGGGATGCGGCCGGATTTACCACCGGTGATGAGACCGAGACCGATTTTGAAGATCTCTATGTCGGCTGGCGCAACGAGATGTTTGAAGTCTCGGCCGGTAGCCAGAATATTACCATCGGCGATGGTTTTCTGATCAACGGCGATGCGCTCAACTTTGGCAAGGGTTTTGCGGGGATCCCCGGTGCGCCCGATATGAATCGGGGCGGCGCGTATTGGCTGGCGGCGCGCAAGGCGTTCAAGAAGAGTCTGATGCTGAAGCTGGGCGGCGAAAGTGGTCTCAGGGGCGACCTGTTCTGGCTGGAGTCGAACAATCCGGCCCAGGCGAGCATGGAGTTGGCCGGTCTCAATGTGGAGCATGTGGCGGACTATGGAACCGTGGGGGCCTATTTTATCAAGGGACTGGATGTGGATACCACCGAGGCGGCATTTATGGGGCTCACCCATCGTGACGGCCAGCGCACTGCCGGTGTCCGGTTCCAGGGCAATATGGGTATCGAAAATCTGTTTTTGTCGGCTGAATACACCAATCAGGATCAGGGTGACAACACGCGACCCGATGCGGATGCCTGGTATATGGAGGCCGGCTGGACCTTCTCCAATACCGCCTGGTCACCCAGCCTGAACTACCGCTACAGCCAGTTCGATACGGGCTTTGATCCCCTGTTCTTCGGCTTTAACCGGGGTTACGGCACCTGGTTCCAGGGCGAGGTGGCCGCCAACTATGCGGGGCCATTCAACAGTGACACCGGCGTTCATCATATCGCCTTGAAGGCAAATCCCATGGAGACGCTGACAGTGGGTGCGCTGTACTTCAATTTCAACGGTGATTCAAATAACAACCTGGATGCTACGGAGATCGACCTGTTTGCCGAATGGGTGGTGAATGATCACCTGATTCTCAGTCCGGTTATCGGCTTCTATAACCCGGAAAAGAGTGCCGCCCAGGGTGGAACCCAATTGGGCAGTTCCGGTACCAGCACCTATTTCCAACTCCTGACCATTGTACCGTTCTGATAGCGTGTCGCCGGGCGGTTGCGGATCTTTCGCAGGGGTAATGACAATTAATGGATAACGGTTATGAATAGAGAGTACACACTGGTTATAGATGGCGCGTCGGTTGCCGGGGATAACGGCAGTTTCGACGTGCTGAATCCGGCCACGGAAGCGGTGGTGGCGGCATGCCCTTGCGCCTCGGTGGGCCAGTTGGATGCGGCCGTCGCCGCCGCCGGCGAGGCGTTCAAACAGTGGCAGTTCAGCAGTGATGACGCGCGCAAGAAACTGCTGCATGACATCGCCGACAAGATCGAAGCCCATGCGGCGGAGCTGGCCGGGATCGTGGTGGCTGAACAGGGTAAACCGATGTTTCTGGCCCAGGCGGAGGTCGGTGGTGCAGTCGCCTGGACCCGGGCAACCGCAGAGTTGGATATTCCGGTGGAGGTGATCGAGGATTCACCGGGCAAGCGGATAGAGATGCACCGCAAGCCATTGGGTGTCGTCGGCTCCATTACCCCCTGGAACTGGCCGCTGATGATTGCTGTATGGCATATCATGCCGGCGCTCAGAACGGGCAATACCGTGGTGATCAAGCCCTCGGAATATACCCCGCTGAATACCCTGCGGCTGGTGGAGCTGATCAATGAAGTGGCGCCCAAAGGGGTGGTCAATGTGGTGACCGGCATGGGCGATATCGGACGGGCGATGAGTGTCCATGCCCGGATCAACAAGATCGTCTTTACCGGATCGACCGCGACCGGGAAGGATATCATGTTCCATGCGGCGAATAATCTGAAGCGCCTGACCCTGGAGCTGGGTGGAAACGATGCCGGTATCGTGCTGCTGGGAACCGACGTGGACGCGGTGGCCTTGCCGATCTTTCAGGGGGCGTTTCTCAACATGGGGCAGACCTGTGCCGCGCTGAAACGGCTCTATGTGCACGATTCCATCTATGAGGATATGTGCGATAAACTGGCCGGGATCGCCCAACAGCAGCAGTTGGGCGATGGCATGGATGCGAACACCACCTTTGGTCCGGTGCAGAACAAAAAACAGTTGCAGATCGTCTCCAACCTGGTTGAGGATGCAAAAGAGAACGGTGCGCGCATACTCTGTGGCGGTGAACGTTTGGCCGGCAGTGGTTATTTCTATCCGCCCACCATCATTGCCGATGCGAATGACGGCATGCGGATCGTTGATGAGGAGCAGTTTGGCCCGGTGTTGCCGGTGATCCGTTATAGCGATGTGGATGATGCGGTGCGCCGCGCCAATGATTGCGATGCCGGACTGGGCGGCTCGGTCTGGGGACCTGACGTAGAATCGGCGAAACAGGTGGCGACCCGCCTGGAGTGCGGTACCGTATGGGTCAACGGACATGCCGAAGTGTTGCCAAATGCGCCCTTCGGTGGTTGCAAGATGTCCGGTTTTGGGGTCGAGTTCGGCGTCGAGGGGCTGTTGGAATACACCTCACCCCAGTTGCTGAATATCAATAAGTAGTCTCCGCGTTTATCCCGTTTAAGCGCTTGCAAGGCAGTGAGAGATCACTGCCTTTTTTTTACTGGCTCAATTATATGTTGATGTTGTTTTAGCTTGACGGTTTGCCCAGGGAAGGGGTTATACCGCGAAGCACAGGATGTGAGTGAGCGGATTTGCCTAGTAGGAGCGGCGCCTCGCCGCGAATTCGGCCCGGGGCGGACCTCCTACAGGTCAAATGCCTCTCCGGTGCCAAGCGTAGCGGCAGGTAACCAGGACGCAGCCTTTTTCACGCTTCAATGATCAGTGCGGCAAGCTGCTGCTCCAGCAGTTCCCGGCTTTGCAAATAGAGCTGTCGAGCCTGGTCTGTATGCAGAGCCAGTGCGCTGACCGGCGCTGAGTGGATATCGGCCTCCAGGCGTGACAATGCATGGCGTACCCCATCCAGGCCGAAATTACCGCTGGCCCCGACCAGTTTGTGAGCCAGTTTGCCGGCCTCGCTGCGGTTGGATGCGGCAATCGCTTGCTCCAGTCTTATCAGCAGGTCATCGGCCTGAGCGTAATATTTTTCCATCAGCAGTTTGAACTGCCGGTCTCCCAGATGCTTGATATGCTCGGACAGCAGGGTCCGGTTGAGCAGTTCAACATGCGCTTGTGGCTGAGGAGTTGCCGGTTTCCCGGATGCTGAATATCCCCCCGCAAGCGTTCGCTGCATGGTCTCCCTGAGGACGGAATAGAGAAGAGGCTTGCCGATGACCTCGTTCATACCTGACTGGTAATAGCGCGTCACCTCCGCATCGGTAACCGATGCGGTCAGGGCAATAATCGGCGTCTCGGCCTTGGTTGTATCGGGCAACAGACGAATTTTCCGGGTGGTCTGCATGCCGTCCATCCTGGGTAGATGGATATCCATCAGAATCAGGTCGTAACTGTTCTCGGAAAGCAGTTCGATGGCACGATAACCATCCGCGGCGATATCCACCTGGTGCTGGTCCTGGGCCAGCAGGCCGACAGTGACCTCCTGGTTGATCAGCGTATCTTCCACCAGCAGTATCCGCAGTGGCGGCAGGGATGTGGCGATGGCCGGCAGCCGCTGCGGCAGCCATTCCGTCTGCACTGTATAATTCAGCTGAAACCAGAACAGCGCACCCTGGCCGGGAGTGGATTCATAGCTGATTTCACCGCCCAGCTGTTCCACCAGTTTTTTACAGATCGCCAGTCCCAGTCCGGTACCGCCATAGTGACGGGTGATAGAGGAGTCGGCCTGGCTGAAGTGCTGAAAGATCCTGTCACTGGCCTCGGGAGGGATTCCTATGCCGCTATCTTTTACCTCAAAGCGGACCCGCAGGTTGGTCCCGTGACACTGAATCGCTCTCGCCGCGATGTTCACCGTGCCCTGATCTGTGAATTTGATTGCGTTCGAACAGAGATTGAGGAGTATCTGGTGCAGTGCATGGACATCGCCGATGACCTGCGCCGGCAGGTCGCTGGCCAGATCGAATTCCAGCGTCAGTCCCTTCGCATCGGCCAGTGGATGTAGCAGGCTGGCCAGGTCGCTGAATGTGTCGTTGAGTGAGAAGGGTGTGCTGGAGAACTCCATTTTACCCGCCTCCAGTTTACTGAAATCGAGCACGTTATTGAGGATGTCCAGCAGGGACTGGCCAGAATGGTAGATCGTCTCCACCTGGCTGCGCTGCCTGTCGGTCAACTCGCCTCTGAGCAGCAGTTGCGCCATGCCGAGTACGCCATTCATCGGCGTGCGGATCTCGTGACTCATGGTGGCGAGGAACCGGGATTTTGCCACGGTCTCCGCTTCTGCCTTTTGCCGGGCTATCTCCGCCTTGAAGCGATCCTGCTCGGCCTGCTCCCGGGCCTTGCGGGCGCTGATATCGGCAACCGCGCCTTCGTAATAGATCAGGTTATGCTGGTCATCCACCACTTTTCGGGCGGAGATGGAGACATGAATCCGCTCGCCATTTTTTTGCTGCCACAGGGTTTCAAAGTCGCTGACGCACGATTCCGCTTTCAGCCGTGCGAGCATGCTGCGTAGATGCCCGCTATCACAGAAACATTGACTGCCGATGTCGGTGATGGCACTGATGAACGTCTCCTGGGTGTCATAGCCCAGCAGTGCGATCAGTGCCGGATTGACCGAGATGATTTCACCTTGCGGCGAGATTCTGAAGATCCCTTCGATGGCATTTTCAACCAGTGAGCGATACTCCCGCTCGGACTGTTCCAGGCTGCGATAAAGCTTGGCGGTTTCGATAGAGATGGCCGCTTGGGCGGCCAACACCTTGAGGGTTTCAACCCGCTCTGGTGTAAATACACCCCTGGCCTCGTTGTTCTCCAGGTACAGGACAGCAGTGAGCTCCCCATGGTAGAGGATCGGCAGGCAGAGTATGGAGCAGGGCGGCTTGTGTCTCAGGTAGTTGTCCTGAAGAAAAAGCTGATCTTCGGCGGTGGAGTCGATTACCACGATGCGCTGCGTGCGGGAGACATAATGGATCAGTGCCAGCGGCAAGTCGGTTGCTGCCGTGTGTGCCGGTGTGCCGGGTTGAATCCGTTGCCGGTTCTCCATGTCGGTGTCGGCGGCAACACTCATCTCGCCCTCCCGATTGAGCATCAGCACACTGCGCTGGGCGCCGGCGCTCTCCATCGCCAGGGTCATCAGTCGGTCCAGAATACGCTCCAGGACAATCTCATCGGCAATGGTGTGGGCGGCTTTCAGTACCGATGCGATATCCAGGTTCTGATTGCTGAACCCCCTCGGTTGTTGTTCCTGTACGTACCCTGTCTGGGTTGCCGTGCCCGGGTCCGGCCGTTCGGCAAAATTGTGATTGTACTGCCGAATCATCTGGTCGCATTTGCTCACGGCACCCCAGGCCCGATAGATATTCCAGGCCGCTTGCAGATTTGCCCGCGCCAGGGTCGGTTTACCCCATTCGATATAGAACCGGCCGGCGAGTTCGTTGCAGAGCGCCCGGTCCAGTATGAAGGCACTTTTTTCGGCGCTGACGATGGCGTTTTCATAGTAGGCCATTGCCAGTGACCGGTTACCGCTCACACGACAGAGTTCCGCCCGGATCAGCAGAACATGGTGTTTGTGGTTCTGTGGAGAGAAGCCGGAGAGGCGCTCAAGCTGTTTCAGAAAGCCATTGATCTTGCGTCGTTTCGCCAACCTGCGCTGCAGCGGCTGTTCAGGCAACAGGGCAAGCTCCGTGAGTGCGGAGAGGTAGAGAAAGTAGGGAGAGGTATAGGTTCCGCTGATGTAGCGGAGATACTCCAGACCCTTGCGACACACGGCCGCCGCTTCTGCATATTCCGCAAACAGATAGTGCAGCAGGCCCTTGTAAAAGTAGTGCAGGCAGATGGCGGTTTTGTGATTGTTCGCCTTATGTTGCTGCAGCATCACCGATTCACGGTAATACTCACCCTCAAGACGGCTGGCCGGATTACCGTTGCCGAGCAGATTGTCAATGGTCTGCAGGGCGAAGAGTGAATACTCTTCCGACTGTTTTTGTCCGCTGAGCCGGATCTGGTGCAGATACTCGCCCAGTTTCTGTTTCAAATTGTCCAGTCTGGGCGCAAGAAAGAAATAGTACTGGATGTAGGTGGCAAGGGCGTATGCCCCCCACTCCACATCGCCGCAATCCAGTGCCAGGTGATGGCCCTGCAGGAGTGGTTGGAGCGTCTCCTCAAGGGGCTGTTTCCAATGCGCGATATAGGTGTAGTGCAGAAACAGCGTTTTATGGTGAGTGGTCTTGGAGGGGAGCTGCTGATCCAGTTTCAGGGCCAGCTGACCCAGTGCGTAGCCTTTTTCGATTTCACCATAATAGCCGCACAGCATGCCGCCGTAGCCGGCAAATGATTGCGCGGCACAGGGCGTCAGGCCATGCTGCAGCGTCAGCTCTACCTGTTTTGCCATCACCAGGGGACGCAACGAGGAGCTGGAAAATTTCACAATGCCGAACATGCTGGTCAAGATGGGCAGGGCGGCCTTGATCTGCGGATTACTGATCTCCGGTGCTTCGAGGAGTCGGGTCTCGGACTGCTTTGCCAGCTGCCATTGTGTTTTCATCAATGTCAGGTGAATACGCAACCGGCCAGGGGACTCCGGTAGTTGAATGCCAAGCAGGGAGAGCACTTCCAGTGCAATCTTCAGGGCCCGGTCGAACCGATTGCAGGCGGTTTCCGCCTGAATTCTCAACTCATGGATCTTCAGTTGGTCCTGCAGTGTATGGGTATGGGCGAGGATTTGATCAATCAGGCTCTCCATCCGGACAAAGTCGGAACGGCCAAACGCGCTCTCTGCCGCGGCGGTATGGATAGCCAGGCTGGTGCGGTAATGGCTCGACCAGCAATCTTTCGGTAGCAGGTCCAGCCCATGCTGTAAGTATTCCGCCGAGCCCTCGCAGGCCGCCGACTGCCGTGCCTTGAGGCCGGCCCTGAGGTTGAGTTCAGCCAACAGGATGCGCTGATCCGGCTGGGTGATGATCTCCCCGGCCATATTGAGATGGTTGGCAATCTCGAAAATATGTTCGTCCAGCTTATCCTCAGGGGTGCTTCTCCTTAGCAGTTGGCCAATCTGTAGATGCAGGGCCTTTCTCTGCTCCGGCAGCACCAGTGAATAGGCCGCCTGTTGCACACGGTCATGAATAAAGCGGTACCAGGTCAGCTCCTGGATACCCGCCTCGCCCATCGGGTAATAGTGCTCATCCAGCGGCAGCAGCAGTCCGTCGGTGAGGCTGGGCCATAATGCCCGGATTGTTGCGTGATGATCATGCTCATAAACAACGGAGAGGATTTTAAGATTGAACCGATTGCCAATGCAGGCCGCCAGTTTCAGCACCTGTTGCGTCTCCGGTGGCAGCGACTCAATTCGGTTGACCAGCAGTGTAATGACATCGTCGGCCATCTCCTGGCGCTGGATGCCGTGTTCATCCCAGTGCCATTTTCCCTGGCTGAAGAAGATCAGTTTCTGGCCATGCAGTGAGCCAAGGAACTGCTTCAGGAAAAAAGGATTCCCCTGGGTTTTTTGCAGGCAGATACGGGAAAGTGAGTGGATCTCATCGGCTTCCCGATGCAGCGTGTCGGCCAGCAGATGAGAAATCTGCACCTGGTTCAGCGGTTCAAGCCGGATCTGGCTCAGGCGATCATTGGCGCCCTGGTCAATCAGCTGACGTATGGGATGTGTCGGCCCGATCTCCTGATCACGGTAGCTGGCGATCAGCATCAACCTGGAGAGTGCCCCGTTTCGTGTCAGACCACTGACCAGACTGAAGGAGGCCATGTCGGCCCACTGGAGATCGTCTAGAAAAATCACCAGTGCCCGCTCATGGGTGCAGAAAACCTCCAGCAGGCGGATGAACATACGGGACACCAGGTTCTGCGCCTGATGGGGCGGCAGTCGCTGGATTTCAACCGGCTTACCGACAATCAGTTCCAGTTCGGGAATCAGGCGGATCATCAGAAAGGCGTTATCACCCATGGCAGATTGCAGCCGGGTGCGCCAGCGCTCAATCTGTTGTTCCGGTTCGGTAAGCAGCTGCTTGATGAGTGACTGCAGGGCGATAATGATTGCCGAATAAGGCCGGCCGCGGCTGAACTGATCGAATTTTCCGCTGATGAAAATACCGTTCTGTTCGATAATCTGTTCGCGGATCTCATTCACCAGGGTGGATTTTCCGATACCTGAATAGCCGGAAATCAGTACTGTCCGCGGCTCACCCTGCATCACTTGTTCATACGCGGTCAGCAGCTTGGCGATGGTGCTCTCCCGGCCATAGAGACGCTGTGGGATGAGGAATCGCTCTGTACGATCCTGACGTGCAATCGCAAAGGGTTCAATGCCCCCGGCCGTCTGTTGCCGGCGAATGCACTCGCTGAGATCGCTGGTCAGGCCAAAAGCGGATTGATAGCGCTGTGCTGCATCCTTGGCCAATAGTTTGAGCACGATGGCCGAAAGGGTCGGCGGTATATCGCGCCTGATCTGATACAGGGGGGGCGGAAGCCTGGCGATGTGACTGTGAATCAGCTCAAGCTTGTCCTGTGCGACAAACGGTGGCTGTCCGGTCAGCAGTTCATAAAACAGGATGCCGAGGCTGTAGAAGTCGGTCCTGAAATCGATACGCCGGTTAATTCTTCCCGACTGCTCGGGTGCCATATAGGGTAGGGCCTCGGGCGGGATCTGCGTGGTCTCCGGTTGGGCCTCCTCGCTGTCGAGCCGGGTGGCCAGGGTGAAGTCGATGATCTCCACCTGCCCGGCAGGCTGGTTGACAATGATATTGTCAGGCGTGATCTGTTTGTGCGTAATTCCCGCTTCGTGGATCCGGCCAACCAGTTCGCTCAACTGACGCAGCAAAGGGAGCAGGGATTGCCAGTGGGTCGCTTCGCTACGCATGTATTGGCGCAGCGACTCCCCCCCCCGGTCGTGAAAGACAGTAAACAGTAGCTGTTCGTTCTGTTGCTGGGTGAGGGGCCGAATAACGCCCGGGATATTCAGGTCGCACAGCAGATGATATTCATGCTGGAGCCGGCTGATGTTGTCATTGACCAGGGCGGCGCGGCTCACCTGTTTGATGATCACGGGCAGATTGTCCGCATCCCGTGTGGCACGGATAATGACGGATCGGCTCCCCTCGTGAAGCAGGGTCAGGCCATGATATCCGGCCAGTCGCAACATGGTGTCAGTCCAGTTTTCCCGCAAACACGTATCCCGCGCCATGTGCCGTGAGGATAAGCGTGGGCTTGGCCGGGTCATCTTTCAGTTTGCGCCGCAACCGGCCGATCAAAACATCAACCGAGCGGTCATTGGGTGTCCATTCCCGGTCGCGGATGGCGTCCAGAAGCTGGTCCCTGGAGAGGACGACCCCGGCCCGGGAAACTAGTGTTTGCAGCAATTTGAATTCTCCCTCCGGCAGGCGTTCCGAGGTGTTGTCCGGACCCGATATCAGTCGCCTGTTACAGTCGAGCTGCCAGCCCTCAAAATGGAGCACGTCGGGATTCCCGTGGCGCTTTTTCAACTGCAGGCAGTCATCTACACGCCACAGCAGGTTTTTCGCCCGCACCAGCAACTCCCGTGGATTGAACGGTTTGGTGACATAGTCATCGGCCCCCAGTTCCAGGCCGACAATCCGGTCGATCTCGTCGCCTTTGCTGGTAACCAGGATAATGCCGATTTTGGACTCCGCGCGTAGCTCCCGGGTGACCGTCAGGCCATCCTTTCCCGGAAGGTTGATGTCCAGCAAGACCAGGTCGACCCGTTCGTCCCTGACGCGACGTACCAGATCATCGGCCTGTTCCATCTCCAGCACATGATAGCCTTCATTGGAAAAATAACTGACCAGTAGCGCGCGTGAAGCGGCGTCATCCTCAACGATCAGTATGGTGGTTTGTCTACGATCAGTCTGCATGGCGTACCTTGTTTCGGTGATGCCGAAGCCGGTCCTGCATGGCTGTTTACGCGGCTATAACAATACCTAGTATTTCACACAAGGCGCAGGGAATACTATCCATTGCGCGTTACTTATCAGGACATTAAGCAGAGAAGAATATTAGTCATTACGGTTATTCATATCGGGCGGATATGCCCCCATGACCTCATTTACATTTCGTTACATATCACGACAAATTAGCACATTTCGGCAGAACTTCGTTAACGCAGGAAGGATACTTTAGGCTGGCAATCATCGGCTGACAACAGCCCAGGAGGCGCTGTCAGTCTCTCCCCCTCTTGGGGTGGAAAAAATAGTTGCGCCGGCAACCTTGCGGCGATTTTATAACAATTAATTAGGAAGGAGTGGTGGTTTGAAACAGATCAGCAAAAAAAGCGCACTTCTGATCGGTGGGTTTCTTGCCCTTACTGGAAGTGGCGCGCTCTATGCCGCCTCACAACCCATGAGTGGCGAACAGGTAATCCAGAAGCGCTGCATGGATTGCCATACTGACACCGGCAACCCCAGCTTGCCTTACTCCAGGATCAGTGAACAGCGTAAAACCCCGGAAGGGTGGCAGATGACCATACAGCGCATGGTCGCCATCCAGGAAGCCAAAATGTCCGAGGATGAGCGGAAGCAGGTACACAAATACCTTTCCGATACCCAGGGACTGGCACCGTCAGAGAGCGCAGGACTGCGTTATGGATTGGAGCGTGACGGCAACCTGCTGGAGAACAACGATCCCGCCTATGTCGAGATGTGCGCCCGCTGTCACTCCGGCGCCCGTTTTGGCCTGCAGCGCCGTACCAAAGAGGAGTGGGCGCTCCTGGTGCAGTTTCACATGGGGCAGATTCCCACGCTGGAACTGCATTCCCTGGCGCGTGACCGTCCCTGGTTCGATATCGCCATGAATCAAGTCGTGCCGAAGCTGGCGCAGGATTATCCATTCGAATCGGCGGCCTGGAAAGCTTGGCAGGCGGCGGATAAGCCGACCTTTGAGCACAACTGGACAATCACCGGATACATACCCGGAAAGGGTGATTTTGACGCGCTGATGCAGGTTCGCGCCAAAGGTGGCGACCAGTATGGCCTGCAGGTCACCGGACAGTATGCCGATGGCACACCGCTCACCGGCAGTGGGCAAGCCATTACCTATACAGGCTATGAGTGGCGCGCCGCGTTGACGCTGGACGGCGTCAAGATGCGTCAGATCCTGGCGGCCAATGAACAGGGTACGCGGATGCAGGGACGTATGTTCATGGCGGAAGCGAATGAACTGGGCGCGGCCATGGTGGCGCAGCGGGCGACCAAAGGAGACCACGCGGTGACCGGCGTAATGCCTTCGCATATTCGCCAGGGAGCGCGGCAGGAGATCACCATCGTCGGTGTTGGCCTGCAAGGCAAGCCGACATTGGGCAAGGGCGTGCGGATAATCAAGACCCTGTCTGCCGGTGCCAACCGTATCCGCCTGCTGGTGGAGGCGGAAAAGGACGCCACGGTGGGTCTGCGTGATGTTGCCGTTGGTAAGGCTCAGGCACCTGCTGCACTGGCGGTGTATGACAAGCTGGCGCGGGTCGATGTGGTGCCCGGCGAGTCGGTTGCCCGGGTCGGTGGCAACGGCACGCCGATCGCCAAGGCGAAGGCGGCCTATCGGGCAGTGGGCTATGCGGCCGGTGCCGATGGCAAGCCCGGTACGGAAGATGATATCCGGCTCGGTTATATGCCGGCCACCTGGTCCCTGAAACCCTTTGATGAGACGGCCAAGGAAGACAATGACCTCAAATATGCCGGCACCATCGATGCACACGGCGTGTTTGTTCCCGGTGATGCCGGGCCCAACCCGGAACGCAAGATGTCGGCCAATAACGTGGGCAACCTGAGCGTGGTCGGCACGGTGGATGATGCCGGCAACACGGTGAGTGGCGAAGGCCACCTGCTGGTGACGGTGCAGCATTTTGTCCGGGCCTCGGTGCTGTAGGCCGGGTTGTGTTGATGATGCATAAACGGATGCAATCTACCGAGGTGACTCATGGATAACCTGACACTGGTCAGACCCAATCTGCATCGGGTGGCGGTGGACCGGCATGACATGCTGTTTCATATACCGACCAGCGGCCTGTTTGAGCTCGATGAGTTGAGTGGTGCTCTGCTGGATCTGTTTGATGAGAACGGAACCGTCAGCAGGCGCTTGATCGACGAAAGGTTGAATGCGCGCTTTCACCCGGCTGAACTGAGCGAGACTATCGACGATCTGAAGTCTTTGGAAATACTCTGCGATGACGGTAAGGCGGCAAGGCTGAATCTGCCGCCGGTCAGCGTACAGCACTTCCCGCTCACGACCCTGGTGCTGAATGTCAACACCGGCTGTAATCTGAGCTGCACCTACTGTTACAAGGAGGATCTGGCGACCCCGTCGGACGGGCTGAAGATGTCCTACGAAACGGCGGTGGAGTCGATCGAGATGCTGTTGCGGGAGTCACCGGGGCAGGCGAAGTACAACATCGTCTTCTTTGGCGGTGAACCACTGACCCATATGCCGCTGATCCGCAAGGTGGTGGCCTATTGTGAAAGCCGCTTTGCGGAATTGGGGGCCAGGCCGGATTTTACCCTGACCACCAATGCCACCCTGTTGACGCCCGAGTTGATCGACTGGTTCAAGCAGCACCGGTTCGGGCTCACCGTCTCCATGGACGGTCCGCGCGGCCTGCATGACCGAAACCGGTTGACGGTGGGTGGACACGGCACCTATGACATAGTCAGCGAGAAGGTGAAGCAGTTGTTGGCGGCCGATCTGTCACGTCCGGTCGGCTGTCGGGTGACGCTCACTCACGGCATCACCGATGTGGTGGCCATTTTTGACCACCTCCACCATGATCTGGGGTTCCATGAGGTTGGCTTCGGTCCGGTGACCTCCGGGGATATTGCGGCGTTCAATCTTCGCCCGGAAGAGCTGCAACAGGTGTTCGCCGGCATGAAACGGCTCGGGCAGCGCTATCTTGAGCAGGCGCTGGAGAATCGCAGTCTCGGTTTTGGCAATATGCATCAGCTGATGACCGATCTACACGAAGGCAACAAAAAACAGCTGCCCTGTGGGGCGGGCGTGGCACTGCTGGCGGTGGACACGCAAGGCGGGATCAATCTCTGTCACCGCTTTACCGGTTCCGAGCTGCCCAAGTTTGGTACGGTAAAGTCGGGTATCGACAAGCCCCGCTTGGCCAGCTTTGTAGAACAGCGCCTGGATCGCAGTGACACGGGTTGTGAGACCTGTCGCATCCGCAATCTCTGTTCCGGTGGTTGCTATCACGAAAGTTATGCCAAGACCGGTGATCCAGCCGTACCCACCTACCATTATTGCGATCTGTTGCGAGACTGGATTGACTTTGGTGTGCAGGTCTATTCACGGCTCATGCTCGAAAATCCCGGTTTTTTCGAGAATCACGTATTACCCAGGAGGAGTTTCTGAAATGAAACATCTGAAGTCTGTTAATAAAAAAGCAAAGACAGTGGAAGCGGCGGTCAGCCGAGAAGAGGTTGAAGAGGTGGTGGCCATGCAGACGGTTGTTGGCTGTACGGCGACTACCGATCCGGGCTGGGAGGTAGATCCGTTCGGTGGCCTCTCGTCACTCTGCGCGCCCATGGAGTCGGATCTGTATGGCTGCGCGGACGCCTGCTGGTGGCCAGTCCAGGTGCCGGACACCATGAGCACCTATCCGGATTGGTCCAAGGGGATCGACAAGGCGAATGTCGACTGGCGTAAGCTGGATGGCATCTTTCCGGAAGACGAGTGATGGAGATGAGTTTGATGAAAACCAAAAAAAGAACTGCATGGGCATTGCTGGCACTCGCCGGAATGGGTGTAACGCTGGCGGGTTGTAGCAACAATGTAAAACAGGCCGAGGCCGCCACCAGGGCCCATGAATATCTGCTGACGGTGACCCGGCCGAATCAGTTGCAGGTAATCGATACCGAAACCAACAGCATCAGCCGTTCCTGCGATGTCCCCGGCTATTTCGGCGCCGGTTCGATCGCCACGTCACCGGATGGCCGTATCGCCTATGTATTGACCAACAAATGGGAAGATATATACGGTTTTGATATTACCAACTGCAAGATGGTCTTTTCCGCCAAGCAGTCCAGCAGTGACGTGATCGTAAAGAGCTTCTTCTCACTGACCGTCAGCCCCGATGGCAAGGAGCTCTATACGGTACAGAATCCGGTGCGTGAGCTGGATGACCGCTATGAGGTGATGCAGCCGCAACTGGCCGTGTTCGATACCACGGCGGGACTCGATGTGAAGTCGAGCCGCAGCTGGCCGGTGGATCGCCGCATCACCAAGATTGCCACCCTCGCCAATGGTGAAGTGGTTTTGGGCGGCGCCGATCTGAAGGCGATCGATCCACACACCGGCAAGGTGCGTGTCATCAGTAAACTGCAGAACTGGGAGCGGGGTTCGCGCTGGCTCACGCCGGATGCTTTTGCAGTCTCTTCTCAGGGTGAGCATGTGGGTGAATACATCATGGCCTACACCACTGCGGAGTTTAAGGATGACAGCATGAACTTCGAGACGGCCGACTGGTGGTGGGGCATGAGCCGGGTCAACCTGGCGACCGGTGAGGTGGAGCAGATGGAGACGGTTCCCTTCCAGTTCATCGTATTCGCCTGGATATCCGATCCGCACGATTCCAATATCCTCTATGGTGCCTTCAATACCCTCTCCAAGCACAACATCAAGGAGAAGAAGACCCTGGCCGTGACAGATATGGATCACACCTACTACACCATCAACATGACATCGGACGGCAGTACCATCTATGTCGGCGGAACCTCCAGTGATATCTCGGTGCACGATCCCAAGACGCTGGAAAAAATCGGCAGTATTCAACTGCCGGGCGATATGTCCACCGCGGACATGCGTCTGGCGAGGTTGCAGGAATAGCCGGGTGATGTTCTCTCCAGTTCGGGCCCCCATGCCGGGGGCCTGGTTTATCCAGGGGTGGCTCCGTCGCGCGAAGCAGACGACTCCAGGGATGGCGGTGGCAGACAAGGCCGGGAACGGGTTGTCGTGGAACTCCGGGCCGGGGAATATGCGCGGGTGGATTTGCGGCCGGTCATGTTCGATCGCCTGATCCGCTCCAGCGAGCCGAACACACAGGCGGCGGCCAGGGCCGCCTTGGGCTGGGTGTACGGTTTTGTCTGGCCCCTGCGTTATCGCATGCTGGTGCTGCTGCTGCTGTCACTGCTGGCCACCGGCCAGGTGCTGTTGCAGCCTTGGTTGACCAAGGTGCTGATCGATGACGGACTGCTGGCCGGTAACCGGGATCTGCTGGTCAAGGTGGCCCTGGTGATGATTCTGATCGGGCTCCTCGGCATGGGGCTGTCCGGTCTGAACCGTTATCTGCACACCCTCCTGTCGGGGCGTATCCTGTTCCAGTTGCGCGAGGATCTCTACCAGCATCTGCAGACCCTCTCGCCGACGTTTTACGCCGAGCGCCGCACCGGCGACATCCTCTCCCGCCTGGATGGGGATGTGGCCGAAATCCAGCGCTTTGCGGTTGACTCCCTGTTTGCCGCCATCTCCAGCATCCTCGGCCTGATCGGGGCGGTGGTGTTGCTGCTGATGCTCTCCTGGCAGCTCTCTCTGATCGTCGCCCTGCTGATCCCCCTGGAAGTGCTGTGGATGCGCTGGATGCGGCGCAAGCTGGAGCAGCGCACCCGGACCCTGCGGGAGCGCTCGGCCGATCTCTCCTCCTTCCTGGTGGAGACCCTGCCGGCGATGAAATTCATCCAGTCGGTCGGACAGGAGGCGCGCGAGGCGAGGCGTCTGCACGGTCTCGGCGATCACTACCTGGGGGACCTGATCAGGCTGCAGATGAGCGAGTTCTTTACCCGCGCCGTCCCCGGGGTGTTGACCTCTCTCTCCCGGGCGGGGGTTTTTCTTGTCGGCGGCTTCTGGGTGATCGATGGGCAGTGGCAACTGGGTGCACTGATCGCCTTCTCCACCTACCTGGGCATGGCCATTGGCCCGGTGCAGAGCCTGCTCGGACTCTATGTCTCGATCCAGCGCGTCTCGGTGAGCCTGGGCCGCGTGGCGGAGTTGCACTTCAGCCCGGCCAGCGTGGCACCGCCGGCATCACCCCGGCCGCTGCCGCGACAGGGTGGACATATCCGGTTCGAGGCCGTCTCCTTCGCCTATCCGGGGCGTACCCGGCAGGTGTTGCAGGCGCTGGATTTTGCAATTCCCGCCGGCAGCAAGGTGCTGTTGAGCGGGCGTTCCGGGGTCGGTAAATCAACCCTGATCGACCTGTTGCAGCGCCACTATGACCCGCAGTCGGGACGCATTCTGCTGGATGGCATCGATCTGCGTGACTGTGATCCCCGGGCGATCCGCCAACGGGTGGCGGTGGTGAGTCAGGACATCGTGCTGTTTCGTGGCAGTCTGTTTGAGAATCTGCGTTATGCCGCGCCGCAGGCGGATGCTGGACAGATCCTGGCGGCCGCCCGGCGTGCCCGCCTGGAAGAGCTGATCGCGGGCCTGCCGGAGGGCATCCACAGCCAGGTCGGTGAGCGGGGCGTGCAGTTGTCGGGCGGGCAGCGGCAGCGGGTGGCGATTGCCCGTGCCCTGCTGCAGGAGCCGCTGGTCCTGGTGCTGGATGAGGCGACCTCGGCGGTGGATCAGGAGACGGAGGCGGAGATTATGGCGGCGGTGGATGTGCTGTTTGCCGATCGCACCCGGATACTGATCAGCCATCGTCCTTCGCTCTCCGATACCGCATCGTTGCAGCTGAATCTGGATGACGGAGTGCTTCAGGAGCGGGTCCGGCCGGAGGTGGTGAATGGCTAGCCTGGTCCGGGTGGGTGTGGTGGACAGCGGTTTCAGCCGTGATCAGGCAGCGGCTGTCGATGCTGCGTCAGCTTTTGTTGTTGACGCCGACATACTGGTTCAGCGTGCGGCGGAATATGATGCCCTCCAGCACGGCACAAACGTTATTCGCGCCATCACCACGGCCGCCCCGACCGCCCGGCTGGTGGTGGCCCAGGTGTTTGGCGAGCGTTTTACCACCACGCCTTCCCAGGTTGCGGCGGCCATCCACTGGCTGCTGGAGCAGCAGGTGGACCTGATCAATCTCAGTCTCGGACTGCGGGGCGACCGGCCGGTTTTGCGCGACGCCTGTGCGGCAGCTGCCGCCGCGGGTATTCCGCTCTGCGCCGCCACGCCGGCGCGCGGTGATCCGGTCTTCCCTGCCAGCTATCCCGGGGTGCTGCGCATGACCGGTGACGCACGCTGTAGCCCGACCGAGTGGTCCTGCCTGGAGACGCGCTATGCCGATTTCGGCGCATTTGTGCGCAGCCTGGACAGTCGCAGTGCCGGAGCCAGTATCGGGACCGGTTATCTGAGCGGACATATTGCCGCTTATCTGGCAAGGGGTGGAGCGGCCGATGTCGCTTCCATCCGGCGCTATCTGCGGGAAAATGCCTGCTATTTCGGGGCGGAGCGGCGTACAGGATGATGCCATGCCGGGTTTTTTCTATTACGGGACCGGACTGCCGGGGTCGTGGACCCGCCGGCCCGGGTGAGAGGAGATGAACGTGTCATTGGCGAATGCTGTTGTTGCTGAGCCGGAACTGGCCTTTACCCTGTGTGATGCGGCCCTGCTGGAGCGTCTTGCCGAACTCTCCACGCCGCTCAGGGCGCGGGACTGCCTGGCCGCGCTCGGTTGGCGCGAGATGGTGCTGCCGGAAGCGCTGGCCGACCGCCCGCTCGATCGGATTCACTTCGGTAATGAATTTTGTGAGCGCCTGTTGCCCCTCAGCACCCAGCTTGCGCGGGTCGTGGCGTGGAGTGGCGAACAGGGGCTCGCGGTCACCCTGTTGACCCCGATGCTGGCCGACCGGGGGATCGAACAGCTGCCCCGGTTGTTGGAGCGGCTGCCGCCAGAGAGTGAAGTGGTGGTGAACGACTGGGGCGTGTTGCGACTGCTGAGAGAGCGATTTCCCTGGTTGCGTCCGGTAGCGGGGCGGCAGATGGGCAAGATGATCAAGGACCCGCGTCTGCCCTCGGCGGAGTGGGCCAGTGCGATACCGCCAGGGATGCAGTCGTCGCTCTATCCGAAGTTGATGCGGCGATTTGGGATCGAGTCGGTGGAGTCTGATATCCGGCCCTTTGCCGAACCGGCCGACCTGCGGCCAAACGGTCTCCGGCTCTCGGTACATCTCCCCTATGGTTATACCCTGAAGGGGCGTATCTGCAAGCCGGGATCACTGTCGCTGGAGAAGCAGAGAAAGTTCATGCCCGGACACAGTTGCCAGAAGGAGTGCCTGGTCTATTTCAGCCGTATGCAACGGACCGGTTGTCAGAGTCCCCATGAACTGTCCAGCTTCCTGCGCGGCAATACCATTTTCTATCGCTATGGAGAGCAGCAGCAGCGAGTGCTGGCGGAGGCACTGCAGCAGGGTTGGGTTAATCGATTGGTAGTGGCGGGAGACTGGAATGAAAATCGTTGCACCGATTAGCAAGGCAGAAGAGCTGGAGCCGGTACTGGAGGCGGGTGCCGATGAGGTGTTTTTCGGCATGGTGCCACCGGAGTGGACCCGGCAGTTCGGCATCTCCACGGTGAGCCGGCGCCTGTTTGGCAACATCAAGGAGTATGCCGAGATGCAGTGGATCATCGCGACCGCCCATGCGGCCGGGAAACAGTCCATGCTGACTCTCAACGCCCAGCACTACACCGAGCCGCAGATGCGCTGCCTGATCGAACTGGCGCGCCGCTTTGCCGGTGAGGGCGGGGATGCCCTGATCCTGGCCGACCCTGCGTTGCTGATGGTGGTGGCGGAACTGGATCTGGGTATCCGGGTTCACCTCAGTTCCATCGCCGCCTGCCGCAACAGCGAATCGGCGCGATTTTTCGCTGAACTGGGGGTCGACCGGGTCATCTTTCCACGCTATCTCAAGCTGGATGAGATCCGGGATATGGCCGCCGCTCTGCCGCAGATGGAGTTCGAGGCGTTCATTCTCAACGACGGCTGCATCTACGAGGAGGGGGTCTGTCACACCGTGCATCTGCCGCAGCAGTATGGTGGTCCGATCTGTATGGACGCCTACCAGTACAGTTTCTACCGCTCCGATGGGCAGCGTATAGACAAGGCGGCGCAACAGGCGCTGTTACAGAATGAGGCCGACTACAAGGAGTGGACCTGGTACAAGTTCAGTTGCGGTTTCTCCACCTCTGAACAGGGCTACACCTTTGGCCCCTGCGGTCTCTGCGCCATCTCCCGGCTGGCTGCCGATGGGGTGACGGCGATCAAGATCGCCGGGCGGGAGGCGCCGCTGGCGCGCAAACTGAAGAGTATCCAGCTGGTGCGCTCGGTGCGTGACCGGGTGGCATCCGGTGAAACGGCGCAGGCTGTTTACGACTACGCCTCGAATGTGCGGGCGCGGCCCGAACTGTGTCACTCGGGCTACATGTGTTACTACCCGGAGGTGCTGGAGGAGGTGGAGTGTGGCCAGCCCGGGCTGCGTGTGGCTTTGCCCAAATGACTACTTGAGCTCCACCGCTACGCCCTTGTTCTGCTCCTTGGCATAGATCTCGTCCATCTCCTGGACCTGGCCACTGGCCAGCTCTTCCTCGATGGCGTCGCGCACCTCGACGATGACGACCTTGATCTGGATGGTGACGCCGGCCAGCGGCGGGTTGGCATCCACCACCACGTTTTCCTGGTCCACCTTGACCACGGTGACCACCACCTCGGTGTCGTCGCGGCGGGTTTTGAACTGGCTGCCGACTGCGATCTCTCCCTGCATGCGGAACCTGTCCCGGGGGATCACCTTGATCAGGCGCTCGTCGGTGGCACCGTAAGCCTGTTCCGGGGTGAGGGTGATCTGCAGGTGCTCGCCCATCAATTTGCCGTCCAACGCCGTCTCCAGTGCCGGGAAGATTGCGCCACGGCCCTGAATGAAGGAGACCGTATCCCCATTATCCGAGCTGTCCAGCAGATTGCCCAGCGGATCGGTCATGGTGTATTCGATGGTCACTACCTTGTCGTTGCTGATCTGCATTGTGTTGCCCCGGTGTATGTGCACATGGCCGGCCATATTAAAGTGGATTGTGCCGATCTCCAAGCCAGACGATTTTCTGCGGGAACGCTCTTCATCAAGCGTGCTGAAGTAGTCCCGGCCTATTTGTTCTCCCGGAGCGATTTTCGTAGAATTGCAGGTGACAACGCCAATCGTTCTGCCTAATATCCACCATTTCGTTCAACCACAAAGTCTAGCCTGTATGAAGACCAGCGCCGAATTACGCACCGCCTTCCTGAATTTCTTTATCGAGAAGGGGCATACCGAGGTTCCCAGCAGTTCGCTGGTACCCCATGATGATCCCACGCTGCTGTTTACCAACGCCGGCATGGTGCAGTTCAAGGACACTTTCCTCGGACGGGAAAAGCGCGACTATGTGCGCGCCGTCAGCGCCCAGCGCTGTGTGCGCGCAGGCGGCAAGCATAATGACCTGGAGAACGTCGGCTATACCGCCCGTCACCACACCTTTTTCGAGATGCTCGGCAACTTCAGCTTTGGCGACTATTTCAAGTGCGAGGCGATTAAGTACGCCTGGGAGTTCCTGACCGAGGAGCTGGGCCTGCCGGAAGAGAAGCTCTGGGTGACGGTGTACGAAGATGACCAGGAGGCGGAAGATATCTGGCTCAAGGAGATGAAGATCGATCCGACCCGCTTCTCCCGCTGTGGCGCCAAGGATAACTTCTGGTCTATGGGCGATACCGGTCCCTGCGGCCCCTGTTCCGAGATCTTTTATGACCACGGTCCCGATGTGTGGGGAGGGCCTCCGGGTTCGCCGGAAGAGGATGGCGACCGCTATATCGAGATCTGGAATCTGGTGTTTATGCAGTTCAACCGGGATCAGTCCGGCGAGATGACCCCGCTGCCCCGTCCCTCGGTGGATACCGGCATGGGGCTGGAGCGCTTGGCCGCCGTGCTGCAGCGGGTGCACAGTAATTATGAAATCGATCTGTTTCAGCACCTGATCAAGGCCGCCGCCGAGGTGACTGGTTGCAGTAACCTGGAAGAGAAATCCCCGCGGGCCATCGCTCCCGGCATCCCGGCCTCCCGCGAACTTAGTTCATCCCTGAACGTCATCGCCGATCACATCCGCTCCTGCGCCTTCCTGATCGTGGACGGGGTGTTGCCCTCCAACGAGGGGCGTGGCTACGTCCTGCGCCGCATCATCCGGCGCGCTATCCGGCACGGCTACATGCTGGGCATGAAGCAGCCCTTCTTCCACAAACTGGTGGCACCATTAAATCAGGAGATGGGCGCCGCCTATCCGGAACTGACCAGCATGGTCCCCCAGGTCGAGCGGGTATTGCGCCTGGAAGAAGAGCGGTTTGCCGAGACCCTGGAGCAGGGGATGAAGATCCTGGATCAGACCATCGAGGCACTGGCTGGCCAGCAGATCCCTGGCGAGACTGTGTTCAAACTCTACGATACCTACGGCTTCCCCACCGACCTGACGGCGGATATCGCCCGGGAGCGGGGCATGATCCTGGACATGCCCGGCTTTGAGCAGGCGATGGAGGCGCAGCGTCAACGGGCGCGTTCCGCCAGCCAGTTTGGCACGGCCCAGCAGGTGGAGATCAGCCTTGACGGCGCCACCGAATTTACCGGTTATGACAAGCTGGAGTGCAAGGCCACCATCATCGCCCTGTTCCAGGACGGTCAGTCGGTGGATACCCTGGGGGATGGGGAAGAGGGTTCGGTGGTGCTGGATCGTACGCCATTCTATGCCGAGTCGGGTGGGCAGGTGGGCGATGTGGGTGTTCTGCAGTCTGGTAATACCCGCTTTGTCGTGACGGATACCCGCAAGCAGGGCGGTGACGTATTCATCCACAGCGGCTACTTTAAGGGAGATTCCCTCCAGGTCGGTAGTGAAGTGATCGCCCGGGTGGATGCGGACAAGCGTGCCGCCACGGCCCTCAATCACTCCGCCACCCATCTCATGCACGCCGCGCTGCAGCGCGTGCTGGGTGAGCATGTACTGCAGAAAGGATCACTGGTGAATGCCGAACGCCTGCGTTTCGACTTCTCCCACTATGAACCGGTCAGCCATGAACAGATCAAGGCGATCGAACGCATGGTCAATGAGCAGATCCGGGAAAATCACACCGTGCAGACCCGCATCATGTCTCTTGATGACGCCAAGGCGAGCGGCGCCACGGCGCTGTTCGGCGAGAAGTACGGCGATAACGTGCGGGTACTGCGCATGGGTGACTTCTCCACCGAGCTGTGTGGTGGCACCCATGTCAAAGCGGTGGGTGATATCGGCCTGTTCAAGATCGTCTCGGAAACCGGTATCGCCTCCGGTGTGCGGCGTATCGAGGCGGTAACCGGCGCCGCCGCCATCCAGTGGGTCGAGGATGACGAGAACCGGTTGCAGCGTATTGCCGAACTGGTCAAGTCCGGGCGTGACGATGTGGCGGACAAAGTGACGCAGCTGGTGGAGCGTAGCCGGCGTCTGGAAAAAGAGCTGGAGCAGTTGAAGGGTAAGCTGGCCAACAGTGCCGGCAGTGATCTGGCAGGCAGTGCGGTCGAAGTGGCGGGTGTCAAGGTGTTGGCCGCCAAGTTGGATGGTGTCGACCCCAAGGCCCTGCGTGACACCATGGATCAGCTGAAAAACAAGTTGGGTAGTGCCGTTATCCTGCTGGCAGCGGTCAGTGGTGAGAAGGTGAGCCTGGTGGCCGGGGTAACCAAGGACCAGATCCCGGCCCTGAAGGCGGGTGACCTGGTCAGGTTCGTTGCCGAACAAGTGGGCGGTAAAGGGGGCGGGCGCCCCGATATGGCCCAGGCCGGTGGCAACGATCCCGCGGCACTGCCAATGGCACTTGCCTCGGTCGAGGGATGGGTGCGGGATACCTTGAGCCAGTAACCGGCCAGCGTTCACGAAAGCGTGGAAACCGCCTCTTTTTTATTGTTTAATTAGCGCCCCTTGGACGTTCGGCGGATCTGCCGGGCGATAACTCTAACCGGACAGCGAGTAGCAGAATCAATGGCCCTAATCGTACAGAAATACGGTGGCACATCGGTCGGCAGCATTGAGAAAATTCAGGCTGTTGCCGAAAAGGTTGCGGCGGCAAGAAACAGTGGCGATCAGGTGGTCGTGGTGGTTTCCGCCATGTCTGGCGAAACCAACCGGCTGATTGCGCTGGCCAAGGCGATCGAGGAGCATCCCTCCCCCCGCGAGATGGATGTGCTGGTATCGACCGGTGAGCAGGTGACTATCGCACTCCTCTCCATGGCACTACACAAAATCGGCTGTCCGGCCAAATCCTACACCGGCGGACAGGTGCATATCCTCACCGACAGTGCCTACAGCAAAGCACGTATTCAGGATATCGACGATATCAAGGTACGCGCCGATCTGGAAGCGGGTTGCGTGGTGGTGGTGGCAGGGTTCCAGGGCATTGACGAGCAGGGCAGTATCACCACCCTGGGCCGTGGTGGTTCGGATACCACGGCGGTGGCACTGGCTGCTGCCCTGAAGGCGGACGAGTGCCAGATCTTCACCGATGTGGATGGCGTCTACACCACCGATCCACGGGTAGAGCCAAAGGCGCGCCGCATGAGCAAGATCTCATTTGAAGAGATGCTGGAGATGGCCAGCCTCGGATCCAAGGTGCTGCAGATTCGGGCGGTTGAATTTGCCGGCAAATATAACGTCCCCCTGCGTGTACTCTCGAGTTTCGAAGAGGGCGAGGGAACCCTGATCACCTTTGAGGACCAAGGTATGGAAAACGCAAAAATTTCAGGTATCGCGTTCAACCGCGATGAAGCCAAACTGACCATCCTGGGTGTGCAGGATCAGCCAGGCGTGGCCTATCAGATACTGGGTCCCATCTCCGATGCCAATATCGAGGTGGACATGATCATCCAGAACATCGGTCAGGATGGGACCACTGACTTTACCTTTACCGTGCATCGCAATGACTACGACAAGGCGATTGCCATCCTGAATAATGTGTCCAAGAGTCTGGGTGCGCGTGAAGTGATCGGCGACAATAACATTGTCAAAATCTCTCTGGTGGGCGTGGGTATGCGCTCCCATGCCGGAATCGCCAGTTCCATGTTTGCGGCACTTTCCAAAGAGGGGATCAATATCCGCATGATCTCCACGTCCGAAATTAAAATCTCGGTGGTGATTGACGAAAAATATCTGGAACTGGGTGTTCGCGCGCTACATGAGGCGTTTGATCTGGCGGCAGAGCCGGCAAAGATAGGCTAGAGTTTAGCTGTACAGATGAAGCAGTTCCGTCTGCCAGTGGAACCGTTCCATGATCGAGGGTGGATGCGTTTTTATTTCCCTTTGTCTCTCAGTGGCTTAGCTGGTAGAATTTCACCGCTCTTTCGCCACATCTCCTGTGGAGTAAGTGCTTGGTTGGCGGCGTTGTTCTTCACTTTCTTGAGGATGGAGTTCCTCTATTACAGCGGTGTCGAAAACGCCATATTTGGAAATCTAACAGGGAGATTGGACGATGTTGATCTTGACGCGCCGCGTAGGTGAAACACTGATGATCGGCGACGAGGTGACCGTAACGGTACTGGGCGTCAAAGGTAATCAGGTACGTATCGGTGTCAATGCTCCACGTGATGTAACGGTGCATCGTGAAGAGATTTACGAGCGCATTAAACGTGAGCAGCAGCCAGACGAAGGTACAGCAGACGAGTAAACCGTTTGCTTGAACGGGGTCGTTCTGGCCCCGTTGTATTCATAATTTCAAGAACTCCCGATGACCCGCTTCATCATGGGTGAGTGTGACTTTAGATCAGTGCGGCCACAAGTCGTTTTAAAGTGAAAATCATAGAAGCAATACGCAAAAAAATGAGTTAGAATACCGCCTCTTTTTGGGAAGGCATAGAGTACCGGCAGCATGTCCGGAGGACGGCCCCGAAGGGGTGAGGTGCGAAGCACCGAATCACGCGCGCCCCTGATGGTCCGCAGGACCATTGAACGTGTGAACTGATTTAGGAGAGCTGGCCGAGTGGCTGACTAGGATCCGAAGGATCCTGAACGTCCGGAGGACGGCCCCGAAGGGGTGAGGTGCGAAGCACCGAATCACGCGCGCCCCTGATGGTCCGCAGGACCATTGAACGTGTGAACTGATTTAGAGTCCCCGATAGGGGATCCGTAAACCCCTCGCCTTTAGGCGACGGATGACGGGGTATAGGATAAGCTCGGGAAATGGAAGCTTACAAAAGGGGCAGTCACACGGTATGGGATTG
>JACDJA010000846.1_pt1 | contig 30361 bp, 23 predicted proteins | sample 7449241 | NCBI WGS metagenome assembly JACDJA01 (sample SAMN14253289, study PRJNA609438) | sludge metagenome | isolation source: initial anaerobic sludge | collected 2018-12-20 | reverse complement strand
CTCTGCTGATGAGCCGATCGGGCTGCAACAACGGCATTCAAAACCTTAGTCGTTTGTGTATCAGCAAGCTTGAAGGCCTTTTCTGAAAATTCCATTGCCTGATCGTAACGCGCTTCAAAAAATGCCCTCACACCAGACCATGTCAGCTGCTCGGCTTTTTTAGCCCGTATCCGCCTGTTTATACCGGACAATCCGGATAGGATCCGCAGGAGCATATAAAACACGGTAAAAACTGACAGCACCATTATGATGAACGTGTTGAACGCAAGCTCAATCTTATAAGGAGGTACGGTAAATAAAACCGAACCCGTGTTGTAGTACGCAGCCAATACGATAGCTGTCGCTGATGCGAATAATGCCAGTACCCATAACACCAGTTTCATTCACCCTCTCCTTTCAGCATGAGTTGATCGTGATACACAATTTCCAAGATTTCTCCCAAATTCGGTAACTGTGATCCGATGTTAATACTGGCCAATCTTTCCAGCTCCCCCAGAGCATCTCTAACTGACTGAGCCTCTGTATTAAAATACTGCTGCACCCAATCTATTGCCGTTTTCACAGCAGTGCGAAAATTGCCTTCATCTCGGATTAATAAGGCAAGGCGTGCCTGCATCAATTGCAGTCTGATATTTTCTTTTAGAAGATGAATCTGGGAAGGCGATAATAATGATGTTCCCGAGTCATTTATTTTTTCAATTTTGATCAACCGGCTGAGATCTTTTTCGATTTCAAGCAGATAACGATGCCATAACCGTGGCTCGGATGTATCTTGTTTCTCCGGCAAATCAATCTCTATCAGACTGGCGTCCATCATCAAAGGAAGATCATCAATCCGTGTAGCAAGCTCCGTAATATCCCGGTTAATCCTCTGGACATCCACAGTAGCCAGCACTTCAAGCTGCGCAATATCCCCTGCCAATGCCTCATTTAATTTTGATGACCCAGGGATTTCATCGGATTGCAGCAGTTCTTGCGCATATTTTAGTGAGTCAAGTGCAGAACGCACATCACCCGTCATCCGCAGATAACGATCAGCCGAAACAATAAGACGTTCGATCACACCCAGCATCCAGGCACCCGTATGAGTACTGTCACCGTCAGACAGCTTGCCAACTTCAACAGGCGATTCACGGGTAACCAGCAATCTTTCTTCCAGATGATTTAAGCGCTGCTTGATTTCTGTTTTTTCAAGCTCAAGCTCAGTAAGCATTGTGCGTGAACGGCTGCTAAAAACATCGGCATCAGCCAGATATGTTGCCAGGGAATGCTCCATTGCAGAGATGTACCCTTGTTTTTCAGCCCATTTCCACAGCATGGCAGTTACTGCAATTAACAAGATCACCAGTATGAAAACAGCCAAGCGGCGAGCTGATCCGGAAGTCGAAATCTGCGTATATTTATTCATATGATCGGATGCTATCAGTGTGACTGTATTTTTTCGAAGTACTCCAGCAAACCTTGCACAGTCCCTTCATCTCCGAGAGGAGTGCGGTATATCTTCCTGATACCCAGCTCTCTTGCCTTGCACTCAATCCGGTCATGTGCCGTAAACACGGCGGTAGCTCTGAGCAATTGTTGGCCTGTTTTACCGATCATGTCAAATAAATTATCCAGACCTTCGCTGCTGCTGATGACTACTGCCTGGATCCCGCTATCATGCCAGTACTTCAGCAACGGCAAGGGATCAACCTCCGGCCGGTGGCGACGATAGCATTCAACATAGTCAACACTGGCGCCACGATCACGTAGCGTATCTCCAAGCAATTTCCGCCCGCCATTACCGCGAAAAATTATGATGCGCTTACCCTGCATGATCTGCAGTTGTGGTACGCGCAACAAGGCTTCGCTATCAGAACCATCTTCTGGAACAATGACAGCGGGAATACCATGACGTTCGAGCGCCCGGGCACTCCCCTTTCCCACGGTTGCAACACGTACATGCTCAGGCCAGCGGCGCTCTGCGTGAACCAGCGGCATAACTCTTTCCACCGCATTCGGGCTGACAAAAACAGCCAGATCAAAATCATCAAGCCGCGCAATCATATCCAGTAACGGCTGCTTGTTTTCGCTATCAGAAATCTCCAGCACGGGGAACAACCATGGCTCTCCGCCCAACCCCTTGATTCGTGCAGCCAGATTACCCGCCTGATGCAAAGGGCGGGTAATCAGAATACTTTTACCGGCTAACCGATCAAGTGCCAATATCTGCCCCGATCACATCTCAGGCCAGGGCGGCAAGAATCTCTTCCGCACCGTGCGTTTTCAGGTTTTGCGCCAGTTGCTCGCCCACCCGTTCTCCTGATTCCGGCTTGCCACATAATTTATCTGCGATTATTTTTGATCCGTCAGGGGTGGCCACAAAACCACGCAGTGTCAATACCCCTTCAAAAATTTCAGCAAAGCCACCCAGCGGTACTTGGCAGCTGCCCCCCAACACACGGCTCATGGCACGCTCTGCCTCCACACAATAAGCAGTTGTGGCATGGTGTAGCGGCTTCATCCACTCCACCATATCAGGATCATTATCGCGACACTCGATACCCAACGCACCCTGTCCAACCGCCGGAAGACTCAGCTCGGGCGGCAACAGCATGCTGATGCGATATCCCAGCTCCAGCCGTTTCAGTCCGGCTGCAGCCAGAATGATTGCACTGTATTCCTCCTCGTCCAGCTTTCGCAGTCGCGTTTGCACGTTACCACGCAACGGACGCACTTGCAGATGCGGGAAGCGCGCCCGTAACTGGGATTCTCGCCGCAAACTGGAAGTCCCTACCACGCTTCCGGTGGGCAATTCTTCCAGGCTGGTAAAATCATTGGAAACAAATGCATCACGCGGATCTTCCCGTTCTGTGATGGCGGCCAGCCTGAATCCAGACGGAACAATCATCGGCACATCTTTCATAGAATGTACTGCGATGTCCGCACGGCCGTCTTCCAGAGCCAGTTCAAGCTCTTTGATAAAAAGCCCCTTGCCACCAATTTTTGACAAGGAAACATCCAGAATCTGATCTCCCTTAGTCGTCATGCCAAGTATGGTGATATCAGTTTGCGGGTATAATTCAAGCAGACGACTTCGAATGAAATTTGCCTGCCATAAAGCAAGCTGGCTCTCACGTGACGCAATAACAATTTTTTCAGGACTAGACATAATAAGAATCTGATTTTGAAGCAATGCCGCCATTCTAGCACGGGCGACCCCGGTCCGGATGATGGCAAATAACTGCATTTTATCCCGGTGACCCGAGCCCATGATTACAGGAGACACACAACAATGAGTTTGAATACCCTAGCGAATATTGTTCCCGAAAAAGACGCATCCCTCGAAAAAGACCATCCACTACGGGAAGACATTCGCTTGCTGGGGCGCATGCTGGGCGACACAATACGAGAGCTGGAAGGCGAGCCAATGTTTGATCTGGTAGAAACCATTCGTCAGACTGCTGTGCGCTTTCGCCGCGAACAGGATGAAGAGGCAGGAAAAGAGCTGGACACCATACTCAATCATCTCAGCCACAAGGAAACTACAGCTGTTGTCCGGGCATTCAGCTATTTTTCGCTACTTTCGAACATCGCCGAAGATCTACATCATAACCGCCGTCGCCGCGCTCATTTGCGTGCAGGCTCACCGCCCCAGGATGGCAGCGTTACGTTAGCTCTGGAACGTGTGGTGGCAAAAGGAATTAATACGCAACAACTGGAGAATTTCTTTGCCGAGGCACTCATCTCCCCAGTATTAACAGCTCACCCTACTGAAGTACAGCGGCGCAGCATTCTGGATTATCAACTAAAGATACAACGTCTGCTCAAGGAACGGGATCGCACCCAACTCACTCCCAATGAACTGCGCCACAATGAAGAAGATTTACGTTCCGCTATCCAAACACTGTGGCAAACCCGGGTGCTGCGCTCAGTCAGGCTGACAGTACAAGACGAAATTGAAAACGGCCTGATCTATTACCACTACACCTTTCTCAAGCAGATTCCTTATATCTACGCCAAGATTGAAGATATTCTGGAGCGTCACATGGACAAGGCGGCGCCATGTATTGCCTCATTTTTACGGATTGGCAGCTGGATTGGGGGAGATCGAGATGGAAATCCCTTTGTCACCCACCAAATTATGTTACATGCCGCCGAACGGCATTCCGCATTGATACTTGATTATTATATTGAGGAAGTAGAAAAAATCGGCCAGGCCATGAGTCTGACTGAACGCCTGATCAAAGTAACCAGCGAGCTGGAGGGGCTGGCTTCGACTGCGCCCGGCTTGCCAGCCAGCAGGATTGATGAACCGTACCGGCGCGTCTTTCTCGGCATGCACACGCGTTTGATTGCAACCAGCAGGTACTTAAGCCCTCACGTTGGCCGACAATATCAGGAAAATACGGCAGAACCGTATGCTGACAGCGCCGAGTTCGTACATGATCTTGATATCGTTATTCGTTCCCTGAAACAACACCAATCAAACAAGCTGGCTCAAGGTGCCATACGAGACCTGCGCCGTGCGGTAGATGTATTTGGATTTCACCTCGCATCACTGGATATGCGTCAGCACAGCAAAATCCACGAACAGGTTGTGTCTGAATTATATGAAAAAAACGCTCAGGACAACCAGAACTATCCTGATTTGACTCGAGCGGAACGTGTTGAATGGCTTCTAGCCGAACTCAAGCGTTCACATCCACTGGTCTCATCCTTGTCTGATTATTCCGATATCACACAGGGTGAGTTGCGAATCTTGAGAATGGCCGCCGAAATCCAGCGTCGCTTTGGCCATGTCGCGCTGCCTAACTATATTATTTCCATGGCAACCGGGGTCATCCACATACTAGAAGCAGCATTGTTGCTGAAAGAAGCCGGGCTACTACAATTTGGTGAAGCCGCACGATCGACTGTAAACATCATCCCGTTGTTTGAAACAATCGATGATCTGCGCGGTTGCGCCAATGTCATGGAAGAACTGTTTTCACTGCCCGAGTATCGTAAAATGTTGCGATCCAGGAGTAACTTGCAAGAAGTTATGCTGGGTTATTCAGACAGCAACAAGGATGGCGGATTTGTTACCTCCAACTGGGAAATACATAAAGCCGAAATCGAACTCACCAAGGTATTTAACCGTCACGGAGTACGGCTGCGCCTATTTCATGGGCGCGGTGGCACGGTGGGACGCGGCGGCGGTCCCAGCTATCAAGGAATACTTGCACAGCCTCCTGGCAGCGTCAACGGCCAGATCAGATTGACCGAGCAGGGAGAAGTCATTGCCAGCAAATATACAGATCCTGAAATCGGGCGGCGTAATCTTGAAACGCTAGTGGCTGCCACCATTGAATCCACCTTGCTTGATCGTGATGCTATCCACTGCCACACACCACAGTGCTATCAGATTATGGAAGAACTGTCTGCCAGCGCATATGCAGCCTATCGCAACCTGGTCTATAAAACACCTAATTTCACACAATTTTTCCAGGAATCCACACCCATCCGTGAAATTGCCGGCTTGCATATCGGCAGTCGCCCGACTTCACGTAAACCTTCCAATAAAATAGAGGATCTGCGTACCATCCCCTGGGTTTTCAGCTGGAGCCTGAACCGCACTATGATTCCTGGCTGGTATGGATTCGGTACCGCTGTCGAGAATTTTGTGCAACAGGCCGGAAATACGCAGGACGTATTGATACAGATGCAAAAAATGTACCGAACCTGGCCATTCTTTCAAACCTTGCTTTCCAATATGGATATGGTGTTGGCCAAGAGTGATCTGGGCATTGCCTCACGCTACGCAGAACTGGTTACTGATTCTGAATTACGCCAGTATGTTTTCACTGCCATCCGGACAGAATGGGAACTTTGTGTGAAATGGCTGTTTGCCATCACCGGGCATACCGAACTTCTACAGGACAATCCCACACTGGCGCGCAGCATCCGGATCCGCACGCCCTATATCGATCCGATGAATCATCTTCAGGTCGAACTCCTTCGCCGCTATCGCTCAGGGGATGATGATGATGCGATCCGGCGCGCAATTCATCTGACCATCAACGGCGTGGCCACCGGGTTAAGAAACAGCGGTTAGTATTTTCGAAATACCTTATTCAATCAGCTATTGTGAATTAAAGTACTGTGCCTTACAGTAATAACAACTACGATCTGGGGAAAGATGCTGGTAAGTAGTCGTTTTCAGATCGTATACTCAGCACCTCATGTATATTTAACGGAAAAAATTGAAGACTACGATTAAAGGTTTATCTCTGATTTCGGTTTATCTCCGAATCTAACTTTTGATGCTGAAAAAATTATGAAAACAGAGAGCCCTCAACTGGAAAACACCATGTCTATCGCAGAAAGGGCTCGCTCTTTCATAAATCGCCTTGCTCGACTCAAGCCCACCAGGCTGCTAATCTTTACCGTAGTTTTTCTATCTTGCCTGTTACTTTCTCTCGGTGCCGTTTTTTTACAACCGGCGATTTACCAGAGTTACGCCACCTTGCTGACAGTCGCCAAAACAGCGATTGATCAAGCAAGCAGGGAAGCAGATATTCAGCATGTCACCATTCAAAAGCAGGTTCTCCTTGGCCCAGAGCTATTAACTGAAACAGCAAGCCGTCTGCGCGAAGGAAGTGACACTGAAGCAGGCATTGATCTGACACCTGCAACCATTCGCGACATGCTGGATGTTCGGCCAATAACCGATACTAATCTAGTCGAAATGGTTGCCGAAGGAAGCGATCCTGCGCTGCTCCCACGCCTGATCAATACCTGGATTGATGTCTATCTGGATGCACGGGCAGAAGAAGTTGCTCGATCCAAAGGCTCAACAATACAAATGATGCAGGAAGAACTGGCTGCGCTAACTGCAAAAATCGAACAAAAAAGACTTGAGCTTGAGCAGTTTAGAAAACATAACAAAATTATTACAACCGAACGGCAGGATAATGAAGCACTGGCGCGTCTCAAGGGCCTGACCGACTCGTTGAACAAAGCCAGTGAAGAAGAAGTCAAGGCAAAAGCACGACTCGACGCTATCAGAAAGTCGATTGAACTAGGACAGGTTGTCGTACCCACTGAAGATACCCGCACGCTGAGTGCACTCGAAAAACGCGCCCAGGAATTACGGGAACAACTGGAAGAGCTTGACCGGCAATATACCCGCGAGTATATGGCCTTAACCCCTTCCCTCAAGGTTATCCCGGACAAATTGCGGGCATTAGATGATGAAATTCAGCATATCCGCCATAAAGGGCAATCTGTAGTCATCAGTGAAGCCGAACAGAACTATGCTGCTGCTCTACAAGCTACTCGTTCAATACAAGAGCAACTGGACCAGCACAGACAAAAAGCAGCCGAGTTTACTGCTCGCTTCACCGAACATGATGCATTGAAATCTGATCTGGAAGAGCTAGAGCAGCTCTATCGGGACACACAATCAAGACTGGCTCAGATTGAAGCGCAACACACCGGGAGATATCCCTATGTTGATATTATCGAACGAGCTTTTTTACCCCATCACCCAATCAGGCCGGATTATTTATGGAATGCCATGATTGCGACACTGCTATCCTTGCTAATGGGCTTGGCTGCTATCTGGATTTTTGAATTTCTGATGCACAAAGAACAGGAAAAACTGGCCATTCACCTGTCCGATATTCATCTTCACAATCAGAGTAATTTACCTCGCAGCGCTCTTGGCATACCGCCATCAACGCCCGCCAATCTGCTTCGAGAACCTATACAGGCACTAGAGCACATCAAAATAGATGAATACACGCCCCGGCAAATTGACGAACTATTTCACGCGGCAAAAGCCAAGGAAAAACAGCTGCTTATCTTTCTGCTAAGCGGCCTGACACCTGATGAAATCGCAAACCTGCAAAATGATGACGTTGATCTTGAAAACAACTTGCTCACAATTAGAAATATATCCACCAGAACAATCCCTCTACACCCTGCCCTGGCTACACTCTACAGTAAACATGGCTATTGCCTGACTGATCCCACCGGGAATCGGTTGGGCCGGGAAGATTTGGAAGCGTTGCTGACCTGTCTGCAAATTGATGCCGATCTGCTGATAACCAGCCGGATTTCTGCTGAAACACTGCGGCAGACCTATATTCTCTATCTGATCAGACAGGGAATGCGGCTGGCCGACCTCGAACCTGTTGTTGGTTATATCTCGCCGACAGAACTGTCAGAATACGGCGCTTATGCTCCACCGGGAGCCAAGCAGCCGATCGAAGCAATAAACTTATTTTATCCTCTTGAACAAAAACAGGATTTATAACTTTGAGTTTAATAGCGCATCAACCAGATTTTTTTCAATCAAACGATACTGATCATCATGATTGTGAAGGCTTAATAATCCGCTCCAGGCAGGGTTTTGTCTGAGTATATTAATAATTCCATGCCATCCATCAGGTGGATCACCACGCTCCGGTTGTTGATCCACCTGATCAATATGGCGAGCAGCATGGCCCCGGTTCATCAGCTTGTCCAGCAGCTGATGCTGACGCAGATACAGTAACTGTAACGTGTTGTCATCTACACACAACCATCGAGTCCCCTGAAACTTTGCCTGAATCTCCTTACCATAGCGTCTGAATGTAGACCAGCCAGTGCCTGCAATTGCGCCCAATATACTGGCAGTACCAAGACTCAATCCCCCGGTCATCAAATCGATTCCAGCTCCGGCAGCCGCACCTTTTAGCGCGGCACTGCCAATATCCAGCCCATAAGCCTTTAGTATGCCGGGGGCAAACAGATCAAGCTGCCAATATCCGTTTTGTACCGGTATCTTTTGCAGAGCGACATCCTTGTCTGTGAAATTAAACATCTTCAACAAGTCGGTCAGGCAATTTTGCTCTGCCTGACGCACAAAATCCTGCAATCTTATCGCCGCCGAGGATGTATCCACTGAATTCCGATCATCATCGGTTGGCTCCCGATAACAGGCTGCGGTAATGATCAATCCGGCAATCCGTCTGGCGGCGGATATACAAAGCTGGTTCCATATTCGTGCACGGTGGTCAATCAGGCGTTGCAGACGGGTGTAGTGTATTTCCAACAGGCTTTGTATTTTCTGATACAAACGCTTTTCCGCCTCAAAAGCAAATGCAACAGTATCCAGCTCAAGTGAGGCATAGATGTTGAATGCCGCCAGCTTCTTTCTCCACAGATCAAGCTCGGCCCGATGCGCGGCAGTAAAGTTGAATATCGGAATGATGGGTTTTATTGCTTTACCAAGTATCTCAATTTCGATGAGATATTTTTCGAGTACTGGCTCACGCACATCAATTACATACAGCAGGACATCGCTGCGCAATATCTGCCGAATAACCTTGGCTTCCTGCTCCAGTGGATCATTGAGGGAGGTGGCTAATACAAACTTCTCCAGCTGCTCATTCGGGGTTAAACGTTTATTCCTGGAAGCGATTATTTGCAGCTCGTCCTGCAGTGCGTACACATCCTCAATTCCGGGTGTGTCGTGCAGATTCAGCACTGCTTCGCTGCCTGCAAAAATAGTCGCCCGTTCAACATGCCGAGTCGAGCCGGCAGCATCTTCAACCTTACCAAAGCTGGTACTGCGCAACAAGGTACGAATCAGTGAGGTTTTTCCTGTATTAGTATGGCCAACAACAGCAATCTCCAGAAGTGGTGCGTCTTGTTCTGCAGCCCCCCCGCTTGCTTTCATATCAAAATGGATCGTCATCAGGAAAGAACATGTTCGGCTGGAATTGCACTGGCTTGTGCCAACCGGAACCAGGCTTGTTTACGTGACTCCGTAATTGGAATAGCAGCATTATTTTGCAGTAAAACCAGCCAGATCTGGCCAGATGCCAATGCAGTCAGTTTTTTTATGATCCGTTGCACCCCGCGATCAGGCAGCCGATGCGCAGCCACACCAATGAGCAAGGAATATCTGGATTTCTTGATCATCTCTACCGCCCGCATAAGCGTTTCCTGATCTGCCACATTTTCCTGGCAAACCATTCCTTTCGGCCAGATGATGTGATTATCCAGCTCAATGCCGATCACCAATGCTTCCTCCGGCAAATGCCGATTGTGCCCCTTGCGGGCAACTTGCACCGGCTGCTCTTGTGCGACTCCCGGATCGCGATCGATCACACTCGCCATAAATTCATTTGCAATCAGGCTCTGCCGCAACGTGACATAGTAGGGCAGGTATAAATCCAGCTTGTAACGATACTCCGATAATTTCAACATTAAAAATGCGAACAAAGCCAGTATTATCCGAGGCAACACTCCATAAACAATCAGCGCTCCCACCAGAAATTTTGCCCAGGCGTTTCTGATCGAAGCATCTTGCATGCCTGCCCCAATCCGGCTGGCTGCGATCTGCTGACTGTCAGGAGAGGCCAGACCGATCAATTCCATGGGGGCAGCCAGAAGCCGGGTAAGTTCAGGCAGACTGTTTTCTGGTAACAACGTTGTCCCCCAAACAAAATCGTACTGTTTTGCCAGCATCAACAGGATTAGTGTTCCCATCCCTGCAAGCAGATAAATCATCCAAAACTGGTGAGTCAGCAGGCTGATTCGCCACTTACCCACCTTGCCGAACAGACAGGTTTCCCACCAGGCGTGCGCAGCAAGCGTGCCAATGGAATCCTTCTCCTTTTTCTTGAGCTGGAGGAAGGGCAACCAGCGCGCCAATTGTGCAGCAATACCCGAACTTAACCCTTGAATACCCAGCGTAATCCCCGCACTCCACAGCAGCATCGAGAAAAAATTGAATCCGAGTAACACAACCAGCAGCCAATAAATATTCAGCGTCGAAGAATCACCGGTTGCATTAATCGCTGCCAGTCCGCCAAGAATTGTTGCCAGAACCAGAATGACTCTGCCCGCGCGCACAAACAGCTTCTCTGGCTGTTGGAGAATATCGTCCAGGTGATTATCGTGAATCAGATGATGGGCACGATTCAGAAGTCTTTCCAGAAAAGCTGCGTAACTGAAACCAGCAACAGGATACGATTCCATATTGGCAACACCCGCATAGGAAAGCGTCTTCGCCTGACCGGTTTCAATATGCCGCAGCTGCTCCAATCGAACCAGATCATTAAAATCATGGTTTTTAAAAGCCATCACTATTGATATATCAAAGCAGAATAAATAAAAATCAGATTACCCCAGAATACCCGGGCGGCGACCTGAAAATCCTGTCATCAGGCAGTACAAACTACCAATATATGGCAACAGGAAGCGGCTATCACAGGCAGATCTAATACAAGCTTCCACCCGCAAAAACCCGGAAAACCGTACAATTCACACGCTACTGAACAAAACAGAATACCCGAAAGGGAACAGTGAAATCCGTTCATTTATTCCAGGAAGGATATTATTAATGAAACCCGTCGCAATTCTCAGGTTTTTCCCACTTGAAGGGCCCGGCTATTTTGCCACATTTCTTGATCAGCATCATATTCCCTGGCAGCTCATCCGCCTGGATAAAGGAATGCTTCCTCTGAACAATCCAAGGGGATACAGTGGTTTGGTATTAATGGGCGGACCAATGAGCGTGCATGATGATCTTCCCTGGATCAATCTCGTATTATCACTCATCAGGCAGGCAGTAGCCATTGATATCCCAGTGCTGGGCCATTGCCTGGGTGGGCAACTGTTATCAACCGCCCTCGGGGGTATCGTAACAAGTAATCCAGTTAAGGAAATTGGCTGGGGACAAGTGCATATTGAAGAAAGCACACCTATCGCACAGGATTGGTTTGGCAGCGATCTCTCAGAATTTGACGCCTTTCACTGGCACGGTGAAACCTTCAGCATACCAGCAAATGCCGTACGACTGCTATCCAGCCCTTATTGTCCTAATCAGGCTTTTGCACTGGGCATCCATCTGGGTATGCAGTGTCACATCGAAATGACAGCGGCGATGGTCAAAGCATGGAGCGAAGCGAATACTGATGAGCTGTTGCGTAACCATGGAAATCCCGCTGTCAGTAGTAGTGAGGAAATTCAGACGAACCTGGAGGAGCGCATTACTGTATTGCAATCAGTTGCAGATCGTCTGTACAAAAAATGGATAACTGCATTAAAAAATTGATGGCCGCAAGCAATACGGCCATCTATCAGGAGATTACATAAAGCAGTTGTTAAATAGCTATTTCAGCTCGCATTTTCTTCATGGCCTTAGCTTCAATCTGGCGCACCCGTTCGGCAGAAACACCCAATTCTTTAGCCAGTTCATGCAGGGTTGCGGCCTTATCTTCCCGCAGCCAGCGGGCCTCAATAATACGACGACTGCGCTCATCCAGGCTATCTAGAGAATCTTTCAGTTTCGCATGCGTCAACCGCTCCAGCTGTTCTTTTTCCAGCTCTCTGGACGGGTCTGATCCGTCTGTCAGATAAGCAATCGGGCTGAAATCCTCTTCATCACTGTCCGTTAGCGGCTCAAGCGAAATATCCCGACCACTAAAGCGTGTTTCCATCTCGACAACCTCTTCTGCCTTAACGCCCAGTTGCTCTGCCATGGTCGCAACCTCTGCCTGATTCATCGTATCCAGCCCTTCTTTCATGCTGCGCAGATTGAAAAAAAGCTTTCTCTGCGGTTTGGTGGTGGCAATCTTGACCAACCTCCAGTTGCGCATAATGAATTCATGGATTTCCGCCTTGATCCAGTGAATTGCAAAGGATATCAGGCGAACACCGCGTTCCGGATCAAAACGTCTGACAGCCTTCATCAAGCCGATATTACCTTCTTGTATCAAATCAGCATGCGGCAACCCATAGCCCAGATAACCACGTGCAATCATCACAACTGTACGCAAGTGAGAAAGTACCAGTTGATGCGCTGCATTGATATCCCCATTTTCCTGCATTTTTTTAGTCAGCGATATTTCCTCTTCCCGTGATAAAACAGGAAAACTGTTAGCTGCACGAATATAGCTCTCCAGATTCCCTCCACTTATTACCGGTAAAGTTAAAATCTCACTCATATATATTTTCCTCCTGATTTCCGAATGAATATTACGGAATATAAAATCAACAAGCATATTTTAGCACTCTCACCCCTCGAGTGCTAATTCAATATTAAGGTAAAACAACAAAAGATCCTGTCATCAAACAAAGAACAAATATGCTTTTATTTGAGGCTGTTCTCTCTGCGAAATATCCCGAAATATTTGATCACAAACCACAGCAACTATCCAAAAGATAAAAGATGACACCTGGCGATCCGATTGGCAAGCAGCAGAGGAAAAGCTGAATAAATTATAGTGGTCAAGATGGTTGAAATCCGGTTCCGTAGGAGTATGCTATTTTTTCAATTTTCATCACAACACCATACATCTTGATCAGTCCGCATTTTTAGATACCCACTGGAAATTGTAATAGTTGCCAAAGGAGACCCAATGAAAATGTATCATTTATTACTTCTACTATGGCTGGGCGCAGGAGCGCCATCGCTCAGCCACCCGCTGTAGAAAAGGCAGCTTTTAATCCTCCTGATGAATCCACCATTCCTGCCAGCCCGCAGGGAGATGCCATTCGTCTGGGTCAGAAGCTCCTGTTTCAGACATCTCTGCTTCTAAAAAATAATTCAGGGAGTGCATTGAACTGTACAAGCTGCCATCTCAATGGCGGCCGCCAACCCAATGCCGCACCCTGGGTCGGAATTTGGGGAGCATTCCCTAGGTACCGTGCCAGAAACGCCAGGATCAATTCTTTGCAAGATCGGATTAACGACTGTTTCGAGCGTTCTTTGAACGGAAAAACATTACCCTACGAGTAATGAAATGCTCGCCATTCTCGCCTATATGCACTGGCTATCAAAAGATGTCCCAACTGGCGTGGATGTAGAGGGTCGCGGTTTTATCAGAATTACCGCGCCTCAACCTCCAGATATGGAAAGAGGGAAAAAAGTTTATGCCGATAAATGTGCTATTTGTCATTAGCCGGACGGGCAAGGGCAATATGGGCCAAACGGTGAAGTAATTTTTCCTGCGCTATGGGGAGACAAATCCTTTAATATCGCTGCCGGCATGGCCAGACTAAATACAGCGGCTGCGTTTACCAAAGCCAATAGCCTCTTGGGCAAGGCAATACATTAACCGATCAAGAGGCCTTTGATGTAGCACTATACTTTACTCGACAACCTCGGCCGGATTTTGTAAAAAAACTCCAGGACTGGCCTAAGGGTAAGAAACCGAAAAACGCACGCTATTAACTTATCAGCCAATTTCCGGTTCACATCCGAACCACGAACCCAATCGAGTAGCTGTTGAACAGCTCCCCGGACCACCTGTCGACAACTTGTATTCTCCCTTCTGGGAAGAGATTTTCTGCTTCAGATAAAAACAAATGAAATATTTCAGCTGGATATGGCTTATCCAAGCCATTTTTTCTTCTACCAGGCCATAATTCACGCAGATAGTAGTTTGTTACCCGCCAAAGATCGCCAAATCGAACAAACGGACATCAACACCATTCAAATCGTGAATCGTCTACCTTTTATCGCCGTTCACGTAGTTATTATGTGAGTCACTCTACAACGTGATCATCCCGCATATGTCCGCAACCTTTCTCAAGCCGGAATTGATGCTTTCAAGAATCTTTACTGGCTGGATGCCGGGCTAGAGAACCGCACATATTATTAATTTCACAACAACGATATCCGACGCTCACAAATCACCAATGATTATCCCATTTTGCTCAGATCAAGGGTTTAGCGAGTTTGTAAAGAAACAACAATTGGTGACACCAGGAAAAGTTACTAACTCCCCTAATCTGTTTTATATCGAAGTATCAATCCACGCCTTCTAATAACATCTGATCACCCTTGAATAAACTGACGGGTGAATTACCAACAATTTATTCGAAAAAAATCTGCGGCCTACAAAGCAGCACGAGCAGCAACAAAAAGCCCTTGATTACCCGGGTTGATCTTCACTCAACCGCGTTTCTCAGCTACTTATCAAACTCTCCTCACAGCTGAGTCATTTTCTTTATATTCAAAATAACAATAAAGAAATCATTATTTATTATTTTTAATAATAAGCGATCGTTGGTATCTTCTCCCCACTCATGCGGAAACACCGAGAATCATCAACTGACAACCACAACAAGAATAATTGTCATTATTGAAAATATTGCAACCATCCGGCCAGAAGAACTGGATAACTTCTTCCCGACACGGGGTATGAATGAAACGCCCAACATGGATATGGCTTTACCTGATTATATTTTTGTCACAGACAAATATGGCTTACGCAAAAGAAGATTTCACAACAACTGGAAGCAGCCAAACGATACAGACAACGTCATGGCCAAATTTATACCAGCGCGCTCGCAGCTACAGTACGCACCCGGAATCCGATCCACCTCGTTATGTTCGTAATCTGTCTCAAACCGGGATTGATGCCCTCAAAAATCTTTACTGGCTGGATGTCGGGCTGGATTACCGCATACGTTATGAACATCGCCACAATGATATCCGGCGCTCACGCATTACCACAGATAACCCTGTTCTACTCAGAACACGAGCCTATCTAGGTATCAGGGAAATTCTGGATCCCCTGCGCTTCGTCGTCGAATTTGAAGATGCTCGCCGCTATAACAGTAAATTCCCTAAAGATAATCGCGACTGGAATGAATTCGAACTGATCCAAACCTATGGTGAACTCTATTTTAAGGATGCGCTGGGGCGGGATGACCTGGGTAATCATCGCCCTGTCAGAATTCGAGGTGGCCGCATGGTATGGGAAGCACTGGATCGGCGCTTACTGGCCAGCAATCAATGGCGTAACACTACCAATAATTTTGAGGGTTTCCGCATGACATTAGGCCAGGAATCGAATAACTGGGAATTTGACGCATGGGGCGTGCAGCCGGTCATAAGACTGATAGACAAATTTGACCGGCGCGACAAAGGTCAGTGGTTTTATGGCGTAATCGGACATTTTCGCCAGTGGTCAAAAATAGTCACCATCCAACCCTATTACATGGGACTGATACAGGATGACGATGGTGGAACACGAGCCAAACGTGAAATCCACTCTCCCGCCATCCGGGCCTACGGCATTGTACCTAACACTGAAGTGGATTTCGATCTCGGCGCTGTTTATCAGTTTGGGCGCGACGGCGGACAGAAAAAATCAGCGCACGCCTATTTACTTGAATTTGGCTATACCTTTCAGCAGACTGCCTGGAAGCCTCGCATGAGTGCCTTTTACGGTTATATAAGCGGTGATCGTGATCCCAATGACCATACAAATAACCGTTTTGAAAGATTTTTCGGTTTCGGACGTCCCTGGTCAGCTGATGACTATGTCATTATGGAAAATATCCAGGCACCAAAAATCAAAGTAGAGTTCCAGCCACACCCGGATTTACAAATCGATGGTGGCTATAACGGCTTCTGGCTCGCCAGTAAAGCCGATCGTTTCAATAACCTTCTCAGTAGCAATGGAAATAACCGTGATCGCAGTGGTAACAGCGGAAGCTTTCTCGGACATTCAGCCGATATTCGCGCCCGTTACAGGCTGACGCCCCATATCAGTACCACACTGGGCTATTCGCATTGGTTCAACGGTGGATTTGTAAAAAATCGGCAACTGGCGGAACTAGGAGAAACAACTGCCGGTACGGACTTTTTTTATGTAGAAATCGCTGTCAGCGCATTCAAATAACATCGACTTATTTACAAAAGGAAATCAAATGCAATTCAACACATGGTTGTCAGTCGGTCTATTAATATTGGTTATGGTAAATTCTAATCAGGCACTTGCTGATCGGGCCATTCTCAATGTTTCCTATGATCCGACACGCGAGCTGTATGAGGAATATAATCGTAAATTCACCCGCTACTGGCAGGAAAAAACCGGAGAGAAAATTACTGTCAGACAGTCTCATGGCGGCTCCGGCAAGCAGGCACGTGCGGTCATCGACGGTGTGCCTGCAGATATAGTGACACTTGCCCTTGCTCACGACATCGATGCAATCAGCGAACAATCCGGACTGATCCTGGCCGAGTGGCAGAAACGCTTATCCAACAACAGCTCACCCTATCTCTCAACAATCGTCCTGCTGGTACGCAAAGATAATCCCAAAGGAATCAAGGACTGGGATGATCTGATCAAACCGGATGTTGCCGTCGTAACCCCCAACCCGAAAACATCGGGTGGCGCACGCTGGAATTATCTGGCAGCGTGGGGTTTTGCACTAAAAAAACATGATGGTGATGAAGCAAAAGCACAAGAGTTCCTCACCAGACTTTATAAGAATGTCTCGATACTCGATTCAGGGGCGCGTGGATCAACCATCAACTTCATCCAGCGCGGTATAGGGGACGTTCTGATTTCCTGGGAAAATGAAGCTTTTCTGGCACTCAAGGAATATGGCCCGGAGAAATTCGAAATAATCATACCTTCGATCAGTATTCTTGCCGAACCCCCTGTCACCGTCGTTGACAAAAATGCTGACAGACATGGCGTACGTAATATCGCGCAGGCCTATCTCGATTATCTATACAGCAAAGAGGGACAGGAAATTGCTGCACGCAACTTCTATCGGCCGAGTGATCCGGAAATAGCCAGGCAATACGCTCACCAGTTCCCGGCAATCGATCTGTTTACGATAAATGAAGTATTTGGTGGCTGGCCGAAAGCGCAGAGCATCCACTTCAAGGATGGCGGCCTGTTCGACAAAATATATGTAAATCAATGATTGATTCTGTATCCAGCATATTGACTGCTCATAAATTCAAATTCAAGAAGACCCGGAAATGTCAAATTTTTCTGAGTGTGCACCCACGCCTATTGAGTAGTAACGAGCTACCGCACTATCAGATGGATGGCTATTCAGAAGACGGGAGCACTCGTGATACCAGGATCCCTCCTGCCTGTCAGAAAAATTGAAATACAAGAGCAACTAACAGCAGCAAAGCAGGCGGATATGTATTATCCGCCGGGCGGTTTTTAGGACAGGCAGCATAACTCGCAATATGATCTCGGCCGCCATCTAGAAAAGATTTTCACAATCGAATAACAGGAGCTTGAATTTTGAGCACTTTCAAACAATACAGTGTGTTACCCGGGTTCAATCTGGCATTTGGATTCACCCTGCTCTACCTGAGTCTGGTCGTGCTAATTCCCCTGTCGGCAGCATTCATCCACAGCGCGAAACTGACCTGGCCGGAATTCTGGAGTACCGTGACCGCACCCCGAGTTATCGCATCCTATCGACTGACATTTGGAGCCTCATTTGCAGCCGCAGTGGTCAATGCATTTTTCGGATTGCTGGTAGCCTGGGTGCTGGTACGTTACCCGTTTCCGGGCAAGCGTCTGGTCGATGCCCTGATCGATCTGCCTTTCGCACTGCCCACCTCCGTTGCCGGCATCACACTCACCGCAATTTACGCGGGGAACGGCTGGATCGGACAGTACCTGGAACCACTGGGAATCAAGGTTGCATTCACACCCATCGGCGTATTTGTTGCCCTGACATTCATCGGATTGCCGTTCGTTGTGCGTACCGTTCAGCCCGTACTGGAAGATATCGAAAAAGAACTGGAAGAAGCTGCAGCCATGTTAGGTGCAACTCGCTGGCAAATTTTCCGGCGCATTATTTTCCCCACAATTCTGCCCGCACTGACCACTGGCTTTGCATTGGCGTTTGCCCGCGCTATCGGGGAATATGGATCAGTGATTTTTATCGCCGGCAATATCCCGATGATTTCGGAAATCACGCCGTTACTGATTATCACCAAACTGGAACAATATGATTACACCGGTGCAACTGCTATTGCTGTCGTGATGTTGGTGATTTCATTCATTCTTTTGCTGATCATCAACCTGTTGCAATGGTGGGTTCACCATCGCGGCATAAAAGTATAAAGGAATCATGACTACCATCCCATTACTTCAAGCCTCTTCGGCACCGCACAAGATACTGGTTACACAGGAATCACCATGGGCACGCTGGATACTCACCCTGCTGGCGCTCTCCTTCCTATCCCTTTTTCTTTTACTACCGCTGGTAGCAGTCTTTTTTGAAGCGCTGAAAAAAGGATGGGATGTTTACATCGCTGCTATCACCGAACCAGATGCTCTCGCTGCCATCCAGCTCACACTGACCGCTGCAGCCATTGCCATACCACTTAATCTGGCTTTCGGCATTGCGGCTGCCTGGGCAATTGCCAAATTCGAGTTTCGCGGCAAAAGTATTTTGATCTCCCTGATTGATCTGCCCTTCTCCGTCTCTCCCGTCGTTGCCGGATTAATTTACGTACTAATATTCGGTCTGCAGGGCTGGATGGGACCGTGGTTGAGAGAGCACGATATTTCTATCATTTTTGCAGTGCCCGGCATTGTTCTGGCCACCATCTTTGTGACTGTGCCATTTATCGCACGCGAGCTGATTCCACTGATGCAAGCCCAAGGAACAGAGGAGGAAGAAGCGGCCATCATTCTCGGGGCGAATGGCTGGCAGACGCTCTGGTATATCACTCTTCCCAACATCAAGTGGGGATTGCTGTATGGCACCATCCTTTGCAATGCAAGGGCAATGGGCGAGTTCGGGGCGGTATCGGTTGTTTCTGGACATATTCGCGGCCTGACCAATACACTTTCCCTGCACGTCGAAATTCTTTACAACGAATACAACTCTGCTGCTGCTTTTGCAGTGGCCTCCCTGCTGGCGTTACTGGCACTGATTACGCTGGCACTAAAAACATTTGTTGAATCCAGAGTTGCGCAGAAAACATCCAGATAAGGAAATTACACATGAGTATCGAGATACGCAATCTTTCCAGGCAATTTGGCTCTTTTGTTGCCCTGCATAATATTAATTTACAAGTTAATCCAGGCGAACTGCTCGCCCTGCTTGGCCCTTCCGGTTCTGGTAAAACCACGTTGCTGCGCATTATTGCTGGCCTGGAAACTGCTGATTCCGGGCAGGTGTTATTCAACCAGGAAGATTCAACTACCAAACATGTCCGTGACCGCCATGTTGGTTTTGTTTTTCAGCACTATGCGCTGTTTCGTAATATGACCATTTTCGAGAATGTGGCATTTGGCCTGCGTGTGCGCCCCCGAAAAGAGCGTCCCAACACCCGAGAAATCAATCGTCGCGTGACCGAGCTACTGCAACTGGTGCAACTCGACTGGCTGGCAGACCGTTATCCACACCAACTTTCCGGAGGCCAGCGCCAGCGCATCGCACTGGCACGGGCACTGGCGGTCGAACCCAGCGTTTTATTACTGGACGAGCCTTTCGGCGCGCTGGATGCCAAGGTGCGTAAAGAATTGCGTGCCTGGCTGCGCAAACTGCACAACGACATGCACATTACCAGTGTCTTTGTTACACATGATCAGGAAGAAGCACTGGAAGTGGCAGACCGGATCGTCATCATGAACCGGGGGCGTATCGAACAAATCGGCACCCCTGATGAAGTTTATGAAAAACCAGCCAACCCATTCGTGTACGAATTCCTGGGCCACGTCAATCTTTTCCATGGCCGTGTACACCATGGTCAGGCATGGATCAGCGGCTTGAAAATCGATGTGCCCGAACATGCTGCAGCAGAAGATCTCAACGCCATTGCTTATGTTCGCCCCCATGATATTGAGGTGAGCCGGGCTATAAACGGTGAATCCGCACTGGCAGTACATGTTGTTCACATTCTCTCAATTGGCCCGGTAGTACGACTGGAACTGATACATGGAGATAATCCGACCCAGCACACCATTCACGCCGCAATCAGCAAGGAACATTTTCGTAAATTACAGCTGGTAAAAGGAGATCAGGTTTTTATCAAGCCCCGTCGTCTCGCCTTGTTCCCAAACCATGACCAGGAACAGCTGATTTATTAATAGGGTAACGGTATTCTTTAAATGCTCTTTATTGAAAATCAGCCTTGATTGCCCTGATTATCGCTCGAGTTATAACCGCTTGTATCAGCAGGCCAGGCAGAAAATGGAAATGGACGCCGCTCGCTATTGAAGGTCAGAAACAAACTGATCTGATAGTCATACATTGCCAGTTGACGGCCCAGCTTAAGCAGCTGAATATTGGTTTGTCCGGCCAACAGGGTTGAGACTGTCTGGAATACCGCTAGCAGCATAATCAGAAATTTTACTCCTCCCTGGACGAAAAAAAACAACAGCATAAAAAGTACCCGGGTCCAGGTTTCAGTATTTTGCAAACGTTGTTTCACTTCATCATTCATGGAGAAAATACCAGTGAAATAAGGTTGATAATCAGCGAGTTCTCCCTGTTCTTTTCTGCAAAATTTTGAGCATTTCCTGCAGAAAATGAATCGACCAGGTAACGCCGAACCCGGTAACATCCGTACTGACCGCGCCCAATCCATCCTGATGACGGGAAGCAGAAAGATCCATATGCAACCAGGGAATATCATTCACAAAATGTCGCAGGAAACAGGCGGCAAGAATATGGTCTGCCTCACTTTCTATGGAGCACTGCTTGATGTCGGCAATTTTGCTTTCGAGATCAGCTTCATAATCATTGTCCACCGGAAACACGCATACTCGTTCGCCACTTGTTCTGCCCACTGCCACCGCATTTTGCGCCAGATAATCACGGTTGGTAAAAACTCCGCTGTAGCGAGTGCCCAGTGCGGTAATCAGGCTGCCTGTCAGCGTAGCATAGTCGATAATCAGATCAGGTTTTTCTCTGGCAGCAAGTGTCAGCGTATCCGCCAGTACCATCCGCCCTTCCGCATCCGTATGAACGACTTCTACCGTCATACCATTCAGAGCAGTAATCACATCATTTTGCTTGAACGCATCGGGGCTCACGTGGTTCTGGGCAATAGCAAGCCAGCAATCTATGTTGATTGGCAGATCGGCCCGGGTTGCAGCCAGAAGTGCCCCAAGCGCTACCGCCGAACCATTCATATCCTCATGCATGCCATACATATAGCGCGCCGATTTAAGATTATGTCCGCCTGTATCAAAGCAGATACCCTTTCCCACCAGGGCGATTGTTCTGTTAGTTTCACTGTTTTTTGCCGTTCTACGTAAATAAACAATTGCCGCATCATCCGTCAAGCTGCCCTGCGCGACGGCTGTAAATGCACCTGCCCCCATCTCGCGCAACCGGGATAATTCATATTCCTGGTATTGCCAGTTTTCACTGGCAGCCAGCTTTTTTATTTGTTCACGGTAAGTCTTGGGAGTCAGCTCGTTGGGAGGCAGGATAGTCAATCCTCTGGCAAGAAAATTTCCCTCTGCCTGTGCGCACTGTATGGCAAATCCAGTGGAATCAGCCGCGCCATGCAAATAAATTCTCTCCAGTGGCTTGTCATCCGCCTTACGCTGTTTACGTATCGGTAGTATTGCCCCGTTAATCCAGGCGATATAAACTGCGAGTTCGGCCAGATGTCGTCTTTGTGTCTCATCTCCATAAACAGCCAGATGAATTTCAACCGGGTTCTCATTCAGCAGCAGTTGCATTGCCTTGCGAATCCCGGTTTGTTGTTCAAATACCGATTTGCCTGTATCCACCATCGTCCAGGCATAAAGCGCACCATTCTGCAGGTTGACAGATAACGGTTTTTCCGCCAACCGGCCTGGCGATGCGCCTTGCCGCTGCAGTAAATCATTGAGCACCTGCTCAGCAGGCAATGGGTATTTCCCGGGTATTTTCTCTGTCTTGGGAAAGATGATCAGTAAGTGAGAAGCCTGAGTCGATTCGTCAAAAGTATCGTCGTTTTGAGTAAGAGTTGCGAGCATTATTTTTTTAAGTAAACTGGCTTTAAAAGCCACCTGTACTATTCAATTGATATAGCGCTCTATTATATCTGCTTGATTCATACTTTCAGGATTATTCATGCATCCATACCTTGATCTAATGCGACATGTGTTGCAATACGGTCATAAAAAAACTGATCGCACCGGTACCGGGACACTTTCCATCTTCGGTTATCAGATGCGTTTTGATCTGCAACAGGGGTTCCCGTTGGTAACAACCAAGCAATGCCATGTCAAATCGATCATCCACGAATTGCTGTGGTTTCTGCGCGGCGATACCAATATTGACTATCTGAAGAAAAATGGTATTTCCATCTGGAATGAATGGGCAGATAAAAGCGGGGAGCTGGGACCGGTTTATGGCCACCAGTGGCGTTCCTGGACTGTTTCCGGCGACAAATCCATCGATCAGATTGCGCAAGTAATCCAGCAAATCAAAGCAACACCGGATTCACGCCGGATGATTATTTCTGCTTGGAACGTGGGAGATCTCGACAAAATGGCACTCGCTCCCTGCCATGTCCTGTTTCAGTTTTATGTGGTGGATGGCAAGCTCTCCTGCCAACTTTATCAGCGCAGCGCGGATATTTTCCTGGGTGTTCCATTCAATATTGCTTCCTATTCGTTGCTGACACTAATGATCGCGCAGTGCTGCAATCTCAGGCCTGGTGAATTCATCCATACATTTGGAGATGCACACCTGTATCTGAATCACCTTGAACAAGCTCGCCTGCAACTGACTCGTGAACCAAAATCCCTTCCCGTAATGGAGCTAAATCCGGCAATCAGAAATATTCTTGATTTCAGGTACGAGGATTTCACCTTACATAATTATGATCCTCATCCGCCCATCAAGGCGCCTGTTGCCGTATGACTATACTGCAACCTGCCACCTCCCGGCTTGCCATTCTAGCTGCCATATCAGCCAACCGAGTGATCGGATTGAATAATGCATTACCTTGGCACTTACCAGCAGATCTTAAGCATTTTAAACAGCTAACCACCGGTCATATCGTTGTGATGGGGCGTCGTACATTTGATTCCATTGGCAAACCTCTGCCTAACCGTACCAATGTTGTGCTCTCTCGTCAGCATGTTCTTGATGTACCGGGAATTATCACGGCACACTCAATTCAGGAAGTGCTGGATCACTTCGCCAATGATGACAGGCAGATTTTTGTCATTGGAGGTGCTGAGCTATACCGACAAACACTACCACTGTGTCAGCGCCTGTACCTGACCGAGATTCAGGAGGATTTTGAAGGCGATACTTTCTTCCCGGAGTACGATCACGATGACTGGCAGGAAATTTCTCGCGAAATCCACCATGAAACAGGAGGTAGTGGCCTGGAATACCACTTTGTGATGCTGGATCACAAGCTGCCAGATTCTGGTAGCTGAACAACATAACCTGGCCTACCTGCTGAAGAACTCTACTGCGCTTGCTCCTCACCCCCGGAAACGAGTGATTCAGCTTCTATTCGAGCACGCCACTTTTTCACCCAGCCACCCAGTTCTTCGGCTGGCATAGGCTGCGCAATAAAGTTGCCCTGCGCCAGATCACAGCCGGTCTGGCGCAGTAATTCCCAGTCTTCACGATTCTCCACCCCCTCGGCGACTACTTCCATATTTAACTGCTTCGCCAATGCCAGACTGGCATCATAAATTGCACGCAGCGTTACATCCTTGGAAGCGTGATGCACAAACCCTTGATCAATCTTGAGTTCATCAAACGGAATATCCCGCAACTGTGTCAGTGAAGAATGTCCCGTACCAAAATCATCAATAGACAAATGAAAACGTTTCAGGCGCAAGCGGGTTAGAATTTCCAACGGAACCCGTTCATCTCCCATCAACTGACTTTCAGTAATCTCCAGCACTATTCTATTGGGAGGAATCTCAGTCTCGGCAGCCAACCTAACTACTGTATCTTGAAAATCAAGGGATGTCAGGTTGTCCATTGACACATTGACGGCCACTTTTAGATCACAACCCAGCTTCTGCCATATTCCCGCCTGAGCAAAAGCCTGCTCGAGTACCGTTTGAGTGAGGTGATTAATCAGGCCATATTTTTCCGCCGCACCAATAAACTGATTGGGATAAATCACTCCGTCCACGGGATGATGCCAGCGCACCAGTGTTTCAACTCCAACTATTTCCCCGGTCTCTACTCGGACTTTTGGCTGGTAATAGTTGACCAGCTCTCCGGAATTAAGCGCATTTTTAATTGCTTCCACATCATAGGTTTTGGGGACGGCTCCCTTTTCACTCTGTCCGGATAACGACGAAGCCAGCTTCATCAATTGCATTCGTAGCGCTTCAGGCTGTACCGGTTTTTGCAAGTAACCCAGAATGGGAATCTTGTGTGCCTGTACCAGTTTTTCCGTCGTTTTGAGCATGCGCTCATCCTCACCACTGACAAGAATCAAGCTGCCAGTAAATTTTCGTTCAACCAGATAGCGCACAAATTCAATACCATCCATACCGGGCATGTTGAGATCCAACAAAATCAGATCAGGCCGGGTAGTGGCATCATCCAGCAACTTCAATGCATCCACACCGTTTTCGCAACAATCAACAGACGGAAATCCCAGATTGATCAACATACGCGCCAACAACTTCAGTATGAACGGATCATCATCCAGGATCAGGATTCTGGTTGTAGATATATCAGTCATCATCGCTTCATCAATCACCCGTGCACAAATCTCAGGAACCCAATAAAAAGCATAGCACGCCGAAATAATCCCGGACGGAGTTAAATAAAATTTCTCATCATAATAGGCAGGTAATTCTTCCTTTGTTTGCTAACTAAGAGCGACTTCAAGCACAGCAGAATACCAAAAACCTGATCTCTAAAAACCATTCTAGGAATCTGAAAGATATGAATACTGGAAAAAATACGACTTTTCTAGCTCATGTCCGTCATGATAAAGAAAATCTCTGGCATGAACACGCCCTGGATGAACACTTGCGTGAAGTCGGTCGCCGTGCAGGTGAAGCAGCCAATGCTTTTGGTAGCGCCGACTGGGCCAGGCTGGCGGGAATTTGGCACGATTTGGGGAAATACAGCAATGAATTTCAACGATACATCAAAAATGCAAGCGGCTACGAAGCTGCCGAAGCACATATTGAAGGTGCACCGAGCCGTGTGGATCACTCCACTGCCGGAGCTATTCACGCAATACGTCAGCTGGGTAAATCTGGTCGCATTCTGGCTTATCTGATTGCAGGTCATCACGCTGGCCTGCCGGACTGGTCCGCTTCGGAAACCGGCGGCAAGTCGCTTTCCGTACGTTTGAACCCGGAACATGACTATCTGCTCGATCGTATCCCGCCCCAAGCTGTTCCCGCAGATATTTTTGATCAAACCCTACCGACCACCAAACCTAAAGGGGGCACGAAAGGATTGCATCTTTGGTTGCGCATGCTGTTTTCGTGTTTAACCGATGCTGATTTTCTCGATACCGAGGCTTTCATGGATGGCAGCAAAGCTGCCGTCCGCAAAGGTTATCGCGATTTGGCCGACTTGCTGGAAACATTTGATAACTACATGATGAGTAAAGCCAAAACTGATACACCGGTTAATGTCATCCGTACCGCTATCCTGAACCAATGCCGGAAAAAAGCGCAGCTTGCACCGGGAATGTTTTCCCTGACGGTACCGACAGGAGGAGGAAAAACCCTGTCCGGAACAGCCTTCGCATTAGAGCATGCGATATGGCACCAGAAGCGGCGCATTATCTATGTCATTCCGTACACCAGCATCATCGAGCAGACTGCCACTATTTTTCGCGATGTTTTTGGTGACAACATCGTTGAACATCACGCCAATCTCGATCCCGACAAGGAAGATGCCTGCTCCAGGCTGGCAACGGAAAACTGGGATGCACCGATCATCGTTACCACCAATGTCCAGTTTTTTGAATCCCTGTTTGCTGCCCGCACCAGCCGCTGCCGCAAGCTGCACAACATCGTTAATAGTGTCGTCGTGCTGGACGAAGCACAATTGCTGCCACCAGAATTCTTGCAGCCAATCGCTGACATCATGAATCTGCTGGCAGCTCATTACGGCGTGACATTCGTACTTTCCACTGCTACCCAACCGGCATTGGATTCTTTTCAATCTTTCGGTGAACAGCCTTTTCGCGGACTGGATAATGTGCGCGAGATCATGGATGACCCGGACAGCCTGTACCGGAAACTGAAACGGGTTGAAGTCACAGTTCCCGATGATCTGACAACGCCTGACGACTGGCAAAGTATCGCCAATGCACTGCAAAAACACTCAACCGTACTTTGCATTGTCAATCGCCGCGACGATGCACGTGAACTGTACCGATTGATGCCGGAAGGAACCATACATTTATCGGCACTGATGTGCGGAGAACACCGCAGCCACGTCATCGCTGACATCAGGGCAAAATTGAAGAATAACCAGTCTGTTCACGTGATCAGCACGCAACTGGTAGAAGCCGGCGTGGATTTTGATTTTCCGGTAGTGTATCGCGCACTGGCCGGGCTGGATTCAATTGCGCAGGCTGCCGGGCGCTGCAACCGGGAGGGTAAACTTTACACACCGGGGAAAGTAGTGGTTTTCGTCCCCCCCAAACCTGCGCCTCCCGGCTTGTTGCGCCAGGCTGCACAGATCTCGGTCAGTCTGTTATCCGGCAATAAAAATGATGTGCTGGAACGCGGACTTGCCAAGCGGTTCTTCGAACATCTTTACGTACGTGCTCCTTCACTCGACAAATATGGCATCCATGATTTGCTTACACGCGATGCCGGCGATGGCGTAATTCAGTTCCGCACCGCAGCAGCCAGATTCCACCTGATAGATGACAGTGCTTACCAAACCATACTGGTGCGCTATGACAACAATGATGCGCTGCTCGGCCAACTGAAAAAGGAAGGGCCACAACGCTGGTTGATGCGCAAGCTGCAGCGTTACTCGGTCAATCTGCCCAGGCATGTATTCGCACAGCTTGAAGCAAAGGGCGACGTATATCAGATATGGCCCGGCATTTACGCGCAGACAAGTGCAGCACTTTACAACGATAAGCTCGGCGTGGTGTTCGACAGCAACATCACGCCGGATAGCCTGGTGATTTGAAAAAGGATAGAAAACATGAAAACCTATTGTCTGGAAGTATCGGGTGATTTCGCCTGCTTCACTCGGCCGGAAATGAAAGTCGAACGTGTCAGCTATGACGTGATGACTCCTTCTGCCGCACGCGCTGTGTTTGAAGCCATTCTGTGGAAACCTGCCATTCAGTGGCATATCACCAAAATAGAAGTGCTAAATCCGATTAAATGGATCAATCTGCGGCGCAATGAAGTCGGGGCGGTTATATCAACGCGCAATGTACAGACTGCTATGAACAGTGGTAGCGGCGACCTTGGCCTGCACATTGAGAATGAACGCCAGCAACGTGCTGGGTTATTCCTGCGCGATGTTGCTTATCGTATTCATGCACACTTCGAAATGCGCGATGCCTCACGGCACAAGCATCACTATCCGCATCTGGTGAAACATTCCATCAATGATGCGGAAGAACGGCAAGCGGCTGGCACAGTCAATACCGCGGCAAAATTTCTCGCCATGTTCGAACGTCGCGCTGCCAAAGGACAATGCGTAAACCAGCCTTATCTGGGTTGTCGCGAATTTTCTGCCAGCTTCAGGCTGATCGAGGATATTTCTGCCGAGCCCTCGCCAATTACCGAAACCCGTGATCTGGGCTGGATGCTGTACGACCTGGATTATTCCAACTCCGCCAGCCCCGATCCGCGCTTCTTCCGGGCTGAAATGAAAAATGGTGTGCTGGATTTGAACAACGTGGAGGTGCGAGGATGATTTTGCAAGCGCTATGTAAATACTACGAACGCAAGCCGGACTTACCTCGCCCTGGTTTTGAAATCAAACCCATTCCGTTCATCATCGAGATCAATGCTGATGGTAGATTCGTACAGATCGAAGACACGAGAACCATGACAGGCAAGAAAAAAATTGCCCGCAGCTTTCTGGTACCCCAAGGGGTAAAGAAAACTTCCGGAATTGCAGCTAATCCATTGTGGGATACCACTGAATATGTGTTGGGCGTAACCAGTACAGGAAAACCGGAACGGGTACAGGAACAGCACGCAGCATTCCTGGCAAAACTGGAAGGATTAGCCAACGAGATTAGTGATGTCGGATTGAATGCTATTTGCACATTCCTGCACTCTCCTGAAAAAGAGCGATTGGAGAATAACCCGCTCTGGTCAGAAATTCGTGACACCAACCCCATTCTTACCTTCCGGCTAAGTGGTGATAAGGAGCTGGTTTGCCAGCGCCCGGCAGTCTACACCCTGTTTGAAAATACAAGTACAGAAGCAGAAAAAATCATCTGTCTGATTACCGGCAAACCTGACCACTTCGAGCGCCTGCATACCGCCATCAAAGGTGTCTGGGGCGCCCAGACCAGCGGTGCGAATATAGTTTCCTTCAATAAGGAGGCATTCAACTCTTTTGCCAAAGAACAGGGTGCCAATGCACCCGTTGGCAAACATGCTGCTTTTGCCTACACCACTGCACTCAACCATTTATTAAGCAGAGAAAGTACCCAGCGCATTCAGGTGGGTGACGCTTCTACCGTGTTCTGGTCCGAGCAATCTTCTCCACTGGAGGATTCATTTGCCAGTATTTTTGATGAGCCGCCCAAGGATGATCCAGCAAGACAAACGCGCGCCATTGAAGCCTTATTCAAGTCACCAGAGACCGGCACATTTTCCAATGAGGGGGGTGATACTCCTTTTTATGTGCTGGGGCTGGCTCCCAATGCAGCGCGCATCAGTGTGCGTTTCTGGCTGACAGGCACGGCTGCCGGAATGTCGCAGCGGATACGTCGGCATTTCGAGGATCTGAAGATTGTTCACGCCAGCTTCGAGAAACCTTATCTCTCGCTTTTCCGTCTACTGGTTTCCACAGCCGCACAAGGCAAATCGGAAAACATTCCGCCCAATCTGGCCGGTGATTTCATGCGAGCCATTCTGGAAGGGTTACCTTATCCACAAACCCTGCTGGCTGCCGCTGTGCGCCGCATTCGTGCAGAACGGGAAATCACCTGCCCTCGTGCCTCACTCATCAAAGCCTGTTTGAACCGGCAGGCACATCGTTCATCCTCTCAAGAAAAGGAGATCACAGTGTCACTCGATAATTCCAATACCAATCCCGGTTACCGTACCGGCCGTCTGTTTGCCGCGCTGGAAAAGATACAGGAAGAATCCAGCCCGGGGCTAAACGCCACGATTCGTGATCGCTTCTATGGCGCAGCCTCCAGTACGCCGGTTACCGTATTTGCCAACCTGATGAAGCTGAAAAATCATCATCTTGCCAAGCTGGAAGAAGGACGCAAACGCTTTTTTGAAAAACTTATCGGCGAAATTATGGCCAGTATCAGCGACTTCCCGGCACATCTGAATCTGGCCGATCAAGGGCGTTTTGCTATCGGGTATTACCATCAACGACAAGCCTTCTTCACTAAATCTGATGTGTCAACACTTTTCTGGACACAAAGTTAAGCAGCATTTTGCTGCAACTCGAAATCAACAGGCGATATATACCCATTAGCTGAATGCAATCG
>JACDJA010000843.1_pt1 | contig 30388 bp, 27 predicted proteins | sample 7449241 | NCBI WGS metagenome assembly JACDJA01 (sample SAMN14253289, study PRJNA609438) | sludge metagenome | isolation source: initial anaerobic sludge | collected 2018-12-20 | reverse complement strand
AAGACGGCGAGTGCGGTCAAAACCCCGTCACGGCGCGGCCTGTGGCCTCCGTTTCAGGCGCGGCGCAGGGTGGCACGGCTGATCGCCGGGGCCAGCCATGGGCCGGGGGCGTCGGGATGGCGCACCGGCCCGCCATAATCAGGGCAGGCAAAGCAGTCGCAACCCGGCGCAGTGAGTAGCGATAGCGTGGGCGGGTAGCTTGGCGGGCGGGCGTCATGGCCTTTGCCTAAGCGCCTGTAACTAAAGGAAATTATTGCAGAAATGGCGGTGGGTCAGGGATTCGAACCCTGGAAGGGGTTTCCCCCTCGCCGGTTTTCAAGACCGGTGCCATCAACCACTCGGCCAACCCACCGCAGGGCATGACGCCTGCGCCCGCCCGGGGCATTTCTAGGCGGAGCCGGGGCGCGCGTCCAGCGGGGATGTGAGGCAGGCCGGGGCAACCGCCACCAGCCGGCCCGCAGGTGGACAGGCAGCGGGGGGTGCTGGCCCATCGCCGGGTCGCGCCGTATCCGGCTGGCGGTCGCGCGGTGATATCCGGCTGGCCCGGCGCTTCGGCCTGGCGCGGCTGCGGGCAACGGATTCCGTCGTGTTCCCCTGTCTTCCCCTGGTTCCCCCGTCTTCCCCCGTCTTCCCCTGTCTTTCCCTGTGCGGCGAATGCGCGCAGCCGGGGTGGTGGGGCGCTGGGGGCGGGACTAAAGTGAGGGCGCAGTTTCAGGAGGTATCATCATGACCGATTCCGCCGCAGCCTCCGCACGCGGACGCATCTTTTCCTCGATCGCCGAGACTATCGGCATGACACCGCTGGTGCGGTTCGAGCGTCTTGCGGCGGCGCGCGGGGTCGGGGCGCAGATCCTGGGCAAGTTGGAGGGGTTCAACCCGCTGGGCTCGGTCAAGGACCGTATCGGCGTCGCCATGATCGACGCGATGGAGGCCGACGGGCGTATCACGCGCGGCCAATCGGTCCTGGTCGAGGCGACCTCGGGCAATACCGGCATCGCGCTGGCCTTTGTCGCGGCGTCGCGGGGCTATCGTCTGGTCGTGGTCATGCCCGAGACGATGTCGATCGAGCGGCGGCGCATGATGGCGCTTATGGGGGCCGAACTGGTGCTGACCGATGGGGCCAGGGGCACCAGGGGAGCGGTCGAACGGGCGCAGGAGATTGCGGCAGCGACGCCGGATGCGGTCATCGTCGGCCAGTTCGAGAACCCCGCCAATCCCGAAATCCACCGCCGCACCACCGCCGAGGAAATCTGGGTGGATACCGAAGGCGCGGTCGATATCGTCGTCTCGGGCGTGGGCACGGGCGGCACGGTGACGGGCGTGGGACAGGTGCTCAAGGCGCGCAAGCCTTCGGTGCAGGTGGTGGCGGTCGAGCCTTCGGCCTCGGCGGTGCTGTCGGGCAGGGAGCCGGGGCCGCACAAGATTCAGGGGCTGGGCGCGGGATTCGTGCCCGGCGTGCTTGATACCGGCATCTATGATGAGGTGATGACCGTCGCCGATGACGCCGCGATCGCCACCGCGCGCGAGCTGGCGCGCCTTGAGGGCGTGCCTGCGGGGATTTCCTCGGGAGCGGCGCTGCAGGCGGCGCTGGAACTGGGCGCGAGGCCGGGGAACGACGGCAAGATGATTGTCGTGGTGCTGCCCGATTTCGCCGAGCGCTATCTGTCGACGGCCCTGTTCGCGGGGCTTGGGGAAGGGTAGGGCACAGGCCCGGCACGGCGACGCCGGGGGGGGGGCTGGCGGCAGCCCCAGGCTGCCGGGCCATCTGCGGCGCGGTGCGGGGGTGGGGGCGGCATTGCCTGCACGATTCCCAGGGCGCCGGGCCCGGGTTGCGAGGCCGGGTGCCTCCGGCGGGAATGTGCTTCGATCAGACGGCTTTCCCCCGCGTCCCGCCTGCGCATCACCACCTTTCGCTTGCCAAATGCCCCGCTGCCGGGCTAGGCACTCGCGGACAGGAACGGGAGAATCCGGTGCCCTCGCGGGGCCGGTGCCGAAGGAGCAACCGCCCCGGTAAACTCTCAGGCGCAAGGGACCGTCCTGACGACAACTCTGGAGAGAGGCGCAGTCGCGTCCGCCGAAGGGATAACGATCTCAGGCGCCCCGACGGGGCAGGGACAGAGGGGGCATCGGATGGGCGGGAGATAACCCGCCCCGGGATGTGCCCGGCCGTTGCGGCCCGGCTGAAAGGGGAGAACCGCGTGACCGGAGACCTGCTGACACTTCGGCTTGATGATCTGCACAGGGAGCTGGGCGCCCGCATGGTGCCATTCGCCGGCTATTCCATGCCGGTGCAATATCCCGCGGGCGTGATGAAGGAGCATCTGCACACGCGCGCCCATGCCGGGCTGTTCGACGTGAGCCATATGGGCCAGATCACCCTGCGCCCCAAGAGCGACATGGCGGCGCTGGCGCTGGCGCTCGAGACCGTCATCCCGGCGGATGTAGCCGCCCTGAAGGAGGGGCGGCAGCGCTATGGGATCTTTACCGATGACGCGGGCGGCATCCTTGACGATTTCATGTTCGCCAATCGCGGCGATCATTACCTGCTGGTGGTGAATGCCAGCCGCAAGCATGACGACCTGGCCCATCTGAACGCCCATCTGGCCGATGTCGCAGAAATCGAGATGGTTACGGGGCGCAGCCTGTTTGCATTGCAGGGGCCCGAGGCCGAGGCGGTATTCGCCGCCATCGTCCCCGAGGCTGCCGAACTGAAATTCATGGATTCCGTCGCCCTGCCGTCGCCCTTCGGGGAACTCTGGGTGTCGCGTTCGGGCTATACCGGCGAGGACGGGTTCGAAATTTCGGTTTCCGATGACGGAGCCGAGGCGCTGGCACGGGCGTTGTTCGCCGATGAGCGGGTGGCGCCGGTCGGACTGGGCGCGCGCGACAGCCTGCGGCTGGAATCCGGGCTCTGCCTTTATGGCAACGATATCGACACCACCGTTTCACCCTCGGAGGCCGGGCTCAACTGGGCGATCCAGAAGGTCCGCCGCCGCGGCGGAGCGCGTGAAGGGGGATTCCCCGGCGCCGACCGCATCCTGCGCGAGATCGAGGACGGCCCTGCACGTATCCGCGTCGGCCTGTCGCCCGAGGGAAGGGCCCCGATGCGCGAGGGCACGGTGCTGTTCCATGACGATGCCGAAGTCGGCCGCATCACCTCGGGCGGATTCGGCCCGACAATCGAGGCGCCGATGGCGATGGGCTTTGTTCCCCCCGCCCTGGCGGCGCCCGGCACGCATCTTGAAGGCGAGGTGCGCGGTCGCAGGATGCCGGTCACTGTCGTCACGCTTCCTTTCCACACCCCAACCTACAAGCGCTGAGGTTCCGAAATGCGTTTCACCGAAGATCACGAATGGCTCCAGGTTGACGGCGATGTCGTCACGATCGGCATCACGGTTCATGCGGCCGAACAACTGGGCGATGTCGTCTTTGTCGAACTGCCCGACACGGGCCGCGACTGCGATGCGGGCGATGCCGTTGCCGTCGTCGAGAGCGTGAAGGCCGCCTCGGACATCTTTGCCCCGATCGCGGGCGAAGTGGTCGAGATCAACGAGGCCCTGGTCGAGAATCCCGGCCTCGTGAACGAGGATGCGATGGCCGCCTGGTTCTTCAAGCTCAAGGTCGCCGATCCGGCGGTCGTCGACGGATTTCTGGACGAGGCGGCCTACAAGGCCCTTGTCGAGTGAACCTTTCCACCTGAACCCCGGGCGGCTGCAGGCCGCCCGGGGTTTCGTGCCGATTCCTGCCCCGGGGTGTCTCGATGACCTTCACCGAATCTGACTACAACCCATATGATTTCGCCAACCGGCGCCATATCGGCCCCTCGCAGGCCGAAATCGACGCGATGCTGAAGGTCGTGGGCACGCCCACGCTGGACGCGCTGATCGACGAAACCGTCCCCGCCTCGATCCGGCAGGAGCAGCCGCTGTCCTGGCAGCCGCTGACCGAATGGGAACTGACCGAGAAGCTGCGCGCGGTGGCGGCCAGGAACAAGGTCATGACCAGCCTGATCGGACAGGGCTATTACGGGACGGTCACCCCACCCGCGATCCAGCGCAATATTCTGGAAAACCCGGCCTGGTACACGGCCTATACACCTTATCAGCCGGAAATCGCGCAGGGCCGCCTTGAGGCGCTGCTGAATTTCCAGACCATGGTGAGCGATCTCACCGGGCTGGATATCGCCAATGCGTCCCTTCTGGACGAGGCGACGGCCGCCGCCGAGGCGATGGCGATGGCGCAGCGGATCTCGCGCGCGAAGGTTCGGGCTTTCTTCGTCGATGAGAATTGCCATCCGCAGACCATCGGGGTGATGCGCACCCGGGCCGCGCCGCTGGAGATCGAGATCATCACCGGCGCGCCCGAGGACCTGGACCCCAAGGCGGTTTTTGGCGCCATCTTCCAGTATCCGGGCACTTATGGCCATGTGCGCGATTTCACCGCCCTGATCGATGCACTGCATGAAAACAAGGCGCTGGCGATCATGGCGACGGACCTGCTCGCGCTCACCATGCTCAAGGAGCCGGGCGCGATGGGGGCCGATATCGCCGTGGGATCGGCCCAGCGCTTTGGCGTGCCCCTGGGATATGGCGGGCCGCATGCGGGCTTCATGTCCGTGCGCGACGAGCACAAGCGCCAGATGCCCGGCCGCCTGGTCGGCGTCTCGGTCGATGCGCGGGGCAACCGGGCTTACCGTCTGGCCCTGCAGACGCGGGAACAGCATATCCGCCGCGAGAAGGCGACCTCGAATGTCTGCACCGCGCAGGCACTGCTGGCAGTCATGGCGGGCATGTATGCGGTCTTCCACGGGCCCAAGGGCCTGCGGGCCATTGCCGAACGTGTCCATTTTCATACCCAGCGGCTGTCGCGTGCGCTGCGGGCGGCGGGCGCCGTGGTCAGCCCCGATGCCTTTTTCGACACCATCACGGTCGAGGTCGGCGTCGGTCAGGCGGGCATTCTGGCCGCCGCGCGGGCGCAGGGGCTGAACTTTCGCAAGATCGGGCTGGACCGGATCGGCATCAGCCTGGACGAGACCACCGACGAGCGGGTCCTGATCCGGGTGCTGCGTGCCTTTGGCATCGACGGCGTGCCGCCGCATCGGGCTGACCTGGGCTTTCCGCAATCACTCTTGCGGACCAGCGAGTACCTGACGCATCCGATCTTTGACATGAACCGCGCGGAAACCGAGATGATGCGCTATATGCGCCGTCTTTCGGATCGCGACCTCGCACTGGACCGTGCCATGATCCCGCTGGGGTCCTGCACGATGAAGCTGAACGCGGCGGCCGAGATGGCGCCGATCACATGGCCCGAATTTTCCACCCTTCACCCCTTTGTGCCACGCGACCAGGCGGCGGGCTATCACGAGGCCATCGACGATCTGGCTGACAAGCTGTGCGAGCTGACCGGCTATGACGCCTTCTCGATGCAGCCCAATTCGGGTGCGCAGGGCGAATTCGCGGGGCTTCTGACCATCGCGGCCTATCACCGCTCGCGTGGGGACCTCGACCGCAAGGTGTGCCTGATTCCGGTGTCGGCCCATGGCACCAACCCGGCATCGGCGCAGATGGCGGGGATGGAGGTCGTCGTGGTGAAATCGTCACCCAATGGCGACATCGACCTCGAGGACTTCACCGCAAAGGCCGAAAAGGCGGGCAAGCGGCTGGCGGCCTGCATGATCACCTATCCTTCGACCCATGGCGTGTTTGAGGAAACGGTGCGCGAGGTCTGCGACATCACCCACAAGCACGGCGGGCAGGTGTATATCGACGGCGCGAACATGAATGCGTTGGTCGGGCTGGTGAAGCTTGGCGAGATCGGCGGCGATGTCAGCCATCTCAACCTGCACAAGACCTTTGCCATCCCGCATGGTGGCGGTGGTCCCGGCATGGGGCCAATCGGGGTGCGCGCGCATCTGGCGCCCTTCCTGCCCGGCCACCCGGAAACCGGTGGCGAGGAAGGCCCGGTTTCGGCTGCGCCCTGGGGTTCGGCGTCGATCCTGCTCATCTCATGGGCCTATGTGCTGCTGATGGGCGGCTCGGGGCTGACACAGGCCACGCGGATCGCGATTCTGAACGCGAACTACATCGCGGCCAGCCTGCGCGGCGATTACCAGGTGCTCTTCATGGGCAACCGCGGCCGTGTGGCGCATGAGTGCATTCTGGACACGCGCCCCTTTGCCGAAGTGGGCGTAACCGTCGATGACATCGCCAAGCGTCTGATCGACAACGGATTCCATGCGCCGACCATGTCCTGGCCGGTGTCGGGAACGCTGATGGTCGAGCCTACCGAATCCGAGACCAAGGCCGAGATCGACCGCCTCATCACGGCCTTCCGCGCCATTCGCGAGGAAATCCGCGAGGTCGAGCGTGGCGACATGGCACCCGAGGACAGCCCGCTGCATCATGCGCCCCATACGGTCGAGGACCTTGTCGCCGACTGGGACCGCAAATACCCGCGCGAGACCGGTTGCTTCCCGCCGGCCTCGTTCCGGGTCGACAAATACTGGCCGCCGGTGGGTCGTGTCGACAACGTCTGGGGCGATCGCAACCTGCAGTGCAGCTGCCCGCCGCTGGAGGATTATCTCTGACAGCGCCAGAAAAGGGGGCCGGTGCAAGCCGGCCCTGACACAATGTCCCCTGCACCCGGCTTCCTGCGCGGCATGGCGGCGTCGCTGCCGCTGATGCTCGGTTATTTTCCGATTGCGGTCGTCTTCGGCGTCGAGGCGAGCCGTATCGGGCTGAGTCCGGCCATGGCGGTCATGCTGTCGATCGTGGTCTTTGCGGGGGCGGCGCAGTTTCTGGCGCTGGTCCTGATTGCCTCGGGGGCGGCACCGCTGGTGGCGGCGGGCACGCTTGTCGCCATGAACCTGCGACATGTGCTGTATGGTCCCGCGCTGATGAAGGCCGCCGGGCAGCCGCGCAGGCCCTGGGCGGCGCTGTGGAGCTGGTGCCTGACCGATGAGGTCTTTGCGCAGGCGCTTGCCACCTTTGGCGCGGGGCAGAGATTTTCCGAACGCTGGATGGCGGGGATGGGCGTGGCCGCCTGGGTGACCTGGGTGAGTGGCACCCTGGTCGGTGCCAGCGCGGGGGCAGGTGCGCTTGCCGACAGGCCTGCGCTCGAGGCGAGCCTTGGCTTCATGCTGCCCGCGCTGTTCCTGGCGCTGCTACTGTCCATTGCCAGCCGCGAATCCCTGCCTGCGGTGCTGGGTGCGGTGGTGGCGACCGTGCTGGGTGCGCTGGTATTCTCGACCACCGGTGCGATCCTTGCGGGAATGATCGGCGGCGCAATCGTGGGGATGCTGAAGCGATGACGGACGGCGACATCATTCTCATGGCGGTGCTTGCCGGGGCGGCGACTTGGGCGTTCCGGGCGCTGCCGATCATGTTCCTTCGCAGCGAGCCGCGCGCAGGCGGGATGTTCGCGCGCTTTCTTGCCGCGACGGGCCCGGCGGCGATTGCGACGCTGTTCGTGGCTTCGGTCCTGCCGCAGTTTTTCCCGGTGCCGCGCGATATGTTGCCGCTGGCGGCAGGAGTGGTGGCGACGGTCGGGGTGTTCCTGCCGCGCCGCTCGGTCATTGCCGCCACGCTTGCGGGCGCGGCGGCCTATGGTGTGGTCTTTGCGGCCGTGGCGCCGGGCTGAACCCGCCGCCTGCGCGTTCAGATATTCGCCCAGCCGCCGTCGATGACATGCTGCTGCCCGGTCGTATAGGCCGATTCGTCCGAGGCGAGATAGACGACCAAAGCCGCGATCTCTTCGGGCTTGCCGATCCGGCCGATGGGCTGGCGGGCGATGAAAGAGGCCTTTGCGGCCTCGTAATCGCCACTTTCGCGCCAGCGTTCGTGCAGCGACGGGCTGTCCACCGTGCCGGGGCAGATCGCATTGGCGCGGATGCCCTGGGTGATGAAATCGGCCGCGATGGATTTGGTCATCCCGATGACCCCGGCCTTGGTCGTGCCGTAAACAAAGCGATTTGGCACCGCCATGACCGTCGAGGCAGCTGATGCCATATTGATGATCGAGCCGCCGCCGGAATCGATCATGGCCGGAAGGAAGGCTTTGCACATGCGGAACATGGCGGTCATGTTGATATCGACCGAGAACGACCAGTCATATTCGGTGCAATCGAGGATGGTGCCACCGGCCACATAGCCGACGCAGTTGAACAGCACGTCGACGGCACCGATCTCGGCCGCGGCGGCAGATACCGCTTCGGGGTTGAGCACATCGAGAATGCGCGTGGTGATGCCCTGCGAGGCGAGCTCCGCGAGCGTTGCCTCGTTGATGTCGGTGGCGATGACCTCGGCGCCCTCGGCCTTCATGGCAAGGGCCGATGCCCGCCCGATCCCCTGACCCGCCGCCGTCACCAGCGCCTTCTTGCCTTGCAGCCGTCCCATCCCTTGCCCTTTCTGTCATGCCGCCGCGCCCGAGGGCTGCGGCCTGTCACCGTGCCGATTGACCCCGAAGCGGGGCCGAGTGCAAGGGGCGAGGGGGTGGCCGGGGGCAAATCATCCGCGCCCGGTACGGTTCCCGTTTGCGTGATCGGAGCCGTTGCCGCATTCTCGCCACATTTCCGCCACGGCGGCGCCCGGCTTCGATAGCATTCTGGAAACAGTCAGGCGGAGGACGGGCCAACCGTCCCCGATACGAGACGAGGCAGTGATCATGGCGCAAGCCACAACAGCAATACCCGTCGCGCAGACGGCTCGGGGCGGCGGGGGCAAGGCTCCTCCCCCCCCTCCGACCCCCCCAAAGCCGGTTATCTCTGATTACGCGAGTATCTGAGACGGCGGATCCCGGCGGCGCCGTTTCTCCCGCGGCAACCGCCACCTGGCGCCAGAGGCCCCGGCCCCTGGCGCTTTTTCATGCGGGCGGCGGAAATTTGCCCATGCCGCACGAGGCCGTTGCGAGGAGGGGCACCCTCGTTCAGATTGTCGGAAAATATTCAGGGACCAGATGATGCTTCGCTCCGTCCTGGCCGTGGCCGCCCTGGCCGCCGTTACCGCCTGTTCAAGCCACGCACCGGAACTCGCGCGCGAGACGCATGCGCGGGACGCGGCGCTTCACCCCGGCGAGAGCGCACAGATGCGCGGCCTGATTGACGAGACCGCCGCGCTTTATGCGATCCCGCCTGCGCTGCTGCATCGCGTCATCCAGCGCGAGTCGAGCTACAACGCCGCAGCGCGCAACGGACCCTATTACGGGCTGATGCAGATTCTGCCGCAGACGGCGCAGACCATGGGATATGACGGGCCGGCTGAAGGCCTGCTCGATGCGGAAACCAACCTGCGCTATGCGGGCGCCTATCTGCGCGGCGCCTGGCTGCTGAGCGATGGCGACATCGACGGTGCGGTGCGCCGCTATGCCCAGGGCTATTACTACGAGGCCCGCGACCGCTGCCAGCTGGTCGCCACCGGCCTGCGCAACCGCGAGATCGCCCCGGCCTGCCGGGGAGCGTAGCGGGAGGCTGGAGCGGGTAGCGGGAATCGAACCCGCGCGTTCAGCTTGGGAAGCTGACAGGCTACCATTACATCATACCCGCCGCGGCGCCGTCATTACTGTGGCCGCGCGAGGCCCGCAAGAGCGAAGGTGCGGGCTATGGCGCATATCGCGTTCATTCACATTCACGCAACATGCGCCAACCGTTTGATTTCGCATGTCCGGGAAGCGCAGAACCGGTTCCCGTTCTTGCGCGACATGCTCCGGGGGGGGCGCTGGTTTCCCGTTTCCGGCTGTCCGCCGGGGCGGGACCGATGCGCCCTCGTCAGGACAGAGGTCGTCAGGACAGACTTCTTCAGGACAGACGGGCGAGGCCGCCACCGGGAGTGCGCTGGATTTGGCCGTCGAGCTCCAGTTCGGTGAGCACGGGCGAGACCAGCCGTGCCGGGGCGCCGAGGTCGCGGATCAGATCATCGGCCGCGACAGGGACCGGCCCGAGGCGGGCGAGGATCCGGCTGTGCAGCCGCGCAACCCGGGCAAGGCCATTGCCCGCGCGGTCGCGGAAACCGGGCGCAGGCGCGGCGTCATCGGCCCGGGTCTCGGGCAGGGTGGCGGGGACCGTCGGCGGGACGGGCAGTTGCGCCTGGTCCGGTGCGATGACGGCAAGGATGTCTTCGGCACTGCGCACCAGCGTGGCGCCGTCACGCAGGAGCGCGTTGCAACCGCCTGCGCGCGGGTCGAGCGGGTGGCCGGGCACCGCCATCACGTCGCGCCCCTGATCGAGCGCGTCGCGTGCGGTGATGAGAGAGCCCGAGCGCAGGGCTGCCTCGACCACCACGACGGCGCGGGCAAGGCCCGAGATGATGCGATTGCGGGCCGGGAAATGCCGTGCCTGGGGCGAGACGCCCATCGGCTGTTCGCTGAGGAGCACGCCCGATTCGGCAATGCGTGCCGCAAGATCCGCATGTTCCTGCGGATAGGTCACATCGACACCCCCCGCCATCACCGCGACCGTGCCGGTGGCAAGCGCCGCCTGGTGGGCAGCAGCGTCGATCCCGCGCGCGAGACCCGAGGCCACGACGATTCCCGCGCGCCCCAGATCGCCGGCCAGGAGGCGCGCCATGCGCAGCCCCAGCGACGAGGCGTTGCGCGCGCCCACCAGCGCCAGCACAGGCCGGGCCAGAAGCGCGGGATTGCCCATGACCCACAACGCGGGCGGCGCGTCGGCCAGCTGGGCGAGGTCGGGCGGATAGGTGGCATCACCGTGCAGGATCAGCCTTGCGCCTGCCTTGCGACCGGCGGCGAGTTCGGCATGGACCACGCCGGGCGGGCAGGGGGCGTAGTCGTCGAGCCCGGCACCGCGCGCCACATCGGGCAGCGCGGCAAGGGCCGCGACGCCCGAGCCATGTTCGCGCATGAGCCGCCACCAGGTGGCGACGCCCACGCGACGCGAGCGCAACAGGCAGAGGCGGGCGAGACGTTCCTCTTCCATGGTGGGTGGGAGTGGGGGGTGAGTGGAAGAAGCTGTCGTTTCGGTCATCCCGTGACCCCGCCTGTTGCAGGGCCTGTCTAGGGGATTCGGGTTAACGCTCTGTGAATCATTTCACGCCGCCGCGCCCCCGACGGTGAGCCCGCCGATCAGCAGCGATGGCTGGCCGACGCCTACCGGCACCCATTGGCCCGCCTTGCCGCAATTGCCGATCCCGGGATCGAGCGCGAGGTCGTTGCCGATTCCGCGCACATGCTGCAGCGCGACGGGTCCGTCGCCGATCAGCGTGGCGCCGCGCAGGGGCGCGCCCACGACGCCGTTTCTTACCCGATAGGCCTCGGTACAGGAGAACACGAACTTGCCCGATGTGATATCCACCTGCCCGCCACCAAAGCCCACGGCCCAGATGCCGTCCTTCACCTCGGCCAGCAGGTCCCGGGGGTCCGCGGTGCCGTTGAGCATGAAGGTATTGGTCATGCGCGGCATCGGTGCATGGGCGTAGCTTTCGCGGCGGCCGTTGCCGGTGGGCGCGCGGCCCATGAGGCGGGCGTTCTGGCGATCCTGCATGTAGCCCACGAGGATACCGTCCTCGAACAACACGGTGCGCGCCGATGGGGTGCCTTCGTCATCGACGGTGATCGAGCCGCGACGATCGGGCAAGGTGCCATCATCGACGACGGTCACCCCCGGTGCGGCCACGCGCTGTCCCATGAGGCCGGCAAAGGCGGAACTGCCCTTGCGGTTGAAATCGGCCTCGAGGCCATGGCCCACTGCCTCGTGCAGCAGAATCCCCGGCCAGCCGGGGCCGAGCACGACATCGAACATGCCTGCCGGAGCATCCTCGGCCCTGAGGTTCACGGTGGCGATACGCAGTGCTTCATGCACCGAAGCCTGCCAGGAGGCGGGCTCCATCAGTCCGGCCAGGCCGTGGCGGCCGCCCGTGCCGTGATAGCCGCTCTCGCGGCGGCCCTCCTGCTCGACGATCACGCTCACATTGAGGCGCGCCATCGGGCGGATGTCGGTGACAAGGCCGCCCTCGGGGCGCAGGATCGCGACCTCCTGCAGGCTGGCCGCCAGGGTCGCCGAGACCTGCACCACGCGCGGGTCGAGAGCGCGGGCATAGGCGTCGATCTCGCGCAGGAGATCGGATTTGGCGGCGAATCCGGCATCCTCCATCGGGCTTGCGTCGGTATATAGATGACGGTTGGTGCGCGCGGGCGGTGCGGCCGGGGTGCCTCCACCAGAGCCGACTGCCAGGCGGACGGTCGCGACCGCGCGGCCCACGGCGGCATCGTCGAGAGTGGTCGAATGGGCATAGCCCGTCGCCTCGCCATGGACGGCGCGCAGGCCGAAGCCCTCGGCGGCGTCGAAGCTCGCATTCCGGAGTCGGGAGTCATCGAGAACCAGCGCCTCGGAGCGGCGTCGTTCGACGAACAGCTCGCCATCGTCGCCCCCCGCGACCGCCTGGCGCAGGTTGGCGAGGGCGGCATCGTGGTCGAGACGGGTTTCGAAGGGGCGGAAGGGGGCGTCGGACATGGATACTCCGGTATTCTCTGCTCTGTGGCCGGAATGCGCCAAAAAGAACCGCCAGCGTCGCTGCGGCTTCTTGTCGCGCGGCTCAGGATATGGGAAGAGTTTCCCCGTGAACAAGGGAAACCGCCGCAACCGCCATCATTTCGGCGTGGTCCGGCCGGTTCCACGGGACAGCAAGGTAGAGACGATGCAGCTCAAACAGGTCCTTTCCAATCCCGGCGCTGCCGCCTTTGCCGCGCTGACCAGTGTCTTGATGACCACACCCGCACGGGCACAGGACGATCCCCTGGCCGGGCTCGAGATCCTCGGGGCGCCGGTTCATGGCGGAATCAACCTCCAGCCGGCCGCGACCAATATCGCCGATGACCTGCACTGGCTCGACGCCTTGCTCAACTGGATCATCATTCCGATCACGCTGCTGGTGGCCTTCCTGCTGATCTATGTGATCTTCCGCTACAACAAGCGGATGAACCCGGTTCCCGCGCGTTTCAGCCACAATTCGCCGCTCGAGGTGACCTGGACGCTGCTGCCGGTCCTCACGCTGGTGGTGATCGGGGCGTTTTCGCTGCCGATCCTGTTCAACGCGCAGGAGATCCCGGATGGAGAAGTCATCATCAAGGTGACCGGCCACCAGTGGTACTGGTCATACGAATACGAGGATGTCCTGGACGAGGACGGCAACCCGCTGGCCTTTGACAGCTTCATGATCGGCTCGGATATTCTGGGCGGCGACAACACGCTGAACGACGATGCGCGCGCTGATCTGGCCGAGCTGGGCTATAGCGACCAGGAATTCACGCTGGCGACCGATACCTCCGTCGTGGTCCCGGTGGGCGCCACGGTGGTGCTGGATATCACCGGTGCCGATGTCATCCATTCCTGGGCAATGCCGGCCTTCGGAGTGAAGCAGGATGCGGTCCCGGGCCGTCTGGCGCAGCTGTGGTTCCGCCCGGATCAGGAAGGCATCTTCTTTGGCCAGTGCTCGGAGCACTGCGGCCTATCGCATGCCTTCATGCCGATCACGGTCAAGGTGGTGAGCGAGGAAGCCTATGCCGCCTGGGTCGATCGGGTCCAGTCCGACCCTGACTATGTGATGTGGTAGGATGCGCATCGTGATGTGGTAGGATGCGCATCGGGTGATGTGGTAATATCCGCAGGGGCGGGAATGGCCCCCGGCCCTGGCGGGCGGGGGAATGGAGCGCGAGATGGCAGACGTCAGCGTTGACGCACAGGTTCAGGAGGCGAGTTTCGGCGATTACGTCGAACTCCTGAAGCCGCGCGTCATGTCGTTGGTGGTTTTCACCGCGCTGGCGGGGCTGCTGGTCGCGCCGTCGAACCTGCATCCGTTCGAGATGCTGGTCGCCATCCTGTGCATTGCGGTCGGCGCCGGGGCGTCGGGTGCGCTCAACATGTGGTGGGATGCCGATATCGACATCGTCATGAAGCGCACCAGGAGCCGTCCGATCCCGGCCGGTCGCATCGCCCCGCGCGAGGCGTTGGCGCTGGGCGTGGTGCTTTCGGGCTTCGCGGTGGTGATGCTCTGGCTCGACACCAACCTGCTTGCCGCGGGGCTGCTGGCCCTGACCATCTTTCACTATGCGGTCATCTACACGATGTGGCTCAAGCGGACGACGCCGCAGAACATCGTCATCGGTGGGGCTGCGGGGGCGTTTCCGCCGATGATCGGCTGGGCGGCGGCGACAGGGACGGTATCCATTGAATCGCTTCTCATGTTCGCGGTCATCTTCATGTGGACGCCACCGCATTTCTGGGCGCTCGCACTGTTCGTGAAGTCCGACTACGGCGACGCGCATGTACCGATGCTGACCGAAACCCACGGCCGGCGGTCGACGCGCAATCACATTCTTGCCTACGCGCTGCTGCAGATGCCGGTGGCGGTGGCGCTGGGCTTCACCTCTGTCGGCGGGCCGCTTTACATGGCGGTCGCGGTCGGCGTGAACCTGTGGTTCATCGCCGCCTGCATCCGCCTGTGGCGCCGCGATGAGGCACAGGCCGAAGCCGACCGCTATGCCGCCGAGAAGCGAGTCTTCATGATATCGCTCTATTACCTTTTCCTGCATTTCAGCGCCCTGATCGCCGAGCGTGTGCTGGGGATCTGGGGTCTGGGCGGCTGGGCCGCCTGGGGCTATGGGGGCTGACATGGCAATAAGGGTCGAGCACGAACTGCATTTTCGCCGCCGAAGCCGCAATATGGGGCTGCTGGTGGTGCTGCTGGCCTTTGTCGCGCTGGTGTTCGGCATGACCATGGTGAAACTCACCCGCACCGGCAACCCGAGCGCCTTCGAGGGCTTCGATCATGACTATCGCTGGGGCCTTGCTGCCGAGGCCGAGCGTGATGGATCAGGGGAGGGGGTAGAGTGAACCCGTTTCGTCGCATCGCCAATCCCAACACGCGACTCGCCGCGATGATGGCGACGCTGGTCGCCGTGATGGTGGGCGCGTCCTTTGCCGCGGTGCCGCTCTACAGCCTGTTCTGCCGGGTAACGGGGTTTGGCGGCGTACCCCTGGTTTCCGCGCAGGCGCCGGATGAGGCGCTCGAGCAGATGATCACCATCCGCTTCGACGCCACCCGCGCGTCGGGTATGCCCTGGACCTTCAAGCCCGTCGAGCGCGAGATGCAGCTGCATATCGGCGAGGAGGGCCTGGCCTTCTACGAGGCCAGCAACCCCACCGACCGGCCCGTGGCCGGGCAGGCGGCCTTCAACGTGGCCCCCTATGCGGCGGGCGGCTTCTTTACCAAGATCGAGTGTTTCTGCTTCACCGAGCAGGTGCTGCAACCCGGCGAGACCGTGATGATGCCGGTGAGCTTCTACGTCGATCCGGACATCGTGGATGATCCCGATGGCCGCTTCGTCCACACGATCACGCTCAGCTATACATTCTACGAGATTGACCTGCCCGACGACGATATGCAGGCAAGGCTCGAGACCACGCCCGAAAGCCCGCTGAACGGGGCTGCGGCAACCACCCAGATCAATTAGAACAGTCGCGAGGGACCCCGACATGGCACATGCCAAGAACCATGACTACCAGATCCTCCCTCCCTCGATCTGGCCAGTGCTGGGCGCGATTGCCGCCTATTTCATGCTGGTCGGTGCGGTCATGGGCTTTCATGGCCAGACCGGCAGCTTTTTTGCCAATTACTGGCTATTCCTGATCGGCGTCGCCGGCGTGTTCTTCGTCATGTATGGCTGGTGGTCCGATGTGGTGAGCGAAGCCAATTCGGGCGAGCATACCCCCGTGGTGCGCATCGGCCTGCGCTATGGCTTCATCATCTTCATCATGTCCGAGGTGATGTTCTTCTCGGCCTGGTTCTGGGCTTTCTTCAAGAATGCACTCTATCCGATGGGCCCCGATAGCCCGATGGTGGACGGGATCTGGCCGCCAGAGGGGATCGTGACCTTCGACCCCTGGCACCTGCCGCTGATCAATACCCTTATCCTGCTCACCTCGGGGGCGACGCTGACCTGGGCGCACCATGTCATCGCCACCGGCGGCAAGCGTTCGGATGCGAAGATCGGATTGTGGCTGACCGTATTGCTGGGCCTGCTGTTCACGCTGTTTCAGGCCTATGAATACCGCCATGCGGCCTTCGGCTTCACGGATGGCATCTATCCGTCGGTGTTCTTCATGGCGACCGGCTTCCACGGCTTCCACGTCATCGTCGGCACGATCTTCCTCGCCGTCTGCCTGATCCGGCTCTACAGGGGGGACTTCACGCAGGAGAACCACGTCGGCCTCGAGGCGGCGGCCTGGTACTGGCACTTCGTGGACGTCGTGTGGCTGTTCCTGTTCTTCGTGATCTACGTCTGGGGCAGTTGAACCTGGCTCCAGTCGCGACACAGCCGGGGCGTGCGGGGGTTTCCCTCGTGCGCCCCGCGCATGATAAGCGGCCCGTGATGCGCCGTCTGATTCCATTTGTCGTCTTTGCAGGGCTGGTCCTTGCCGTGCTGCTGGCGCTGGGTAGCTGGCAGGTGCAGCGGCTGTTCTGGAAAGAGGGTGTGCTGGCGCGGATCGAGAGCCGGATCGCTGCCCCGCCCCTCGCGCTGCCCGCCATGCCGGACGAGGCGCGCGACGAATATGATGCGGTCACGGTCTCCGGCGCGCTGGGCGGCGAGGAAATCGCGGTGCTGGTTGCGCACCCCGACCATGGGCCGGGCTTTCGCATCGTCTCGCGGCTGATCTCGGGCGACCGCGCAGTGCTGGTCGACCTGGGCTATGTCAGCGAGGCCGCGCGCGACATTCCCCGCATGGCCGAAAGCGTTACGATCACCGGCAACCTTCTGTGGCCCGATGATGCGGACAGCTGGACCCCCCCGCCCGACGCGGCCACCGGCATGTGGTTTGCCCGCGATGCGGTGGCGATGGGTCAGGCGCTTGACGCCGAGCCGTTCCTTGTCGTCGCGCGCCGGATCGACCCGCCCGTTGGCACCCTGCCGATGCCGGTGGGGACCGAGGGGATACCGAACGACCATCTGGGCTATGCGATTACCTGGTTCGGCCTTGCCATTGCCTGGGCGATCATGGCGCTGGTGCTGATCCGGCGGATGCGCCAGAAGAGGAGCTGACATGCGCTATATCTCGACAAGGGGCGCCGCGCCCGCGCTGGATTTTGCGGGGGCAATGATGACCGGCCTGGCCCGCGACGGCGGGCTTTACGTGCCCGAAACGGTGCCGCAGATAAGCGGTGGCCGGATCGCTGCGCTGGCGGGCCTGTCCTATGAGAACGCCTGTTTCGAGATCATTCGCCCCTTCACCGGCGATGCTTTCGGCGACGACGAGTTGCGCGCACTGATCGCCGATGCCTATGCGCCCTTCGACCATGTGGCGCGCGCGCCCATGGTGCAGATCGGGCCAAATCACTTCATGCTCGAGCTTTTCCACGGCCGCACGCTTGCGTTCAAGGATTTCGCGATGAGCCTGCTAGGCCAGCTCATGCAGGCGCTGCTGGCGCGGGACGGGAGGCGGATCACCATCGTGGGTGCGACGTCCGGCGATACGGGGTCGGCGGCGATCGACGCTTTCCGGGGCCTCGAGAATGTCGATGTCTTCATCCTCTTTCCGCATGGCCGCGTGTCCGAGGTGCAGCGCCGCCAGATGACGACGCCCACCGAGGCCAATGTCCATGCCCTTGCGCTAGATGGCGATTTTGATGACTGCCAGGCGCGTCTGAAGGATATGTTCAACGATCATGCCTTCCGCGACGAGGTCGGGCTTGCAGGGGTCAATTCGATCAACTGGGCGCGGATCCTGGCGCAGATCGTCTATTACTTTACCGCCGCTGTCAGTCTTGGCGCCCCGCATCGGCGGGTGAACTTTACTGTCCCCACAGGGAATTTCGGCGATGTCCTTGCGGGCAATATCGCCCGGACCATGGGACTGCCCATCGACCGGCTGGTGATCGCCACCAACCAGAACGACATCCTGCATCGCACGCTCGCCACCGGAGCGCATGAAACCGCCTCTGTCAGCCCGTCGGTCAGCCCGTCGATGGATATCCAGATCTCGTCAAATTTCGAACGTGTGCTGTTCGAGGCCACCGGACGGGACGGCGACACCGTGGTTCGCCTGATGGAGGCCCTGCGGCAGAAGGGGGGATTCACCCTTGATGAAGGAGAGCTTGCCTTCCTGCGCAAGAGGTTCGCCTCTGGCCGCGCCAGCGAAGACGAGACCCTTGCCACCATCGCCGCGACCTATCGCGATACGGGGATGCTGATCTGTCCGCATACGGCCGTGGGCGTGCATGTGGCGGCGCAGAACCTTGGCCATGTGCCGATGGTGACCCTGGCCACCGCGCATCCGGCGAAATTTCCCGATGCAGTCCAGGCCGCAACCGGGATTCGCCCGGGCCTTCCCCCGCATATGGCGGACCTGTATGAACGCAGCGAACGGGTGACGCGCGTTGCAAACGATCTCGGTGCCCTTGAAACCCTCGTGCGGGAGCGTCGCCGCCAGTGACTGTTCAACTTCACACCCTTTCCAACGGCTTGCGCATCGCGACCGAATCCATGGACGGCCTGCAATCGGCCGCCGTGGGCGTCTGGGTCATGGCCGGTGGCCGCCACGAGACACCGCAGGAAAACGGCATCGCCCATTTCCTCGAACATATGGCGTTCAAGGGCACCACGAGCCGCAGCGCCCTGCAGATTGCCGAGGCGATCGAGGATGTGGGTGGCTATATCAATGCCTATACCAGCCGCGAGATGACGGCCTATTTTGCGCGCGTCCTTGCGGATGACGTGCCGCTGGCGATGGATATACTTGCCGATATCCTCATCAATCCGACCTTCGCCGAGTCCGAGATCGAGGTCGAGCGTGGCGTGATCCTGCAAGAGATCGGCCAGGCGCTGGACACGCCCGATGATGTGGTCTTCGACTGGCTGCAGGAGACGGCCTATCCCGATCAGGCGCTGGGCCGCACCATCCTTGGCCCGGAAGAACGGGTGGCGGGGTTCACGGCCCAGGACCTGCGACGGTTCACGGCGGCCCATTACGGCCCCGGGCAGATGATCATCTGCGCGGCGGGCGCCGTCGATCACGACGCGATCTGCCGCCAGGCCGAGGCGCTGTTCGGGCCGCTGCCCGCGCTGGCCCGGCCGCCCGCGCCCGAGCCCGCGCGCTGGTCCGGTGGTGAGCGGCATGTGGTGAAGCCGCTCGAACAGGTGCATTTCGCGCTGGCGCTCGAGGGGCCCGATTATCGCGATCCGCTGATCTACACGTCACAGGTCTGGGGGGTGGCACTGGGGGGGGGCATGTCGTCGCGCCTGTTCCAGGAAATTCGCGAGAAGCGGGGGCTTTGCTACACGATCTTTGCGCAGACCGGCGCCTATGCCGACACCGGGCTCACGACGATCTATGCGGGCACCGGGGCCGAGGACATCATCTCGCTGGCGCAGCTGACGATGGAGGAGATCGCCCGCTCGGCCCTCGACATGAGCGAGGCCGAGGTGGCGCGCGCGCGCGCGCAGATGAAGGCCGGCATGCTCATGGGGCTCGAAAGCCCCTCGCAGCGGGCCGAGCGGCTGGCGCGGATGCTTGCGATCTGGGGCCGCGTGCCGACGATCGAGGAAATGGTCGCCAATATCGAGGCGGTAGGAGTGGATGACGTGCGCGCCTTCGGGGCGCGGATGGCGGGGCAGGCGGGGCTGGCGTTGACCATCTATGGTCCGGCCGAGCGCGCGCCGCGTCTGGAGGAACTTCGGGAGAGGCTCGTCGCGTGATGTGGGGGCGGGGGCGCAGGCTCCGGCTGGAGACCGCGCGGCTGACCCTGCGCCCGCCCCGGCATGGTGACTGGCGTCCCTGGGCCGACCTGCGTGCAGACAGTGCCGACTTCCTGCAACCCTGGGAGCCAGCCTGGGCCGACGACCATCTTGGGCGCCGCGCCTTTACCAACCGGGTCTACTGGGCGCAGCGGTCCATCACCGCGGGCACGGCGATGCCGCTGTTCCTGATCCGGCGTGAGGATGACGTGCTGGTCGGGGCGATCACGCTCGACAATATCCGCCGCGGCCCCGCGCAGACCGCGACGACCGGCTACTGGACCGGGGCGCCCTTCGCCCGGCAGGGCTATATGCGCGAGGCGCTGATGGCGGTGGTCGATCATGCGTTTCATGTCCTGGACCTCAGCCGGGTCGAGGCGGGCTGCCTGCCCGAGAACACGCCGTCGCGGCGCCTGCTGGAGAGCTGCGGCTACAAATATGAGGGCGTGGCGCAGTCCTATCTTCAGATCTCCGGGCGCTGGCGCAACCATGTGCTATACGCCAACCTGCGCGCCGATCGACGCGGGCGAACCGACGCGGGCTAGGCCCCTCGCCCCGATGTGAACGGGGCGCTGCGCCCGCTTGTGGTCATCCGGGCGGAGGCGCAAGTTGCGCGCTGCAGGGGCGGGAGGCAGCATGGCCGGGAGCGCGCGGATCGGGGGGCGGGGGCGGGGCCTTATGGTCCAGGGCACCGGGTCCAGTGTCGGCAAGTCGCTGATCGTCGCCGGGCTGTGCCGCGTCGCGCGTCGCCGCGGGATCAGGGTCGCGCCGTTCAAGCCGCAGAACATGTCGAACAACTCGACCATCACCGCCGAGGGGGGCGAGATCAGCCGCGCGCAGGCCTTGCAGGCCATTGCCGCCGGGGTCGTGCCCTCGGTCCACATGAATCCGATACTGCTGAAGCCGCAGTCCGAATTGGGGGCGCAGGTAATCGTGCAGGGCCGCGCCCGGGCCACACTGGCCGCGTGTGACTTTGCCGGGCTGAAGGCCGGTTTGATGGCGCCGGTGCTGGAAAGCTATCGCCATCTGACCGAGACGCATGATCTGGTTCTGGTCGAGGGCGCGGGCAGCCCCGCCGAGGTGAACCTGCGGGCGGATGATATCGCCAACATGGGCTTTGCCCGTGCCGCGAATCTTCCGGTGCTGCTGGTGGGAGATATCGACCGGGGTGGCGTCATCGCGCAGATCGTCGGCACGCAGGTGGTACTTGCGCCTGAGGATGCGGCCCTGGTGGCGGGGTTTCTGGTGAACCGCTTTCGGGGCGATCTCTCGCTGTTCGGCGTGGGCTATGACCTGATCGCGCAGCTTACCGGCTGGCGCGGCTTTGGCGTCGTGCCGTGGTTCGATCCGGCGCATGTCTTGCCGCCCGAAGACGCGCTCGACCTTCGCGCGCTGCCGCGCCATTCGACGGGCTCGGTGCTGGAAGTTGCCTGCCTTGCCTTTCCCCGCATCGCCAATTTCGACGACATGGGGCCGCTGGCTGCCGAGGAAAGGGTCGATCTGGCCATGGTCTATGGCGGCCACACCATTCCCCCCGAGGCGAAGCTGGTGATCCTTCCCGGATCGCGGGCGGCGCGGGATGACCTGGATTTCCTGCGCAACCAGGGCTGGGATATCGACCTTGCCGCCCATGTACGGCGCGGCGGCCATGTGCTGGGCATCGGCGCGGGATTTCAGATGCTTGGCCGCAGGATTGCCGATCCCGAGGGAATCGAGGGCGCAGGGGGCGAAAGCCTGGGGCTCGGGCTTCTTGATGTCGAGACCCGCGTCACGAGCGCAAGACAGTTTGTGCGGGTGCGGGCGGTGCATGAGGAGAGCGGTCTGGAGGTCGAGGGCCTTTCGACGCGCATGGCGCGCATCGAAGGCCCCGATTGCGCCCGCCCCTTTGCCCGCGTGGATGGACAGGCAGAGGGTGCACGATCTGCCAGCGGCCGTGTCGAGGGCAGCAATCTGCACGGCATCTTCGCCTCGGGTGCGTTTCGTGCCGCCTTCCTCGCTCGGCTTGGCGCGGAATCGGCCGGGCGGGAACATGGTGAACTCGTGGAGGAAGCGCTTGATGCGCTGGCCGACCATCTTGAGCGGCATGTAGATGTGGACGCGCTCTTCGCCCTTGCGCGATAATTGTTCGCATTCGCGGTTGTCGGGTTCGGATACGGGCGGTATGCGCGGGCATGAGCCGGGGGTCTGCCCATGGATGACGATATCTCGCTTGCCTTTGCGCTGCCGGGCGCGCGGGCGCAGGCCACGGCCCTGCCGGGGCGGCCGCTCGACCGCATCTCGCTGCGCGACCATGTGCGCGAGGTCGAGATCGGCGCCTTCCAGCAGGAACGGGGCCATCTGCAGCGGTTGCGCTTCAATATCGTCGTCGAGGTCACGCCGGTCGCCGATGCGGTTGATGACGATGTGGACCGCATCCTGTCCTATGATCGCCTGACCGAAGCGATTGACGCCGAGCTGGGCGAGGAGCGCATCAACCTGCTGGAGACCCTGGCCGCGCGCGTGGCGGAACGGGTGCTGGCGGCGCCACAGGCCCAAAGGGTCTTTGTACGGATCGAGAAGCTTGACCGGGGCCCGGGCGATCTGGGGGTCGAGATCGTGCGCGCGCAGGATGATTCCGCGACGCCGCACCGTGAACTTGCGCCCTCGCCCTTCCCGCGCGTCTGCTACCTTGGCAACGACGAGATCGCGGGCGATGACCTGTCCGCGCTGATCGACCGGCTGGCAGAGGGTGGGCGGCCGCTGGTGCTCTGCGTCGGCCTGCCCGCACAGGCGCGGCCACAGTCGCAGGCACCGCTGGTCCAGCGGCGTATCGACCTGCTGGCCATCGAGCAGAATGCCTGGATGCTGGCGGGGCGCGATCATCGCTGTATCGTCACCGCCACGCGCACCGAACTGGACTGGGCGATGCGGCACGGGCGCATTTCGGTCTGGGCGCCGTCGAAGATCGTGCTTGATGCCGTCGATTCCACCCCGCCCGCACCGGACGAGGCACCGGCACTGGCCGCCTGGCTCGCGACCGAGTTGCAGGCGACGGAGCTGGTCGTCCTGGGTGCGCCTCTGTGCGAGGCCGGGGTGCCGGTCATGGATCACCTGCCGTGATCTATTGGCGGCCGGTTCCGATGACCGACCCCGCAAGGCCCCGAGGGGCGCTGAGCCTGGCCGGGACCGGGATCTGGTTCGACCGGGTGGAGCGGATCGCCCGCGACGGCACGCGCGCGCTGGTGCCGCTGTCCGAAGTGCCGGACGAGCGACTCGAGGTGCTCAGTGCCCGGCGCGCGCCGCTGGCCGGGCTCACGCTCGAGCGGGTGCGGATCATGTCGGTCCTGAACGTGACGCCTGACAGCTTTTCCGATGGTGGCCTGCATCTGGCGCCCGGGGATGCGCTTGCCCTTGCCCGCAGCGCCGAGGCCGCAGGCGCCGATATCATCGACGTGGGTGGCGAGAGCACGCGACCCGGGGCAGAGCCGATCCCGGACGAGGAAGAGATTGCCCGCACGGTGCCGGTGATTGGCGCGATTCGGGCGGGTTCGCGCATTCCGGTCTCGATCGACACGCGCAAGGCGGCCGTGGCCAGTGCGGCGCTGGCCGCCGGGGCGGATGTGGTCAATGATGTGGCGGCACTGACCGTTGACCCGGCGCTGGGCGGAGTCGTCGCAGGTGCGGGAGTGCCTGTCGTCCTGCTGCACCACCAGGGACTGCCGGCGCATATGCAGGATGACCCGCGCTACAAGGATGTCGTGCTGGATGTCTATGACTGGCTTGCGGCCCGCATCGCCGCCGCCGAGGCGGCGGGGATTGCGCGGGCGCGTATCATTGTCGATCCGGGCATCGGTTTTGGTAAGACTTTGCAACACAATGTGAGTCTGCTCCGCAGCCTGTCAATCTATCATGGGCTGGGCTGTGCAGTGATGCTTGGCGCCTCGCGCAAGCGCTTTATCGGCGCGCTGACCGGGGCGGGCGATCCACAGGCGCGGATGCCTGGTTCGGTTGCGGCGGCACTGCATGGCGCGGGACAGGGGGCGCAGTTCCTGCGCGTCCATGATACGGGCGAGACAAGACAGGCGCTGGGTCTGCACACCGTCCTGTGCGGCGAGGGAAGGTAAACGAAGTATGACACGCAAGTTGTTCGGAACGGACGGGGTGCGCGGCACCGCGAACCGCTACCCGATGACGGCCGACATGGCGCTGCGGATCGGCGCCGCAGCCGGGCGGTTCTTTCACAACGATGCCTCGATGGCGCATCGGGTGGTGATCGGCAAGGACACGCGCCGTTCGGGCTACATGTTCGAGAATGCGCTGACGGCGGGGCTGACCTCGACCGGAATGAACGTGCTGTTGCTGGGGCCGGTACCGACGCCGGCGGTGGGGATGCTCACCACCTCGATGCGGGCCGATCTGGGCATCATGATCTCGGCCAGCCACAATCCATCGCACGACAACGGCATCAAGTTCTTCGGGCCGGACGGGTTCAAGCTCTCGGATGAGGCCGAGGCCGGGATCGAGCGCATGGTCGAGGAGGGGGTGGAGCCGGCCGACACCATGGATATCGGCAAGGCCAAGCGTATCGACGACGGCCGGTTCCGCTATGCCGAACGGCTGAAGACGAGTTTTCCGCCCGGTCTGAACCTGGAAGGGCTGAAGGTGGTGGTCGACTGCGCCAATGGCGCCGCCTGGCGTGTGGCCCCCGAATTGCTGTGGGAACTGGGCGCCACCGTGATCGAGGTCGGCACCGCGCCCGACGGGTTCAACATCAACTTGGGCTGCGGCTCGACCGACCCCAGCGCCTGCGTCGAGGCCGTGATTGCCCATGGCGCCGATCTGGGCATCAGCCTGGACGGTGACGCCGACCGTGTCATGCTGGTCGACGAAACGGGCACCGTGGCGGATGGCGACCAGATCATGGGGCTGATGGCCGCGCGCTGGGCCCGACAGGGGCGGCTGCGTGGCGGTGCGCTTGTGGCGACCGTCATGTCGAACCTGGGGCTGGAGCGATTCCTCGCCGGGCAGGGCCTGCGGCTCGAGCGGACCGCCGTCGGCGACCGTTATGTGGTCGAGGCGATGCGCCGGGGCGGCTGGAACCTGGGGGGCGAACAGTCGGGCCATATCGTCATGACCGATTATGCAACCACCGGGGATGGCCTGCTGGCCGGGCTTCAGTTCCTTGCGGCGATGGTGGAAACCGGCCAGCCCGCGAGCGCCCTCACCCGGCAGTTCGAGCGGGTGCCGCAACTTCTGCGCAACGTGCGCTATCGTGCCGGGCAGGAGCCGCTGGCCACCGATAATGTGCGCAAGGTCATCGCCGATGCCGAGTTTCGCCTGCAGGGCGTCGGACGCCTGCTGATCCGCAAGTCGGGGACCGAACCGCTGATCCGCGTCATGGCCGAAGCCGAGGACGAGACCCTTCTGCTCGAGGTAGTGGGCGGCATCGTCACGGCCGTGGAAGCCTCGGCCTGAGGGGTCGGCCGGCGGGGGCCGTCTGCCCCCGCATCCCGAGGATATTTTCAAAGAGAAGAAAGGTCATGATGGCCCGGCCGCAAGGCCGGGCCGCCTAGAGCATGTCGCGCAAGAGTGGGTCCCGGTCTTGCGCTTCCCGGACATGCGAAATCAAAAGGTCAGAGCGGGGCGCGTGAATGCGAATGAACGCGACGCGCTCTAGCGGATGCCCGGGGTGAGGTCGCTCAGTTGCGTTCCTTGTCCACCAGCTTGCCCGAGCTGATCCAGGGCATCATGGCGCGCAGCTTCTTGCCGACTTCCTCGATCTGGTGTTCGTCGTTCAGGCGGCGGGTGGCCTTGAACATCGGCTGGCCCACGGCGCATTCGGTCATCCAGTCGCGTACGAATTTGCCGGTCTGGATGTCGTGGAGGACCTCACGCATGCGGGCCTTGGTCTCTTCGCGCGGGAGGATGCGCGGGCCCGAGGCATATTCGCCGTATTCGGCGGTGTTCGAGATCGAGTAGTTCATCGTCGCGATGCCGCCCTCATAGATGAGATCGACGATCAGCTTCACTTCGTGCAGGCATTCGAAATAGGCCATCTCGGGTTCGTAGCCGGCCTCGACCAGCGTCTCGAAACCCATGCGGATCAGTTCGACCAGACCGCCGCAGAGGACCGCCTGTTCGCCGAAGAGGTCCGTTTCGCATTCCTGGCGGAACGTGGTCTCGATGATCCCCGAACGGCCACCGCCGATACCGGCGCAATAGGAGAGCGCGAGTTCCATCGCCTTGCCGGTGGCATCGGTATGGACCGCAGCCAGGCAGGGCACGCCGCCGCCCTTGACGTATTCGCCGCGCACGGTGTGGCCGGGGCCCTTGGGGGCCATCATGATGACGTCGACGCCGGGTTTGGGGTCGATCAGGCCGAAATGGACTGCCAGACCATGGGCAAAGGCGATGGCCGCGCCTTCGCGAAGGTTGTCATGGATGTATTTGCGGTAGGTTTCGGCCTGCAACTCGTCCGGCATGGTGAACATGATGAGATCGCCCCAGGCGGCGGCCTCGGCGATACCCATCACCTTGAGCCCGGCGGCTTCGGCCTTGGCGCGCGAGGGCGAGCCTTCGCGCAGCGCCACAACCAGGTTCTTCGCACCGGAATCCTGCAGGTTCTGCGCATGGGCATGCCCCTGGCTGCCATAGCCGAGGATGACGACCTTGGTGTCCTTGATCAGGTTCACGTCGCAGTCGCGATCGTAATATACGCGCATCTCGCGCTCCTTTCGTGGTTGTCACGCCGTGCGGGGACCGCGGGCCCCCTGACGCGCCGTCCATGCCCGCCCGCGCGCGCGATTGCAATGATCCGTGCGGTCTAGGCAGGACCGTGGCAGATGTGCTTCTATCGGCGGCAACAGAAGAGGAAAGGACATCGTCATGCGGGACACGGTTGATCCGGGTGGATTGCAGGAGTTCTCGGTCGTCTTCACCGACCGGTCGCTCAACCATATGAGCCAGACGTTTCAGGGGGTGATGCGCGATCTCTCGGAGGGGCTGAAGGCAGTCTACAATGCCGATGCGCTGGCGCTGGTGCCCGGAGGCGGGTCCTATGCAATGGAATCGGTGGCACGGCAGCTGGTGAGCGGCCGCCGCGCCTTTGTCCTGCGCAACGGCTGGTTCTCGTATCGCTGGAGCCAGATCTTCGACGTGGGCCAGGTCGCGGCCGAATCCACCGTGCGCATGGCGCGCCGCGCGGGCAATGATCCGCAGGCCCCCTTTGCGCCGCCGCCGGTCGAGGAGGTTGCCCGGGCGATCCGTGAGGCACGCCCCGACGCAGTCTTTGCGCCGCATGTCGAGACCTCGTCCGGCATCATCCTGCCCGACGACTACATCGCCGCCATGGCAGAGGCCGCCCATGAGGTCGGCGCGGTGATGGTGCTCGACTGTATCGCTTCGGGCTGCGTCTGGGTGGACATGAAGGCGGCCGGTGTCGATATCCTCGTCTCGGCGCCACAAAAGGGCTGGTCCTCGGCACCTTCGGCAGGTGTGGTGATGATGTCGGCGCGCGGGCTCGAGCGGGTCGAGGCGGGCGAGGGGGACTCCTTTGTGCTCGACCTCAAGAAATGGCGCGCGATCATGAAAGCCTATGAGGACGGCGGCCACGCCTATCACACGACCATGCCGACCGATGCGCTGCGCCAGTTCCGTGATGCCCTGCACGAGACGCGCGACTGGGGGCTGGAACGCGCGCGCGATGCGCAATGGGCGCTGGGCAGCGAGGTGCGGGCGATGTTCGCGGGGAAGGGCCTTCGCTCGGTCGCGGCGCCGGGGTTCGAGGCACCGGGCGTGGTGGTCGAATATACCTCCGATCCCGAAGTGCAGTCGGGTCGCAAGTTCCTGGCCGAGGGAGTGCAGATCGCGGCGGGCGTGCCGCTGGCCGTCGACGAGGGGGCGGATTTTCATACGTTCCGGATCGGGCTCTTCGGGCTCGACAAGCTCAAGGATGTCGAGGGCACGGTCGCACGCCTGCGCGCGGTGGTGGACCGGATCATGTGACAGGCTGCCGCGCGCGGCCCCGGGGTCAACCCGGGGTCCCCTGCCGCCCCTCCTGCGGGCCCCTGTGGCCCGGTCAGGCCCGCGCACCCAGCCCCAGCCGCATGAGCCCCCGCCGCAGTGGCGGGAATCCGTGCAGCGCCCGAATTCCGCCCGCGCGCAGGTCGCGCAGCGGTCGGGCTGCGGCCATCGAGGCGCGGTTGAGCAGGTCCACCCCTCCCACGCGCAGCGCGATCTCGGGCAGGCGCCTGCGGGCATAGGTATCAAGCATCCTGCGGCTGCCAAGGCTGCCGTGATGGGCGATCGACAGATCGAGAATGCAGCTGATGTCGGCCAGCGACATGTTCAGCCCCTGCGCGCCGATGGGCGGGACGACATGCGCAGCCTCGGCCACCAGCGCCGCGCGCGGGCCGGTCAGCCGATGGGCGATCTGGGTGATGATGGGCCAGACCTGGCGCGGTGCCGCCAGTCGCAGCGGGCCCTGGATACCGCCCGAGCGTTCGGTTGCGGCGGCCGAAAATTCATCCTCGGGCAGGGCCGCGAGGCGCATGGCTTCGGGCCCGGTCTCCATCCAGACCACCGAGGAGCAGGGCTGCCCGTCGAGATCGGGCAGCGGAACCAGGGTGAAGGGGCCGCCCGCTCGATGCACTTCGGTGGACATGCCGCCATGCGGGTGTGCATGGGTGACGGCGAAGACCACCGCCTTTTGCCCGTAGCGCAGCACGGTGGTGTCGATTCCCAGCGCCCGGCGCACGGCCGAGTTGCGTCCGTCGGCCCCCAGCACCAGCCGCACCCGCGTGCGGCTGTCGTCCGAGAGATGAAGGAGCACCTCGTCCTCACGCGCGACCATTCCGGCAAAGCCGGTGCCGGGGCGGAAGGTGACATTGTCCATCTGCGCCAGCCGTGCGGATATCTCGCGCCGCAGGAGCCAGTTGGGCAGGTTCCAGCCGAAGGGGCCGGTCGTGACCTCATGGGACAGGAAATCGGCGGTTACCCGCGCCGCGCCATCGCCATCGCCGCCGCCCATATCGACGATACGCATCGTCGTCAGTTCCATCGCATGGGGGGCCAGGCGGTCCCACAGGCCCGCGCGTTCCAAGAGGTGACGGGCGGGTTGCAGGAAGGCCGTGGTGCGCAGGTCGGCGCCGGGCTCGGCGGCGGCGGTCACGGGCGGGGCAGGATCGACGACGAGGACCGAAAAGCCGGCTGCTCCGAAGGCGGCGGCGGTGATGAGCCCGGCGACTCCGCCGCCCGACACGAGGATGTCGTGCTCGCTCATGCCGTCACCGTCCCATGGGGGGCGAGGAAGCCGGTCAGGTCGTCGGTGCGGTAGTCGACGTGATCCGCCGTCGCGTCTCCTCCCACGAGCACGGTGGCAAGGCCCAGGCCGTGCGGGACGGCGAGATTGCGCAGGTCATCCTCGAACATCGCCGATTCGCGCGGCGCAAGACCTTCGCGGCGGAAGACGCGGGCGAAGGCCTCGGGCCCGGGCTTCGAGGCGAAGCCCGCGTGTTCGGCCCCGTAAACCATGTCGAAGGTGTCGCTCAGGCCGCGCGCTGCGAGAACCCGCGCGGCATAGGCCGAGTCGCCGTTGGTGAAGACCACCCGCCGCCCCCGCAGGCGGGAGATGGCCCGGGCAAGGTCGGGATCGGGTGCGAGCACAGAGAAGTCGATGTCATGGGCGTAGGCGAGGAAGTCCAGCGGGTCGATATGGTGTTCGGCCACGAGCCCGGCGAGCGTGGTGCCGTAGCGGTTCCAGTAATCCTCGCGCATGGCGGCGGCAGCGGCGGCGTCGATGCCGAAGCGGCGCATGACCCAGTCGCGCATCCGGGGGCGGATCTGGGCGAAGAGATCGACCGAGGCCGGATAGAGCGTGTTGTCGAGGTCAAAGACCCAGGTGCGCACATGGGCGAAGGATGTTGCGGACATGGATCCTGCCTAGCCCTGACGGGGAAGTCGCGCAAGGCGGCGCGGGCGCGGCGGGGTTGGCGGCGGGGTTGAATGTCCCCGCGCGCAGGGGCAAGCCTTGTTCATGGTGGAGAGTCCTGTTCACGACGACCCGGCGCCCGCGCAGCGCGATGCCTATGCGTTGATTCTCGAGGCGATCGACAGCCATGTCTATCGTCCCGGCGACCGGTTGGTTGAATCGGAGCTGGCCGAGCGTTTCGGCATGTCGCGCACGCCGATCCGCGAGGCCCTGCAGCGGCTCGAGACGCAGGCTCTGCTGGTGCGTGACGGGCGCAGCCTGATGGTGGCCTCGCTCGACCATAATCAGCTGGCCGAGCTTTATGTCGTGCGAGGCACGCTGGAAGGGCTGGCGGCGCGCCTTGCCGCGCGTCATGCGACACCCGAGGAGGTGCGATTGCTGCGCGAGATGGCTGACAGTCACCGCGCGCTGATCGCTGATCCGTCCGCCCTGTCCCGCGCCAACCGGCGCTTTCACCGGCAGATTCACCTGGGCAGCCATAACCGCTTTCTTGTCCGGCAGCTGGATCATCTCCAGCAGTTCGGCCGCGCGCCGGCGGGAATCTTCGCCGCTCATGCCCTTCAGCTTCAGCCCGAAGCCGACATTGTCGGCCACGCTCATGTTGGGGAAGAGCGCGTAGGACTGGAAGACCATGCCGATATTGCGGCGGTTGGGCGGCTGGTCGGTGACATCCCGGCCGTT